>Ga0315281_10000174_pt1 | contig 81780 bp, 82 predicted proteins | sample YL17G07_0_MG_FD_204540 | JGI IMG/M metagenome (GOLD analysis project Ga0315281, IMG submission 204540) | Sediment microbial communities from Yellowstone Lake, YNP, Wyoming, USA - YL17G07_0 | ecosystem: Environmental > Aquatic > Freshwater > Lake > Sediment | place: USA: Wyoming | collected... | reverse complement strand
CCGTTCACGTCTCCCGGAATCGTAACCAGCACCTGGTCACTCTCGAACACATTATCCCCGACTTCGGTCTCCGCGACTACTGCATCAGCCCTGACAGTGACTGATTGGTTGCCATAGGGCACTGCCGTTGCGTCCCACGTGAACTCGAGAATCCTGCTCTCTCCGCCCAGCAGTTCCACCTGCTGAGTTTCGAGGATGTTTTCCTGGAAAAAGAGCGAAACGTTGAATGTCTCGTGCCATGGGCTTTGATTCTGTGCTTCCGCGGTAACTCTCACTGTGAAGCCTTGCCCGAGTGTGGGGGCGGGCAAGCAGTCTTTCTTGGCTGTTCGAGCCTGCAGGACCGCCACGTCTCCAGGGCCTCTAACGGTGACTTGGCCGTCACTGCAAAAGTTGTCAGAGAGATTCATTTCTTCATCCACAGCATCTGCGGCAGCGCTAAGCGTGTAGTTTCCCAATTCGAAGCCGCTCGTGTTCCAAGTGACCGAGAGGGGCGTTGACTGTAGCTCTGGAAGGTTGACTTCCTGTCTCGCAACAGCGGTCTCATTTGCCAATACGGTGACGTTGAAAGCTTCAGGGTAATCGCCCAGGTTCGAGGCTGTAAGGTCTACATTCAGTTCAGAGCCATTAAGAACCAGTGCAGGATAGGCGGCCACATCAAACACGCCGACGTCATGCCGTGGAGAACGCACTTCAACCATGCAGCCCGATCGCGTGTTGTCTTGAAGGTCTGTTTCCCCCTCGACCGCATCAACAGTGGCGCTTACGTTGTAGGTTCCCAGCGTAAAGCCAGTTGTGTTCCACGTGAACTGGAGCTGGCTTTCTGTTTCAAAGTTCACCATCGTCTCGTTGCCAATCAAGGTGTCGTTGGCATAGACCCTGACCTCAAAGGTCTCAGCGTACTGGCCCTGGTTCTCAACCGAGACGTTCAACGTCGTCGTGAGACCCTGCCCAACAACTGCCTTTGAGGAAGAAACGCCTGTAACGGCAACATCATGGCGGTCAGGCGGGTAGATCTTGACCAAGAGGACGTCAGCGAACCCTCCAGGACCTGCGGGTGCGATGTCCCCTGCGATCAAGTAGCCCTTGTCTGAGGTCTCCAACACGCAGTGTGAAGAAGGACGCTGTTGCGGGTCCACGTAGAGTCCGCTCCACTTGAGGTTTCCTGAGAAGTCAGTCTTGAACAGGGAGATCCCAAGGAGGACTGGTGGCTCTGGCCACGATTTGTAGGTAGTTCCCGTTACAGCATAACCGCCGTCGTGGGTGAGAACTGCAGAATAGCAATTATCAGCGTATGCTGTCCCCAGAGTCTTGTTCCATTCCTCGTTTCCCAAAGCGTCAGTTCTCACCAGCCACGCCTCCATGTCCCTCCATGTCCCTCCATAGGAATATGTTACTCCAAAAAGCGTCAGCTTGCCGTCTTCAGTGCAAATCAATCCTCTTCCCCAGTCAGCGCTGGTTCCTCCATAGGTTTTGTTCCACTCCATATTCCCTTCAGAGTCAGTCTTGATCAGCCAGACATCGCTTTCCCCTGCCCCATATGAGTACGTATAACCAAGAACGTAGTATCCACCATCAGACGTCTGAACAACGCTATTTCCTCCGTCGCCGTACCCAGCACTTCCTCCGAAATGCTTGTTCCATTGCATCGTGCCATTTTCGTCCGTCTTGACTAACCAAACGTCACCATAGTAACTGGGAGGGTCGAGCGCTGTTCCCACTATCGCGTATCCCGAGTCGGATGTCTGGCAAACACAACGTGCCGAATCACCCCATGCCCCGCTATCATACGTGCAATTCCACAATAGATTCCCGTTGGAGTCAGCTTTCATCAGCACAAAATTAGTGTTTCCTGTATAGTTGGGCGGATAACTACTGCCAGTCAGAACGTATCCGCCGTCGCTTGCCATGAACATGAAGGAAGCATAATCCACTTTCCCGATGTCGTAAGTTTTCTTCCACACGGTGTTCCCCAAAACGTCGGTCTTCATCAGGAAATAATCAGACGGGCTTGGTCCCCCCGTATCCCCAAAGACAACAAAGTCTCCATCAGACGTCTCGACCGCAAACTTCGCCATGTCTTGATCGTAAGGGTCTTGGTTGATGTCGTATGTTCTGATCCACTCTGCTTCAGGCGCCCAAAGACCTTTCGCCGGCTGCACCTTGAGTTGTAGTCCAAGTGCACTCATGAGAATTATGAAAAGAAGGAATCGACTCCCTCTCGTGTACAACAGAAGTCTCCCCAAAGGGGAATATTGCGTGTACTGTAATAAAGCATTTTTGGTGCAGTCTGGCATTGTCTTTTCCTTCGCATTTTGAGTGTTAAGAGATTGGAAACAACGTTTGCGGGCCTTGATTCAGAAGAGGAAACGGGCTTGCACGGGAGACGTCTCCATCGTCAGCACAATAAGGTTGATTTCGCAGGGATCTCTTCATGCTATCATATTTCGTATCCTTTTCCGCGTTTTATTGTTTGAGCTTTGTTGCTTATCTTTCTGAACAACTGCTGGTTTTCCGTGTGTACAGGGAAGATCCGTTTTGGCTTAACGTAGTTTATGAAATCTGTTAGTTGGTTCCTGTTCATGTGGCCTGATGCGTGTAGCTGATGGAAATGCATTCCAAAATGGTACAGCCAATTGTGCATAACCGCGTCTTCAATATCCTCTTCACTAAATGGTTCACTCATGCTATGAATGAAGTGACTGCCAGCGTCTGGTCTGATGTCGATCAGCTCTGCAAACTGGTTGAAACCCAAATCCATAAGCACTTCCCTCTGATTTTTGTGCACAAACTCGTGATTCACCATCTTGTCCATGAACTTTCGCTCCCAAACATAGTAGTCCCTCTCATCGAATCTTCCTGACTTCTTCCGCCTATAATAGACCAGAATGTTCTCGTCTTTGATTGGATCAGGAAAACTGAGACGCTTGTCACTCACAAGTTTACTCAACAGATGAGCGGTTTTCGGAGAAATCACGAATCTTCTGCCATTGTTTTTGGCTACGTTATAGAAGCTTCTCAGCCTATCCATATCACGGCTGTAACACGTAACGAATACGGTTTGATCAGTGGACGAAACAACCTCATTGCTCAAGGCTTCAACCTGTGGTTCAGAATAGTTCTTCCTACTCTCCTTCGCAACCATTCTTGTGCCTTCACATATCAACGCCACGGGTTCGCTTGTGCGCGCTTTTTCCATAAATTCCTCAGTCATGTCTTGCCTGGGACCGTGAACCCGCATGTCACCAGTGTAGACCACCGTGCCTTCAGACGTGTGAATCAAGAAGCCGTATGCCGCAGGAATCGAATGATCAACATGAATAGGCTCAACCACAATGTCTCCAATTCTGATCTTGTCTCCAGTTCGAAATGTACAGTACCTGTGTTTTCCGTAATTGCAGAAGCCGCTAGTTTCTTCCATACACTCCAAGAACAGCTTGGCGCCTGCACCAAGGTATATGGGGATTTCAGTATCCAAGAATTGGATGTGATTCACGTGATCCCAATGCGCGTGGGACAAGAACACTGCGTCAAACTTGGGCTTGGCATAAGGCAGATCAGTGAACTCTAACAGTTCCTTAGCGTACAGCCCTTTGATCTTCGGTAGTAGATTAAGCTCGAAATAGTCTTCCAAGCCATTTATTGCACGGGGCGCAAGCCAACCTGCGAAGTACTCCTGCCCAAAGGAAAAAGGCTGCCCAAAATCAAAAAAGATTCTTGTCTTTCTATCTTCCAAGAGGATTTTGTTACCGCCAATCTCGTTCACCCCCCCATAGAAAGTCAGCTTAGCCACTAGTTCACCACACATAACATGCAACAGTAGCGCTTATCAGAATTTAGATCAAGGAACTTTGGAGAAGGTATTAAGCTTGATTGCCTACGGGTGTCGCGTCTCTCTTTCTGTTCTTCCTAGGCTTTCCAGTCAAGTAGCCTCTTCTGTCCTTCGAGCTTCTTGATGTCCGTCACGTCTTGCACAACCTCTACAACTCCCAAGTACTTTCCACCCTTGCTTCTGACAGCAAAGAACCGAATGTGAACAAAACGATTCTCGATGGTAATCCAGAACTCTGCAACATCCTTCTTTCCAGTCTTGAAAGCCTCCACGATCTTGTTGACAACATGCAGACTTTTCTGTGGGTGGCACATCTGCACCTTTCTACCAAGAACTGCTTTGGTTCTCACAAAAATCCTCTTTTCAGCCTTGTTGAAGTACCTGACTTGATCATCTGCGTCGATGAACGAGACATCAATGGGAATAGTGTCCAATAGGGCTTCAACCTCTTCCTTTGAAAGGTTGCCTGTCTCGAAATGCAGCGTTTCTCCCGTTTCCAATGTAGCCTTCTGTTCTTCACCTTCTGTGCCATGTAAAGAAACCAACGCGTGCTTCGGTGTGAAGCTGCAGTATCCAATCTCGTCAAACTCCTTTCTAACCTCACCCCACTCAGTGTCTTTGATGACTTGAAGGGCTGATGGGAAGAGTATGTTGTTTTCTTTGAAGAAATGGCTTGGGAGTAACTCGCACACGCGTGGCGCAATTTCAACTAGCCTTTTTTTGAAATCTTCGAAACTCATTGAATTCCATTTCTCAACTAGTTCGCGAAGCTTCTTCTTCAGTTCTCTGATTTGGTTGTGTTCCATCCACATTATTGCGGGTGGCTCAGTAATTCCATGCTTCTCCATGGTTGGAAAAAGCACGTTTTCCTCGCGCAAGTAGTGTTTTTCTGCCTCTACGAAGTCCTTCACGACGCCTTGCAGTTCTTTTAATGCGTCACCAACATAGACCACGTCGCAAGCTTCCTCGATCAAGCCTACGTCAACCTTCAATCTGTCTGCGCGCTCCAACAGAATCTTGTGCTCCTCCATGAGGATGCTGATTGGGTGCCCAGACGCAAGATGCAACTCTTGGTCTTGAACTTGCTCGCCGAAGACGGCAAGATGAACGTCGCAGAGTCTTTGTAGCTGTTCTCTCGGCATCCCTTCCTTCACAAGTTCCTGCTCAATCTTGGCAATTTCTTCGGGTTTTGTGCCTGCCAAAACCTGCTTGAACTTCTCTTTTACTTGAGCGGGTGGAACGCCAGCGTGCAGTTGCTTGATTATTTCTTTCAGTGTCTTCTTCTTGTCTTCGCTCATTATGGTTCCTCCTTGATTTTCTTAGCGAGAGTCTTGCTTAACTCGATGATTTGGGCGATATTTTCCTCTTTCGGAGGGCCATTTATCTCGACGGCGCCGACAACTTGCATGTTGGTCGGTCCCAGAACTTCTTGAACGTGCTTCACTGCACCGCCACCCCAACCGTAGGAGCTTAGAACAAGCCCGTACTTCAAAGGCGGCTTCAAAGCTTTCACCAAGTAAGTTGCATAGACCGCTAGGGGGTGAGCGCCTGCCAACACGGTCGGCATGCCAAGAACGATGGCTCTCGAATCAACCAAGTCCTTCGCGATGTCACCGATGTCCGCAACGGTCAGGTTGTACGACACAACCTCAACGCCTTCAGAGGCCAAAGTGTCTACGACTGGTCGGATCATTTTCTCTGTGCTGTTCCACATGGTCACGTAGACCACAATAGCTTTTTGTCTGGTTTCACCGTTCACCCATTTTCTGTAAGCACTGAGGATTCTTTCAGGGTTTCTGTGCACTGGGCCATGACTTGGAGCAATGATCTTGATGTCTAAGCTCCTTATTTTCTCCAGAGCCTTTAGTCCCATGACTCTGAACGGCATCATTATTTCGCCAAAATATCTCTGAGCATTTTCAATCAGATCATCAACTTCATCGTCGTAGAGACCCTTGGCAGCGTGTAGTCCGAAAAAGTCGCATGGAAAGAGAATCTTGTCCTCTTGAAGATATGTGAACATCGTTTCAGGCCAGTGAAGCATAGGCGCTTCAATAAACCGCAGTGTTCTGCCGCCTAGATCAACAGAGTCGCCGTCAGCAACAACCTTGATTCTATCTTCAGGTACTCCAAAGTAGATTTGAGCCATTTTTGCGCCCTTACTGGTGGTTACCAGCTTGGTCTTCTTGTTTATCGAAAGGATGTACGGTATGCTGCCAGCGTGGTCAGGTTCTGCATGGTTCATTACCACGTAATCCAGGTCAGCTGGGTTTGCGACTTTGCTGACTTTTTCTTCCAGTTCCTTTTCAAAACCGGGGTTGACCGTGTCGATCAACGCTTTTTTGCTTGAACCGATTACGAGATACGCGTTGTAGGTTGTGCCTTTTGGAAGTGGTATGAGTGCATCAAAGAGTCTGCGGTTCCAGTCTCTTACGCCTACCCAGTAAACATTTTTTGTGATTTCTGCGATGTTTCGCCAATTCACGTCTTTTAACCTTCAGGTTTTATTACGATTGTAATAAAATATATTTATGCCTTTCTACAAAGGTTAAGCGGAAGTAACATAAAATGTTAGCCCCATGCGAAATAGCCGTGAAATGTGCTTTACCCTCAGTCAGAGCCATGATAGCAGAAGAACTAGTGAACAAACACAACCTTAACCAAGCCGAGGCAGCCAAACTTCTCGGAGTGAGCCAACCCGCCATAAGCCATTACTGCAGAAAAATAAGGGGCAAAGCCATAAACCTTGAAAACGACCGTGACATTGAAAACTTGATTGAAAGACTCGCAGAGCGGTTGGCAAAAGGCAAACTGCCTCACAGGGAATTCGTCTTAAAGATCTGCGAAATATGTCGAACAATTCGCTCAAAAGGGCTAGTCTGCGAAACGCACAAGGCATTCGATCCTTCAATTGACATAGAGAATTGCGACGTTTGCTCAACTCCGAACTCGCTAGCGTGCTTGGCGGACAGTCAACACTAGACTATTCAAATAGAAGCAGTATGAATTGCCTCTTCCATCAACAGAAAGCAATTGGCCAACGCTCACAACGTCTTTATTATGCTGACTATCTAAACAATATCATGTTGTGAAGGGGTACACTTGCAATGGGGTATCTGGACACTTGGAAAGTTCTGGAAGGAATTATGGCAGAGTTCCGTGAAAAGAGTATGATTGTTCCTTCGGAGGTAATGGAGGACCTGAAATCAGCTCGGACGACGATTCGAATGATTAAGAGTGGCGCAAACAATGAAGAGGTTATCCAGAAGCTGGCGCAGTATCTCATTAATGTGGAGTCCTACCTTGTTTCTGAAGGAGAAAAAGCATTCAGCGCGAAGCATGTTGATGAGTGGTTGAAACGATTAGGCGAAGCAAGCCGGAAAATCGATGAAGAAGGAGAGGAAGAAACGCGGTTCTTTTCAGGGACTCCGAGAGAGCAAGAATGGATTCGCGTCAGACCCTCAGCAGAACTACCTGTTGACAAGCTGAGGGCGTTAATTGCTGACTCGACTCTCTATTACAAAACCCAGTCGGACGATTCATTACTTGTCTACGGAAAACACGATCAAATAAAGACCTTTGTCGAGAAAATGACCGCGAAATACAAACTAGCATCTGAAGAGCGTAAGGAAGGGCATTGTCATTAAGGCATGCATTGCAACATTTATTTGTAAAAAATATATTAGAGTTGTCCAGATAGAAGATTGTACACTTCAAAAAGTCAAGAGCGCAGATTGAATGCCCTACATCAAAAGAATTGAGCTTAAAGGCTTCAAATCATTCGGACCGGAGACCGTCAAGGTAGTCCTAGACAAGGGATTCACAGCCATAACTGGCCCCAATGGAGGTGGGAAAACAAACATTTTAGACGCACTCCTTTTCGCATTGGGTGAGCTAAGCACAAGAAGACTGCGGGCAGAGACTGCGGCTAAACTGATTTTCCACGGATCTGAGAAAGCTGAATTGGAAAAAGCCAAGATGGCAAAGGTGATCATTCAATTCGACAATACCGATGGTCGCATGGCAGTTGACACAACGACTGTCACGATTTCCCGCGAGGTCTACAGGAATGGCCAAAGCGTGTACAGACTCAATGGAAGGAGGATCTCTAGAGCGCACAATCAGGAAATCCTTTCTGTGGCTGGAATAAGCAGTTCAAGCCAAAACATAGTTTTGCAGGGCACAATAACAAGGTTGACAGACATTTCACCGATGGAACGAAGAAAAATCATCGAAGACTTGGTTGGAATCGGGCAATATGACGCTGAAAAGGCACAAGCTGAGGAGAAGTTGCGCGTAGCAGACATATCGATACGCACGGCCATGGGCAGGATAGACGAGGTTCAGAAGAGACTTGACGACCTTGAGAGAGAGCGTAATGAGCTGCTTAGAGCTAATTTCATTCAGGATGAGATAAAGAAGTTTGAGGCTGTCAGAATCTCGAATGACATGACACAAATACAGAAGAGAGTGCAGGAGAGCTCAGGACAGACGGATAAGCTAAGGATCAAGGTTGACAAACTTAGACAACTGCGGGAAATGCACCGGTCAAGGAGACGAGAGATTGAGGGCGAATGGAGAAAACTAAGCTCAGAAATGGTTGAAGAGGGTGGCTCTCAAGTACTGAAAGTCCAGATTCGAATAGGCGAACTCAGATCAAAACTGACTGAACTCACGACCAGAGTGAGTTCTGGCAACATGAATCTTGAAGGCTTAAGGCGAGTCAGGGAAAACAGTCACCAACAATACACGTCCATACGAAACGAAATCCATGAGAACCGATCAAAAATCAAGAAATTGAAAATCGAAAACGACGGAATCACTAATGGAATAAACGCGACACAAACTGAACACGACACACTGGCACAGGAAACCACTCAACTCTGGGAAAACCTCGGCGAAAACAGCAAAAGAATCCGTGAACTCGAGCTGGGCCTAGACGAACGCTACAAGCGGCTTGCTTTCTTGAGGACAGACTACTCCAAGAACCAAACCGCAATAAGAATCCGCGAAAAAAGGCTCAAAGACCTGAATGACCGCAAAGAAAGGTTCATGGTTACACTTCAAGAGCTTGAAAAATCGTTCGATGAACTTGGGAAAGTTCAGAAAGAACAGAAAACCCAACTGAAGAACCTGGAGAAGACTCTCGAAAGGAGAAAAGCTCAAAGAGAAGCTGTGGAAAACGAGATAGCTGAAGCAGGAAAAATCGCTGACTCAGCAAGAGAGGCAGTCGTGGAGTTTGTGACGCAAAGAGAACTTGCCGAAACTGTGGCGGCTGAAGAGAAGGCGCTGAGGAACATAGAGGAATTGGGTGACTTGGGAGTTATCCCAAACGTATATGGTCGACTGCGCAACTTGATTAAGATTGAGAAAACGTATAAGCAGGCAATAGAAGCTGCAGCGATAGGTTGGCTTGACGCCGTTGTTGTCAAGGATTTTGACGCAGCTTTCACGTGCACTGAAACCCTCAGAAAGATGAAGTTGGGCAGGATAAAGATAATTCCGATCGAGGGAAGGCCAACTACCCAACCGATGAAGATACCTGAAAAAGAAGGTATCCCTGGGTCAGCATCATCATTCTTGAAATACGACAAAAATTACGAGCCAGCAATAAACTTCGTTTTCGGAGATACATTCGTAGTCTCGGATGATAAAACCGCTCTAGGCCTATCCAGCGAAGGTCATCGTGCAGTTACAACAGACGGCGACCTCTATGAAGTAGGCGGAGCATTTGAAACTGGCTTCTATCGGGCTCCAATAGACTTCTCGACAATCATACCAAGTAATACTGCCATCAAAAGCTTGGATGAAGCCGTGAGGGCTCTGCAGCAGCATCTTACGAGAAGAGGCGAAGACATCGTAACCTTTGAAGATGAAATAGACAAGGCACGTGTCGAAATCGCCCGTCTATCCGACGCGATAATCACGCTTGAACGGGAAGTGACCAGAGTCAAGAGAAACATCCGCAGAACGAAATCGAACGTCAAGAGGGTGGAACACTACACCTCACGGCTCGCAAAGGAAGTTGAAGTGGAAAAATCGCAGATGTGGGTTCATAGAGCAGAAAGAAGTACGATCCAGAAGGAGATTCGAAAGTTCCAAGTTGAATTGGGAACTCTCAGACGCCAAACAGATCCTGGGAATATTCAGGAGATGGAGGTCAAAAGGGGGAAGCTTGCCGAAGAGATAATCACCTTGAGACAGAAACTCGGTGCAGTTCAGACTGAGGCTTCTACACTTCAGTCACAGTTTGACAACGTACTGAGGGTTGGTTATCTAAACTCCAAAATTCAATTGGGCAAAGTTGAACAACAGCTTAGAAGAGTCGAGAAGGATGTGGAAAATGCACGTAATGAGAAGGAAGCTCTGAGCCAAGAAATATCAGAGTTGGAGAAAAACCGTGTTGAACTCTCCAAGAGCGTCTTTTCGGCAAGGGAGGAATCGAAGAAGTTCACGAGTCAAATTGACGAGATAGATAAGGATCTGCACGGCCTTGATGCAGAGTTTGAAGAGGAAGACCGGCTGCTAAATCAGATGCGATTGAGCATCCAGACATCTTTGCTGCAACTTGAACAGCATCGAAATCAGCTAAAGCAGTTTGGCTATGAGCAGCCGCTAGAAGTCACGCAGAAGCAGGTTGAGGAAGCTGAAACATCGATCAGAATGATGCAGTTTGAACTTGAAAGGATAGGTGCAATAAACCAGCTTGCCCTCTCTCACTACGCCGAACAGATTTCGCGTTACAAGGAATTGTCGATGAGAATGAATGAGCTGGAAAGAGAAAAACAAGCAATAGTCCAGTTTATGGACGAAATCGACCAGAAGAAACGTAGGGCCTTCATGGAAGCCTTCGAGAGAATTGGTGTCAACCTCCAAAAATACTTCTCTAAAGTCACGGGCGGAGGAGTTGTCACTTTGAAAGTCGAGGATATTAATGAGCCCTTTGCCGGCGGCATCGACATGATAGTTCAGTTTCCCAATAAGCCTTCTATAGTTGTAAGTGGAGCCAGCGGGGGCGAACGTTCAGTTGCAGCAGTCGCGTTCATTTTTGCTCTGAAAGACTTCACTCCAGCCTCCTTCTACGTACTCGATGAAGTGGACGCTCACCTAGACGCTTTCCATGTTTCGAGACTCGCTGATCTTCTCTTGGAAGAATCGGAGAAAACGCAATTCATAGCCATCACGCTGAAGCCTGAAATGGTCAATAAGGCTCAGAAAGTTTACGGCGTCTACGACCGAAATGGAGTTTCGAACGTGATCGCTGCAAACCTATTGGAGGTGCCGAACTAATGTCTTCATCCGCCATGAAGAGGCCATTCTACCTGCATCCTCCATGGAACATCCTCTTTGAATTTCACAAGCTTGAAAAACTCACACCTTGGAACATCAATATTGCCTACTTACTAACTTCATTTCTTCAACAGATGGAAAAGTCCGGCCAAGTCGACTTCAGAGCATCAGGCGTGGCCTTAGACTCCTCAGCCCTCATATACCTAATGAAGTCGAAGCTCCTGCTGAAACTTGAGGAGCCACCGCCTCAACCAAGAATTTTAAAGGATTTTCTTCCGCCGCCCCTTTTTCTCCCTTTGAGGCATGAATTAACCTCAACAACCATCAAGCATCTGCTAGAGGTTCTAGACGATGTCTTGAAAGGAGAAATGCTGGTACGGCTTGACAAGCCTATTGAGGAACCGCTTCTTCCCACACCTTCAGAGATTCTGCCACAATTGGACCTATACTTGATGCAAATTGAACTCCAGATGGAGAGACTTTATGCGTCTCTTCTGGAGAGAGTGAAAGGCGCTGGAATAATCGAGTTCTCAACGTTAACAAAAGGAACTTTGCGGCTTGAAGCTATTCGAACCTTCATTTTGTTGCTTTTCTTGGCGCAAGAAGGAAAAGTGGACCTGTGGCAGAATGAGGAATCTATGGAGATATACATAACTGTTGGGGAATTAAACCTTGCAAAAAGCTGAAAAACAGCCGCTTGACCAAGTTGTCGAAGAACACGATAAGCAGGCTGCGGGGAAAGCACAGAATGAATTAGCCTTGGTAGAGGCTGCTTTGTATGTTGCAGGCCGACCGCTTGACTTGAATGAGTTGTGCCAGATACTGAGGACTCGATCCAAAAACAAAGCCAGAAAGCTTGCGCAAGCGTTGCTTCATGAATATGCCGTTAGAAACACTGCCCTTGAGATTTTGGAACTGAAAGATGAAAGGTATGTCTTGCAGCTAAAAAGCGATTTTACGCCTCATGTTAAGAAACTCGTTAACCGGCCTCTGCTCTCAATAGGTCCACTGAAGACACTTTCATACATAGCTTACAGACAGCCCGTATCCTTGAGGAGAGTGATTGAGGTTCGAGGCAACCATGCTTATGGGCACGTTAAAATGCTGAAAGAGATGGGATTAGTTGGTAGCGAAAAAAGTGGCCGCTCGTCTATTCTCAAAACAACAGAGTATTTTGCTGATTACTTCGCCCTGAGTCATGATGCTGTCGTCATGAAAAGAGAGTTGAAGCATGTTTTTGAGAACGTTCCAAAGCAAGAGGGCTCTTCGGCGCAGAACGGATAGATTTATATTTAAAGCAACTGTTGATAATGAACGCTTAAATTCGGGATTTCAAGGAGAAACAGAAAGTGTCGGTTTGGCACGGTAACCTACACAAAAAGAAATCGTCGGGGGGCAGAAGGATAGCTCACCGAAAGAAGAGAAAGTTCGAACAAGGCTCATTTCCAGCGGAAACAACACTTGGGGAACCCAAATCAAAGATCTCTAGGGGAAGAGGCGGAAACCTCAAACGCAAGATCTTGGTTGACAAGTTCGTATGTGTAACAGACGTGAAGAGTGGGAAAACAGAAAAAGTCGAGATCACAAGAGTAGTCAAGAACCCCGCAAACGTTGACTATGACCGCAGAGGCGTGATAACCAGGGGTGCAGTGATCGAAACTTCGTTGGGCTTGGCACGCGTTACTTCAAGACCGGGACAACATGGAATGTTAAACGCGGTCTTAGTCAGTGCCGAGAAAAAGGGTCAATAACTCTTTATTTTGTGATTGACGCCACATTTCGTGTTTTCAACAGTTGCTTCGCGATGTTTTTGATTAGTTCACTTTTAGTATTCTTTTTCTTAACGAGAATCATGCCAGTTTTCAGCCAAGGCGTCTTCGGATAGGCCACGTCTGCGACAAGCTCGCAGTTTAACTGAAGTTTTTCAGCGGCAGTCTTAATTTCTTGAATTTGTGGAGAGGAGGAGGCTAGATTCTTTGGAACACGCCTTCCTTGCTTCCTAGTTCTTGTCGAATCAAAATAGGTTGGCCATACAATCACTTTTTCCTGTTGCCGCATATCAACTCACCCACATTCTATTTTTGACTGTAATACGCTATCAGCTTGGCATTGTTTTTGTCGATTCTCACAAAGCCAAATCGTTCAAACTGTATTACAGTGTTTTGCTTTAATTGCTTACACGTCTTTTCGGCAATGCCTTCGGACATTGCTGCATCGGGCATTACCACTTGGCATGGCATGTCCTCACCGACCGGTATCCAATGAATTAGCGGGGCTTTCCCTTTCTTCGCCTCTTCGTAGGCGTTACTGACAAATGACGCTTCGGCGGAATAGCTGCTTATCTTCTCAATTTTGACGTTGAACAATTCCATTAGGCGGATCATACTGCCTGTCTTAGTAGTATCTATGTCCTTCTTTGAAACCCAGAATGCTGCTGCGTGTTCGTTTCCTTCAGGCTTGATTGTGTATTCTCTAAATCCTCTCTCAGGGTATTCTGGATGTAGGTTGAGCCGCACCATGTATTCTTCTGGAATTTTTCTTACCGTTAGTTCAATCGGGTCCTGGACGAAGAAGTATCTATTAGCCGCTGGGTCTAGGATTTTGCGGTTGTAGGCGTAAAGATTTTCCCAGCTTAGAACAAGGTCTTGGGTCTTGGGTCCGATGTCGATTATCATTTTCTTGATAGCTTCGGGTGTTATTCCTCTTCTTCTTAAGGCCGCAAAGGTTGCAAGCCGTGGGTCATCCCAATCTTTGAACATGCCTTCTCTTATTCCTTGAACAATCTTTGACTTGCTCAAGTAGGCTCCTGTGATTTTGAGTCTGCCATAGTGAATGGCTTCTGGATATTTCCAGCCTAGGTGTTTGTACATGTACTCTTGTCTGACTTGGTTCGTCAGATGCTCCTTTCCCCTTATTATGTGGGTTACGCCCAGCAGATGATCATCTATGCCGCATGCGAGATTGTACAGTGGCCAGACATGGTACTTGCTGCCGACCCTTGGGTGTGGATGCTTCTTTGCATCGATAATGCGGGCGGCTGGCCAGTCTCTGACAGCGGGGTTAGGATGGCTTAAGTCAGTTTTTACGCGAAGAACTGCTTCGCCTTCGCTGTAACCACCTTGCTGCATACGATGCCATCTTGCTAGATGCTCCTCGATTGGTAAACTGCGGCAATCACATGATTTGCTCGCTAAGGCTTTTTCACGGAAGATCTCTGGCTGGCATGTACAGACGTAGGCATTTCCTGCGTTCAGAAGTTTTTCAGCATATTCGTAGTAGATTGAAATCCTGTCGCTTTGAATATGCTCTTCATTCGGTTTGCAACCGAGCCACGCCAAATCCTCTCTTATGCGATCGTAGAACTCCAGAAGCGGTCTCTTGATCTTCGGATCTGTATCTTCGAAGCGCAAAACGAACTTGCCTTCATACATGTGCGCGTATTCGTAGCACAGGATTATCGCTCTGGCTGAGCCTAGGTGTAGCACACAGTCTGGGTTCGGCGAAAACCGTGTAACAACTTGTCGATACTTGTCCACATTAGGCAAAGGCGGAAGACGTTTTTCCTTTTCGACTTTTTCTTTTACGAGCGCTTCAGGCCAGTTTTCCTCAACTATGCTTTTCTGCTCGTCGAATGATAGAGTGTTAACTTCTTTCACGATCTTGTTGACGAGTGTGAATATCTCCTTAATCTTGCTCCTTAGATCCGGTTTTTCGCCTAGTATTTTTCCAATGACAGGACCGGTCTGTGCTTTACCTTCGTGCTTTATAGCGTTCAGCAACGCAGTCTTTCGAATGTCTTCTCTAAGCTCAGAATTCTCAAGCAAAGGTTATGCCTTCAAATTCAGATTTTTCTTTCAATCAAGAATCTCGCGAAGGCTTTTAACTTTTCTTTTCCATCGGAAGCAGGCAAGTGGTTGTCAATTTGGCTCCAACTGTCTTCAACCATTTTTTTCGCGAATTGCTTAACGTATTCTATGGAACCATATTTTTGCATTATTGCGATTGCCTCGTTCCTGAGTTTCTGGTCTGAAGCATGTAGGTTCAGGATTTCGGCAAGTCTCCTTCTATCCTCAGTACTCCCAGTTTTCAAAGTGTGGATAACTATCAAACTCCGTTTTCCCTCGGTTATGTCTTGTCCGCGTCCGCCTTTCTTGGCTTCAAACTCGGTGCTGGTTAAGTCAAGCACGTCGTCCTGCATTTGAAAAGCTACACCAATGCTTTCTGCAAATCGACCGAATTCCGTTTCAAGCCGATCGTCTGCGCCTGCCAAGACAGCCGCGATCCTTGCAGACATTCGTGCTAGTGTGCCAGTCTTGTAAGCGCACATTTGCAGGTAGTCTTCTTCGTCTATTCTGTCAGCCTTTGCCAATCCTCTGTGCCATGCTATGTCCATGGCTTGGCCTAGGCTGAGGTTAATCATTTCCTGCGAGTATATCTCGTAGATTTTACATAATCTCTCCTTGGTAACTTCTTTCTTTTTCTCTATCAAAGGCAATAATGGTAGGTAGTACATGGTGTTTCCAGCATTTATGGCTACATCTGAACCGTAGACTTTGTAGGTACACGGCTTTCCTCTCCGAAGTTCAGACAAGTCCTCGATGTCATCTACCATCAGCGTTCCATTGTGAACCACCTCAGGTATTATGGCGAAATCAACAAAGTCGTCAGGGTTCTTGCCTAATGCTTCACAGACTAGCAAGAATAGAACTGGTCGCCATCGTTTTCCGCCTCGATCAAGAAACTCCCAAATAGGATTGGCTAATGTTTCATTTAATGTTTCCAAGTTGTAGGAATATCTTGGGGGGTTAGTTCTGAAAACTATGGCTTTTTTTGAGAAGACTCTGGGGATGTACTTTTCAATGGCTCTGTTTATTAGTGGGGCTTTTTCTTCCAGAAGGCGGTTAATGTCCAAGATTCTTCCCTCTACGTGAGTAGTTTTCGATGTTGAATCCTCGTGCTCTCAACCATTCTGCTGTTTTACCTGTCAGTATGACCGGTGCTTTATGTAGAGCGTGTATCGATTCCGCTCCTACCAAGAACATTGTAGTTCTCAATTCGTCTATCAAGAGTGAAAGCGCTGTTTTCGTTTCCTCGACGCCTTTGACTGCTGCTTGCAGCAAAGGATGTGAAAGACTGGATAAGCTTGCTCCCAGAGATATGGCCTTTGCAATTTCCAGGCCGTTCCGTATTCCTCCGGAAGCAATGATTGGAATGTTCACTGATTGAGAGACTTCGACTATGCTTGCAGCTGTCCAGATGCCCCAATCCCAGAAGGCATTGCCTAGTCTGCGTTGGGAACTACGGTTCTCTCCTTTGGCACGGTAATATTCCACGGCTGCCCAGCTTGTGCCACCTGCACCGCTTATGTCGATACCTTTTATGCCTGCAGCTTCGAGTTTCTCTGCTTCCTCCGTTGATATGCCTGCGCCTGTTTCTTTTGCGATCACAGGTTTGTCCAATTGGCATGCGATCTCTTCTATTCTCTTTAGTACTCCTTTGAAATTTGTTTGCCCCTCAGGCTGTACAGCTTCCTGTAACGGGTTCAGGTGTATTGCAATGGCATCTGCATCTATCATCTTCACTGCTTTCTTGGCTTCTTCCAAACCATATCCGTTGACAAGTTGGATTCCGCCAATATTTGCTATCAGAAAGGCTGTTGGTGCCTTCTTTCTGACGACGCTGAAAGTTTTCTCAAGCTGCTTATCTTCTATTGCCACCCTCTGGCTTCCAACGCCCATTCCTAAGCCTAGCTCTTCTACAGCTTCAGCTATCGTGGCATTAATCTTTGCAGCTTCGTCTGTTCCGCCAGTTATGGCGCCAACGATCAGCGGTGCCGAAAACTTGTGGTTAAACATATTCGTGGACAAGTCGGCGTTTTGCTTGTCGACTTCAGGTAGCGCTTTGTGAACGAAGTAAACGTCTTCGAGACCTGTTGTCACTTCTCTGGCTTGGACATCGTTATTTAAGGAGATTCTTATGTGATCTGCTTTGCGTTTCCTTGTTTCTTTCGCCAAGCCTATTCCTTCTCTATTAATGTGCCCTCAACCCTTTCTGCATTAAGCGATTTGAAAACAACGTTGGGTTTCGTTGCGTTCAGAATAGTCACAGGTATTCCCTGTTCTATTGCGGGTACGAGTTCCGCCACTTTTCCTAGCATGCCTCCTGTGACGTCGCAGACTGTTGACTTGCCTATTCCGTGTTGGCTCTTCTTCAATTCCGCCAGTGTCAAATGTGGAAGCATTTTCGCGTTCTTTTCTTTTTTCGGGTCGACATCGCAAAGTCCATCGACGTCAACTCCCATTATTATGCGTGTGGCACTGAATCTCATCGCGATTGCTGAGACAAGCTGGTCGCCCGAGAGTATGGTGAACCCCAGCTTTGTGTCCAGTACAGCGTCACCGTAGAGAACGGGTAAGAACCTTGTTTTCAGCAGCATTTTCAAAGGCGTGTCCTCGAAGTATCTGATTCGTCCGTTTTCTGTTGCTATGCATGATGATGGTGTCACACTCACTGCAGGTACATTGTGCATGATCAAGGAGTCCATTATTAGGCCATTGAGCACGGTCATGAAATGGTGTGTCTCTGCAAAACCGATCAACTGGCTTGGGTCTTTCAATCCGTCTTTGATGGAGTTTCTCTGGGCTGCAGGATGGCCGAAGCTTCCGCCGCCATGCACGACAATCAGGTTACTCGTGTTTGCCCGTTGGATCTCTTCCGCCAAACGGTCTATGACTTGAGTTCGAGCGGTAAGCTCCACATTCTTATCTGTGATCACTGATCCTCCGATTTTCAAGATTGTAGTACCATTTTCACTCAATTCTAACACCTTCCTCCGTTTTTCTAGCCACGAATGGTCTTCCACCAGATCTCTGTATCGCTTCCGAAACCTGTTCAAGCTTTTCTTCTCTGGCCAAAGCTATCATGCAGCCCCCACCACCGGCGCCAGTCAGCTTGGCGCCTAAAGCTCCTGCCTTTCTGGCGGCATTCGCAAGCCACTCTAGGGACTCGTCTGACACTCCAATGCCGTAAAGTAAAGCATGGTTTATGTTCATCATGGTCCCAAGCGTTTCCAAGTCGTTTTCCTTAAGTGCCTCTATGGCTCTCAGAACGATTTCACGGGCGGCCTTCATGAGGTGTTCAGTTACTCTGGGATATTTATCAACGAGGTCACGCACTTTTTCCACTTGAACACGCGTGGACCTTTCAACACCTGTATCCCCGATTATGAGCGGAATATTAGTCTTGACTTCTAACGGTTTGAACCCTGTATCCATCTGAAAAAGCATTGTTCCGCCCATCGTTGAAATCGCCGGGTCCACCCCAGACGGAGTGCCATGAACGATTTTCTCCGCCGCATAGGTTATGCGGAGGATGTCCTCTTTCGACAGTTTCACGTCCAATATAGCGCCTGTGGCCGCGGTCGTAGCCGCTATGACTGCAGCTGAAGATCCAAGTCCTGCACCCACGGGAACAGTTGAGTTGATCTCGATGTCTAAGCCGACATGTTGTCCATGTTTTTCCATTACTTTTTCTATGGCTTGCTTGACTGGTTCAAACTTCATTTTTGCCTCTTTCAGATCGCCTTGCTCAACTCTGAGACTGCCGTTTTCGAAGAAAACTTCGAGGTTCAAGTCCATTGATCTCACGTGGAGACGGTTATCATTCCTTTTTTCCACTCTTGCGTAGGCCCTTTTGTCTATTGCCATGACTATGGCTGGCTCGCCGTAGACTACAAAGTGTTCTCCGAGGAGTATTATTTTCGCGGGAGCTGAGGCAACGACCCCCATTCTTCACCACTATTTTGTGAAATACATGGCTGCATACCCAACTACGCTTGAGTAGTCACCAATTACATCACCACTGGTCTTATAGCATAATAGTTTTGCCTCTTTCGCTCCCATAGTCTTTGCAGCAGTGATCAAACCGGCTATTGGACCGTAACCGCATGCACTGATTCCGCGTTTTTCAACGGTGGAATAAAACATGTCTTCATTCATCGATTCTATTGTTCTGATGGCCATCATATCGTTTTCCAACGCTCTTTCCTGCGGCTCGTAATGGGTCATATCTGAAGAAGCAATGACAACGGCGTTCTTGCCCATCAAAACACTGCTAACTGCACGTCCGACTTCTTTCACTGAATCTAAATCCTGCATCAAGAAGCAGATTGGGACAATTTTGAATTGTGAGCCATAAAGATACTGGAGAAACGGAAGTTGCACTTCGATTGAATGTTCAAAACGATGAGCGAATTCATCGACATCAACTATCCGTGATTCTCTCACGATCTTGTTGGCTATTTCAGTGTCTATTTCAACGTCTCCTAACGGTGTTCGCCAAAAGCCTTCACTCATGACTGCGAGAGGGCTGCCATACCCAGTGTGGTTTGGGCCGAGAATCACAACGGCATCTGGCTTTCCATCGAGGGCGAGCTTATAGTATGCATGGGCTGCTACTGGGCCAGAGAAGGCGTAACCAGCATGTGGGCAAACTAGGCCCATTATATTTTTCAGATCACTTTTGGCTACATCGGGAAGTTTTCTAGGCCCAAGCTCATGTAAAAAACAATTCCTGATTTGTCTTCTCAGTGATTCTGCTGTTCCCTCATAGAAGGCTCCGGCTTGGCATGGTTGCCGAACCTTCGCCATTCCGTTAGATTTCATCCTCTTCCTTCGTGATCTTTGCCTCAAAATCATCAATAGTTATGGATGGATCTTTGTCTGGTGAGAGTTCTCCTCTTTCGCGCAGGATTTGCCTGGCCAAGAGCCAGTAGATAACGGCTAAAGCTCGTCTGCCCTTGTTGTTTGTCGGTATGACTAGATCTACGCCAGTGAACTCGTTGTCTGTGCTGCAAAGAGCCACGACAGGTATGCCCACGGCGGCTGCTTCTTTGACAGCTTGGGCGTCTGCTCTCGGGTCTGACACCAGCAGGACTTCAGGTTCAATGCGGTTTGGATACAACGGGTTAGATAGGAGTCCAGGGATGAAACGGCCAATTACTTTGGTTGCCTTAGTTGTTTCGGAGAATCTCTTGACCGGTTCTTGCGCGTATAGTCTAGCTGCGGCGGCTGCCACCTTTGTGGGTTCGAATCTGGCAAGGAATTTTGCGGCGGCTCTTATGCGGTCATCTGTTTTCTTGACATCTAGGACAAACAGGCCGTCTGGCCTTACACGATATATGAACTGTTCCATGTCGCCTGTTTTCATTCTTGTTCCGATGTGTATTCCTGCCGATAACAGTGTGTCTCGGGGCAGGAGCAGTCCTTCTTCAGGAGTAACTTCCTCTTCTACTTGTGTCTCAGCCACGGTTTCGGGTTTTGTTTCCTCTTCTAATGGTTCCTTTTCTTCCTTGTTTTCTTTATTGATTTCTTGGTCTTCTGACATGTTCTTGTTCTCCTAAGTCGCTTGGAGATCTGCCATCTTCGCTCTGTCTCCTAAGAACTCTTCTATTCTTATTAACTCGTTTATTTTTGCTATTCGCGCTCCTTCAGCGATTCCCGTCTTTATTATCGGGCATCTTAGGGCGACAGCTAACTGAGCTATGTGCCAATCGCATGTGTCGCCAGAGCGGTGAGCGATTATCGGTAAGTACCCATTTGCTTTTGCCATTTCGACTGTTTCTGAAGCATCTGTGAGGGTGCCTATTTGGTTGATCTTTATTATTACGGCGTTGGCTGCGGATTTCTTGATTCCATGGCTTAGTCTTTCATTGTTCGTGGTGAATAGGTCGTCTCCACAGATCAGGCAGTCCTTGGTTTTCTTGGTGAGTTCCGCGAAGCTGTCAAAGTCTTCTTCGTGGAATGGGTCTTCAACGTACAGAAGATGATATTTCTTGATAAGTTCAAGCAGGAAATCTAGCTGTTCGCCGGAGTTTCGTTTTTTCCGTTCTCTCTTGTAAACATATTTTCTCTCTTTGCCGCTCCAGAGAGAGGAAGCAGCCACGTCAATCCCTAGGCCACATTCGAAACCTAGGTCGCTGCCAACTTCTTCGCATGTGTCAGCAAGAATTTCAAGAGCCTCTAGATTTTCGATATTTGCAATCCATGCTCCTTCGTCGCTTTTTCCGCCGTTGAAAAGTTTGTCTTTCTTTCCAAGGACATCGCCTATTTTTCTGTGAACTTGAGCGTTGGCTGTTGCGGCTTCTAAGAAGGATTCGGCTCCGTGTGATAGGACTAGGAATTCCTGTATGTCTGGGGTTTTTCCCTGGGTGTGCTGTCCACCACTAATTGCATTTCCCAAAGGATAAGGCAACTCATGAGCCATTTGCCCGCCTAGGTATTGAAAAAGGAGTGAATCATAAGAGTTTGCCGCGGCCTCTGCCACTGCCAGCGAGATGGCGAAAGCAGTGTTTCCTCCTATAACTCTGAAGTCCTTTGTGCCGTCAACTTCATGAAGCGCTCTATCTATTTCTTCTTGAAAATTGGCGTTTAATCCCACAATTTCCGGGGCTACGAGTTCCTCAACTTTCTTGACGGCTTGATCTACTCCGCCTTGTGGATAATAGACAACTTCAGTCTTTCCTCGACTCTTTCCTGCAGGGGCAGAAGCCCTGCCGAATCCTGAGGTTGTTATGACGTCAACTTCTATCGTTTCTTCGCCTCGACTGTTGAAAACTTTTCTTGGGATGACATCTTCAATGACTGTTGACATTTTCTTCTCCTTTCATGGGGTCACTGGTAGGTTCTTGCCTCTTTCCGTTTTTGAGCTTCTTCATAGAAACGTAAAACTTCATCGATTATTTCGACGTGTGACAGCAGCATTCGGCGGCAGCAATATCTTTTGACATCAAGGCTGTCTAGGACTTCGCCTGCGTCCTCTCCGGCTTTGACTCTTCGGGCAAATTCTTCCCACTTGTCTCCAACCAGTTTGCCGCATGTAAAACATCTTACTGGAATTATCATCAATAAACCTCACTATCTGTAGCTTTTCTGTTCTTTGGCCCTTGCTCCTGGTCCTCCGAACTTTTTAGATTCCTTTTTCCTGGAATCTCCGACAATCATTGTTCGGTCATACTCGGCAAAAACTGTGCGCAAGTGTGAGCTTTTTGTCCATTTCAGCAAGGCGTTCGCAATAGCCATTCTTGCGGCTTCTGCTTGTCCCATGTAGCCTCCGCCTGAAACCGTTACGTCAACATCCAACTGCTTAGAGACATCCTCTCCTGCGTGCAGGAGTGGCTCTTTGATTTTCTCACGTGAGATCTCTGGTTCAAAAATCTCGAGTGGGGTTCTGTTAATGCGTATTTTGCCGCTTCCGGGTCTTGCGACTGCGCGTGCTATGGCTGTTTTTCTTTTTCCGCTAACGACTAAGACTTTTTTTGCTGGCATAATCATTCACCTGCGTTCCATCCTATTTCTTTTGAAAACTCGCCGACGGTGAAGTATGGGCACGTCAACTTTTTGGCTTGGGCGTTTGGTAGTGTTTCCATTTTCTGGTCTTTGAGATTGCTTGGTACTCCCATGTAGACCTTAAGCCGCTTGTACGCTTGCTTGCCTTTTGGTTGCTTGAATGGTAGCATGCCTCTGACGCTTTTTCTGACGATTTTGTCAGGTCTTCTATAGTGAAATGGGCCCATTCTTGGGTGTCCTACTGAGAGAAATTCTATAGCGTCTTTCAGTTTGCTTCGTTTTTTCCCGGAAAGTATGGCTTTTTCAGCGTTGATGATGACTATTTCTTCACCATTGAGTATGCGTTTTGCGACGCTTGTTGCCATTCTTCCTAGAATGAGTCCGTCGGCATCTATTATTGTGATCTGTCTTGTTGTCTGCATGTTCTCACCCGATTATTTTGACGTTTGATCCTTTTGGATGGTTCTTGACTAGTTCAGCGAAAGATAGACACTTGCCTTTTGAAGCGTAAATCTTCTCTTTCGCTTTTTCAGAGAACGCCAAGGCCGTAACTGTTATGGGGTGGCTGATTTCGCCTGTGCTTAAGACCTTGCCTGGAACTACTACAACTTCGTCTTCATGCGTGTATCTATTGAGGCGACTTAGGTTCACGGCTGGACGATTATTTCTGGGTTTGGCTAGTCGTTCGGCGATGTCTTTCCAGATGTCAGCTTCGTTTTCGTTGCTTTGTTTTCTGAGAAATCGAATAAGCTTTACAAGTTCGGGATTTGTCGTCTTAACTTTCCTCACTCTTTTTCACCTTAATTTGGCCTTCAAACTCTTTCAACTGTCTATCCAATATTCTCACTGCTTCTTCCAGTATCCTGTCTGGCTTAAGCGCCCCTGAAGATTCTAGGCTAAAAATGAACGTGTTTTCTTCCCAACCAACCTGTATTGCTTTCGGATCTTGTGAACAAGCTTCAACGCAATCTTGGCATAGTGTGCATGCGACTAGATCTTTGACTTCTATTTTGTCGCCGGTCTTTGCTAGGACCTTTCTTGGGCAGATGGCCACACATTTTCCGCAAGAATCGCAATGCTTGCTTGAGATCTGTATCTTTGGGAAATACTTGTAGGCACACATTGACACTGGTTGCCATTTTGCATGGTTCTTGCCCTTGCCCAGCCTTGCATAGGCTTCAAGCCTTAGTTTCTGTTCCTTCGCCAGCTTAGCTATCGGGATAGTGTCGCTTACTGGTGTAACTTCATTGTTTTCAGAGATGAGTTCTCCTGAGTAAACTGATCTAGTTCCCTCTTTTGCTTCTACGTCCAATGTAAGTGTGACTCGGCACAGGTTACAACCAAATTCGCTCTGGCACTTGCAGTCTTCTGGCAGATTGTAACTGTCTAGGTCGGTTTTGAGTGGGACAAGGCCCAGCCTGTGGGCTATCGTCTCATCTGCCATGATGGACGAGTTCTCTAGCATTACTACCTCGTCTATTGCCATGCATGGAACTTCAGAGATTATTACTCTTCTCAAAGCATTCACATACGGAACGTCAACTTCCTTAATCAATAACCGCATGTTTCTGTCGTCTTTTTCGAGCACTTTTATTTCCACTTGTTTAGACACTCCGTAATGGAACCATGATAACTGGTGTGCCGTTCAATAGAATATTGGTGCATTATTTCAATTTTTCTATTGAAACAATAACAACACGAATTGCTAGACTCTTCTTCCTCTTCTTCCGCCCGGTCTTCTTGTTCCATCATGTGGGACGGGTGTGATCTCTTCAATGCGCTCTATGCGGAAACCGGCTCTCGCAAGGGCCCTGATTGCAGCCTGTGCGCCTGGGCCTGGGGTTCTTGGTCCTGACCCGCCTGGGGCTCTTACTTTGATGTGGATGGCTGTTATTCCCTTGTCTTTAGCGGTGTCAGCTGCCGCGCTTGCTGCTCGCATTGCGGCGTACGGTGATGACTCGAGTCTGTCCTGTTTTACGAACATTCCTCCGGATGTTCGAGCTATGGTTTCTGCACCTGAAATATCTGTTATGTGAATTAGAGTGTTGTTGAATGAGCTGAAAATGTGGACTACAGCCCATCTTTCGTTTCTTTTGCTGGAGCTCATCATGATTCCTCCATTTACTCTTTGCTTGGACCAGCGCTTGGTGGGGTTGCCACGGCTACTGCTTGACGCAGAGGGTGGTTGGGGTTTGCGAGTGGGCTTCTGGGAGCGTATGATATGTGGCCTTCTTCGTTTTTCTTTACTATGTAGTTCGGTGAAGTGACTCGTCGGTCTTCTATGGCTATGTGTCCATGGGTTATCATTTGCCGGCATTGGTGGGTTGTCTTTGCTAGTCCTTTGCGGAAAACGATTGTTTGAAGTCTGCGTTCTAAAATGTCTTCTATCGTTAGGTCTAGAACGTCGTCTAGGACGGCTGTTTCATTGAGAACGCCGATTCTTTTGAGGCGAGCTACAAGTTCGTCTTCCATTTTCCTGCGTTCTTCGGCTGATCTGCCGATGAGTGAACGTGCTATTCCTCTGAAATTTGACAACATGGTTTCATGTAGCCACAGCTCATGTTTGTTTCTTAGACCATATTGCCCAAGCAGTTTCAGTTCTTCCTGCAAAACGTTTGTTCGCCATGGGAAGCGTGGCGTTTCATACTTCTTTCGCTGTTTCTTAGGATCACCCATAACTATTCACTCTTCGCGGCTGCTGCTTTTGCCATCACGTCTTTCTTCTTGACACCCAGAGCTTTTCCTGCTCTTCCAGTGGTTTTGGTTCTTTGTCCACGTACTTTCAGTCCATAAGCGTGACGATATCCGCGCCATGACTTCGTATCCTTCATTTCTTGTATGTCATTTTTTGACTTGAGAATGAGATCTGCACTAATCAGGTGCATGTTTTTTCCAGTTTCCGCGTCTTTTCTTCTGTTGGCAAGCCAAGATGGTACGCCATACTTCAGTGGGTCTTTGGCTATTTCTTCTATTTTGTCAATTTCTGCTTCTGTTAAGAATCCCGCCCTCTTTTCTGGGTCTATGTCTGCCTTTCTCAAGATTGCGTGCGCAAGGCGCACGTTTATTCCTCTAATTTTTGATACTGCGTAAGACGCTTTTAAGGTGCCGTCTACGTTAGCGTCAACGATTCGCATTATGTGTCGAAATTCTTCTGACATTAACTGACATCCGTCAACGTTTGGAGCTAACTACGGAAATAAGCCAGATTTTATTTAAACCTTACTAGTCCAAAACTTTACATTATAACAAGCTGAGGATCAGGTCTTGGGTTCATTTTTCTGTGACGTATTGTTTTTGTTAATATGGGCAGCGTCCAGTATTTCCCTGCCCGATTAGAGGTTCAAGGTTGAAACAATCGACAAATGTATTGTCATTCATTTTAGTTTCGTTGGGAGTGGTGCTTGCTACCGCGCACATTTCGTATCGGCCGAAAGATTGTGGGCGCTATCACTGAAGGCCCATTCCTCGAGAGCGGAGTGAGACTCTTTTCATTCCGAGAATAAACGTCACTGAAGGCTACTTGACCGCAGATTGCGCGCTGCTGGGCAATGAGTCAGCAACCATCAGAAATGGGGTACTGGCGACGGTGCAATTCCATGTAAAAGAAGGCGGGCAGTGCACTCTTGGTCTTTATGACACGATTTTGGCAGACTCGCAGGAGTAGACGATAACTCATACGCACGTTGATGGCACGTTCAATCCTCGAAAGCATCTTGAACCAGATTCTCCGTCGAAGAGCGATCCTTCTTGCTACAACTAGACTTTTGAGTGAAACAGAAGAAACAACCACTGACCCTTTCTCCATGCACGTCCTATCAAAGCACAGAACTTGTAAGACTTGTCAAAGGCTTCGTCACTCTCATATTATGTGGGTCTTTTGCGCTTAAGCATTAGATTGAAGGTCTTTGAGAGAGCAATTGCTCCATGCATGAGCGTGTTGTGGAACATATTTTGGCATCTGAATGGAGATGTCTCCAGACATGTGTCACTTATCGTAATATAGGTTAAATCTTTTAAGGAGTTCAAGCTATATTCAAGGCAGAAAGGAAAGGTCAAGTGAATGAATATGGTGAAAAGCGGAGAAGAGGAGAAGGTTAAACGCATCCTAACTGACCCCAAGTTTGCGACTATCAAGGCCATGCTGGAGAAGGACCATGCCATAGATTGCATTATGCTGCTTCACATGAATCGTGGAAAATGGAAAGAAGCGAAAGAATTCATGCGCGAGAATCATTTGACACTGAGCGATGGCACTTTCAGGGCAAGGATGATCGAAATCGAGGACTTGGGGTTAGCCAAGAGCGAACGTATTGATCCGTTGAAGAAGAAGTATTCAAAGACGGAGCTGGGTGAGAAGACCGCGAAGCTGTTGCTAAAGTTCTTTGATGACTTGGGCCTCTAGGTTCGCTGCATAATCTCTCGTGAGTCTTTCATGTTTTCTTCTTGAAGTGTTTTGGTAGGTTAGGCGATCTATCCCTCTGGATTTTTGTTGTACTGTTTTACAGATAGTCAATATGATGTATTAAGTCGTAAGATTTAAATGTAAGGTTTCGTCTAACTATTTCAGCAATCCTGAAAAAGGAGGGATAAAAAAGAAATGAAGATATTGAAGAACGCTAAAGCCCTTAGCCCCGTAGTAGCATCAATCATACTCATCGCAGTCACAGTTGCAGTCAGCATAGCCGTCGCGGCATGGATGGGTGCTCTCTCCTTCAACTTCATGGGCACAGAACAACTAGCGTACACAGGCTACACTTGGAATTCGCCGTTCACGGGCACAGAATGGTTCAACTTCACCGTGAAAAACACAGGATCGTCAGGCCTGACCATTACTGACGTTAGGGTTGATGGAACCACACAAACCACAATGTACTATAATAAGATGGGCACCGGATGGACAAATTTCGTGGGCGGGACAGACACCGTATCGCTTGACAAAGGACAAAGTGTGCAGTTCAGTGTTTTCCATGATGTTGCGTACATCTCTGGAATCCAGTACGAGTTCACAGCGATCACAGCGAAAGGCAGCATCTTCGGTCCATACATAAAGGCCGCACCTTAGATTCTCGTCAGTGTGATAGGGGGCAGGGTGAAACACCACTCTCCACTTTCCCTTTCTTGTTTCGTCGTTGGAGGTATAAACACATGGTCGTGCAAATAAAAGAATACAGTTCAGCAGAAGAAATAGCGGAAACACTGGAGAAAGAAATCTCCGAAACAAAAAGCGTACTAGGCGAATACCTACGCCGGCTAGACGACATCAGAGCCTTGGCCGAGAAGTCCAAGAAGATCCGCGAAGTCGTCATGAAACTCGCCGGCAAAAAAGCCGCAACCGAAAGCCTCGGCGAAATACCAGTAGGCAACCTAAACATCATACTAGATGCAAACCCCTTCCACGAACTAACAGCCATAGAGGAAGTCGTACGAAGCCACCAAGAAAGACTGCTAATGCTGCAAAAATCACGCGAAGCACTAAAATGGCTAGATCAAGTAGGAGACACTGAAGGCCTAACGTACCTAGTCGTAGAGCACGAAGGAGTTCCAAGCCGCATACTCTTCAAAATATCCTAGACAACCCAGCACGGAAGCAGAAACATGGACAAGGAACTCCGCCTTTTTGCCTTAAAAAACACTCTAAACGAAATCCGAAAAACCTATCCTCGCATTCAAAACTCGTTCATTTTCGACGAAACCGGCCAAATAATGGCTTCGAACGCAGGTATCGCTGAAAAGGGCATCACCAAAATGGCAGAAACGTTCAGCGAAACGATGGGAAAAGCCAGCGTTATAGGTGGAGTTGACAGCTTAACTATTGAAGGCGCCAATGCCACAGCAAACATCTCTAATCTAAATAGCCTCTACCTCGTCACAGTTGCTTCAGAAGACCCCAACAACACTCAAATGGTTACGGTGTCGCGAACCCTCATTCTCACTGTTCTCGACTTGCTAGAAAAAATCACCCCTGCCCTCTCCACAGGCAACATCCCAGAGACTGAAGCGGAGCCATTCTCCACAAAAGCCGAAGACGTCACCAACGCACACCAAATGGAAACGCTTTCTCAACAATCAATAGAAGAAACCAGACCAAGAAAAAGACACGCAGCCCATCAATTCATGGTTGAAAACCTCAAAGGCATATTCGTAAAAAGCGACACAGTACACATAGACAACGAAGTACTGGCAAAATGGCAAGAAACGAGCAAAGACAAGCAATGCGAAAAAGTTGAAATCGAGGCCTTCAACGGAAAAACCATCCAGTGCAAGGTCAAACCAATAAAAGATTCAAAACAAGCAGCGAAAGGCGTCATACAGATTCCCGAGAAAATACTGAAAGCGTTGGAAATCGAAAAAGGCGAACTCGTCAAGGCCAAACCAATAATCGAATAACGGAGACAACAACAATATGGTGAAGAAAAAAGAGCATGAAACCACCGCAACAGGCACCCCTGCAATAGTAGAGGGAGTAGTACATGAAAGTGATCTGCGGAAGAAACTGGAGACCCTTAAGAATCATAACGGTGTACTGGGTTACATAATGAGAAACTCCACATATGCATCAATAGACCTCGATGACCCCACAAAAATAATGGACTATGCTCTTCTTTCTTCATCAATTGTTGACGCCTGTGAAGAAATCTCCCAAATATGTGGTCTGGGCGGCATCAAAAGCATCGTAGTTGAAGGTAAGAATGTCAAGATGCTCGTCCTAACCGCAAACGAGAAAACGATAAGCGTTTTTATGGAAAAAAACGTGGACAGTGAACTTCTAAGAAAGATTCTGTTCTAAAGCCACAATACACAAACTCATCCCCATTTTCGTCTTTTCAAATTCAACGTTTTCGCAGTTTCAAGTGTTCAGAACATTTAAATCACGGCATTCCCTAGTTGCCTTGGGGAAAGGAGGCTCCTAATTCCACTACCAGTAGGGGCTGCTTGGGTGAACTTGTTGATTAGGGACGATAGAAGCGAGAGCAATAACCATCGCGGACGTCTCGATATCATCGCAGACATACTGGACGCTTCTCTAGGCGGAGGCAGGAAAACCCACCTGATGTCCCATTGCAACCTCAGTTTTAGGCAATTGAAATCCTACCTGCATTTCCTGCTGACTCAAGAATTCCTAGTGCTTGTTCAAGGAAACGGTTCAGTCAATGAATCACTGGAAGTGACTGATAAAGGCCGACAATTTCTGAGGGCCTACAAGGGCCTAATGACCCTCATGCAGTAGACGCTCGGGCCAAGAACTTTGCCACTTCGCTAAGTTTCATTCTTCCTTCCGTCTGATCCACAGTCACGAATTCGTATTTGCTCAAAAACTCGACAATGCGCTGAATGCTATCCTCATCAGCTTTAACCATTCGCTGTATCTCAGCCAGCTTGTGCCATTTTCCATCATTGAGTATCTCTAGAATACTAGAGATTTTCGAAACCGTAGGCGCATTCCCCGCAGATATTCATTACTCATATAGTGGAGGTTAAATGCCTTGTGAGGTTATCTTCTGTTGTTAAGTTTCAGAGCCTTCTTCTAGAAGATTGTTCACAGCCAATTCTGACGAAGTCAACCTCATTATTAGAGTCTCTAAGAATTGAGCTGATCAGCAGTTCTTCAAATCCTTATCAAAGACTCAAAGTAATAGAGTACAAGAGAATGGAGAAAGCTTGAATGCCCAAACAAATCGAGTGGCCAAAAGTTCTGATTAGATGCAAGAACAACATAAAGAGACAAATTACTCCACTCCTAGAAAAGCTAAATCAGCCACAACCGAACCTTGGTGTAGGGGCTGGCGGCGACCCCATTAAACAAGCTGATCTAGCTGCTGAAAAGGCGTTGGTAGACACCCTGCAAGAGTACGAGTTGTCTTTCACACTCGTCAGCGAAGAATCCGGAATAAGGGAATATGGCGATCGTCCACGTGAATGCTACGTTACAACTGATCCCATTGACGGCACCACAAACCTAACGAGAGGAATACCTTTCTACGCAACGTCCGTCGCGATATCCACAAAACCAGCCTTAGAAACCGTCCACTCAGCGCTGGTAACCGACCTTTTCCACAACATAACATACACCGCCCAGAAGGGCAAAGGAGCCTACCGCGAGGAAAAAAGAATCACGCCTTCAGATACTACTTCGCTGCGAGAAGCCGTAATTGGAGTAGACCTGAACTCCTACAAAGCTAGAAGGATAGTCTCCCGCTTAACAAACCTCATCCAAGAAACAAGGCACATCCGCCATTTTGGAGCCAACGCCTTGGAGCTTTGCTACGTGGCTGACGGAACAACGGATGGCTTCATAGATATTCGTGGAAAACTCCGCACCACGGACATGGCAGCCGCTTGGCTAATAATACAGGAAGCAGGAGCAGAGATCACGTCACCTGAAGGAGAACCACTGAAAATCAGGCTTCACCCCCAACAGAAAGTAGAATTCGTAGCAGCTGCAAACCACAGTCTGCACCAAACCATACTTGACACACTGAAACCAAAAAAGGAAAGAAAATGATAAAACTATTAACACCCCACCCGGCCGCGCTCGCAAAAACCCAGAAAACACGAATCCTGGTAATAGCAGACCTACACATAGGCTGGGAACTAGCCCTATCCAAGAAAGGCATACATGTACCAACACAAACACAGAAACTCCAACAAAAGCTTTCCACACTAATATCCGAATACAAACCGCAAGAACTACTCATCCTCGGAGACGTAAAACACACTGTCGCCAAAGCGGAAATTGGGGAGTGGCATGACGTCCCAGACTTCTTCAACAACCTGAAGAATCAAGTGGGCAAAATATCCGTGATGCGAGGTAACCACGACGGAAACCTAGATCCTCTCCTGCCCGAAAACGTCAAAACCTTGCCTGCCACGGGAACATCACTCGGCGGCATCGGCTTCTTCCATGGACACACGTGGCCGTCACCAACACTCCTGGGCTGCAAGACGCTGGTAATGGGGCACGTTCACCCTGTCGTATCTTTCCGTGACCCTGCAGGCTTCAGAATATCAAGACAAGTCTGGGTTAGAGCAGATTGCAACAGAACGCGAATGGCGGAAGTTCTTCTGCAAAGATACAGGGTTAAAGTTGAAAATAGCGCTGAAAAAGCGTTGATGAAGCATTACGGTGTCAGATCGAGAGTCCAGCAGCTTTTCATCATGCCCTCCTTCAACGACTTCCTTGGAGGTAGGCCACTGAATGTGGTGAGAGGCGATGCCAAGAATGAAATGACTCTTGGTCCAGTTCTGCGTTCTGGCGCAGTGAACGTGGAAAAGGCAGAAACATACCTTTTAGATGGAACATTCCTTGGAACCCTAAGCCAGCTCAAAGCCATTGGCCAAAGCATGGCATAATGTTTATACACCATAGCTTTCTTTACATTTCGACAGGTGAACTATGTTGACTCCGGATGACGATGATCTTCAAGAATGGTTCAGACGAAAACGCTCGCAGTTCTTCAGTAATTGGAACTTTGAAGACATTGACAAGATGTTCCACGACATGGAAAGAATGATGGAAGAAGAGTTCAGGAATTTCGCTTCGCGCGTTCCAAAAGACTATGTCAGAGAACGCAAGTTGCCAGACGGCTCAACTGCACGTGAGCTTGGCCCGTTCGTTTACGGCTACAGCATGAAAATAGGGCCTGATGGAAAACCCGAGATTAACGAATTTGGAAATATGAAACCTAGCAGTCGCGGTCCATTAGTGAAGGAGGAACGTGAACCACTGGTTGACATAATTGCGACAAACGGTGAAATCCAGGTCGTAGCAGAGTTGCCTGGCGTCGAAAAGAGTGACATACAATTACACGGAACAGAAGACACCCTGACCATAACTGTTGATACTCAACAACGCAAGTACCACAAGATCATTACCTTGCCAGCGAAAGTCAACGTGAGAGAGGCAAAGTCAAGCTACAAGAACGGTGTACTAGAAGTGACGATGCCCAAAACTGGAGAAGAGGAGAAAAGAAGAAGCGAACTGATAAACATAGAATAGCCTTTCTTCCCTCTGCGACTTGACAAACTCCAAAGGCATGCATGACATGGACAAAGACTCGGAAATCGACATTCTCGTCTCCGTATGCAAAGAAGCCAAGACAGAGAACAAGTTAACGGGCAAAAACCTAACCACCCTTTACGAGACGTTTGGCCAACGATTCACCAGGGCATTTGAAGCTTTGAAGGAAAACCGCGTGAAGAAGTACGCTTTCAAACCAAGCGGTAAGACAATATGGATCGTTGTTGGCAAGGAGAGAGACTATTTGATAATGGCGCAAGCTGAGTTCTGCACTTGCGATGATTTCTACTTTCGAGTACTAGACAAGCAGGTGCACTTGTGCTACCATCTGATAGCTCAGAAGATAGCCAACGTCCTGGATTGGTATGAACATGTTGAAGAGCACGATGAGCTTTACGAGACTCTGATGAAGGAATGGAAAAAACCTACTCCTTAAATATTTAAACTCCAAATGTAGAGAGCATAACGGAGACAATTTCGATGAGCATAGGAGAATACTTTGAAATACTGAAATACGTGCTAATGGCTGCAACGTTCGTAGCGCTTGTTTTAATCTTCCTCTACATGTTCTACGGCAAGGACGGAAAGGATTAGGAGAAACGCTGACCTCTAGGCTTTCTTTTCTCTTGATCACGACCAAAGCCACCATCATTCCGAGGAAGGTCACGGTTACACCTATCAACTAGAGCGCTTCACCTTCCGTCGTTACGATTCCATTTTTGACACATAAGCCGCCAATAGACTTTTAATAAACTCTGCAAAATCCATAACCTTCCGTCGAGTCGAAGCCCACATGGCCGCCGAACAACTAATTGAGCAAATCCTGTCAAAACACCCTGAAGTGCCAAGGGAACAGATTGAAGAAAAACTGGCAAAAGAAAAGAAAAAGACAAACGGCTTGATATCTGACGAAACCCTGCTACGCATGATCGCCGCTGAATTTGGCATACAACTCGACGCCAACGGCAGATCGTCACCCGAGTTGACAATGACCAGTTTGGTTCCAGGTTTGAATAATGTCAGCGTCGTCGGAAGGGTTGTCGCCATTTACAAGCCCAAAACATTCACGGGTCACAAGAACGGAAAATTTGCAAGTTTTTTTATCGCTGACAGAAGTCGGATCTTGCGTGTTGTTTTTTGGAACAGCAAAGCAAGTCTTCTAGAGTCGGGCGAGGTGAAAGTTGGGGAAATAGCACGCGTTTCCCACGGATACACGAAGGAGGGACGCGAAGGGATTGAACTGCACGTTGGAGAGAAATCCAAGATTGAAACTTGCCCTCCGGACGTTAGGGAAAGCGATTTTCCCACAGTGAGCAGTTTCTTGACGCAAATCAGAAACATAGGTCAAAAGCACAGGAACAAGAGAGTAAACATAGCTGGCACTTTAGAAAGAATCTTCAAAGCATCTACTTTCGAAAGACAAGACTCAACCCCTGGAAAAGTGATGCATTTCACTTTGAAAGACGAAACCGGAGAAACCTCTGTCGTCGCTTGGAACGAGAAAGCAGACGAGCTTGAGGCCACGCTTAAGGAAGGAATGGCCTTACGGTTAGTGAACGCAAAAGTGAAGACAACGGAATCTGGAAACTTGGAGATTCACGTTGACTCAGGAACCTACGCTGAAACATACCAACCATGTGAAGAGTATCGAAAAGTCGCCAATCTAGAAGAAGGCTTGACTCATATCAACGTCAACGGAACAGTCGTTGCCAAGCCCACACTCAAGGAAATCAAAACAGTAAAACAGGAGCTTGTGAACCTTGCAACCTTCCAAATAGAGGACGAAACAGGGCGTGTTTGGGTTTCAGCATGGCGGCAACATGCACTTGAAGTCATCAACCTGAAGACAGGCGACAAAATCGCTGTCAAAAACGTTTACACCAGAAAAGGCTTCAGTGACCAGCTGGAAATATCTACAAGAGACAGCACATCCATAGTTCTCTCTGGTCAGTAACGAGTTTCTGACGAATTTGGCTTCTTTGGTGCCGGGGGCGGGATTCGAGCCCGCGACCTCTGGACATTAGGCGCATTTTGCCCCGTTGTTCTCCAGATTATGAGTCTGGCGCCCAAGCCAGGCTAGGCTACCCCGGCCTGCAAATTCTAGGTTCACTTCTATGGATGCGTGAATTAAGGCTTTCTATCTTGGTTCTGTGATGTTTGTTTGTGCTTTTCTTGATGATTCTTTCCAAAAAAAGGTCAAGCAAAAATAGGTGGAAACAAAAAATAGTGGGGGCGTCTTGGGAAAGTCTCTATAATCGAAGGGGGAGAGGAAGTGGGTTACACGGGGATGGGCCATTTGGATGGTCTTTCGATTATTCTTTGCAGTGTCTTGATCCGTGCGTTTGCAGCTTCGTTTTGTCCTGTCAAATCAGTGACTTGAGCCGTTAGTTTCGCGTTTTCAGTAGTGAGTGTTGACACTTGGCCATTCAACGTTGATACTTGATTGTTCAGTGAAGCCACTTGGGCATTCAGCGAGCTGAGTTGTCCCTCCAGTGAGGTTTTCTCGTTTTGAAGCTGATCTATTGATGACTGGAGATATGCTTTTTCAGTGTTGAAATTGCTCTGCATACCGTTCGCTTGACCTTGATACACAACGGCTATGAAGACCATTACCCCGATTATAACGCATAATCCAATTACGGCGAAAGTTATCATCCTCTCTTTTGAGGCTATTGCCATCGTCTCACCTCCATGCTCGGCACCTTGTTTTTAGATCGAATAAGATGTGCTAGTGTTTAAACGTTATTAAATACAAGTTACTATCCAGAATAAGGTTTAGAACGCAAGATATTTACTCAAAATATAGATTGCCACTATCAAAGACCTAAAGCATTGAGGCAGCGGTCTTTCCAACGTGAAAACGAAGCTACATGTGATCTCTATGGGTCATCAAGAAAGGCTAACGGACACGTTGTCTCTCAATTCTTTCCACACCTGAGCTTTTTCCAACGTAAGCTAAATCCGCCATTCTTACGAAGAGTCCTGTTTCAACAACTCCCGGAAGAGCCTTCAGTTCAGCTGCCAACCTCGACGGATCTTCAATCGGACCAAAGCGGACATCCAAAATCACATTGCCATTATCCGTTATGACTGGCCCAACTTTCCCATTCGCCTCCCTCAGAACTGGTTCTCCGCCCCTCTTCTGAATCTTGAGCATGATGGGTCTTGCCGCAAATGGCAATGCCTCCAATGGAACTGGGTGGTTGTTCTCACCTAGAACTCGGACTTTTTTGCTTTCGTCTGCAATGATTATGAGTTTCTTGGATGCTGATGCAACTATCTTTTCGCGGGTGAGGGCTCCTCCCATGCCCTTTATCAGATCCAAGTTCATGTCCATCTGGTCTGCGCCGTCGATCGTCAGGTCAAGTTTCGGGTGCTCATCCAGGGTTGTTATCTGTATTCCATTAGTTGCTGCTAGCATTAATGCTTGGTAAGAGGTTGGAACGGCCAAAATACTCAGTCGCTCGCGTCTTACCTTCTTTCCTAACTCCTCGATGGCGTAGGCGGTAGTGCTTCCACTTCCTAGACCTATGACAAAGCCATTCTCGACGTTTCCTATGGCCTCCAACGCCGCGTTCTTCTTCGCTCTTTCCACATGTGCGTTCTCAAGACTCAATTTCCATCTGTCCCAATCTGTCTAAGACCTTCTCCACTTCGTTCCTGATTTCTTCTATTCTTTTCTCCGCATCTGTCTTTGGAATTAGTTTGGGCGGTGTTCTTCTTTTCTTCTTCGCTTTCTCCTCTGGCTTCGTGGTTGCCTGGTTGTCTTGGGGTTGTATGGGTATTTCCTTCATCGGTCTAGTCTCCGCTTTGGTGCGTAGTTCTTCGATTTTTCCGCTTATTTCGTCGAAGCGCTCGCTGAAGAGCTTCATCAAGTCTTCCTGCATGGCTTCAAGCTCGTGAAGGGCTACCACGGATTCGTCTTTTGAAATGGCGTCTTTCACCGTCATCATTCTTGATTTGTAGGTTTGTGCAAGTCTTTCCCTTTCTTCCTCGGTGATCTTTCCTTCTGCATGGGCTTCGTACAACCGTCGAATTGCATCGCTCAAGATTTCTCTTTCCAGGTCCAAGGTTCTCAATTCCCCTTTGGCCCGTTGTGCGTCATCAGAAGAAACGCTCTTACCCATCTTAAACGGCAAGCCAGTGAAGGCTGTTTCTGTTTTTTCCAGTTCGAGTACTTTTCTTCTTTTTCTCCGTCTTGTTGTAACGTAGATTGCTATTGCGCAGATGATGATGGCCCCTACTGTAACAAAGGCAATTATCAGGAGGTCATCAGAGAGCAATGGTTTTCCTCTCTATCCTCATTGTTGTTTGTCAATATATAAATTATTTTTTTCGGTTTCACGCACTTTAAGGATGGAAAAAGTCTATTTTCGAAAATGCAAGTACTTGCATGACTCTTATTGTTTCCTAGTTTAGAGGACGCTCCATTCAAACACGTAAGAAAGATGCTTTGGGGACGATGAAGGCCACCGTTGTTCGGATTAGTCGAACTCTGTGCGAGATATCGCTATGAAGACCAGGCTGAGTATTGCAAGTATCAAGACAGGTATTCCCAACGCTGCTTCAAGAAAGGCTCTATGTCTAGCCGCGGCGAACGCTATGACGTCGACGAATCCTGAAAGCATGATCAAAGACGTTCCAAGCAAGGCTATTTCGTAGCATTTCTTTTTCAGAGCGGCTATTCCGCCTATCAGTCCGAACACGAATCCAACGAAAGCAATCAATCCCAGTAGGAGTAGCCAATCGTGGCGATAGATAGACGATGCATACGTAAGTACTCCTAGGATTCCAACGAAAGCGCAGATGCAAGCGTCGATTATTGCTAGGATGCCTCCTGCCAGTGGAAGATTGGAGCTTCTGAGTCTAATTGCTGGTGTGGTTTCGATGGGTGCGCCGCAGTGAGGGCAGAAACTGGATTCTTCTGGAACGTTATCCCCGCATTTTGGACAGTGCAAGACCATAGTGGGTCAACATTACTAGTTACTTTCCATCACGTATTTTAAGTTATATGGATGATACTTCTATCGTGGGAAGAATGCAGATAATTGATGGTAATCATAATCGAACCCATAAGAGAACTGCATTCTCGGCACTACGTGCTTTTCCCTTGTCTGGTTTGGACTGTTTTCTTTGGAGCCTCGGGCGGGATTTGGACCCGCGACCCCCGCCTTACCAAGGCGGAGCCCCACCAGGCTAGGCTACCGAGGCGCAGGGTATTTTCTTGCTTAGGGATTGAATTAAGCTTATTGTTTACCAGCAATTGATTACCATTGATTACCATTTCCTGATTGCTCTGTTCTACCTTATGCCACTCTACAATTCTGGTCTTTCCATCATAACCGACATAGTGACCTATTCTGGCTGATCTCCCTCTGACTTGAAGATGTCCTTCCCTGTTGCATACTGAACACAAAACCTTAACCAATTTTCATAACACTTCTGATTATCCGAAGAGACCAAAAACCGTTATTATTAGTCTACGACCACTAAATCTCAGAATTCTACCTTCGGCATAAAAGACATTAGAGCCCAATATTTCAAATTGCACAATGTGATCAGATGCCTCGATCTTCATTTTTCCTCTCCTTAACCAGTCGTATCATCAACGGATTGAACCAATCGTGCCATGCTTTATACTCGCTCGTTTTATTGACAGTTTCGCTGCTTACCTCGTACCAGTAGAGATCGCCCCTTCCTATTCTTCTGCCTTGCAACGTATGCATGTCAAGTGCCTCGTCTGGTATGGCTTCTAGCTCTTGTTTCTTCTTTCCCAATTCCTCGTCTTTCCTGTGCTTCTCGATCGCATCCAATAGTTCTAGGAATTCGTCTGCTCTCCTGTCTTTTGGAGCTTCAGCCAGAATCTTGGCTGCACAGACCGCACAACGTTTCATGTCCCATGACAGTTCTCCCTCTTTGGCCTCTTTCTTCAGCGCCGTGAACTTCCTGTACAGAACGTCCACAGCCGTAATCGCATCGGGCTGACCTACATCTTCATCCGCTATTACACTGAGCCTTTTCCAACATGACCACCAGTTTAGGGAAGCAAGCTTGTGAGCTGAATACATCGCTTTCTCAGCGTTGCCTCTTCTTACTGCTTTTTGCAGGACGCTCTTCCAAACTGATAGCTCTTCTCGTTGTTGCCTGTTTAGGGAAGCTGACTCGGTGCTATTTCCATACAGATCAATCTGCTTCTCCATGCGATCCACCACCTTTTTCGTTTTTTTGTTGTTATATTGTTGTGTTATGTGTATAGAATAAGGCGATATTTAAGTCCTTTTACCTAAAAGCGAGTAATTCTTCCTCTATTTATAAAATCAGCCGCATTTCTTACCCAATCCAATACCTTCTACTTTCATCCTCTTTTTCATAGCGCATGCTATCGGTCTGTTCGCCTAAATGCTTCCATTTTGAATAGCCTAATGTGCCGTCGTTCAGCTCATCCTTATAATGGCTCCAATTCGGCATGGACGATTTCAATAACAACTTGAATTCCTTTGTGTGATTTCTTTCGACAAAATGGGTCATCTCATGAACTAACACATATTCCAGACAGTGAAGGGGTTTTTTTGCGAGTTCAAGATTGAACCACACCCTCTGATGCTTTGGGTTGCATGTTCCCCATTTCGTTTTCATTTTCTTAATCCTGAATTCCTTAACGCCTACTCCGGTTATTTTCTCCCATTTCTTGACAAGAGTAGGAATGCGCTTTTTCAGTTCTGAGCGATAAAACTTGTCCATTAATTCTTCTCTTTTTTTGCGAGTCGTCCCGGGATTGACATGCATATCTATTCGAGTTTTTCTTTTTATGACAACTTCAGGTTTTGATTCAGTTTGAACAACGTACAGCAGGTATCTGTTTCCCATGAAGAAATGGCTTTCACCAGAAACATATTCTCGTTTTGTTTGGCGTTCTTGCCTGTTGAATTTGAGTTGCTGTCTCTGTATCCATTTCATTCTTGAGATGACTAGTAGTTTTATTGTTTCGTCGGTCGTTTTCAGAGGCGCAGCAACTCTAACCCTTCCATTTGGCGGATAGACACCCAAGTGTATGTTTTTTATGTCTTTCCTTACGGTGTCAATTTCCAGATTGCAGATTTCTATTTTGGTCTCTTCAATATTCATTTTGGTTTTTCGCCACGTTCAAGATTACTTCTACCCGCTTTTCATCGTGAATGCCAAACTCCTCAAGCGCCGACCTTATTGCATTTCTAACCTGTTTTTCTTTGATTCTGCTTCCTTTCCATTCATCCAGTTTGTTCCTCTCGACATTTTCGTGTACTCTGATTGCAAGTGCCTCGTTGCTATCCAGATTGTCGTATAATGCCCTCTTTGCGCGAGTATTGATATTCTTAGGATATGACTCTAGACCAGAGACGCCGCTTATTCTCTTGACGAATTCCACGATTTTCTTCAAGTAGTTTTCGTATTGGATTGCTTCTGCTTTTCTTTCCCTTATCAGTTCATCTAGCAAAACTGACATTTTTTCAAAGTACTTTGGATTAGTAGGTTTTACTTCGATTATTAGTCTGCGAACATTGTTTTCGATGGACTCTGCAACTGCATCCTTGTTTTCTCGCATGCTTTTTGGAAGAGAGTCTATGGCGTCAACTCCTTTGTTAACAATGAGATCTATGATTGTTAGGTTGTCAAAGGCTGAGACTGTTTTGCTTTCTTCTGCATCAATGTACGAGTCTATCAGATGGCGCATGGCTGGTTCATAAGCCTTCAGATCGATGTAGTCGCCACTTGCCAATTTGATTTCAGTTCTTGCGTTTTCATAATACTTCACGTCTGCCTTGATTTGCTCTGTTTCTTTTTGATTGTATTCGGCTTCGCTCATTTCGTTTGCGAGGTTTGCGTAGGCTCTAAATAGCTTGGATGTCTGCTTGTAGAGGGAAAGTCTTTTTTGCTCGCTATTTTTCAGTTCCTGGGGGTTTTCAGTGTTTCCGCAGAAGTATTCGATAAATGCTAGCGTGTCTTTTGGAGGTTTTACAGGTTCGCATAGAACCTTCATGTTCTCTAAGGCTGAGTCAAGGTCCCGTTTCCCTGTTTGGAGCCTATCTTTTAGTAGGCCGCCTACATCATCCTTGTCAAAGCCATCAAACGCTTCAGACGTGTAGTCTTTTACTGCTTCACTCAAGCTGTTGAATAGGTCTTTGTAGTCAACAATGTACCCGTAATCTTTGTCTTCTCCATCAAGCCTATTTACTCTGCATATCGCCTGGAAAAGGCCGTGGTCTTGCATGCTTTTGTCGATGTACAGATATGTTGCAGGTGGGGCATCAAACCCGGTGAGTAGCTTGTCAACTACGATGAGCAGCTTCATCTGCCCTGGTTCTTTGATGAACTTCTCTTTTATTACGGTCTCGAAACCATCTGTTTTTATTTCAGGATAGACTATCTCGTAATATCTAATCATTTTTTGGTAAGTTTCATATTTCAGTATGTTATCTGTTTCGTCGTCTTCTCCTGTGGCTTCTCCCTTGATTTCGGCTATGTCGGGTGAGTAGGATGTTATTATTGCGGATTTTCTCAAACCGTTGTTTTGGAATAGTTCGTAGTATTGGCATGCTTGATATATGCTTCCGGCAATCAAGAGAGCATTGCCTCTGCCGCTTTTGAGTCTGTGTTTTGTTTCCATGTCTAGCATAATGTCGGCAACTATCCGGTTTAGTCTAGGCTGGGAACTGAGAAGTTTCTGCATGGTTCCCCATTTTCTTTTGAGTTCCGCCTTGGCATATTCAGTCAAGCCTTTTGTTTTTGCTTCAAACCATTGATCTATTTTGTCTTGAGAAGTGATTCTTTGGTCGACTTCCCTTGCTTCATACTGTAAATCTAAGACAACGTTATCCGAGACGGCTTCGTCGTACTTGTAAGTGTGGATATACCTGCCAAATACTTTAATGCTGTTTTTCTGTCTCTAACTTCTGACCCTCCGTCAACGGTTTCGTGAGCAATCCGTTGAGTAGCTGCACATCCTGGTTCGATGTCTTGTACCACAAATCGGCGTATCTGTCATATACCAGAATTTCGTGAACCTTCAGCGACTCTAATTCTCTGCGGATAAGCTCGACTTCTTTGGAGAACCTCGGCGTGTTCCTAACCAGAAATGCACAACTTTCAGACCCTTTGAAAAATATGAGAGTATCGAAGACCCCTAAAGCGTCCTTCCTTTCCTTCAGAACGCCTAAGCCTTGCAGTGAAACAATGAAGCTTGAGTTCAGGGCTCTATTTACGCTTGCAATCCCAAGCAACTTGTCTGCCCAATTCTTTGTTAGATTGAGTGCGTCATCAACAATAACCGTTCGGCCATTAACAAGGTCTTTCAGATATGATCTTCTATTAAGAAGTCCTATGCGGAGAGATTCAACGTTAAGTCCCTTCCACTCACTCTCTTTTTCATGTAAGATCAGGGGTATTTTATTCGGAGAGAATTCTACAATCCATTTTTGCAGGAGAAAGGTTTTCCCAGTTTCCTTAGCTCCGATCACAAGAATGTTTCGTCTGTTAGGGGAAGAGTCTCCCAAGCCTTCAGGATTCTCCACCGACCGTCTCCCCTTCTTCTTGTCGATTTTATTCGGCTTGCCTAGAAATCTCGACTTGCTGCCGGGAATTTTACGATGAACTTGCCATTGCACCTGAGTTCGTAAATGCAGCAACTTATGCGGAGACTTCCTCCATTTTTCAAAATCGCTTTAGCGAGCCTAGGTGCCTTGTCACTGAATTCCCATGTGATGCGACCGCTCTTCCAGTTCAGTCTTGGGAGCTCATTGTCTTCTATCCACTCTTTTTCATGAATACCATGGAAGACCGTGCAGTCAGACTCGATCATTCTTATCATTTCGCTGCTTTTCTCTCTCCTTAAACCCGTTTCTCGAGAATTTTGCGGTCTCGTCTTCCAATTTCTCTCGTACTGCGCCACGGATGAACTCAGATTTGGTTTTGAAACTGTCCTGTTTGATGTAGTCTTCAAGCATATTGTCCAAGTGTTTTGTCACTTCTAGATGCCACACAATTCGACGTTTCAACATATTTTCATCACTATCTACATTCAATAACCACAGGATTGATATATACGCTACTCCGTACTAACTCTCATGAGCAAACCGTTTCCATACTTCAAACGCCAACGAATCATTCAACTATTAATCGAAGAACTTGCTGAGGAAGGAAGAAAAAGACCAGGCAAGATTGAAGCGCTTAAGGAGTACAGCAGTAATCAAGACCGTTATGTTCTATTGAACAAACTTGTGGAAGACGGTATTCTGGAAAGGGAAGAGATTTCACCTAGAAATGTGAGGTATGCCATAGATGAAAATGTCAGGAATCTTGTTAGGGGCCTCAAGAAAGCGCATCAAGTGTATCTTGACGCTCATGATGCCATGGGAACCTCAAAACTCGACCAGAAAGGAGCTGTTTCCTACCGTGTTTCAACTTTTCTATTTCAACTTGAGGATCTCTTTCAAGTAGTAATGGCTGTGGCTTACTATCATATCTATAAAACGGAAACACGACCTATTGTGCTAGCTCTAGTACAGAAAGAGACAGAAGACATGGTTCGATTGATGGAGACATTGGCGAAGAACAACCAAGAAGCCACAGGTCAAGCAATAAGAATGGTTTCTGAACTGCTGATCAAAACTGCGGAGAATCCCGAGCTAATAGAGAAGCTTCAATAATAACGCGAGATAATCGACTGACAATGAATTAGATCTCTTGATTTCCTTGCTGCTGAATATGATCAGCCACTTCGTCTTGCAGATCAGATATCGTCAGCAACTTTTCCCTGCGTTCATGTCACGCCTAGACGGCATTATTCCTCTTCAGCGTATCCAGAGCGGGCATGCGTATTCCTAAATTCCCTTTTCAAGTGTAATAAATCTGGATCAGTCTTTCTAAACGATGCTTCTCCTATCTCGAGGCACATGACTATCCATAGACGAAGCAAAGTCGGCAGCGCAACCCACATCGCAAACGAGTTCAGGAACAAGCTTGAGCGCTACTATTCCAAAGTGATTTATGTATTGAAATAACTGTAACAGCTAGGGAATATGATGGGAAAGTGTCCAACCTGTGGAAAGAAAGGATTGTTTCTGAAGAAGCGATATTGTCACATGTGCGGAAGGGAAGCATGTGATCATTGTATGATGCCTCTCTTTAAGTTGGAGTCATTCTGTCCGCATACGAAGGCACTTGTCCAAGTGTGTTCTGAAAGTTGCGGGGAGAACTTCTCACAAGAGATAAAGGCGATTATTGGCAATAACATAAGGGAAGAAATGAGCGCTGGAGAGAAACCCGCCATTGGAGGTGCATTCCTTCAGAGACAGTTAGCCCAAGCTTACTTGATTTTCGCTGTGGGAAATCCAAAATATCCACCTGTAGAACGCAGAGAACACATCGAATCAATGATGAGGTCAAAGGGCGCAGAATATCATAAGCCTATGCAAGTTGAGTGGTTCTATAACTATGAATCCCGGAACGAGATCGGTGTAAGATCATATAAACTAGTGTTTCCAGAACAAGCGGTGCGCGCGTATGTACATGGACCTAACTACAAGGTGTGCTATGATTCCGAGAACCCTGGGCATCAGGATGGTTCCGTCCATTTGTTTATGGACTTACTCTTGTTTATGGAGAAAAAATGTGAGGAACTTGGTGGACCTACCGCAGATGAGGCACACGGCGCCCTTGTAAAACATGCTGAGGAGGTGCGCGCACGACACGCGCAAGAAGAAAGAGAGCGCCGTGAGCGCGAGAGGCTTAAGAATATGACATGGTACGAACTCCGTGCTAAGAGAGGTATATGTGACTGGTGCAACGAAGAACTCAAGGTGCGAGGTGGTGTATCCTATTGCCATTGTCATTTTGGTTGCCAGCAAGTCTTCTGTTCCGTACGGTGCTACGCAGAACACCTTGAGCACGTCCACGGGAAATGAGAACGCCTGTTTAGCTCACCTCGCTTGTTGAGCGCGCGCTTACTACACAGACAACTATGAAGAAACTATTACTACTACTCTCTGAAGGGCAGTTCCAATTCCGTAGACGCAATCGACATCCAAAAGGATAGATTCACAATTGCTTTACTCTGCAAGTAGGCGTTGAAGAGACCAGTTTTTCTTGTTATACACTATGTTAGAAGAAGCCTGACCAGGGCTTTTTCTGGATCCCTCATAGCATAACTGCTTTACAATCTGACAATACTGTTATACACAACACAGGTTTTCAGAAGTGCTGTTGTTGCAATGGTCGATTTATTGCTCGTGCTCTCGGCTAACGAGAATATGATTGGGGGCATTTGGGCGGGGAATATCAGGTCTGAACCTTTAGGGTATATCTACGTGTTGTTGTATGTTATGTCACAGACACCGATTTCTGTGTCAACATTGGCCGATCCAAGTTATCTATCGTCAGGTTCTCAATGCCTGTGAGTGTTCGTTCCTTGAGGTCGTGAATTAGCGTAGGATTGAAGTAGTGTTGCATGAAGGTGTTTGAGCCTACTCTTCCCTGTAAGAAGTCGATTTCAGGTTGTGAAAGGTGTCTTGTCATTGAGGTGGCCCAGTATTCTCTAATATCTGAGAATCTTAGAGGGATGCGTCTTCTCTTAAGTGGTTTGTCGATGATAGCTTGGGTAATCTTGGGAGATTCTGCCACTTCATTCACTAGGTCACATGGAACAATTGAGATGAAGGCTTTCTTTGTGTGTCTCAGGAATACCTTGGGGAATCTAAAGTGCTCCAGCATGCCTTCTTCGTAGTAGTCATTGAGTTTGTTTGTTTCAGCCAGATTGACGATAAGGTTGAAACTGTTCATTGCTTCGATTTTTCTCAAGCCTGTTGCTGTCATGAAGTCTATGAAGATAGACAGTCTAGGAATTTTCTGTTTGACCGTTGTTATCCATTCTCTTATGTCATTTCCGTTGTCCTTTGATCTCAAGAGTCTCCTGAGAATTATCGCATCGCTGTTTCCGTTAGACCATTTCAGATCGTAGGCCTTGATCAGTTCCTTGAAGATGTCGTGTACGCCTGTGAATTTGGAGAGGCAGCTTAGAGCCTTGATTACGTGCAGTCTCTTGTCTGGTTGCAGCAGTTTGAGGCTTGAGAAGTTTCTTTGACGGAGCAGATCATAGTACTTCTTGGCGTATGATAGATACGTTTGTGCTACATTCTTGCAGTAGTTTGCTGAAAGAAATTGTCCATAGGCTTGCCAATTGAAGCCATCAGAATTTACCAAGGCGGAGCCCCACCAGGCTAGGCTACCGAGGCACGATCGTGCATGCTAGTTGTGGAACGGTTTTTTACGTTTTAAAGATTCCGTAAGGCTAGGCGGTTAAATAAATATAAAAGGGAGATGCAGATTCAGGATTTGGGTCTTTGCGTTTGCGGGGGTGTCCGAGCTTGGCCAAAGGAGACAGGCTTAGGAGAACGTCGCTTGTCGTTTGGGCGATGTTTTGAGGGACCTGTTGCCGCAGGGCTGCATGGGTTCAAACCCCATCCCCCGCACCAAGAAGCTAGGCTTTACCTATTTGCCAAAACAATACTCACAGGTTTTCTTCGAAGTATATTGAGACAGTCACGAAAGGTGACCACAACATGTGCGTTGCCTTTTATTGCTGCGAGCAGAATCTCTGCTAGGAGAAACAGGAAATGACGCCTTTGGTCGAAGAAGAGCCACGAAGCGCTTACCCTTCGGAAAGAGGTAGCTGGAAACGTGTCCATCGGAGTGGTCACTTTTTTCCAGAATGCTAAACTAGGGTGCCCAGAAATCTAGTCATCGAAGAAGGAGAGAACATGACCTTCATTGGAACCCTCAAACGAGAGTTTTCGTTCATAAAAGGAAACTATGCGATTTTGGTGGCAAGCTGGATAATAGTTGATTTTGCCTCGGAGCTTCCAGCAACCTACTTCGGTCTCTACGTGCTTGGACTTGGTGCCACTGAGACCATTCTAGGTGTCATAGGTCTCTCCCAATTCTTGGCTTTGGCTTCATTGCAGTTTCCAGGCGGATACTTGGCGGATAAGTACGGGAGAAAATGGCTGATTTCAACGATGACCTTCGGCGTGGCTCTCAGTTTCATATTCTACGCGGTTGCGCCTTCATGGCATTTCATACTTATTGGGGCGGTTTTGATGAGTATATTCAACTCGACTTATCAGCCTGCCTTGAACGCGATGGTTTCTGACTCTCTCCCGCCCGAGAGAAGAGGGATGGGGTTCAGCATAGTTATGCTCATAGCAAGCGCTTCCACGACGCCAAGCCCAGCCGTCGCTGGCCTACTGCGTGCTCGCTTCGGCCTAATCGATGGCATGAGAATAGCCTACGGCATCGTCGTGGCTCTGTTTCTGATTGCAGCGTTTTTCAGGTTGTTCTTTTTGAAGGAGACCGTTGTCAGCGCTTCCAAGCCGCATTTTAAAGAGATATTCCAGAGTTATCCAACTGCTCTGAAAGAAAGCTTCGGCGTGTGGAAAAAAGTACCCAAGTCGATGCTCTACTTGTTCCTGTCATTCTCTATAGCGATCTTCGGGTTCTCGTCCACGAGCCTCTTCACGGTCATCTACGCCACCAGAGTACTCCACATAGACGAGGTAATGTGGGCTTTTGTCATCGCAATTGTGCCTGTAACCACGATCATCCTAGCCATACCCGTAGGCAAGTTCGTTGATAAGTTCAAGAGGAAGATACCTATTCTCGCTTCTACGTTGATCTTCGGGTTAGCGATGTGGGTTTTCGTGAACGGGGACTTGGCAAAAGTTGCTGTGTCGCTGGCGCTTCTGGGCGCGGGACAGGTGATGATGAACGCGTCTTTTGGGGCGCTTCAGACTGACTTGACGCCAAAAGAGTTGCGTGGAAGAGTGAACGGCTTCATCAACTTCGCCAACTTCATAATCATGGCCGCGGGAAGCTTACTGGGCGGATACTTGTATGAGCATGTGTCTCCTCAGGCGCCATTCATGGTTGCCATAGTGGCTGTCGTGCCTTCATTTCTGTTAACACTGGCGTTGGTGAAGGAGCCGAAAACGAGAGAAAAATAACAAACGCGGCTCTCCAGAAGGTGGTGCTGGAGTTGATTCCAATAAGCGCGGCGTCTTTGAAGACTTGCACATAATCTAAGGAGAATGGATCTGCTGAAAGCGTCGCCACTTAACCACGAAGCCAAACTTCATCCTCCGCACCAAACTATGCAAGTCCAGTTTGGGTCTTGGGCACTTGATGATTTGAGAGTTATGATGGACAAAGATATGGTCTTGAAGGGTCTCAACACTTCAGTAAGAACTTGACTCTTTCGCAAGTGTGCAATTGCTGCAACTCGTTGTAAGTATTCGACTCAGCGCACAGTGACTCCGATTCTGGTCATTAGGGAGTAGCATCCACACTACGAGAGAAGCTCATTCACGGATATCTTTGTTTTCAATATTTGAGTGAATATACTCCTTCTCGGTAGTCTTGTTCTTTAGAACTTTATTAACATCGGCACGAGCTTTGACGCTAGAATCGCGATTACTACGAGTATTGCTGCATGCTTGAAGCCGGATGAGATTGATTCCTCGCTTATCTTTCCAGCGACGAGTCCTATCAGGTAGCTGTGAAAGATGGATGCTGTAGTGAAAGTTATGACTACTTCGCCCAGGTTATTAGTGGACTTCGACCCCGTGAGGCCTGCGGTTGTCCCGGTAAACGTTATCATCATGATCGTCGTGGCCACGAGCATTATGGAGGCGAAGTAGGGCATCATCACGTAAGGTCGCACAGCCATTTTCTTTTCCTTATCAACCTCTTGGGTCATGTTGTTGAACCTTGCCAATGCCTCAATCATGGCTATCGTTCCTCCACCTACATCAATGGTTTCCACAAGCAGGAACATGACGATCTGGGCCATCCAACTCCTGGTTCTTTTCAGGAAGTCCATAATAACTCTTCTTACAGGAAGACCCCAGGAAATCTCCGAGCTTATCTTGCGCAGTTCTTTGCTGAATTCGCCATAGTCACGGTCAGCTAGACTTTCAATGCATCTTTCTGGAGACAGTCCAGTTTTTCTAACCTCGGTTAGATCCCTTAGAAAGTTGTTGATGCCTTTCTCGGTACTGGCTTTCTTTGATGAAAGCTTGTTGTGGACCATGGCGGCTGGCGCTGTTGCGATGAACAATGCTATGGCGGTCGCCATCGGCAAATCCACGATCGAGTGCAGCTGACTGAAGAGGGGAACTCTAACGTATCCCATGAAATCTGTTAACAAGAGGAAAAGCACCACGGCTACTGCGCTGCAGGCGCCGAAGACTTTGTAGGGGCGCATTTCCGAGATCGGAGTTTTGGGCTGCATGCTATGCGCTAGATAGATGAACACTACGGAAAGCAGAGGTGTGACAACGTAGGTGTACATGAGCATGGTTGATCCCATGGACATTCCGATGCTGTAGACTGATTCGACGCTGAACATTATGTAGAAGCAGAGTGACATCATAACCATGACTATGATGAATGTTTCTAGAAGCATCGCAAGTCTCTCGGCTGCAGCCCTTACGCGTAGGGCTCTGACCTTGAAGATGTCTTCCGCTTTTCTCTCTAGAAAGTGGCCTATGTCTCCGCCTATGATGACCGTTGAAGCGTAGCCTGATAGAAAGTCCTTGAAAACTTCCAGCGGGTTCCTCTTTGCTGCTTTCTCAATTGCCGATAGCGGGTCTATTCCGAAGATCTCGACGTCTTTTGTGATTTCTTTGGCTTCGATCTTTGTTGAGGGTAGCATATCTATGGCTGAGAGTCTTTTGAAACTCGAGTACGGTGCTATTCCTCCTGAAGCCATAACGCTAATGTATGTGGCTGCAAAAGGCATCTCTCTTTCCATATCGTTTGCTCTTTCTCCAGCTTTGTTTATGGGTATCAGCATGAACCCTATCATTACGTAGATTGGGAACGGAACTAGGAACATCATTGGCAGGAAGCCGTAGAGGGAGAGAATCAGTAAGGATATTATCGGGACAGGAAGTGTTGCGACGGCGACGAAAAACATCAGCGAGACGTAGGTTTCAGGGTAGATCTTGATTTTTGCCCGTTCCAAGTAGGTCTTGAATTCTATGACGTTCTTAAGGAAGAATGGAGCGAATCTTCCGAAAACTCGGAGGGACCAGACCTCAAGGCTTTCCTGAAAACGCAATAGGTTTCACCTCTTCCCTCATGAGAACTTGCTCGGAAGCTTCCTTCGGTCTAGTGTAGTACTCTGCGATCATTGCTGCAACCTCCTTGTAGCTTCTGATGTTCTTCTCCCGCATCCAGTGCAGCATGTCTCGGCGTCTTTCTATTTCCTCAATTAGTTCCTTTCTTGTAGTGCCTGTGCGCTCAGAGATCTTGGACAGCAGTACGCTCTTGTCGAACGTCTGCAAATAGGTATCCTTGGTCGGATTCCACTTGAGGATGGTTCTGTAATCCTCATAATCTGCGATTTCGTTGACATCAAGGATGCGTCTGAAGGCTTTTCTTTCATTGCCTTTGATCATGTGCACTCTCTGAACTGACAGGATGATGTTCATCAGTGGAATGTAAGATGAAGAAATGTCCATTGGTTTCTGCGTCAATCTTTTGATGGCTGAGTCCAGGTTCTCAGCGTGCATGGTGCACATGCCGCCGTGTCCAGTGGCCAATGCTTGGAAGAGAACGTATGCCTCTGCTCCTCTCACCTCTCCAACGATCAGCACGTCGGGTCTGTGCCTCATGGAGGTTTTTACGAGGTCAAACAAAGTTACTTCTCCAATGCTGCTTCCGCTCAAGCCGTAGCTTTGTCTGGCTATGAGTGAAACCCAGTTCTCGTGTGGCAGGTTTAGCTCTGCGGTTTCTTCTATTGTGATTATTTTGCTTCCGGGTCTTATCAGGCATGTCAGGGCGTTCAGAGCCGTCGTTTTTCCCGCGGCGGTTCCACCCAGAACCATTATTGAGGCTCGGTAATCGAGGCATAGCCACAGGTAGGCTGCCATTTCTTCTGAGAATGTGCCTATGTTGATCAGGTCAATCATGGAGTAGGGGTCTTCTTGGAATTTTCTGATTGTGAAGGCGGTTCCGAAGGATGTGACTTCTCGCCTGTAGCAGACTGCGAGTCTGTGCTTGCCGGGCAGTGAGGCGTCTACTATTGGAAAGGCTGAGCTTACGTGTCTTCCGGACATGTGCACTAGTTTGACGACCATGTTGTCAAGTTCTTCGTCGGTTTCGAATCTGATGTTTGATTCGATGCTTTCGAAGTTTTTGTGCCAAACGTAGACTGGTTTTTTGACTCCGTCGCAGGATACGTCTTCGACGTTTGGGTCCTTCATGATTGAGTCGATTCTGCCGAAGCCTACTAGGTCTCTTTCGGCGTGGTATAGGATTTTGTACCATGACACGTCTGGCAGCCAGCCGAGGCTTATCCTGTATTTGTCAACTGTTTTCTTGGCTTCTTGGCTGAAGAACTTTCGGGGGTCAAGTATCTCCTCTTTTGGTGATTCCATTTCTGCTAGCAGGATTTCCAGAATCCGATTGTAGACTCCTCTTTCCAAAGCGTCTAGTTGCAGCTCGTCCAGTATGTACATGTGTTCTCCTGTCTTCGGGTTCTGCACGATCGCAACGTGGGCGAAGGGTTCATAGAGCGGGTATCTTTCAACGACTTTGAAGCCTCTTGGCATGGGGCGTGAATAAGCGGGAGGAGTTTCCGTTTTCTTCGGCGGTTTTCCCATTTTGAATTTGGCCGCTTTCAGTTTGCCGAATCTTTCTTTGAGCTGCAGTCTTGTCATGGTTTGTCTCCTGTTTATATCGGATCATGAGTCTATTAAATATTATGTCTTAATACACATGAATCTGAATCAGTCAGCACTCCGCTGTCTTTGCATCCTCACAAAGGCCGACCGTCCAACATCACTTCACACAGATACCAGTTTAAGCATTATGAATCCAAAGTAAGGCCTCGAAATCCTTAGCACCCGTCAACGCACAAAAGCATTGGGCAACACATTTAACGGAGCAGCACAACCAAAACACGTTCAGGAGGAGACTTGTTGAAGAACTTCACGGTCTATGCCTTGGAAGGTTTTCCACTGATCAAGCCTGGAGACGACGTGGCGAGAACAATTCTTGATAGTGCAAGGAAGAACGGCTTAATGATCGAGGACGGCGACGTGATCGTGATCGCGCAGAAGATTGTGTCTAAGGCGGAAAGGAGAGTCTTTAAGCTTGAACGCGTTGTTCCGTCTGCGAGGGCTGAAGGGTTAGCGGAGATAACTGGGAAAGACCCGAGGTTCATCGAGCTAATTTTGAAAGAGACGAAAAGGGTGATCAAAGTTTCTTGTGAAGTTTTGGTGGTTGAAGACATCCGCGGCTTGATCTGCATTAATGCGGGAATAGACAAGTCGAACGTAGAAGGAAGAACCAGTTTTGCGTTGCTGCCCAAGGATCCAAGCGCGTCGGCTGAGAAGTGCCGTTCAGCGATTAGGAGATTGGCTGGCAGGAGCGTTGCCGTCGTCGTGTGTGACACTTATAGTCGCCCGTTCAGGCGGGGGCAGGTTAACTATGCTATAGGCGTGGCTGGGCTCAAGCTGTTTAGGGATTATAGGGGCAAGAGGGATTTGTTTGGGCAGGTGCTTAAAGTGAAGAATGTGGCAGTTGTCGATGAGATCGCGGCGGCTGCAGAATTGCTTATGGGTCAGGCGAGAGAGGCGACGCCAGTTGTCATTCTAAGAGGTTTAGATGGCATGGTGGTTTCTTGCGAGGAATGCGATTTCGAAGAGATGTATATTGAAGAGGAAGCTGATCTTTTCAAGGGCGTGCTGTGATCACGTTGCTTGCATGAATGGGTTGCTGCGTTTTTCTTCTCCTATTGTCGTGGCTGGCCCGTGTCCGGGGTAGACGGCCAAGCGGTTTGGTAGGGCTTTCAGCTTCTGCAGTGATTGCTGCATTTGCAGGTTGGAGCTTTCTGGGAAATCGGTTCTTCCGATGGAGCCTGCAAACAGCGTGTCGCCTGTGATTACTTCGTTCTCTCCCACTAGTGATGTGCTTCCGCGGCTGTGGCCTGGAGTGTGCATGACCTTCAAGCTGACTTGCCCAAACTTGACAGAGTTCCCGTCTTCCAGCAGAATATCTGCTTCTGGTGAATGCGTCTTGAATCCAAGGGCTTCTGCAATCGCTTGTGCGGATGCTCCGAGTAAATGTGCATCGTTTTTATGGATCATGATTGGCGTGTCAAACTTTCCTTTAACGAACCCATTCCCGCAGGTGTGATCCGGATGTCCATGAGTGTTAACAATGTATCTGAGTCTTAGTCCGTTTTTCGCTGTGAATCTGAAGATTTCTTCTGCTTCAATTTCGTTGTCGAATCCGGGGTCGATGATGATGCCTTCCTTTGTTTTCGGGCATGTGATCACGTAGCAATTTGCTTGGAACGTTCCCACCGTAAACGTTTGTATTGGCATGTGTTTTCAGCAGTCTCGAATGGTTCTTGGACTAGTTAACCGTTTATTGTTCTCTGCATGGGAGATTAGATTTCAGAATGGGTTTCTACGTGATCTGATGGTTTTGGGCTTCTCGGGTGGCAGTCATTGCCATTTCTGGGGAAGCTTTAAGCCTTGATGTGTTGACGTGATTAACGGGCGCTGTGATTTGCGTAGCAGAATATCGCAGTCTCTGACGGTAACGGAAAGTTCAAAGTCTTCAGAAAAGACTGATTATAAAGTGTTTGCGCTTTCGAGTTGGGCCCTGTATCTGGTGGTTCTTGGATCAGTTCTAGATGTTCTTTCAACTTTCTTCCCATGGAGCGAACTTGTTTTTGGTCTACCTGCTTTTCTACCTTTTTCTGTTCCTTTGCCACTTGGATGGAGTATGTTTTTTCTGGAAAGCAATTTCTACACTGTAGCGGTCAATGTGATGGTGAGGCTTGCTTCCATATTGGGATTTGCCGGACTATTGGTTCGTAGGCGCGTTGGGAATGCTTCGTCTAACTGGGTACAGTGTGTTTCGATCGGTTTGTCTTTTGCTGCCATTGGAGTCTTCTCTCGGCTTGCGATGGACTTCAGTTATGGGGTCTACATAGTCCTTGTCGCCGGCATACTGAAGCTCGTTGGTGTGATTGGGCAAAACGTTGAAATGGAGCTGGTTTCCGAAGGCAGTGACTAGTCGACTAGTCCGTGTTCTTGCAGTTTCCTGAGCAGTCGGCGAGTCATCGTAAGAGGCAAAGACGCGGATTTGCAGCGGTTATGATGGTCTCATCATGGTGAATCGGAGCGAGAAACTTGACGGAAAACCTTTTAAATGTAAGCTGTAACACTATAAAAAGAACGATATAAAATTGAGGAATAGGAAAATGAAAAAACCTTTAATAGCGATATTGATGACAGCGGTATTTCTAATATCTATCTGCGGACCATTAATCAGTAACATAATGAATGTTGCAGCAGCGGTTCCTAAAGATCCTGATACTTGGTATAAGCAAGAAAACGGACAGCTTGCCAGCGACTACTATAGTCTCTACCCGTACAACAAGTCAAGCCTCAAGATTGGCCTTTCAAAGTTCGGCGAGTTCATCGACAACACCACTAACGTTGGTCTTGAGTACGCAGGCGCACGTGACCCGTGGGCACCTCTGGTTGGGATGAGCCTTGACAATGCGAAGCTGCCGAAGAACGTCTGGATAAACGGTTGGTACATTGACATCAACTACGTTCACTCAAATTGGGGTCTCAGAAACCTCTGGGCAGGAGCCATGTTTGCAGACCTGACCACTTATGGTGGACCGTGGCTGCATGTCTCCGGTGAAATAGGCCTCTATAGTGAATCGCTGGAGAGCTTTTCGAAGCCTGGTTACGTAATCAGCGAAGCCAATCCGACGATTTGGACAGGCACCCCGGTGAGCGGCGGCAGGAAGACAAACGGCACAGTAGTCACGGACCCGATAAGTGTTCTGTATGACGGACCAAGAGAGTTCGTTGCAATCATGATGAACCACATTTATGACGTAGAGGAAAGCACGAACAATACCATAAACATTGTCAACGTGATGTTCACCGTGATCTTCAACAAAGTGTCAAAGCAGATCACTGTTCTCAAAGACATCAAAATTGCTGAACAAGCGAAGCTCGTACTCTCTGCCCTTACGGTAGACGTACCAGTACTTGTGACTGAATCCGCGCCCCACTATGAAATACAGAGATTTGATGTCCCGTCCGGCGTTCTAGTCCAGTTTAGCAACAGAGAAGAATGGGACTTGGGTACCAATCAAACGACGTCGCCAGCGACGCCAATATACTCCAGCTACGCACACTTCTACACTGAAGGCATGGGCCCCATGTGGGGAAGCCCTGAAAACGACACCTTCGCGGAGGGGCAGTCAACAGTGTACAACGCCCTATGGACAGCTCTGCCGACAATTCCAGCGAACACTTCCATCGTAGGCGGGTGGCAGAACACTTCGGCCTATGGACCTGCACCAACGGTATTACATGGAGACGATACGTACGACGTTGCTCAGATAATCTCTAACGACAAGAAGTACGTGGGCTTCGCCGGCTACTGGCCAAGTCTAAGCGACTGGTCCATCGACGCTGGCAGAAGAGGCATCAATCCATCTTCGGTTTCAGCCTACGGACTAGCCACTGGAAGAAAGCTGTGGACGGCACCCTTACTTGGCAATGAGTCACATGACATTGACTCGTACGCGAACCCGAACGACGAACCATTCACCTCGCCAGTGACGGTGGGCGAATGGGACTTTATGCTGAGCGACCAAGCCAGAATAGTCGGACCTCCAAGCGACCCAATGCTCATCAAGGCGAACATTCAATTCAGAGGCGTAGCAGTCTACGGCGTCACAGATAAGCACGACGCAAGCGACGCGAACTTCCTGCCAGGTTATCCAAACACTTATCCGAACGTGATTGACAGAGAAGTCCGCTACCAACTGGACATGCACTTCAACCCGTACGACTTGAGCCAAGCCTTGGAGAAGGACACGATGAGATGGGTTCAGAAGGAATGGGGTGACGACGAAACAACGGACTTCATGCTTGAATACACTTACGAGTACCCGGCAAGACCAAACATAGACGACGACTGGCCCTACGTTGAAGCTTCAGACTTCGTGGGCTCACAAGGCTGGTGGAACACGACGGCTAGTGACTGGAACATCACATGGACGCCATGGGATTCCTACAACTACTACGACACATGGGACCTATCGAAGGGGAACCCACTAGAGTACGAACCAATCGGTTCAAGCTTCCCTGAAAGAGTCTTGATCAACGGCATACTTCAGAAACGTGACATTGACTACATCCTCTGGACCAATGCTACATGGGACAATGATGGAGACGACAGTCACTACAGCTGGGATGGCTTCATGTGGATAAACTTCACAGATGCGCCGGCGGAGGACGCGGAGATCAAGATATTGTTCTCCACAGGCTGGAAGACCTGTGACGGAGGCGTCGGGGCCGGATACGCTGGAAGAGACAGTCAAGGATACTACTTCAATGGCGCTTGGGAATGGGGCATAGTTGGAAGAGACTCAGCAACGATCGACTCTGTGGGACTTGGAATGGCTACTGAATGGGCAATGGGTACTGGCGCTCCAGTGACAAACACAGGCTTCGACATGCAGGATACAGTATATGGTCCTGATGTTCCATTCACCTTTGATCAACAGAGACCTACTCTGTTGCCGGGCAAAGCTGGATACAGAGACGCAAGCCAAGCCTTCAACACAGGCAGACTAGCACTCAAAGACGACTGGTGCATGCACTTTGACGAAGACGGCGACTGGATCAACGGTGTTCCAGTAGCGAGCTCGAACATTATTGCCGTGGGTGGCCCTTCAGCAAACTTGATGAGCGAATACTTCAATGACTTCACAAGCGCATTTGCAACTCTAGCACCATGGACACCAGACGTGAACAATGCCTACAAGATTATGCCTTTGACCTGTTGGTCTCTCAACCGAGTCGACACTAACGCGTTCAAGGACTTCCATGCCTACACGCCAAAATACGGCGTGGGCGGTGCACAAACCATCGGGTACGGAGTCATAGCCACGGCTAAGGACCTCAACGGCACAGTAGGACTGGAGGTTTGGGGTTACACTGGACAAGACACGTACTTCACGTCTTGGGCAATGCTGCACAGCGACGTTCTAGCACTCGCGTTCCATCTGATGCCGCCAGGCGTCACATCGCTGATACTCAGATTCAACTACACACTGCACCCGACAGACTACTGCTTCGTGACGATAGTCGAGGCTCTTGGCACCATAAGCGAGTACGATGCCCAATCATGCTTCGGTGTCGGTCCCTTCGCGGAACTATGGACATCAGACCCATTCGGCCCAACTTACGGCTGGCCAGAGTACCCACTTTGGGTAAATGATCCTGCAGTAGGCAAGTATCCGACAATACACATCGACCCATAAAACAATCCTCACCTTTTCTTTTTCTCTACTTTTTGTGCACTCTAACAAGTGCGAACATCGCTATTTCATGCAAGTTCCTGACACAAGCTTGTCCGGGCCCAGATAACCTTGCTTGAGCTTTCTCAGGACAGATTGAAGGAGCAGCGAAGCGCATAGTTGACGTTCACGAGGACAACAAGAACCAGCAGCAAACATTTGATCACGACTGCCTCGCGGCGCTTCCCAACCAGAGCTCCCGTGAGCTTGAGAAGAAGGAAGAGGCCTAGAAAAGCGAATACCTGAATTGGCAGATCATATAAGATGCGCGTTTGGATAACCCAATCGGCAAAGACAAATGGCACAGTGACAGCTACAGTGCAGGCACTCAAAAAGCGGCTGACCAGCCTATCATCGAAAGCCAAAACCAGCCCACCTACGCAAGCCAGAAAAAGCATAACAGGGTTCGTAAATGAGATCCCCATCTCGCTCAGGAGCGTGCGGTTCAGAATCCGCCAAAACTCCCAGACAAAGGCGCCGGACAAATGCGCTTCCGACAATTCCGTGGCATGCGTAAAGGCTAAATTGTTTCCTGAAACGATGCTTCTGGCAATGCCGGCTGCGACACCCGCAACTAGAAAAGCGAGCATCATCTTGGCGTCTAGAAATCCACTCTTTCTAACTAGAGATCTCGCAAACGTGATTGCGAGGAACACTGCCGCAATCCCAATACTCATCTCCCACGTTTCGAGATGAGCAAAAAGAACGCAGACTTGAAAAAGTGTGGCAGCGCCCAATAGACCCCATGAGCCTATCCTCATAGACCAAAACAGAAATCCCCATGTTAGATAAAGAAAAATCAAGCAAACCCAATTCGAAAAGAAGCCACCGTACATGCCCACCGTCACCTGAAAGGAGAAAGCCGTAAACAAGGCCACGAACGATGCAGCCCACGAATTGAAACCCGCCTTGCGGGCGAAAAAGAAGGTAACCAAAACCAGCATCAAACCCAAAAAGAGAGGCAACACCTGAAAGAACTGCTCAATGGAGACTCCAGAGGCTTTCCAGCCCAAGTACATCAAGACAACGCTCAATGAACGAGACGGTAAGTTGAAGAGAGCTTGAGCGAAAATGCTTGATGTCCCGTTCTTTCCCATCTCCGCTAGCCATTTCACGTAGACTGGGTCATCAGCTCCAACGAGTCGCCCATTCGGGTTCAAACCGGGCAAGTAAGGGTAAATCGCGACGCAGGAAACCATGAGAACGGACAGAGCCAAGACCAACACCCAACGCCTTGAACTTGTACCACTGGGATCAAACACGTCGTCCAAAGAAGATCGCAGCCCAGCTAGGACGTCAACCCCTTTTTTGCTGCTGCTTAGTCTAAGCACCAAGCGCGGTCGCTTCTTAAGGAAGCTAAGGACTAGTCCTAGCAGTCCGATGCCACCTGTCACCAGCAAGGTTGCCAGAAGAATAGGTGCGAGTTGCTGTAAAGAAAAGAATAGCCCAGTTTCATTGCTCAGAAAAAGAGACACTGCGTCCTTCCATTGCTCATTTGGGAATAATGAAGAAAAAGGCAACGCTAACCAGCAGACCAAAGAGACCGCTTCGAACACAACAAGAAAAACCAGAAGCCCTATCGCGAAATACACTACTAATGATCATTGCAAGTTAGTGTGAGAAATGTTCATGAGGCCATGGCATCCCTTGAAAGAACTAGTGAGTTGTCAATATATAAAATGAAACAGAGAAAGCGGCTAGTCAACATAGTATAAAGTGATAGTGTCAACGATAGCTCTGTCTCTTCGGTTTACTGCCTACTAGTCAACCAAATCGTCCCTGAAGCAATGCGCTGATGATTTGCAAGTCGCGTAAAGCGACTTTCCTCCAACCAAAGCGTTTGACAAAAGCTTTTGATGTGGAGGTCAAGCTTTTAAAGTCGTTCTTTCTGAGAAAGTTCTTCGTAACTTTGGCTAGTCTCTCAGAGTCTCCTATCGGTACGAAGAAGACGCTTCTGCACTCCCCAAAGATCTCTCGCAAAGCTGGAATGTCATAGCAAATGACAGGTAGCCCACAGGCTAATGCTTCCCCAACTGCCATTCCCCAGCCTTCAAACATGCTTGGAAACAAAAAAATCTTGCTGGCCTTCATCAAGCCATACAATTTACTATCATTGCAATTGCCAAATAACGTTATGCTTCCGGAAATGCCTGATCTCTGCACCGAACTCTCAAGCTCTGGCAAGTCAGGTCCACTACCCACTATCGCAAGCCTGTATTCAGGGTTGTCAATGTTGACTTCATGCCATATCCTGACCAAATCGAAAACTCCCTTGTCTCTTGCGATTCGCCCAACAAAAACTCCTTCAAATCCTGTTCTCAAAGGTCGAAAACGATTGATATAGTCGATATCAATACCGTTTCCACTGACATGCACCTTGTTTGGTGACATACCATTATTCAAAAGAACATTTGCAGTGTAATCGGAAACGGTAATGCACAGATTCGATCGTCTAAGCAGATTCAGGATCAGTAGGAATGAAACTGACTTAATCAAGGCTACAAGTACACCAAACTGTGCCTTTCTATAAATCCTGTAGGTCGAAGCAAGATTTGCCTTCGTGTGCAGATACGGAAAGTCCAAATGGTGCACGATAACACAAAGTGGTCTCTTGGTCATGATGTGCGCCGCGTAAGCGACAACTAGATTCGGCAGCGTGTTGTTTGGTGCGAGAACAACATCATAGCTCCGCCGTCTGGCTAGTGATGGGCAGACGAAACAAGCTTTGATTACCCATAGAATCCACTCAAGATAAATAGAAAGCAAACCCTTCCTTGAAGCATGTAATCGACTAGTCAATTTGACGATCTCACAGTTGATACTTTCTTTAAGCAGTGAAGCTGGATCTGGATCAACAACAGTAACGTTTACTTTCTCGTCGCACCACACTTTCAAAACTTTCAAAAACCTCTTTTCTGCACCCCCGACGCCTGTGAAGCTCGAGGAAGGGTGAAAAAACACGCTGAAGATTCGCATGCTCTATCCTTTACGTTTGCCAGTATTATGAAAGGGTTCCTAGGGCTCGCACTAATGTTTCCAGATGCTTTTCAGAGGAATACTTGTCCTCAACATGCTGATGCAAACGATCACCCACAAATTGCTTATCCACTTCGAAAGCTTTCATAATTTTATCAGCAAAATCTTCAACATCATAGGGTCTGGCTCTAAAACCAGTCTCACCCTCGATCGTGGTCTCACAAGGACCCCCTCCGTCATCCCAAACAACCGCTGGGGTTCCACAGGCCATCGCTTCAACTGGCCCTAGCCCGAAATCCTCCATCGGTGAAGCGTAAGCATAAACATCAGCCACATTATACAATCGAACAAGTTCTTCCAAAGGTCTAAACCCTAAGAAATCCACATTCTCTCTAACACCAAGACTCTCAGCCAACCTTTTCAGTTCATTTAGGTATCCTTCGCCGCCGTTCGGCGTCTCACCAGCGATCGCAAGTTTGACTGAAGGATAACTCCTCTTAATCAGAGCCAAAGTCTTAATCAACCACTCCCAACGCTTGATGGCTACAAGCCTTCCCGATGAAAAAATCAGGGGCCAACCAAAGCTCTTACGTAAATGCTCCGTTTCGCTCTTGTCAAGCTTCTTAAAAACCTTTGTGTCCACAGGTGGATAGCAAACTTCACAGTCCACTCCGTAAACCTTCTTGACACGGCGACCAGTGAAAGCACTATTGACAAGTACAGCATCAGAATTCGAAACCCCCAAAGAATCAACTCTCTTAACCAAGGGCGCACTAATCTTGCTGAGCAGATAGACCGTGTTCCTTGTTCTGTCAAAACGCCAAAGCTTCGTCTCCTCTGGACTCGAATAAAACATTCGAGGCAGAAAATGAATATAGCTGATATACCTCACCCCTCTCAGCATCTTCTGGGTGTAGCCGATCCATGGTCCAGGTCCATAACCATGACAAATCAAAACGCTCACATTAGCTAATTTTCGAGCTGCAAGAGGAGCCAGAGGCAATGACATCAATATTCTGGCGGTCTTGAAATGTGGAATCTTGTTGCCAAAATAATCGTCTACATAACAATGCGGGTTTGACGCAGGCTTTACCAACTTTTTGTCTACGTAGGCAAAATAGCACTTCACGTCGTATCCTATGTGATGAAGCATATCAACTTGTTTCAAGATAACGTTCTCTGCGCCGCCACGTTCAGTGAAGTGACTGTACAGTATGCCTATGGACATTTCATACACACCATTCGTGTTACATTCTGGTTATATTCTGATATTATGTTTTTAAAGCTTTAGCGGCAAACTCGCCATATTACGCATATTTCAGAAAGCTTCTATTCGCTTCTGACACGGAGCCTTGTATCCGCGGAGAAATCTGCTTCCATAAGCCCAACACCGTCGACAGTGCTGATCCATAGACTGAAGCTCCCTCAGAGGCAAACTGTTCGTAAACGTAGGAACCATTCCTGAATGCCACTCCTTCCATTGAATGGGCTTCTTCTAGAAAATCTCTCAACGCTTGCAGCCTCTCTGGTTTATGAAGTTGAACCCAAGGGTGTATGACCAAAGTGAGAATGCCATGGTGCTGATTTAGAGTTGTCAACAGTTTCTGAAGAACCTTTGTTGGCGAGAAACTGCTCTCGTATAATTTCAGGTCTATTATTGCAATAGGCAACTCAACCAAACCATGGTACTGAAAAGGAACATGCTTTAAGAATAAGGGGACTTCGATGTTGCTACACCATCTGATATTACTGTTTTTCATCATTCTATAGGAAGTAGTGCTAGCATGAAGACCTGGTGATCTCCAACCTAGAACCTTTTTGTTTATGCAGCTTTCCAGGAGCTTCCATGACAATTCTATTCGCCTTTTCTGTTCAGGTTCGGTTAGCATTCGGAAGTTCTCGTGCCGGTAGCCGTGTGCAGCTATTTCAAAGTTTCTTCTTGCGAGTTCCTTCAGTCTTTCAGGAAACAGTTTGGCTACTATTCCACAAACGAAAAGTGTTGGATTGGTGTCCATTTGTTCCAACATGTCAAGAACCTGGGCATCTTCTCCCGGTCTTATCTTGTTTGAGCTGACAGTTTCGATTCCATCTGTCCATTCGTTTCTTAAGAAGACGTCATCTACTGTGAGAACTATTTGCGTTTTAGGGCGATCAGATTTGGCGTCAAACAAGATCTGAATCACCCAACGTTATCAATATGTCTTTAGCTTGAGTTGAGGAAAAAGTTGTTTGCAAATCTGAAGAATTGAAACTGGCAACCAATGTGATTTTGCCTATTTCTCTTGGAACTCTATAGTAACGCATCTTCCGAAAGACGTAGTGGAAGAGGCTGTTCTCTATTGTCCAGCAGTTCACGAAACAGACTCTCTGCCTTCTGAGTTCTTCTTCTGCCTTCAAAAGCAATGGTATCATCACTTCGTTTTCTGCGATCAGATCTACGATGTATCCCACTTTCAAACCGGAGAACCTAAGCTTACCAATGTCAATACTTATTTCTTCAGACGCCGTTATGACATAGCCCGCTAGACATCCTGATCTCTCAGCAGCGAAGATCTTGTAACTAGCGGCTGGATTGACGTACCGCCATTTCAAGTATTTGGAGTTCCTTTCAAAAGCAACTATGAAATTCTTGGACAGGTTAAGCCATGATGCAGGGAGTTTTTCTCCTAACACAGATAATCCAACGCTCTTTATGGTCGGTGCCCATGTAACTGCATTGGATTTTGATCCGAGACTACACGTAATTACGAGGGCTGTTGTGCTTCGAATCAATGCAATCAGAGTCGAGATTGCCTTTTTTCTGAGTATCAGAAACAGATCCCTGACAACTGAATCGTTCCCACTTCTTCCGAGTTCCGCAGTTGACAAACTTACACGCAAAGTCTTCCTCGCATTTTTCAGGCTTAGGATTTTGAACATTCTTGTTATCTCGCAGATCGTTTGAAAGCCTCGAAGACTAGCGTAAATGCGATATGAAGGTCTGTTGGCAAACCCAAAAGCCGCGAGGTTCCCTTTTTCCTTCGCGTCCAGCAAAACTTGTTGCACAAGATTCGTGTAAACTCCGCTATGCCCATATTGCGGATCTAATGCTCCATCCACAAGCTGGCATACCTGAAAGGTCTTACTCCCAATTCTGAGTTCCATTGGAATGAAAGCCAAGTGACCTACTATCTTGCCTGGATCTTCAACAACCCAGTTCGCAGTTTTTCGACCTAATAGTTCTTCAACTTCCTCAAACTTCCAATCCCATTGACGGAGAGTGCTCCATCCTCCAAAAACGCTCTTCAAGAATTGGAATGTCTTTTTCTTGTCATTTTCATTAAGCTTCCGAATGGTTACTTTCATTACGTCTCATGATCCTATCTGGTTTTTTGTTATGATATAACTGACTCTCTCGTGTAGGAATTCAAACCGTTATGGTCCAATTAGCTTGAAATTGTTAGACTCCCGCTTCCAAACTCGTTTGGACGTGCCAGAATTTCCATTCTTCTACGTAGATTTCATCATCTGCATATTTCTTCTTATATTGATAAGGTCTTTCATCATAATGAAACTTCTTCTTAACCATTTTAGATTTGATTTTCTTGGGCGATCGTCGATCCATTTTACTTCGACCTGTCGAATTGGTATGCCCGATTTTCTCGCGAGAACTATTAATTCAGTGTCAAAAACGAAGCTATTGCTTCTCACCTTAGCCATCAATTGCCTGGCAACCTGAACTTTCATTGCCTTGAAACCGCATTGATGATCTCTGATTCCTGTACGCAACAATAGTCGTACCAGAACGTTATACCCTAAACTCATTATGACTCTGAGACCACCCTGCGTACATCTGTCTACAATACTTCGTTGGCCTATAACAAGACCTTCACTTTGGCGCACTTGTCTGATTAGTTCATGGATATATTTTAGATTAGTCGATAAGTCAACATCCATAAACACCACTATTTCACCAGACGCCGCTTCGATCGCTCTCTTTATTGTTTCACCCTTACCTATCCAAGTATTCGAGTGCATCAGGAGCATGGGCTTTTTAGCTTGTTTCACGTAGTTCTGCAATTCATTGTAGGTGTCATCAATACTGCAATCATCAAAAACTATCAATTCATAGGATTCTCTTTCCAAAAAGGTTTCAAGGATAGCGAGGTTTTTTGACGCTATGCCTGCTTCATTGTAAACAGGGATTATTATCGAGAACGAAGGGTTTTCTTTGAGACTTACCTCCACCGGAACAGTCTCAATGACTTGAAACTGTGACATTTCACCGCTTACCCTATTAGTATGCAGCATGCAAAGCGCCTTTTTGGCTTATCTAGGTCTTTTTGTAGCGATATTTAAGACTATGCTACGTGATGGGCAGACTTTTTCAATGTCTGGAAAAAGATGCTAGTGACTTCTAGCAATTGGGCAATTGCGAGTCTGTTTAATAGTATCATCGATTAGCCTGTCCTATGTCTTGTGTGTCTTGCACAGATAGTATGTTTAGCAGATCATCTTTTGTCATTTGAACAATAAACACTTTCATTCCAGAAGTTATTCTACATCAAGCGTTTCAATGAATCACTTTCAGGTCTGGTGAAGGATTTTTGAGATTCTCTTCTTTATTGTTGAGGGTGAATATTGTTTCCTTACGATTTCTTCTGCTATTTTTCCCTTTCTTTTCAATTCATCTAAGTTGCTGATTATTTCAACAAGTTTTTCCGGATATTTATTTATGTCCGAAACGAAGATTGACTCAGCGTTCTTTACGTGTATTCCCCGAATACCTTCAGGTGTCGACAAGACAGGTTTGCCATAAGACATGTATTCCAAGACCTTTGTCTTGACGCCAGAACCCATTCTAATTGGAGCAATGCAGAGGTCGGAAAGCTGCAGCAAAGGGGCGATGTCCTTGATGAAACCCGTGAAAACGACATTTGGCAACGAGCAACCTCTAAACCGCTCTTTTCCCTTTCCGATTATGAGAAAGATAATGTCCTTATTCTTTCTGTACATGCTTGGTGCCAGTTCTTGAATTATGTAGGTTGCAGCGTCTCTGTTTGGAATAGTTTCCAATGTTCCAAGAAAAGTTACCACGATTTTATTCTGAAGATTCCATTCTTTCGAGATTTCTTTGAGTGTTTGTCGAGAAATCTTTGTTTTAGAGGTTTCAACCGTGACTGGTATCATTACCAATTTCTGTTCAGATACCCGGTATTCTCTCTTTACGAACGCTTCCTCTTCTTCAGAGACGACGATCACAAATTCACTAAGATTACTAGCGAATCTTTCTAGGAAATCCCATGCAAGCAATCTGAAGAAATTGTATTTCCTCTTGTACTTCTGGGCCTGCAATTTGCCAACATAGTGAGTATCCAAGATTACTCTTTTTTTGAGAAGTCTTGCCAAAACTACCGCAAAAGGAAAGAAAACACTTTCCACAAAAACCACTTCACAATCCTCAATTATTCCCACAAATCTCAAGAGTTCAACGATAGAATAGAGTTGAATCTTAGCAAATAGAATAGGATAAATGATGATGCTCTTCTCTAACTGAGAAATCAAAGTTTTGAAAAACAAATTCTGCGCACGTTCATTTCCTCTCAAATGTACAAATCTCACCTTTCTTTCTTCTCTGACTAGACTGATTTCCTTCTTCTCAGTAAGGACAGTTGGAAACTCTAGGATGTGCACCTCATGGCCAAGATCAGCTAAAGATTGAACAATTTGACTGCACCTCACTTCGTAACCTCCTGTTTTCTCTTCTATAGGGCCAAATGCAACCATGCAAATTCTCATGTTTTGTTTTCTCAACTTCTCCTCATTCAAGAAGGGATGCTACAGCCATTCTTTTTGTTTTGCTTTTCTTGGAATCAATTGATATGTGTGCAATTTGCCAAGATTCACTTGTCTTCGTAGTGTTGTTAGACATGCTTAATGGACTTCAAGTCAGTTTGAATTTGGATTCTGCTTATGAAATGAATCGTGAGACACGACGTTTTTCTGAGGATCTCGTTTCTTGCATCTGGCCAGAAGTCTTCTTACAGGGGCAGATCTGATAGATACTGCAACGATAATCAGAAATGCGCTACTCCCTGAGATTATTAGACTCAAATCCACGTATGTCTGACCAGTGAAGCATAGTGTTATGTCAAAGTTTCCTGTCTCGTTAATGAAGAAACCATTAGCTAACGTGTCGACAACGACCGGGGGAATCTCCATGTTGTGAACGTATGCTTTCCACATTGGATGATACGATTCAGAAAACATGAGCAAGAAAGGCTTAGTGGAATTCACATGAACAACATACTTGCAAGGATCGATTTTTTCATAACTTATATAAGGAGACGGAAGGTTGGATTCAAAGAATCTGTCAATCAGCGGTGCGCCGTTGTCAGTGCAATATAAACCTATTTTGTCCAGGTTCACGTCGCCCAATGCACATATATTTATGGTGTGTTCACCTCTTTCAAGAAACATCGAGCCTAGTTGTTGCCAAATAAACTCGCTCTGACTAGTAGAATCACAACAGAACATGTTTCCATCGATTTTTACGCAAAGTGTTCCATTCGGCTTCCGATCAGAATTTAATCGAGCAGCAAGAGTATATTCCCCGCTTCTTGGCACAAATACCTTCGACAGGGCCATGTCGCTCAAGGAACGAGTTTCTAGCTCGAAAACACTCACCATGTTGAATGCTGGCGCAGAGGTTACGTACAGTCGCAGTTTCGTAGTTGTCACAGGTTGTGGAAAAATATGTGAGCGTCTTAGTAAATCATTGCCTTTCACGTTAATTGTGTCAATCCAATCAGTGCCATTCCATGCTTGTATGGAGTAATCTTTTGCGACTGCGCGTTCAAAATTGACTGTTACTCCGAACAATTCCTGAGGAGTTGGCCATGACAATTCAAGCCATTGGGGCGTGCTGTCTGATGATGCCCATCTCGTCGAGTAGCTGCCATCGATTGCATTTTGTGCTACGAAGTTGTCGACCTCTGAGCTTGTTGACACGCTGGCAGTAAGAGAAGCACTAGTTTCATTCTCCAAGTGAAGATAATAGCCTTCACCATTCTCCTTATCCACAGACCACCCGCTTGGCAATTCATTAAGGAATAGGTCTTCTCCCTCAGCGATACAAAGAATCTTTCCTTGGAATCCTTGAAAGGCTTCAAGGGTTTCCTTTATTCGATTTTGTACTTGATCTTGTCGAGGAATGGCAATGGCGTCTATGTCGTTGTATCCTGTACCGTCATTGAATACGTTGATGACGTGAGAACCAGCTTCAAGACTGCAATTTGATACCACTCTCACCCATCCTACGTGTGGTGTAATGGATTGTGGCATTATCTCAGCCATTGGCAATCCATCTATTGAGAGAAGGAGTTTGCCTCTGTTCTGGTCGAAACCAATTCGCATCCACACTTCATAAGTCCCATCGGATCTTGCCTCAAATGGAATCCTTAAGCTGTTGCTGCCACAGGTCATGAGTGTCTTGTCCCCAAGCAGAGTTTCCCCCCTCTCGGCTAACCACTCGCTCTTAATCCAATATTGTGTAGCGTTAACACTATTAACTCCATAATCGGCCGCATAGATAATAGAGAAGTCTTTGATAGGTGTTAGAGCCAAATCATTTTGCGCATCAAACTCTGAGAAAATGATCGTTGAGCAATCATTAAGGTGTTCAGCTATCGAGGCGAAGTTATCTGCTTGATGAGATAATATGAGAGCTGTTCTGTTGAGATCGAACGATTCAATATCATAAAGAGAAGACAGGGTCTTCATATCGCCAAATACGAGGGCAACTTGTGTTGGTGCAGTCATCCGAGGGGCGTAGAAATCGTTTTCCAATATGATGGAGTTGCTTTCATTGTATATCACTCGTCCGCCATTTTGAAGCATGATAAAACTGCGTACGTTTTCAGTCACATATGATGGAATTACAATATACTTGTAATTGAATGCACCGAGCATTTTCCAAAGGTTTCTACTAACGTTGTTTCCGGCCAGATAGAACCGCAGGTAGTTCACAAAATCCACTGACGGTTGAGCCCAACCTCCATTCTGAAGCACAGGCTTATCATGAATGAATGAGCTATCAGAACCCAGATCATGGCTCCAGCCGATCGCCGTAAGCATATCATGATAATCGAAATCTGTATCTGTACCCGAAACTGAATACCAATCCAAAGCGCTTCTGCCTACAGTGACTATCTTGTAATCTCCAGAAATGCTCGCAAGGTATTCATAGGGATCTACGTAGCTATCGGGTGGGGTGTACACTTCCAGACCATGACTGAAGAAAAACCACGTTGAGAAAGGTCCGATGAGTAGGGTGGCAACCAAATAAATAACGATGGAGTGGTGCAGGAATCTTTTGCTGTAAGGCAATATTCTACTTGAAAATCGTGTGGATGTTCTCGTTTTTTCTTTATCTAGTGACTCTGAATTGCTACCTGTTGAGGTCAGTTGCATGTCTGAATATTTCTGATTGTGTTGCGAGATTTTTGAAAGGTAACCCGTAGCGACGCTGACAGAAGTGCAAACGAAGAAGGAATTTGAAAGGGCGGTCATCATCGCCCATCTTGAGGTTGTCCTGAAGACTGTGAAAAAAGGAATGTTGAACCATGCCCAAGTGAAAGATGAACCAAGGGGGGAGTACGGTCCCATTGAAATTATGACTGAGACTAACGCGCTTAGACCGAAGAAGACGCTGTACCGATCCATTTTTGAGATGAAAGTCGTGACATAACTCACGGCGAGAACAGCTAGAAGCATGAACGTAACTGGGAGAATCTGAAGACCAACATCCTTGGTAACATCAACTATCGCTACATATCCACCAGTCTCCTTGGCTGCCAGAGTAAACGCTTCAACGAAATTCCTGTACCCATAGACATAGGTCTCCTCAAGAGTGAAACCATAGCCTCCAGTAAGGTAGTATGCCCGCACATTAAACAGCAGAGGCATCCATACAAAAGCAGATAACGCCAAACCCAGAATGCCTATTTTGAGTAAGGTTTTCAGAGAATGCTTGATATTCCCACGAAAACTAGACCCCAACTTTGGCGATAGAGCTAAAATGACCGCGAATAGACCGAGAAAGCATGTATAGATAAATATCGCATGCTGGTGAAAACTAGTGAGCATTATTGCAAAAAGAAAGGAACTCGTCAGAACATCCTTTGCACTTCTCGTTGTAAGCGCTCTGTCAAGAAACAAGAAAATCGTAGGAGCTAGGGCATAACTGAACAGTATGTCTAAATGAGCTTCTGTCAACTGTGAAAAAATCCATGGGTTGAGAATATAGATAAGAGAGCCTGCAAGAGCCGGTATGTTCTTTCGTGTGTAGTGATAACCAAACGCGTACATGGCGAATCCAGCAGTCACATAGGACAGGAAAGCGAAAACCTTCGCCGTGGTGGGTGCGTTTCCACTAACAAAGTTTAGAAGCGCGAAGAACAAGTCCATCAGATTGATGCCTTCGACATAACCAAACGATTTGTCACGCCAAGTAAACAACCACCTATAGTCTTTCTCGAGATATTCGCGAGATATGTGACTGAGAACATCTCCCCCTGCGGGCCATTCCTGCGAGAAAACAAAGCTGCGAAAGCCTATGAGTGCAGTAAGGAAGATAATAGCAAGACCAACAAAAATGCCAAAGCGTTTTGAGATCAGCAATCTAATCGATTTTTGCACCCTTCGCAAGATATGTCTCTCCTCGAAGCAAGTGGCAAACATATTCCTTGCTCGATTTATAGAATTGAGTTGCTTTTTAACTGTTCCTCGTGGAAGCGTAAGCTATTCCACTTGGCAGGAAGTTGAATCACACTGCAAGACTAAATCCAGAGATGCCGACTACGCAAGATAGATTTGTAGGTTCTGTTAAGTCTTAGGGTGATTGTCTTCGTGTTAACAGTCCAGCAATGCACTGATGCTTTCCACTTGTTCTGGATATGCGATTATTAACCTACTTCTCACATATACGATGATAAAGGAGAGTATCTCCTATGCTAAAGGATAAGAGAGGAAATCGGAAATGAGTAGGGCGTTGATTGTTTTCGGTATTTTGTTGCCTGTAGCGTTAGTTTCTGTGGTCATATGCTGTCTTTACAAGCCGGTTCCAACTAGTCCGCTTGAGTCTAGCTTCATCGTAACGCAGGAAGGCGACGTTTACAGGGCATACGAAGGATTGCACGGTGATCTCAAGTTTTATGGGAGTAACTCCAGCCAAGTCATCGAGAAAGCTATAGCCGCTACGCAACTAGGCGGCCAAATATCCCTTAGGACAGGCATATATGGTCCATTCATAATTAACAAGAGCGTTTCCATAATCGGAGAAGGAGTCTACGCTGTTCCACCAAAAGTTCCTATCGATCCAGACGACATGCCTACAAGTGTCGGTGGCACTGTAATAGAAGTAACCCAAAACGGCTTGAATGGAATTACGCTGCGGGGAACACTAACTGTAACATTGAAGAACCTTGTCATACAGTTCTCCTGCAACCAAACAGGCCATGGAGTATACTGCGATGTTAAACAGAACCAAACAGGTCTCACGTATTCTTCCTTAGACAACATAATCGTTTATGGGCATGACGCTGGCCACTACGCTTTCTACCTTGTCAACTTTCTCCACCTGTCAGGTAGGATGCTATTCAGTTTCGGAGGTCCAGCCATGTACTTGGCAAGCGACAGTTGGCTCGTCAAGTATGGAAACGCGGTTTTCGACGAGGTCTACAGCAGAGTAGAGAGCGGATTAAAAGTAGATCGTAATATCTTCGAGTTTCTAGGAACAGATCCAAGCTGGCAACTTAACCTCATCGAGTTTCGTCGCTTGCAAGTCATGGATAGAAGCCTTGCCTCCTCAACGTGTTACTCATTACACATGGACAATTGTAGTTGGATCAACGTGGAAAACACTGACATTGAAGCTCCAACGGATGGAAGATGTATCAGGCTTGATAATAGTCGTTATGTCAACGTCTATGTGCATCTGATTTTTTGGGGTGAAATAATACATCACAATACGTTGGCATGTGGCTATTACGGGAGTGGCTGGCTGGATCATGCTGGCTACCCCATGACTAGCGATGGTGAAGGCGATTTCATTCACAATCTAACTATGGTTGGAGATGGAAGGGTTGATGGGTTCTTACAGAAATAACGAGTTTGCGTGCACTTTGGCAGAGCATTAGGATAGTGTGATAGAAAAAAGGGGATCTGTTGACTCCTTGTGGGTTCGGTAAAATGTCAACAGTCGCGGAATAGCTTGCGTTTTGTACTATTGTTATCCATTTGTTGTTTTCTTCGATTTTGACTCCACAGGCTTCTGAGGGAGTCTTACCGTCTAACCCTTCGTGCAGTATTATGTAGTTGTAGAAGTCGTTGAAAAACGGAGATGTTGTTTATGCTTCTATTGCTGAACCGAACGTAGTAGAGGGTATTCTCGCCCTTTCCAATTCAAGAACGAAAGCTTGCTTATTTCCTACTCAGAAAAGACAAATCAGGAAATAAGAGAAAGGCAAGGTGGAGGATTTGAAGAATTACTTGATGCAACTACCCACAACATTTTCCTTTTTGAAGATGAAGAATGTAATACAAGTATACAATGCTGAATTAAAGTCAGCAAATAGACTGATTCTTCTAAGCGAAGCACTCGTCATCTTGTTGAAGCCAGCATTAGTTTGCAATTGCCACGTGTTTTCTTTTGGGAAACCAATAGCCCTAAATTTCCTGCTTTTTACAATATTGGACAGATTGGACATGACTCGAGTTCTGGTATCTTCTGCTGCTCATGTTTTATCTGATTATCTGTTGACAAGTGAGGGCAATCATTGTTACCAGTTGTTTAAGCATCTGGCTCGCTACGGCTATCAGTTTGAGGCATTGTCGCCCTATATACGTGTCAGAAAGCCGTTGGACAATGTGGCATTTCATCAGGTCGGTTCATTCAAGATGTCGCCAACAAGTGGCGTCATGCAAAAATGTGCTCTGCACTCCGAGTTTCTTTTTCGTGGTTTGATCAAGGCAAAGAAACTCCTCGACGAAATGAAACCTGACATAGTACACCATATGCTTCCAGCAGTCTTCAACTACACATTCAGTCCTTTAGCACTTCTGGCTAAGAATCTGAAACAACCTTTTGTTTTCGGGCCAATCTCAGCACACTTCTACGAGAGACCAGTGGACGAAAAAGTCCTACTGCCTTTCACATCACGATTGCACAGAGCCACGATTCAAAAATGTGATAGACTAATCACCGTAACGAATCAGATCAAAAGCTTCTATGAAACATTGATCGACCCGCAGTTGATATCAGTCATACCTCTTGGCGTTGATACTGAAACATTCAAGCCTGCTGCAAAAGAGGAAGAAAAGGAATCTTTTGAAATTCTCTATGCTGGTTCACTATACTCTTTGAAGGGTTTACCATATTTGATACAGGCCATTGCCAGTCTGAGAAAGGTCGGATTAAAGACTAGCTTGACTATTATTGGCGAAGGCCAACAAAAACAAGCCTTAATTACGTTGGCAAAGACACTAAGCGTTGAGAAAGACGTGAAGTTCGAAGGCTTTGTTCCTCATTCTGAGATGCCTAAGTACTACAAGCGATGCGATGTTTTCTGTTTTCCCAGTTTAGGAGAACCTTTCGGAATGGCAGTTGTCGAAGCAATGGCCTGCGGTAAAACTGTCATAGCAACCAATGTAGGTGGGCCATCTGAGATAATACACGATGAGATAGATGGAATACTTGTACCACCTGCTGATCCACAAGCAATAGCGTCACAAATCATGAGATTAGCACAGAATGAAAGTGAAAGACGCAAAATGGGCGAAAAAGCAAGAAGAAAAGCGGTGCAGAGCTTCTCTTGGACCACGATAGCTGAAAAATACCACCAATTGTATTCAAAACTACTCTGACGTGGCTCAGCACTAGTTGTTCACAATTTCCCTTTTGGACGTGGTTTAGTTACGAGCGTCTCAACGTTCTCCTCCAACGCAATCGCATCAGAAATCAGTCAAGATAGTATCTCTGTTTCAGTTCTGAACAACTCCGAACGCATGACTCCAATAGACTTTTCTACTTCTATGGCACACTAATACGACAGAAAAACGATAGAGCAGGAACCTGATGACCGAAAAACCAGCTAATTCTTCTGAGCCGCCGGTAATTCTTCAAGCCGGTTTTGAGCAGATAACAGGGATCGTTTCAGCACAGTTCCAGACCGGTGACGCTTTTCTGGAGCATGGCATCCCAACGTATTATCTTAAGCAGCCACAGGAGACCAAAGAAGCCTTTCTCAAAGTTCTCAAAGGTTTGGAGTCGATGAAGCTGATACCAATCCTTCGAAGAGAAGAAAGCAGAATAGTCCTCAGAGTGATTCCCAAACCACCGGTCAAACCAAGCAACACGCTGATAAACTGGATACTCCTGCTCGCCACAGTCGGAACCACCTTCATCACGGGATACATGATGTCCCCAGACATGATCAACCCCATTGTCGGAGGAGCTTCGTTCACAGCAGCCATGCTCGCAGTGCTGGGCACGCACGAGATGGGCCACAAGATCACGGCATACAAGAAAGGCGTAGACGCCACAATGCCCTACTTCATTCCTGGACCACCCCCATTCGGAACGTTCGGCGCCGTGATAATGCAGAAGTCTCTCCCTCCAAACAAAGACTCACTGTTTGACATAGGAGCAGACGGACCCATAGCCGGCTTCATAATAGCCACCATAGTCAGCTTTGCCGGTCTGTTAATGCTGGTTCCCTCGCCAACAGTTCCATCCACCACAATAGGGTCGCCAGTGCTTTGGATCCTGATCGAGCGGGCATTGGAGGGCTTGAACCTGCTTCCTCAAGCTCCCCTTAACGGAATGCTTCTTGTGCAGCCGTTTGCTTTTGCGGGATGGGTTGGCTTAGTCGTCACGATGCTTAACCTGTTGCCAGCCGCCATGCTTGACGGCGGCCACGTGGCACGATCGATACTGGGCGAAAAACCGAGACTTGTCCTATCTGCCCTGTCAGTAATCTTCCTGTTCGTCGAAGGTTTCTATCCGATGGCTTTCCTCGTGCTGCTCATGTCAATGTACAAGCACCCTGGACCCTTGGACGACGTTTCTAGCCTGTCCAAAGGCAGAAAGCTCATTGCCATTGGCCTCATCGCGATCTTTGTGATGTGTATCTTTCCAACTCTGCAAGTTTTCGGCTAGCACTTGTTTTTGCATGAACTGGTAACTTCAAACAGGGTTGACCCTAAAAAGCGGGGAAATTCTGCGGAACCTAAGCCTCAGGCGGGGAGAGGAAACCTGTGAGCTTGATATTGGCTCCACACTTTTTGCACGTTATCACGAGTTCTGCCAGCTCGTCACCTTTGACTCTTGTGCCCACGATCTGATAAGTATCTTCTGACTCATCGTCCGGAGATATCACGGTGCCGCATTTTGGACACTGGAAAGTCCCGTCTCCATCTATCTTTGTCAAATCAACCGTGTACCTAACCGCTTTTCTAAGCGTGGCTTTTTTCATCATTTTTCATTCAACACCTTTCTTTTGTTTTGCTTATTGTTCTCCATGGTTTGGGCATGAATATATTAAACGATTATGAATTCTGGATTCAGATCCAGCGGGAAAAACCGTCTTATCCGCTATCGAGTTCTACTCAGACCAAGGCAAAGCTGCACTACCCGAATGATAAAGCAGAGGCAAGGCCAGCAGCACCGTGTTTCTTCCCCTCGCAGTGAGCTTATACTCCACTCTCAAAGGCGGCTCCGTTTTGACGGTTCTCTCGATGTAGCCGTGTTGCTTCAGCGTCTTCAGCTTGTCCGACAGAGTCCGCGAGTTGACACCCAACGTCCTCTTCATCTGGCTAAAACTGATAGTGCTCTTCAAGAAAAGCGTGTAGAGTATCTCAAGATTCCACTTCTGCGAAAGCATGCCAAAGCTCTCCTCCAAGCTCTGAATATTCTCCCTCAAATCCTCCAAGCTGATTTCCCGCTTCTCCAACAAACACTGTAATGTTTCCTCGATGCCTTTCAACGTGCGATCTATCCGTGACTCAACGAACCTACGAACCTCATTGCCCAACGCAAACCCCGAGTTCGTTCGTGCACACCTAGTGCGCATGGGCATACTCCACATTTTATAAAGGTTTACTTACACAACAAAGTAAGGAAAATACATCTTGCAATCTGGTCGTGAAAGCTTGACCAAATTCGACGTGATCGTGGTTGGAGCAGGCACTGCTGGATGTCTAGCTGCAAAAACAACGGCTGAGGCAGGCCTGAAAGTCTGCATAGTTGAGAACAAAGAAAGAGGAGGCATCGGCGAAAAGGTCTGCGGAGACGCCCTTGGCGAGCACCACCTGAAGGAGCTAGGTCTGGAAAAACCAAAAGGCGGAGAGCTTGAGAAAAAAATTGAGGGAATACGGATCTATTCTCCAGACATGAAGACCGTTTTCACGATTAAGCACGAAGACTTCGTCGGTCACATGCTGAACAGACGACTTTTCGGGCAATGGCTGCTCAAGAAAGCCCTCGATGAAGGAGCAACTCTTCTTGATCTGACCCAGTGCTTGAAGCCGACAGTTGAGAAAGGCTTCGTAGCAGGCATTTCAGCGAGGAATTTGAGAACTGGGAAGAACGTCAGTTTAGAAGGCAGGGTAGTTGTAGACGCCAGCGGCTTCATGGCCGCCGTCCGACGTGGTCTTCCTTCGAAAATTGGACTTGAGACGGAAGTCGCGAACGAGGACGTTGAAGCCTGTTATCGCGAGATCCGCCAGCTTAGACAGGAGACTGAGGACTCGAAATACTGCGAGATCTACCTGAACCAGAAAGCAACGCCTGGCGGCTACACTTGGATCTTCCCGAAGGGCGGCGCAAGAGTCAACGCTGGACTAGGGGTTTGCATGCGCGGAAACTTCCCAAAGCCCAAAAGCCAGTTCTACAAGCACGTTTTGACCAAACCCATTTTTGAAGGGTCCCTGCTCCTGACAGGCGGTTCTTGGTTTGATCCGACTCGCAGACCTTGGGATAACATGGTTGGAAACGGCGTCATGCTAGTCGGTGACGTAGCATGCTTGGTGAATCCCATCCACGGGGGCGGAATAGGACCCTCAATGCTCAGCGGATTCTACGCCGGCGAAACCATTGTTGAAGCCCTAAACCGCGGCGAGGTCAGCACAGCATCCTTGTGGCCATACAACGGCAAGTACATGGAACGATACGGCTCCAAACAAGCGAGACTCGACATTTTCCGCCTACTACTCATCGGCAGCAAAGACGAGGATTTGAACTACGGCATGAACTGCAAGCTGCTGACCGAGGAAGACGTGCTCAAGGCTGGCTTGGGTGACGAGTTCCACCTGAACATCACCGAGACTGCCAAGCGCGTGTTCCGCGGGTTGAAGAACATGCGTTTTCTAAACAAGCTTCGGCTCACAGTCAACATGATGAAACAGGTTGGGACCCATTACAAGAGCTACCCTGAAACCCCAGAGGAATTTGAAAAATGGAGATCCAAGACACAAAGCTTGTTCAAAGAAGCCAAATCAAAGATGAAGTAAGTCAAATTGAAGAGCAAATTGGAAAAAGAGCGGGTTCTCATACGTGGTGATTGCATTCTTGAACCGCGTGTGCTTTGGCGACAGGCACTATCTATAAAAGGCAAACGTCTCAATCTATACTGTCGCAAGAGCTTGGGAAAACATGACTGAAGAATCTGAAAATAAGGAGCCAACTTCGCCAGAGAAGCTCTTAATTGATGACTCATCAAACTTCCAGTTTCACGCCGCCTACCTCACCTACTCTGACATCTATGACAAGGCAACTAATCCTGAAACCAAAAAGCAGCTGAACCAGAGCATTACGGCTCTCCAGCAGAATCAAATGGACTACCAAACCTTCTACGAGAGCATAGACCAGTTCCGAGGGGGAGAATCCGGTCAGCACGGCTATGGTAGGGGTTTCATAAAGACACAGAAGAAGAGAGAGTGGCGCAGAAAGACGCAGAGACATGAGAGAATCGAGCGCCACAGAAAATAAGTGTGCGCGCGTTTACTCAGGCGTTTTCATAATATTGTGTGCAGGCTGGTTGGAGCTTCATGGGACCACGCATGCACCTACGGCAATTCTTATAAGCGCCGCTTTCACTGATGGTTACACAGTGTAGAAAGCGTTTTTTTGCACGTGAAACACGAAGGAGTTGAAATTTAGATGTATGAAAAAGAAATGCACAAGGCAGTCTGTGCCGATTGCGGAAAGGAATGTGAAGTCCCATTCAAGCCCGACGGAACCAGACCGGTATACTGCCGAGAATGCTATTCAAAAAGAAGCCCTCCAAGACGAAGATTCTAAGTCAAGTTAACAACCTTAATTTAGAAGCAAATCTACCCTTTTTTCATTTTAATGTAAACGGACGGTCAAATCGCCCCTCGCCTTCAGTAAATTCTTTGAGCTAGCCCGTCGAAACCAGAGTCAAAGCTCATTATCTGTTTGATGTGGTTCTTTTCCATGAGAGCCAATGAAGCACAGTCGGTGAAACTCAGAGGTTTGTCCGAAAATGCTTTGAATTTTTCCCATGCCATTTCAAAAGAGTCCTCTGCAATCCGCAGTCTCGTGATTCTCGGTGACTCGATAATGTACGTACCCAAGTCTATGGCTAGATCATGCCTTTTCGTCCTCATCAAGGCCGTCGTGATTGCCTCGTCAACCACATAGTCCGACGTGCAGATTCTGCCAAATCCGCCCTTCAACGCGTTTCTCATCAACTCCTCACTTCTCGCGTGAAGCTCATCATCAGCATTCCGCAATGCCACAAAGATGCCCGTGTCGATGAAAATGGCCATTCAGCCTATCTCCCGTAGACAAATTCATCTATTCTCTTTGACGAATCTTTCATTCCCCAGTGTTTCGGTTTTTCAAGAGCTTTCCACGCTGGATCCTTTTCAAGAGGAGGCAACTCTTTGAGTTTTCTGATGATCTCTTCTTCATTTTCGAGGGCGTACTCTACCATTAGGCCGATTGCTTCTTGCACGGTTACCTTGATTCCTTCTTGTAGCAGCAAAGACGCGAGAAACCTATCCACCTTTTCTTTCTTTGCATCTTCGATTTTAATGGACACAGTCAAGTTCTCCACCAAGAGAAAAGTAGAAAAGTACACTTAAATACGTTGCTACCAAAGGACTTCACGGCGGAAGACACTCAGCTCTGCTCCCATGTTATTCATTCTATGTGCAAATGAGATTTTATGTGATTACACTTAAATATGTGAGTCCACTTAACACTTAAGCATGGTTAACGTAACTGTCTCCATACCTGAAGACCTGTACAGCAAGATGAAAAAGTATTCAGAAGTGAAATGGAGTGAGGTAGTGAGGAAAGCGTTGATCGAGTACATCGGGCGCCTTGAGGTCAAGGAACGAAGAGTTGTGTCTTCGGACGAGTTGTCCGAGATGTTGAAAAAATCCCAGTTAGACGTAGCATCAATAAGCTTGGATAAAGCCATAGAATACTACGAGAGGGCAAGGGAGCTGGAATGGAAGAGGTCACCTACGACACAAGCGCACTGATAGATCTTCTGAAAGGCAAGAAACGCCTGGCTGAAGGCTTCACAACAGTGTTCAACATCATCGAGTTTCCAAAAGCTCTGAGCCTCAAAGAGCTGGCCGTGATTTACCCCACAATCGAGGATTACGATGAAGCTCTGAAAATCTCTGCTTCTCTTCTCAGCATCGGCAAGCCCTTACCAGCGGTTGACATCCTAATAGCGACAATCTGCATCAGAAGAAACCTGGTGCTTCACACAAGAGACGAGCATTTTGCGCAAATAAGGGCTGTAAGAAAAGAGTTCAAAGTTGAAGTGGCCAGATAAGTCAGCCCCCTCCACTTCTTTTCTTTGCACCGACGTTCAGCATAGGCACCGGATGTGGGATTCGAACCCATATCACGGTGGAGACATCACCCGCAACTTCGTCCTTTTTCTTCTTCTTGTTATTGACTTTGTGTCAAGTTGCTTGCTTATGTCTTGAACAGCTCCTTGTTGGCCATTAGTCATGGATTACGGTTTTGCGTAACCATTTTAAAGGGGGTTTGTCTCTTCTACTATTATGTGGTTGGGTCTTTGACAGAGTCTGTTCTTGAAAGGGTTAAGAAGATAGACAGAAAGCTTGACGAGCTAAGGATGTTTTTGGAAGACGTTTTCCTAACGCCGGAGGAAAGCGTTTTGCTGGATGACGCTGACAGACTGGTTAAGGGGAAGAAGCTTGAAGAGTTGACGTCGCTAGATGACGTTTAAGATTTTCCTACACAGAAAAGCTGCAAAGTCAATAGAAGACATGAACCCCCGAGACAGAGAACGTGTGAAAGAAGGCCTTAAGGGTCTTGAGCGTTTTCCCGCTGTAGGGCTTGACCTTGTTAAGATATCGGGAGAAGACAACGTCTATCGTATTCGTTTTGGCAAGTTAAGAGCGCTCTTCAAGGTTTACAGGAGCGAAAAAACCATTGTGATCATAAAGATTGATCACAGAAAGCGAGTTTATGGATGAGTTTCAGCCAGAATCTTTGGAAAAACAGGCTCTTGGCCTTTGGACTAATCAAGCTTCTTTCTGATTCAGCGTAGGCGCCGGGGGTGGGATTCGAACCCACGTGGCCCCGAGGGGCCACAAGCTGTTAGGCACACTTAAGTGTCTCCAGGCTTGCTCCATACCTGGCTAGGAGACCCCGGCACGGGGAACTATACTTCAATTTCCTACATTCTCAGATATGCCTGAAGATAGTTCTCATCCCTTTCTCTGACCCAAGCACAGTTTAAAGCTTTGTGGAAAGTGGATAAGCTCAAAAACGATTCTGGTGCGGTCAGTCTCTCAAGAGCTACCCTGCCAGGCTAGGGCAACCCCGCAATTATCCCCTAACTCACTTTTCTCTCTTCTTCGGTCGTTCCTGGCTGCTTAGTAGAGTTTGCAGAATCGGTTATTTCTGTCTTTTGTAGCGCGCTGCCTTGTCCCTAAAATGGTTAAAAATGGTATTAAGTCCGTTTTTGCTTATCTGAGCCCGAAATGGACTTCTTTGATGAACGCGTTTTAGCAGCGCTTAAGGAAGGCAAACCCAGAAGCTTCGCAGCGCTTCTGAGCGAAGTGGGGTTTAGCCACAACACTTTGCAGCAGCGTCTCGAGCGTCTAATGGCTCAAGGTCTCATTGTTAGGGAGAAAGCAACCGCAAACAGTTTTGGAAGACCCGAATTTGCCTATCATGTTCCATCCAAGGCCGCGAAGCAGGTCACTGTCGCCCTCCAAGATCCACACGTGGAGCTCGTGGCCCTGCCGTTTAGTCGCTTAAGGCACGTTTGCAGGTTTGAGAAGGGCGGCTACTGCAAAGAAACAAGGAGGGACTGTGCGCCTCAAATCTGCCCCCAAATCCGAAAATAAGACTTATGACCACTTTACACCAATTTCGGGACAAGCCAGCGCGCAGAAGGCGCGACTCAGCGCGCGCACTCAGTCCAGAAAGCCCAGATCAGTTCAGGAAAGGAGCATTGTAGTGTAGTTAATGGGCGGACGACAACAGAACTGGAGGTGATTTCATGAAAAAAGTGAAGGATAAACGGATGACTCACCTGACAAATCCTTCTCCTGAAGATCATCGGTGCGATGTTTTGCGGTAGATCGATCGAAAATCATGGACTTCGGCTCAACATAACCTTTTTTTTCCTTCAAAAAGAAAATGACTATTCTTATACTGAAGACTAACAAATGGAGTTGCGAGGAGAAATCCCGACTGACAGAAAAAGACCCGGCCTTTGACAAGACCAAAACCGAAGAAGTATTGAGGTCACTCCATACGGACCTAAGTGTCGGGCTCAAAGTCTCTGAAGTTGAAGCCCGATTGAAACAGTACGGATACAATGAAGTCCCTGAAAAGAAGGCAAACCCTCTGGCGAGGTTTGTCAAGAAGTTCTGGGGTCTCACCGCGTGGATGCTCGAGATTATAATAATCATCTCATGGTTCCTGCACAGATACCCTGACCTATACATAGTTACAGGGCTGTTTGTCTTTAACTCAGTACTGGGTTTTGCGGAAGAACAGAGAGCGTCAAGCGCGGTGGAAGCCCTGAAGAAAAGACTTCAGGTTAGCGCAAGAGTCCTTAGAGACGGCTCATGGAAAGTAGTAGCCGCTAGAGAACTTGTGCCAGGGGACATAGTCAGAAACAGGTCAGGAGACTTTGTGCCTGCCGACATTAAAATAGCAACGGGCGAGCTTGAAGTCGACCAATCAGCCTTAACAGGCGAATCGGTGAGCCAGGAGAAGAAGATTGAAGAAATTCTCTATTCAGGCTCTATCGTAAAGAGAGGCGAATCAAACGGCATCGTTGTCTCAACAGGAGTAAATACCTACTTTGGTAGAACTGTCCAACTCGTCCAACTTGCCAAACCCAAGCTACACATGGAAGAAGTCGTCTCAAGTGTCGTCAGATGGCTCCTAGTAATTGTCGTCTTGTTAGTTGCGCTTGCCTTTGTCTTTTCAGTACTTGAAACCAAGAACTTGATTGACCTTCTGCCCATAATCTTGGTCCTTCTATTGTCAGCAATACCTGTTGCTCTGCCGGCAATGTTCACTGTCAGCATGGCAATAGGCTCAATGGAACTTGCCAAAAAAGGCGTTCTAGTAACGACACTGAGCGCTTCCGAAGACGCAGCAACCATGAATGTTCTTTGCGCAGACAAGACAGGCACAATAACAATGAATAGACTCTCAATCGCAAAAGTGATACCGTTAAAGGGATTCAGTGAACAGCAAGTTCTCTTCTACGGAGCTCTAGCTTCACAAGAGGCGAATCAAGACCCCATTGACTTATCCTTCCTAACGATGGCCAAACAACAAAACCTCTTAGACCCCTCATTC
>Ga0315281_10000173_pt1 | contig 81795 bp, 75 predicted proteins | sample YL17G07_0_MG_FD_204540 | JGI IMG/M metagenome (GOLD analysis project Ga0315281, IMG submission 204540) | Sediment microbial communities from Yellowstone Lake, YNP, Wyoming, USA - YL17G07_0 | ecosystem: Environmental > Aquatic > Freshwater > Lake > Sediment | place: USA: Wyoming | collected... | reverse complement strand
GTATGCCTGCGAGGAAGAAATGATTGTAAGCGAAAGAGTTGCCCCCCACAGCGATCCCTCCTAACAACGCGCGGTCGAATCCCACTCCAAACATCGCAAGGTAGAGCAACGGCACGGCCATATCGAAAAAGAGCCAAAGTGGACTCGTTCCGCGAAGCAGCGCCTCGCGGTAGACTACTGCCCACACGCTACGCACGGGTGACCTCCTTTTTGTCAATCAACTCGACGAACGCGTCTTCCAAGCTCGCACTAGTGATTTCGAGGCTGACGACCTTAGTCATTCGTTCGGCAAGGTTCGCAACGCTCAATGCCGCTTCCCGAGTTCTGACAGAGATGTGAAAGACGCCATTCCGTTCCTCGATGCGGATCGGCTTTGCTTTCTTCAACGCGGTGCGGAAAGCGCTCGACACGTTCTCGGTCGCCACGACAACATCAATCAATTGCAATCCCATTGCTTTCACTTTATTCGTGGAGCCCTGCGCTATGATCCTTCCGTGATTCACGATCGCTAGTGCACCGCACAATTCTTCGGCTTCGTCCAACAAATGAGTTGTCAGAATGATCGTCCTGCCTTTGCCGGATTCTTCTCGAATCGCTTCCATCGTCGTGCGCTTATTGAAGGTGTCCATGCCTGTCGTCGCTTCGTCGAGAAAGATGACCGGCTTATCGACGATAAACATTTTTGCAACTTGGACACGCCGTTTTGTCCCGCCACTCAGATCCATGCCCTTATCCCGCAGGAATTCTTCGAGACCAAACAACTCTATGACGCGTGCTGCCTCCCGCTCAAATGTGGATCCGGTTAACCCGTGAAATCGTCCAAACGTTTTAAAGTTATTCCAGACTGATAGATGAATGTCGATGGCATCCTGCTGCAGCACAACACAAATATTGCGTCGAACATCGAGCGGCATTGTTGCAACGCTGTAGCCCATCAACCGCGCCGTTCCCGACGTTGCGGGAATGAGTGTTGTCAAGATTTTGATGGTCGTTGTTTTGCCGGCCCCGTTCGGTCCAAGCAGGCCGAAGATCTCTCCGCGCCCAACGCGGAACGAAATATCGTCCACAGCTCGCAGCGGCATATCGTTGCGGCGCGCGTACTCTTTCACCAAATGTTCAACTTCGATCGCAAATGGCATTTCAAAAATCTAAGAACATTTTCTTTTTATTCCTTCAGAATTTTGGCTACTGTTTGTCTGCATGCACAGAAGTTTGCTCACCATCGAAGAACCGCGGCTCTTCAATTTTTGGTCGACAGTGAACAGCCACGGCTGGAGCGACTTAGCGCCGTTCCTGATCGATAAAGATCGTCAATCCATCGAGGTGACGTTGCGGCTCGCAAGACATCGGCTCGTTTCCGTTCGACTCTCTGCCCCTAGTAAGAGAATTCAGGCAGAGTTGCGTTCTTCCGCTCTGCTCACAGTTGCAGATAAGCACCAAGTAGGTCGAATCGTTCGCGACTTCCTGAGGATGGATGAGGATTATCGGCCATTCTACGCAATGGTTCGCGGACATCCTTCTTACCGATGGGTGATTGGAAAAGGCGCAGGCCGGTTGATGCGAGCCGCCTCCGTATTCGAAGATGTGGTCAAAATGATTTGCACGACCAATTGCAATTGGTCGCTCACCAAATCGATGACGAATAACCTTGTCAACCTTCTCGGTGAAGAGTGGAAGGGATTCCGCGCATTCCCGACACCGGAGGCGCTCGCCGGGGTTTCAGAGAAATTCGTTCGAGCTGAAATACGTGCCGGATATCGATCTCCGTTTCTCATCGAGTTCGCCCAGCGCGTAGCCAGCCACAAACTCGACGTCGAATCGTGGCGGAAGGTGCCGTTGACTTCCGAGGAATTGTCCAAGAATCTGCGGAGTATAAAAGGAGTGGGCGAGTATGCGGCGGGTAACCTCATGCGTCTTCTCGGACATTACGACGCAATGGCTTTCGATTCGTGGGTGCGGGCGGAATTCTACAAGAAGCACAAGAATGGTCGCCGCGTCTCCGACAAAACCATTACAAAACACTATGCAGAATTCGCCGAGTGGAAAGGCCTATTCTTCTGGGTTGATATGACTGAAGATTGGTTTAAGAAGAAGCTTCCGTTTTGACAATGCTATGATTTGGACCGAGTCCGTCGAACTTGAAATGAAGCGCGCCGAGGAAGCCGAACGAATTGGCAATCACGGCAAAGCGAGGACGTGCGCCCGGCGTGCCGTTGGGATGGCAGTTTCAGAGTTGAAGAAGTTTGGTTTGCTCAGAGGGTACGAAGAGGATTTTATGCGACAGGTTCGTCGTCTTGCAGATGATTTGGGAATGAACCAGAAGGTGCGTGAGGCTGCAAAACGATTGTCGGCGCGAATTGCAGTAGACTTCAGCTCACAATCAATATTGCCAGCAGAAGATGCAAGAATTATCCTGCACCATCTCGAATCGTTGAGAAAAGTCTAAAGCGATTCGTCGGAGAGATAATCGTTTGTGTCGTAGCGCTTGTCGCTCTCGTTCGATTGCTTCTTTAGCAGAAGGAGAGGAATCGCAAGAATGGAAAGGGCAAGCGCCAATACCGTAAGTTTTTTCATTGTGCTTTATTGGATCGTAATGATTGTTTCGCCACCGAGTTGGGTCAAAAATTCAACGTGATACCAAACCTGCTGCTCCATCTGCTCCAAAAGCATCTGCTCGAGCGCAGCGAGTTCCTGCTCTGTCATCCGTCGAGAAACATATTTGCGCGACATCAGATTTCCTCGTTGACTGTTCACACCTACTATACGGAGAACACCCCCGAAAGGTTGTAGTTGAGGTCACATTTTTGTTGCTGGAGGGATTAGAAAATTCTCAATCGCCCGGAGAGGAGCTGCGAGGCTTTGCAGCACCACTAACGAGGATCACAAACTCCCCCCTCGGCTCCTGCCTAGAAAAATGATCGTGGAGCTCTTGGAAGGTTCCACGTCGAAATTCCTCGAATTTCTTCGTAATCTCACGGGCAACAACGGCTTGCCGGTCTCCAAATGCGTCGCGAAACTCCGCCAGAGTCTTCAACAATCTGTGGGGGGATTCGTAGAAAACGGTTGTCCTGCCTTCGGACTTTAGTTGTTCGATCTTTGTTTTTCTTCCCTTTTTGAGCGGCAAGAATCCTTCGAACACAAATCGATCGCACGGAAGCCCGCTGGCGACCAGTGCCGGGACAAATGCCGTTGGGCCGGGCAGCGGAATGACGGAGATGTTCGATTGAAGAGCTTCGCGAATCAACACAAACGCAGGGTCGGAGATTCCCGGCGTCCCTGCATCTGTTACAAGCGCTACGCTCGAGCCGGAGTCGAGTTTGCCGATAAGTTCTCGCGTCCGCGTTACTTCATTGTGGCTGAAGTAACTAAGCATCGGCTTGGTGATAGCGTAGTGGTCAAGCAGAATTTTTGTGGTTCGCGTATCTTCGGCGGCAATCAAGTCAACGGAACTGAGAATCCGGACGGCACGATGGGTAATGTCTTCAAGATTGCCGATGGGCGTGGGAACAACGTAGAGCGTGCGCGGCTGTACGGTTTCAGCCACTGCTAGATGCCCCAGTCGCGTGGGTAGTTGAAATCGACATTGACGGTGCGGTAGGATAGTTTGGCAATAAGCGGCGGGCGACGTTTGAATTGATTCTTGCGAATCATCTCGCGTACGCGCGTAACGAGCGGTGAGTCGAATTTCATCTGCGCAAGTTCGGCATCCGTACTTCGTTCGTCGACTATCTGAAACAATATCTCATCAAGCGTCTTGTAGGAAATTCCCAGTTCGCCTTCATCTGTCTGACCCTCCCACAAATCCGCCGTCGGGGCTTTTGCCACGATCTGCTTCGGGACGCCGACTGCCTCTGCCAACTGCCATACTTGAGTCTTGTAGAGATCGCCGAGCGGATTGATGGCGCACGCGGTATCCCCGTGCAGCGTTCCGTACCCGACCATGATCTCCGTCTTGTTGCTCGTTCCAACTACCAACGCCTTCTCGCGGGCTGAAATATCGTAGAGAACGATCATCCGCACGCGCGCCATCAAGTTTCCCCGACGGATAGGGTCTGCTACATTTTGCACCTTGCTGTAAGCGTCGGCCATCGCGGTAATATCAACCGTCTCAGGTCGAATCCCCAACTGCCCACAAAGTGTATTTGCATCTTCCGCACTTTTTGGATTGCTCGTACGGTAGGGCATCAACACACCAATTACATTTCCCTTGCCGAACGCCTCAACGGAAAGCGCCGTGGCAAGCGCCGAATCCACTCCGCCGGAAATTCCGATCACCACCTTTGAAAACCCGGCGTTGTTCGTCTCGTCTTTCAAGAATCGCACGAGGAGATCGTGCACGATTGCTGTGTTCAATCGCAACCGCGACTCTTGTGTAGTTCCACTGGATTCCATCATTCCCCTTTGCTAATCTCGCGTAGAGCCTTTCGAATAATGGTGAAGCCTTCATCAACTTCCTTTCGGCTCAAGGTCAGAGGTGGACGAAATCTAATCGACCGATCGCCACAGCCAATCAAGATCAGACCTTCCTCGTAGGCTTTGAGTTTGAGTTGATCGCGATCCTGTGCCGTCTCAATATCCATCGCACAAAAAAGTCCTCTTCCTCGCGCATTCGTCACTAGTTCGGGAAATTCTTGTTCAAGGGAGCTCAGCTGGCTCAGTAAGTACTCTCCGACCGTACGTGCATTCTCGATGAGTTTTTCTTCTTCGATGATTTCCAAGATCCGCGTGAAGCGCACCATGTCCACCAGGTTGCCGCCGAATGTGGAATTGATGCGGCTCGGCTTGTGGAAGACGTTCTCTAACACATCGTCAACACGCGTGCTCGACATGAAGCCGCAAACTTGCGTTTTCTTCCCGAACGTCAGCATATCCGGTTGGATGAGGTACTCGTGTGCCCACATTTTTCCGGTAATGCCCACACCCGTCTGTACTTCGTCGAAAATCAGCAAAATCTCGCTCTCATCGCAGATGGTGCGGAGCTGCTGGAGAAACTCCTTCCGAAAATGATTGTCGCCTCCTTCGCCCTGGATCGGTTCGATGATCATCGCAGCAATGTCGTTTGGGTTGTTGATGATCGCTTCTTTGATCTCTTGCAACGCCATCGCCTCTTCCTTTTTCACTTGCGCGACATGTTCGTCATTCAAGGGGAATCTTATTGCAGGATTGTGAATGCGCGGCCATTTGAACTTGGGGAAATAGTTCGTCTTCGTCGGGTCGGTGTTGGTGAGTGAAAGAGTATACCCGCTCCGTCCGTGGAATGCGCGACGAAAGTGAATCACCTGATGGCCGCGCTCTTCCGTGAAGCCTTTCACAAAATTCTTCCGAACCTTCCAATCAAACGCGGTCTTGAGCGCGTTCTCGTTCGCGAGCGCGCCTCCATCCACAAAGAAGAGATACGGCAGGTATGACGGCTTCGCGGTACGTGCAAACGTCTCCACGAATTCCGCCATCTCGACTGTGTAGGCATCCGAGTTCGAGGGTTTCGTGACGGCGCAATAACCCAGCTTTTCCAAGAATGCCGGCTCGATCATCTTCGGGTGGTTCATTCCCACCGAACCGGACGCAAAGAAGGTGAAATAATCAAGGTATCGCTTGTTCGAGCGCGAATCGTAGAGATACGCGCCTTGGCTTCGCTTCAGATCCACCACAAGGTCAAAGCCGTCAATCAACATATGCTTGGACAGCGTGGAATGGACTTCCGAGGGGGAAACGCGGACGGGGTTTTGGGTGGTCGGACGGGTTACAGATTCGGCCCGGACTTCGTCATCGAGCCTGCGGATTTCAACAATTTGTGTTGCCATAATGCACCTCTTCTCAGAAAAGTATTCATGGGTTTTCGTGGCCTTTCTTCAATACACACGAATCCTCAGAAAAATTCCTGATGCTCGTAAAGTGAAACGAGATATGGTCGGCCTGAGAGAAGCATTTTATGATTGTCGAATGACGATTGTCAATTGCCGATTTGAATCAACCAACTGTTAACTGAAGACTGAAAACTGATAACTATGACTGACAGCTATTCTCAGTAATTATCGATTTGCGCTCGCTGTAATTTACCGCTGTAATCGACGTAGACTGCTTTCCACTCCGTGAAGAAATCATAGACCGTCCAGCCTCCTTCGCGATGGCCGTTGCCAGTCTGTTTTACGCCTCCGAACGGCAGGTGCGCCTCGGCGCCGATCGTGGCGGCATTAATGTACGTGATTCCCGCTTGAATATCACGGATCGCTTCAAACGCTTTGTTGACGTCGCGTGTGTAAACCGAGGATGATAGGCCGTAAACCGTGTTGTTCAGCTTTGTGACTGCATCCTCGAGCGATGTGGCGCGAAGCACCGAAAGCACTGGGCCGAAGATTTCCTCTTTGGCAACTCGCATCTCAGGTGTAACATCCGCGAATATCGTCGGTTCGTGGAACCAACCGCCCAAGGTGCCGTTTGCACTCACGATGTTTCCTCCGGCGACGAGCGTTGCCCCTTCCGATTTTCCGATCTCGACATATTGTTGAACATTCTTTCGTTGTGCCTCGTTGACCACAGGGCCGACGTCGGTTGTTGCGAGCAGTCCGTCGCCGAGCCGAAGTTTCTTAGTCCGGTCGACCAGCATCGACAGAAACTTGTCATAGACTTTGTCGTGAAGTATAAGACGGCTTGTCGCTGTGCAACGCTGTCCAGTCGTCCCAAACGCTCCCCAGAGAACACCCTCAAGTGCGAGATCTAAGTCGGCATCATCCATTACGATCTGGGCATTCTTGCCACCGAGCTCGAGCGATACTCTCTTGAGTGTATCCGATGCATCTTTGGAGATTTGTTTGCCAACTAACGTTGAACCTGTGAACGAAATCAAATCCACGTCGGGGTGAGTAACAATTGCGCGACCGACTTCGCCCCCGGTGCCAAACACGATGTTCACCACACCGTCGGGCAACCCTGATTCAGCCATCGTTTCAACAAGCATGCGTGCCGTGTTGGGAGTATCTTGCGCCGGCTTGAAGATTACTGTGTTGCCCGAAAGGATTGCCGGAAACATTTTCCAGGTGGGAATTGCCATCGGAAAATTCCACGGCGTGATGATTCCAGCTACGCCAATGGGAACGCGGATCGCCATCGCAAACTTGTTGGGAAGCTCGGAGGGAACAGTTTTTCCGAATAATCGACGCCCTTCTCCGGCCGCGTAGTAGGCCGTGTCAATTCCCTCTTGCACATCGCCCCGGGTCTCAGCCAGTACTTTTCCCATCTCACGGGTCATCGCGCGGGCGATTTCTTCCTTGCGCTTCACGAGGAGATCGCCAAGCTTTCGCATGACATCCCCTCGCGCCGGCGCAGGCACAAGCCGCCATTTCTCAAAGGCTTTGCGCGCCGCCTTTACCGCGTCATCCACATCTTCCTTGCTCGATTTCGGGAAAAGCCCGATCAGTTCGTTCCAGTTTGCGGGATTGCGGTTCTCAAACGTTTGTCCCGATTTGGACTCAACCCACTTGCCGTTGATGAAGTTCTTGAATGACTGGGACATAGTAGTTCCTTGCTTGATCTAGGCTCGTGAAAGGAAATTTTCCAAAACAAAGATCTTTCGCCGCCGAAATTGCACCGGACTTTCAACGAGCGCTATCGCTTTCAAGCTTTCCAGGCCGGAGACGAACCATGGCTGCGACACAACCGGAACGTCCTCAACCCATTGAGGGGGTTCGAGCCCCGTCTCTCCACAAAGATATTCCGCGGTCGAGGCGAGCATTGCGTCTAGCTTTTCATCCGAAAGCGGAAACCGATCCATCAACGCATCAGGATTGCGGTAGAATCTGAAGTCATCAACGAAATCCATAAGCGCCACGACCCAATCTTTCGGATGGATCAGCATTCGGTTTTTTGTCTCCTTCAGCGTAATCATGTTCCAAATAGTTCTTCGATGAAAAATTGTGTCGCCGGCTTGATGACGGCTTTCGGGTAGTACTTTTCGAGTAGCGCGAATACATCTTCTGCCCTCTCGAGCTTCAATTGCTGAGCCAACAGCCTTACATCTTCCCGGTCAGTAGCATCGACGCGGGCAGCAAGGGCTTTCATAGCAAGAAGATATTCGGGGTCCGGGCTGTAGACCTTCAACGAAGGCCAATCGAACAGTATTCGTTTTCCGTGCGGGACGACAAATCCTTTCACCACGTCGTTCAGCCAATCCTCCCGGAGGCCCATTTTCATCGCAACCCTTTTTGCAGCTTCGCGCATTTCACTCGAAGGAACAAAGACCGCATCTACATCTTTTGTGTTCGGCCGTGCGTGAAAGACCAGCGTCATCACTGCACCGCCATAGAGACACAACTCGCCCTTGACGTCTGCATTCGCCAACTCAGTATTCAGAGCCATCAAACAAGTTTGGATTTCTTCCCTATCCATCACGAGCCTCAAAGACCGACGCGTTCGAAAATATAATCTAGCTGCTTTAAGCTTCTTTCAGGATTGAAGAGTTCGGCCAAGTCATTCCCAGAAAGCAGATTCTTCACTTCGCTCTGCTCTGAGACAAGTTTTCCAAAATCAGTTCCTTCCTTCCAGGCCCTCATCGCTTGCTCTTGCACGAGGCTATAAGCTTCTTCTCGTTTCATACCCTTCTTCGTGAGAGCAAGCAAAACCTCTTGCGAAAATACCAGTCCGTGCGTCCGGTCGAGGTTTGCTTTCATATGCTCAGGATAGACGAGAAGCTGATCTATCAGCGCCGTGAATTGCGTCAGCATGTAATCCAGCAAGATACAGCTGTCAGGAATAATGACCCGCTCGACCGACGAATGCGTAATATCCCGCTCGTGCCAGAGCGCCACGTTCTCCATCGCGGCAAGCGCGTTGCCTCGCAAGACCCGTGAGAGTCCAGCGATGCGCTCGCACATAATCGGGTTGCGCTTGTGCGGCATCGCAGATGAGCCCTTCTGCCCTTTGGAAAAGAACTCTTCCGCTTCCAGCACTTCGGTCTTCTGCAGGTGGCGGATTTCTGTGGCGAACTTTTCCAGCGAGCAGCCGATGAGTGCAATCGTGTTCATAAACTCGGCGTGTCGATCTCGCTGCAACACTTGTGTCGAAATCGGAGCAGGCTTTAGTCCGAGTTTCTCGCACACATACCGCTCGACGAACGGGTCGAGATGCTGGTAGGTGCCCACGGCTCCAGAGATCTGGCCGACAGAAATCGTCCTCAACGCGTTTTTCAGCCGTTCGCTATTGCGATTCGTCTCAGCGTACCAGAGTGCAAGCTTGAGGCCGAACGTGATGGGCTCGGCGTGAACGCCGTGCGTTCGCCCGATCATGACGGTGTGTTTAAATTCTTTGGCTCGACGGCCGAGCACGTCGCGGAGCGCATCCAGATCGGTCAGCAAGAGTTCGGCAGATTGCTTCATCTGGACTGCAAGTGCCGTGTCGAGAACATCTGAGGAGGTCATGCCGAGATGGATGAACCGCGATTCTGCCCCAACGTATTCGCCAACATTCGTCAGGAAGGCAATGACGTCGTGCTTCACTTCGTTTTCGATCTCAAGCGTGCGGGCAACCTCGAACTTCGCCTTCTGACGAATGATTCGAGCAGCTTCCTTCGGAATAACGCCGAGTTCCGCCTGGGCATCGCACGCGAGCAGCTCAATCTCCAGCCAGATGTGGAGCTTGTTCTGCTCCTCCCAGATTTGCCCCATCTCGGGACGTGTGTAACGAGCTATCATTTCAGGAGCTCTTCCCCAACTTCAAATTGATTTCCACGTACTTCCCTTCACGATAGACCTTCAGTTTCATCGTATCGCCCGGGTTCGCGTCGACTAGCACCGACAGAAAATCTTGATCGGAATTTACTTTCTCTCCGTTGGCCTGAATAATGATATCGCCTACCTTCAATCCAGCGCGCTCGGCAGGACCATTCTCTTCTATCTCACTGACGATGATCCCTTCAGCCTTCGTCAATCGGAAATAGCGTGCAATTCGACCGTCTACAGTCTGCGCGTCGAACCCGGTTGCAACATCCCGCGTCACTTTCCCTTTTCTTTTCAGTTCGGCAACGATCTTGCTGACTTTGTTGATGGGAATGGCAAAGCCGTACCCAACGTACGTGGAGCTTTGTCCCCCAGTGTAAATGAGGGTGTTCATCCCGATAACTTCGCCGTTACTGTTTACCAACGGACCGCCGCTGTTGCCGCCGTTGATCGCGGCGTCCGTTTCGATCATGTCACGATAGAACCGGTTATTCAAATTGCCGAGGTTCATGCCCACCGAGCTGATGACGCCGACGGTCACCGTGGGCTTGTCGTTGATTTCAAAAAGTCCGAACGGATTACCGAATGCGATCGACCATTCACCGATGACAATATCATCGGAGTTGCCGAGTGAAACGTACGGCAGATCCTTGCCGTCAATCTTCAAAAGACAAACGTCCGTCAGTCCGTCGCTGCCGATCACTTCCGCTCGATGTTGTTTGCCGCCCGGAAGCGTGATCGTGACCGAGGTAGCGTTCCCGGCGACGTGGTCGTTCGTAACGATGTAGCCGTCGGGTGAGATGATAAACCCCGAGCCAAGTCCTTTGACTTCTTGCTTGTACGTGCGGTCGCCAAAGAACTGCCGGAAGAAAGGGTCATTGAAAAAAGGTGAAATGGGGTCGCGCACCGTGCGAACTTCGATGACGTTGATACCAACAACTGCCGGACTAATCCGCTCAACCGCGCGTGTAATAGCGTTGCGCCGAGAGTTGGCAAGATCGTCTTGCGGCGTATAGCTGCTTTGTTTTGCCGCTGCATTCAGCTCTTGCGAAACGCTTGATCGCTCGGTGAGTGAAGCCTTCTGAACTGATTCAGCAGCGGAGGAATTCTTGACGCTGTAACCGACGCCAATTCCGATCAGCAGTGTAAGAGCCAAAATCATTGAGAACCGGATGTATGGATTATTCATTTCATCCCCTCTTCAGTAAGTCCCGAATGGCATCGTGGTGACTGATTAGCAACAACATTGCCAAAACCGTCGTTGCCAACCGTACTTCCGCCGGCAATATTGCGCTACGGATCATAGTTCGCTCTATGAAAGCAGTAGGCGCTATCCAAATAATCGTGGGCAGCAATACTGTTGCAATCAAATTCGATTTCAAGATGTCCTTGTTGAACCGGTAGCTGACAAACCAGGTTAGGCACCAAACAATCGTGAATGACAATCCGGTCACGAATGAAATTCCTGCCGCCGTTGCCAACCCCCGTCCACCCTTAAACCTCAGCCACACCGAATAGTTGTGCCCGACGATTGTTCCAACGGCGGCCGCAGCTTGCATCCACACGTCAAGCGGAAACAGCCACCACGCTAATCCAGCAGCAAGCACTCCCTTCAGCCCGTCGATCACTCCCACAACAATGCCGATACTCTTGGATTCTGTCACACGGAAGGCGTTAAATCCCCCGACATTGCCGCTGCCGGCAGCGCGTACGTCAACACCGGTTGCCAGCTTGACGATCAGGTATGCGGTCGGCAGCGAGCCGATGAGATACCCGCAACAGATCGCGTAGAAATAGAACAATTGGGAATCAGCGCCTCGTGGTGGATTACAATTCAAAAGTACGGAAAAAGGGAGGGTGAATCAAGGAACGCTCGAAGGGCTTTCTCTACCACTTCTGCTGAATATCAAAGCAGAAGTGAGCTATTCCCCCTTTGCCTCGCGCGTCATCAGGTCGTAGGTAGCCTGAACGGGGTCTTTGCCTTCGAAGAGCACGTTGTACACTTCGCTCGCCATCGGCATGTCAATATTGTGTTTGGCCGCAAGTTGATGGATAGACTTGGAAGTCGCAACGCCCTCTGCCACCATCACCATTTCTTTCAGCACATCGTCGAGCTTGCGCCCTTTGCCGACCTGCTCGCCGACAAATCGATTACGGCTGTGTTTGCTCATGCAGGTGACGATCAAATCGCCGATGCCGGAAAGCCCTGCAAACGTGGTGGGTTGCGCTCCCATCTTTACGCCGAGTCTGGTAATCTCATACACGCCCCGCGTCATGATTGCTGCCTTCGTGTTATCTCCAAAACCCGCGCCGTCGCTGATGCCTGCCGCGATTGCGATGACGTTCTTGATTGCGCCACCCAACTCAACGCCGCGAATGTCTTCGTTCATGTAGACACGAAAGTAGGGTGTCATAAACGCATCTTGCACGATCTTCGAGGTCTTTTGCTTGTAGGACGAAACTACGACGGCGGTCGGGATTTTCCTACACACTTCTTCGGCGTGGCTGGGTCCGGAAAGGATTGCCAGATTTTCTTTTCGCTCGTGTTCCAGCACGTCCAGCATCACTTCGCTCATCGTCATCAACGTATTGACCTCAATTCCTTTCGCGACGTTGCAGATGATAGTTTGTTCAAGGTCGAGGTGGGCAATTTTTTCCAGCACCGAGCGCAGGAACTGAGCGGGAACAGCAGCCACGATCAACTCCCGACCCGTGCACGCTTCTTCGAGGTCGGTCAATATTCTGAGCATCGGAGGAAGCGGAATCCCAGGAAGAAATTGCGGATTCTCCCGCTTCTCGCGCATCAACTGCGCGTGTGGGATCTTGTAACTCCAGAGGTTGACTTCGTGGCGTTTTTCGTGCAGGACGAGAGCGAGGGTGGTTCCCCAACTTCCTGCGCCGAGAACGGTGACTTTCATGGAGATGGGAATGGAAGAAGTGGCGGAATTTTGTGGGCGGTCAGACAGCCAAGATTACTCTACCGCATCGGCCGATTTTTTTTCGCCAAGGCTGGAAATCTTGTTCTCCGTTCCCTCCAAGAGCCGCTTGATGTTGGCACGATGCGAATAGACCAGCAACACTGCAACCCCTACGCTGAAGAAGACCAGCGTTTTGTAGCTGTGGATTTCATCGGAGAGAATATTGTGCCGGATGATCAGCGAGAGTGGAAACGCAATCGCGGCACAGATTGAACCCAAGGAAACATACCGGAACGAAAAGAAGACGATCGCGAAGATAGCACCGGAGACTGCAAATTCCGTCGGTGCAATGCCGATCAACATTCCAGCCGCCGTGGCCATGCCCTTGCCCCCTTTGAAGCCGGCGAAGATCGTCCACACGTGGCCAACGATGGCTGCCCCGCCACAGATCATCTGGATGATTGTAAAATCATCGAAGGGCGTTCGATTGTAGAAGGGCAATGTCGGGTCCCAGAACAGCCGCGCGACAAAAACGGTGGCAATAACTCCTTTGAGCACATCGATCGTCGTGACAAAAAGTCCCGACTTCCAGCCGAGAACGCGAAACACATTGGTCCCCCCTGCGTTGCCGCTCCCTTTCGTGCGTATATCGAACCCGTGCCGCCACTTGGAGAGCATCACACTGGTCGGCATTGAGCCGACGATATAGCTCAACAGCACAACGATTGCCATGTTAATCATACAGAGAGTCCTTCTTGTGAACCGTAACCGTGTGTTGAAAAATAGGCAGATGCTGAGCCAAAATCAAGCTGCACTACAGAATTCCTTTCGCGTGCCACCGTTGGCGGATCAATTCCGCCAATTCCAGGTCTTCGTGAGTCGTAATCTTGATGTTATCGTAGCTTCCCTCAACGATGCGCGCTTTGATACCGAGTCGCTCAACAAGCGCAGCCTCATCGGTCGAGAAGAATTTTTCCTTCGCTGCTTTATCAAACGCCCGCTGGAGAACTCCAGCTCTGAACGCCTGGGGAGTTTGTATCAGCCAGAGTGCCGAGCGGTCCATCGTTTGGTCGAAGAACTTTCCCCCCGTTGACCGTCGGATAGTGTCTTTTGGCTGCACCGCAATCACCGCAGCGTCGTGTTCTTTGCAGGCTTTGATGAGTTGCGAAATGCGTTTGGTTTCCACGAACGGTCGAACGCCGTCGTGCACCAGCACGACATCGTTGTCTTTCAGTGCGAGGAGCCGCAAGACGTTGCGGACAGAATCCTGGCGTCTGGCGCCACCCGCAACAATTTTGCTGATCTTGTGAAGTCGATACTGTCCGATGAGTTTGTGCATCTCGACGATCGCCGCATCCGGAACCGCGAGGTTGATTTCATCGACGTCAGGGCAGTGTTCAAACTGACGAATCGTGTGGACGAGGATCGGCCTACCGTGCAGCGGAAGAAATTGCTTTCTCACAGACCCGCCAATGCGCGTGCCCGAGCCTGCCGCAGGAATGATAACAACAACCTTTGTGGATTGGCGCTTCATTGAATAGTCACAACAAAAAGAAGACGGGCGTTGTTCGCCTGTCTCCATCAAATTCAAAGTTCAGTTACACAATCATCATCGCATCGCCGTAGCTGTAGAAGCGATACCTCTCTTTGATCGCCTTCTTGTATGCGCGCATCAAGAACTCATGGCCTGCGAATGCGCTGGCGAGCATCAGCAGGGTCGATTCAGGCAGATGAAAATTCGTGATCAGCCGATCAGCGACTTTAAAATCGAACGGCGGGAAAATGAATTTATCAGTCCAGCCTTTGTTCGGCTTCACGTGCCCATCTGAAGTCACGCTCGATTCGACTGCCCGGCAGGCGCTCGTCCCCACTACAAACACGTGATGCTTTGTGTCAATTGCTTTGTTGATCGTATGCACCGAATCGATGGGAATCTCGAAGAACTCGGAGTCCATCTTATGCTTCGTGAGATCTTCTACCTCCACCGCGCGGAACGAGCCTAATCCCACGTGCAACACCACCGGAGCAACCTTCACCCCCTTTGCTTCGATCTTTTTGATCAACGCCCTTGTGAAGTGTAGACCGGCCGTCGGTGCGGCGACTGCCCCGATCACGCGCGCATAGACTGTCTGGTAGCTTTCCTTGTCCTTCACTGTTGCATCACGTTTGATGTAGTAGGGCAATGGCGTGACCCCGATCCGGTCGATCAACTTGAAAATATCCCCCTGATGGTTGAACCGAACAGTTCGTCCACGCGAGGTGGTGTTGTCGATAACTTCGCACCAGAGTTTGCCGTCGTCGAAATAAATCTTGTTGCCGATTCGCACCTTGCGTGCCGGGTCCACAATGACATCCCAGATGTTCTCATCCTTGTTCAACTCGCGCAACAAGAAGACCTCGATCTTGGCATTGGTCTTTTCTTTCTTGCCGAAGAGCCGCGCCTGAAAGACTCGCGTTTCGTTCACGACCAGGCAGTCTCCCTTCTCGAAGTAATTCACGATGTCGCTAAATTTCTTCTCGTCAATCGAATCATCCTTGCGATTCAAGACCATCAATTGTGAACTGTCGCGGGGCGACGCAGGATGCTTTGCAACCAAGTTGCGCGGCAGCGGATACTTGAAATCAGAAAGCTTCATACCTCAATCCATTCGATAGTGAAAAATTCCGGGCGGTGCCGTGTGCACTGCCCGGTTACCCCCTGCTGCTACTTCTTTCGTTTACTGTGAGCTTTGGATTCGATGGCAGCCTGCGCCGCAGCCAATCGCGCTATCGGCACACGGAATGGAGAACAACTCACGTAGTCCATCCCGACGCGATGACAGAATTTGACGCTGTCCGGGTCGCCGCCGTGCTCGCCGCAAATGCCCACTTTCAGCTTCGGGCGCGTGGCGCGTCCGCGTTCGATGGCGATCTTGATCAACTCGCCAATGCCTTCCTGGTCGATGGATTGGAACGGGTCGATCGGCAGGATTTTCTTTTCGAGAAAATCCGGCAGGAACGAACCGATGTCGTCGCGCGAGAAGCCGAATCCCATTTGCGTCAGGTCGTTCGTGCCGAAACTGAAGAACTCAGCCGACTCTGCCATGCGATTTGCCGTCAGCGCGGCGCGCGGGATTTCAATCATCGTTCCATACAGGAACGGAATCTTCTTCATCCCCAGCTTCGCGCAAACTTCCGGGTAGACTCGGTCGACAATGGCCTTTTGATGCGTCAGTTCGTTCACGGTGCCCGTTACAGGAATCATGATCTCCGGGTTGGCCTTCTTTCCTTCCTTGATCAACTCACCAGATGCTTCAAGGATTGCACGAATTTGCATCTCGCTTATTTCGGGGTAAGTAATGCCGAGACGTACCCCGCGATGGCCGAGCATCGGATTGTTTTCGCGGAGCGACTCTGCTCGCTTGTGCAGCTCGGTCATGTTCACGCCCAGTTCCGCAGCGAGGGCTTGCAGTTTGTCTTCGCTGTGCGGGACGAACTCGTGCAACGGCGGGTCGAGTAGCCGAATCGTCACCGGCCTGCCGTCCATCACCGCAAGTGTCGCCTTGATATCTCCTTTGACAAAATGGAAGAGTTCATCCAGTGCTGTGCGGCGTTCCTCCAGCGTTTTGCTCATGATCATTTTGCGAAGGAGGAACAATGGCTTGTCGCTCCCCTCGCCGTAGAACATGTGCTCGGTGCGGAACAAGCCGATTCCCTCGGCGCCGAACTCAATTGCCTTTGCGGAATCTCTTGGAGTGTCCGCGTTCGTGCGAATTCTCATCACGCGCACTTTGTCTACCAACTTCATCAGATCGCCGTACGATGCGTTATGCTCGATGTCGATATCCACGAGCGGCAAGCTTCCTTCATAAACAAATCCTGTAGTGCCGTTAAGTGTAATCCAGTCCCCTTCTTTCACGACGACCCCTTTTTTCGTCTTGAACGCTTTGCCATCTTCGCTCACCTCAATATCCGCGCAGCCGACGATGCAACATTTTCCCCAGCCGCGTGCCACAAGCGCCGCGTGCGACGTCATCCCTCCTTTGGTCGTCAGAATCGCCTGAGACTTGTGCATACCGTCGACATCTTCGGGCGATGTTTCTTCGCGCACGAGAATGACTTTCTCGCCGCGCGCCGCCCACGCCACCGCATCGTGCGACGTGAAAACCGCACGTCCCTTAGCACCGCCGGGTCCCGCTGGCAAGCCTTTGGCAATTGCGGGTGTTGTGAGTTCCGCTTTCGGGTCGATCATCGGAAGCAAGAGTTCCACAAGCTGGTTCGGACCGACACGCATAATTGCCGTCTCTGCATCGATCAACTTTTCCTTGAACATGTCGGTCGCCATTCGGACCGCAGCAACGCCGTTGCGTTTCCCGACGCGGCACTGCAGCATGTAGAGCGTTCCCTTCTCAATCGTGAACTCAATATCCTGCATATCCTTGTAATGCTTTTCCAGACGGCGTCGCATCGCGTCAAGTTCTTTGTAGAGCTTGGGCATGGTCGATTCGAGCGCTGGCAGGTGTCGGCTATGGTCATTCTTCGAAGATTCGTTGATCGGCGACGGTGTACGAATTCCCGCCACAACATCTTCGCCTTGCGCGTTCACGAGATACTCGCCGTAGAAATAATTCTCACCGTTGCCGGGGTTGCGACTGAATGCCACGCCGGTGGCGGAATCATCGCCCATGTTGCCGAAGACCATCGCCTGCACATTGACGGCCGTGCCCCATTCATCGGGGATTCGCTCGATGCGCCTGTACTCGATTGCCCGTTTGCCGTTCCAGCTAGAGAACACCGCACCGACGCCTCCCCACAACTGTTCCTGCGGATTGTCGGGAAAGTCTTTCCCCAGCACTGATTTGATGGTTTGCTTGAAATCGGCGATGAGCGCTTTGAGTTCATCCACCGTCAAGTCGGTATCGCTTGTATATCCGCGAGAACGCTTGATTGCTTCCAATTTCTCATCGAGCGCCTTGCGGATCCCCCTTCCCGTCGGTTCGATGCCGGCTGCTTTTTCCATGACAACATCGGAGTACATCATGATCAACCGACGGTACGCGTCGTAGACAAATCGCGGGTTTTGCGTCTTCGCAATCAGCCCTGGGATCGTTGCTTCGGTCAAGCCCACATTCAGCACCGTTTCCATCATTCCGGGCATCGACTTGCGTGCACCGGAACGGACAGAGACGAGCAACGGATTCTTCACGTCTCCGAATTTTTTTCCCATCACTTTTTCAACTTTCGACAACGCAGCCTCTACTTGCCCCTTGAGTTCTTTAGGATAGGTTCGTTTGTGGTCGAGGTAGTACGTGCAGACTTCCGTCGAGAGGGTGAACCCCGGAGGGACGGGGAGACGAAGTTGAGGGTGGCCTGCCATCTCAGCAAGGTTTGCACCTTTGCCGCCGAGAAGGTTTTTCATTGATTCGTTTCCGTCGGCTTTGCCGCCGCCGAAGAAGTAAACGTATTTCGATTTTGCCATGACGGGCATTCCCTTTCGATTCAAGATAGTGTGTTCGTCGTGATGGAGTGCTGAACTTCGCGCACGAACAATTGCGCAAGAGTTCTGGATAACAAACTTTCTTTTTCACGTTCCGGATGCCATTGCACTCCGGCCAAGAACGGCATGCCCTCCTTGAGCGCCCACTCAACGGATTCAACGACGCCATCTTCTGAGATGGAGGTCGTCACCAGTCCGTTGCCGAGCCTATCGACCGCCTGGTGGTGATACGAATTTACTTCTGCCATAGTCGAGCCATTGACCGCGTGAAGCATCGAGTGAGGGACGACGGAGAGCGAATGCCGCGTTACGCGATTTCCGGATGATAAATGATTGTTGAAGCCTTCCTTCGATAAGTCCACGTGCAACGTTCCGCCAAGATAGACATTGAGAACCTGCATTCCACGACATACGGCGAGAATCGGCAGGTCGCTGTCGAGAGCCTTGTCGATCAGATCGAACTCAAACGTATCGCGTGCCTCGTCCACGCCTTGCGTGTCGGGTAGATGCGATTCCATTCCGTAAAATTTTGGATGGACATCGCCTCCGCCCGTAAAGAGCAACCCGTCTTCGCGGGCGAGGTCGTTTGCGTTTTTCTCGAGCGGGGAGAGCTTGACGACTTGCGCATCGGGAGCTACACCGCGAATCCAATCCACATACTTTTGAAACTTATCTTCCCGCAGGCAATCTGTTATGCCGATGACCATACTGTTGAATCCAACTCATTCAAGAAATCAGTTTCCCCCTCTGCAAACTGTGGCCGAATATTCGCAATGTAAAGAGGAAATTCTGCGAGGAATGTTCTTGCGCGATCACTCGCAAGCCGTTGAACATCCTTTCTCGTTGTAATCATCAACTCTGACTTCGTTTCTGTGAACAGTTCTTGAATGCGTCCAATGTCCGCATCGGAGAACCAATGGTGGTCGGCGAAACGAATGTGTCGAACAACCTCGAGCCGGATTGGCAACAGCGTTCGCTGGAAATGATCGGGCTGACCGATTCCGCTGAACAACAGCGCCTTCCTTCCGCTCAGCTGTTCCAGGTCTGTATTCTCCCCCGAAGAGGCTTTCGTGATAGAATGCAACACCATATTCATCCCGTACACTCCACCTTTGAACCGCGCTTCAATCTTCAACCGAGCACGCTGGAGTTCTGAATCATCCCGACTTTTGGTAATGACGACGCAATGCGCGCGTCGGAGTGCACTCAACGGCTCGCGACGATTTCCTGCTGGCAACAGTAATTCGCCCCCGAGGACCTCTTTCGCCGTCATCACGACAATGTTGTACTCGCGCTCGAGCGCCCGATGCTGAAACCCGTCATCAAGCACAATCACGTCAGGATGGAACTGTTCGATGAGCTTGTTCGCTCCGCGAACACGATTCTCATCAACGGCAACGACGACTCCATCCAACGCGTTTGCCAATTCGCTCGCCTCATCGCCCGCATCCCAAATTTCAGCGCATCGTTGCTTTCCGTTGCTTGCGACGAGATATCCGCTTCCTCTTCGGCCGTAGCCTCGGCTGAGTATCGCCACTTTCTTTCCGCGCGACCGAAATTGCCTCGAGAGAAATTCAACGAGCGGCGTCTTCCCAACTCCTCCCGCGCTGATGTTCCCAACGCAGACAACCGGAACCCCAACCTTCTGTTGCACCAACACGTTCTTTTCAAAGAGCAGATTCCGAACCGCCGCGATCAGCCAGTAGACAACGGAAAGCGGCAACAACAATGTCCGCCAGGTCATGCGTCTTTAGGCGATTGCAAAAACGCGCTCGGCAACTCGTTTTGACGCACCGATGGAGCCAAGCTTTGCTTTTAACGACGCAAGTTCGCTCCGCATCGAATTCATCCGCGCGGGATCGCGAAGCAACTTGATTGCTTCTTTCGCCAGGATCGAAGCGGTGGCACGATGCTGCACGAATTCAGGAACTATCGAGCGTTGGCTGACAATGTTCACGAGACCGATGTGCTTCAGTTGAATAAACATCTTTGCCATCAAATATGTTGGCCACGATGTTTTATAGACGACGAACATCGGAGTGCCAAAGCATCCTGTTTCGAGCGTCGCCGTGCCCGAAGTGACAAAGGCAAAATCTGCGTTACGCATTAACTCATACGTTGCATCCTTCACCAGCGTCACACGATCGACGTTGAAAAACGTTCGAAAGTAGTCTTCCTGAAACGTCGGAGCGACACCGACAACAATTTCAGCTCCCACCTCGTTGGCAACGCGTCTTGAGGCCCGGAGCATCTCGGGAAAAATTGTGTCGATTTCCTGCTTGCGGCTGCCCGGAAGAAGTGCGAGAATCTTCTTTTCGTAATCCAGCCCGTACCGTTTGCAGAAATCCTTCCGGTCGAGTTTTGAATCCAACACTTCCAGCAACGGATGTCCCACGAATTCTGCGTCGATCCCTTCGTCGTGATAAATTTTTTCTTCGAATGGAAAGACGACGAGCATCGAGTCGATTAATCCTTTCATCTGCTTCACGCGCGACTTATGCCACGCCCACACTTGCGGACTAATGTAGTAGACGATCTTCACGCCGTAGTTCTTTGCGATCTTCGCGAACCGTAAATTGAAGCCCGGGTAGTCGATCAGCACCAACACGTCGGGCTTTTTCAGCTTCACAACCTGCTCTAACGCAAGCTGCATTGTCCTTATGAACGGAAGGTGCTTCAACACCTCAAAAAATCCCATGAACCCAACTTCGCGAATGTGGTAGATCAATTCCATGCCTTCGCGCTTCATCTTGTCGCCTCCAACGCCGAAGACTTCCACCGTGCGGTCCAGCTTTTTCAACTCCCGCACAAAGCCCGCTCCGTGCAAATCGCCCGACGCTTCGCCGGCAATGACCATCACTTTCTTCGGCATCGTTATCCTTGCGCGAATACATCGCGGCGCGCCACGGCGGCTTCGCGTCGATGCTTCAAGCGCTTTCGCCCCACCATAGGTTCCAGTCGCTTGCGAACGTCGTTGAAATCGTTGAATTCGAAGTACGAAATATTCTCCAGCTGACAATACTTGATCAAACTGCGTTTTGCAAACACCACGTCCGCAAACCGTACGGGACATCGGTCCGAGATGCCGTCACCGATATAGACGATGACATCTTCGTCCGGACTCTGTGTGAGCATGTGGTTCCGTTTGCAATTTCCGCACCGATCACATTCAGCGTCGGTGTAAGGAAAGTGCATCCTCAATCGCGTCTTATTCCCTTCGCGTTTGAACTCCAATCGATTGGCGAACCAAGGTACGGCATCGAGCTTGGCACGCTCAAGGATCGGCTGGACGTATTTGTCCAAGCCGTCGCTAAGAACAGTAAGAGGAACCTGATTCAATGAGCAGAATTCTGCGAACGCGGGAAAGCTATGGTCAACCTCAAATTTCTTTTCAAACTCTTCAAACATCGCTTCAGAACAATCGTCGACGGCCGCGCACTCTCGTGTGAGGCTTTCGGAAGCCGTAATCGAACCGCCGAGATAATCCTGTACAATCGTCCTCGCCCGTTCTTCGCCGACGAATGTCCGGAAGAATTCTCTTCCTACATCTTCGCGGCAAATTGTTCCATCAAAATCGCAAAACACTCTGAGCATAGAATTCTCGTTACTGTGGAGACTGGTACCAACAATCTCCTCCGTCAATTCTTCAACGCCTCGCCAAACTTCACCGAAACGAGCTTCGAAATACCTTCCTCTTCCATCGTGACACCGTACATCGCGTTCGCGGCCTCCATCGTTCGCTTGTTGTGCGTAACGATCACGAACTGCGTGTTGTTGGAAAACTTTCGAATGATGCGCGTGAAACGGTCGATGTTTGTGTCGTCCAGCGGCGCATCAACCTCATCGAGGATACAGAAGGGGCTGGGCTTGACAAGATAGATGGCGAACAAAAGTGCGATCGCCGTGAGCGTTTTCTCCCCACCCGATAAGAGGTCGATCGAAGTCGGCCGCTTACCCCGCGGTTTGGCCACGATTTCGATCCGAGCCTCTAATGGATCGACACCTTCCTCCAGCTTAAGGTCGCATTCATCGCCTTCGTCGAAAAGACTCTTGAACGTTGTGATAAAGTTTTCCCGGATCAATTCGAAGATGCCCAGAAACTGATTCTGCGCCGTCGTGTTGATTTCGTCGATCGTTTGCAGGATGGTTTTTTCCGACTCAAGCAAGTCATCGCGCTGGGCGGTCATAAAATCCAGCCGCTCTTTTTCGCTTTTGTATTCGTCGAACGCCGCAAAGTTGACGGCTCCGAGATTATGAAGTCTTTCAGAAAGCTCGTGAACGACTTCGCGCGCCGCAGTCAGGTCGAAGGTCGCCGCGTCGTCGAACTCTTGTGCCGCAAGTTCCGTTTCAAACTTCTCCTTCGCGCGCGACTTCAGGTTTTCCGATTTCAGCGTGAGCTCTTGAATCTTGATTTCCAAATCGTGAGCAGCCTTCAGCGACCCCGCCTGGCGTGAACGCTCATCTTTCAGCCTCAGTTCAATCTCGTGCGCCTGCGTCCGTTTGGCAAGGTGCTCTTTATCCACTATTTTTTTTCGCTCAGCAACAACGCCCAGGTCCTTCCGCACATCGAAGAGATCCAGTTGCATCTGCTCCACGTTGCCACTGATCTCTGCGATCTCGTTCCTAGCTACAAGCACATCGTGTTCACGCTGTCGAATGGTTGACTCGGCGGAGGAGAGAGTTTGCTGAGTGTGTTCAATCGATTGCTGAATATTTGTTTCTTCTGATTTGAGCGCCAGCACGTGCACATTCGCTTCATTCGTCACGCGGGCGAATTCACTCCACAGCGCTTCCATCGTTTCGAGCTCGCTCGCAACCACGCCGACCTGCCGTTCGGCCTCGGTTTTGCTCTTCTCAAGATGTTGGAGCCGGGGCGTGAGTTCGTTCAACTCTCCGGTAAGCGCGCTGATTTCCTCCGAGAGCTTTGCGGCTTCAAGACTGTTCCGTTCCATCGTTTCCCTCGCCCGCTTCTTCTCGAATTCCAGTTGCGCAATCCGGACTTCCACGGAAACGTTTTCCTGTTCGATGGCTCGCGCCTGCTCTGTCAATTTCTTAAGATTGACCAGCTCAAGTTCTTCAGACGCTGTGCGAATCTCATTTTGGATCGATTGTAGCTTGTCTGCGAGCAATGTCACGTCGCGGGTGAGTTCATCCAGTTGTGTTCGCTTGCCGATATGTCCGCCTTCATCCTGGCGCGAGCTCCCCCCACGCATCACGCCTCTGCCGGTCACCACTTCGCCGTCGAGCGTCACGCATCGGAGGTTCGGATCTGAGACAATGATTGCGCTCGCCGCCGATACGTCGGTTACAAGAACGGTTTCATCGAGTAGAAAGTTGAACAGACGGTTGAATTTTGTGTCAAATTCTACCAGACCGTTGGCCCACCCGATGACGCCGTGCGTGCTAAGGGGATGACGATGATTCGGCACCTCGGGCAGACGGTCCAAACAAATGAACGTCGCCTTCCCTTTTTGATTCTTTTTGAGAAAATCCATGGCAGCGTACGCTTGTTGGATGTTTTCAACCACCACAAATCCTGCCGCTTCACCAAGCGCTGTTTCGATCGCAACACGATAGTCTGGGTTTGTCTTGATTACATCGCCCACCGTCGTCTGAATCCGTGAATGCCACTCGTCGCTGGTAATTAGAAATTTCGCACCCTCGGAATAGCCGTCGAAACTCTCGACCAATCCTTTCAGAAAATCAATACGTGTTTGTTTCCTCTCAAGTTCTCCGTGAACCCCGATCAGGCGGTGGCGTAACCCGTCTACGGTCGATTGCAGCTTCTCTTTGTAATCTTCCATCTGATGAGTGTGGACTTCCGCCTCGGCAAATTTTACGCGGAGGAGTTTGTTTTCTTGACTTAACTTGGCGACCAGCTCTTCGTCTGTTTCAATTTCTTTTTGGTATATCTGGTTTTCTTCCGAAGTGTAGCTTAACCGTCCCCGTATGTTTTCAATCCTGGATTTAGCTTCCGATTCGCGAGTGCGTAGGTCCGTCAACGCGTGAAGCAATTCGAATACCCGGTCTTGCGAAGATTTTGCTTCCAGCTTCTTCGCAGCCAGTTGCACTTCCACGCCTTGCAGCTCCGCTTGTTTGACGTGCAATCGTTCTTCGGCGACCAACCGGTTCTGGGCAACGTCGTTCAAGGCGCTTTCCAACCCTGCACGTTTGCGGACCAAATCACTCTGCAGCAGGGATAGCTCCCGCTTTTCTTGCTCGTACTTTTCGATATTCGTCGAGAGCGACTTCTTACGTTCCTCTGAAGTCGCCTGATTCTGTTCAAGCTGATGAAGAATATTTTGACGCTCACTGATGCTGGCTTGCGCTTGTTCAAGTTGCTGGTCTAACTCCCGCAACTCCGTCCGCAAGACGTCCAGCAGCGCTTCTTCTTGCCGCAGCTCAACTTCGATTCTATTTTTTTCTGTCACGGCAAGCGAAAGTTCGTCGTTCAACGGAACAATCTTTTTTACCAAACTGGAATACTCGCGCGCAAGCAGATCCATCTCGAGCGTTTTCAGTTGCGCGTTCAGCTCGTTGAACTTCTCCGCCTTCTGGGCTTGGCGTTCAAGAGAGTTTACAGCTTTCTCCACGCCGCGCAGGATGTCGTTGACGCGCAGCAGGTCTGCCCGAACACTTTCGAGTCTTCTCACTGCTTCTTTTCGGCGATGCTTGTATTTCGTCACGCCCGCCGATTCTTCAAACAGTCGCCGTCGTTCGTCTGAATTGTCGCTGAGAATACTCTCAACCATCTTCAGTTCGATCACGGAGTACGCATCCGAGCCCATACCTGTATCCATGAACAGGTCTCGGATATCCTTCAGGCGGCAGAGCGATTTGTTGAGGTAATACTCGCTTTCGCCCGAGCGAAACACCCGGCGGGTGATGGTTACTTCGGTATACTCGATGGGAAGGATGCCCTTGGTGTTTTCAATGGTGATGGAGACTTCTGCAACTCCGAGCGGTTTGCGTGATTTGGTGCCGTTGAAAATGACATCTTCCATTTTGTCGCTCCGCAACATCGTCGGCTTTTGCTCTCCGAGGGCCCATCGAAGAGCGTCGACCACATTTGTCTTTCCACAACCGTTTGGTCCGACGATGGCCGTCATCCCAATGTCGAAGGACAAGTTGACTTTCTGCGCAAACGATTTGAATCCGAATATTTCTAGCTTGGAGAGATACATCTACAACGACGAACTCCTGGCCACATTCAGCGCGAGCTTTGCATACGCGAAGAAAGCAAAATTCGTCTCATAGAAGAAGAGAATTCCACACGTGAGAATCGCACACGCCAACACGGCCCCTAGATAAGCGCGGAAGGGACGTACATCGTAGATCACTGCGATGCCACTGACGACTCGAGTCCACGTCCATATCATGAATCCAACAATCACTGCCATCGAAGGAACGATGAAGAATGAGCTTTCCATGACTTTAGAGAGACTCATCGCGACGGGGCCTAAGAAGACAATCGGAATCGCCCCCCACGCAGTGACGGAGAAAACGTGAAACCACGTGACACGTGTCCGAACAAAGAATGCAAACAGCTTGATGACGGCCGCGAAAAGCACGAACAGCGAGAAAAAGAGCGCAGAAAATAAAATGATGCCCGCAGCCGGGTGCCACGCTGCAAAAATGAATTGTTCTTTGAGAAGATCCCAAGTAAGCAAAAGGGAGAACAAATAATCCGCAAGTTTGTCTGCCCGGTAGAAATACAAAATACTGGAGACCGTCACCGCCAACGTAGCCGAAATGCACAACGCGAGAAGCAGCGTGTGAACGATCGAAACAGTGCGTGAATCGCGAAGGTCGGCGTAAAAATTATACGACCTCGTCAGCGAGCGTTTCACCGCTTCGCCAAAGCGACGGTTATACGTGTATTGATGGGCGACAATGATGATGATGAACAATCCGGAAAGGACGTGCGCAAGCGGGAATGAAGATCGATAAGTTCCGACGAGAATCGCATTTGCCTTTTCACCATTATAGAGCGTGCGGATCATTTCATATGAAAGACGGCGCTCCCGTTTTTCGCTTGTGAGACCGACCGGATGGACGTAATGATCGAACTGATTCACTGTCATGATCGGCCGATCGCCGCGCCAATCGGCATACGCATCGACGAAACTTCCCGTAATGTTAGCCTCTTTTATAGCCGCGAGGTACTGAAGAAAATATCGCGCCTGGGCTTCTTGAGACATCGGGTCGCTCCACCCATTGCGATTCGCTTGGTCGACTTCCTTGCCAAAACCCGTGATCATCACTGATTGGTTTGCGTGAGACTTCTTCCAATCGACGAGAATTCTCTTGAACGATTTCACGTCAACGCTCGGCATCGACAATGCCGCCAGCGGCGTCTCTGCCGAGGCAATGTCGTTCGTCGAGAATCTGGAACTGAAATAGATTGGTCGTGCATCCAATTCTTGGGCAAGACGCGCCGCTCGGCGCGCATATTCCACAGACGAGCGTTGCGAATCCTCTATTTGATTGCCAATCCCCCACGCTAGCACGGCAGGATTATGTCGATCCCTCAGGATCGTTTCGCGCAAACTTGCGTCGGCATTGCTTTGAAAGCTCTCATCGGCAAGAATATCTGCCGGAATGTTGCAGACTGGAATTTCTTCCAGCGCATACAAACCGAATCTCGCACACAACTCAACGACGTACGGATGGGGCGGATGGAAAGCGAATCTGACAGCATTCGCTCCCAGCGACTTAATAGAGGCAATATCCTTCTCCATCTGTTCGTAGGAAAGGGACATCCCGACACCCGGCGCTTCCTCGTGCCAAACGATGCCCTTCAGCGTCAAGTCCCTCCCGTTCGTCCGAATTGACTGACCCACAAACTCTCGATCAACAAAACCAATCTGTTGGACGAACTGATCAATGGTGGTTCGCTGTTTCGCTTCGATTTGCAAAAGAGAAATACGAGCGATATAAAGATCCGGGTTTTCCACCGACCACCGTTTTGGTGTAGGCACGGCGAGGGCAAGCGAAACATCCAAATCCTTGCCTTGCTCGAAGGTCAACGGCTCGGATAATGATTGCACTGCCACGACTCCACTGAATTTGTCGATTAACTCTACTGAAATAACTCGCGAGGGAAGCGGTTGGAGTTTCCCTTTAATAAAGACCGAGTCAAAATGAAGGCCGACAAAGGAGTTGTTACTGAGCGAAGCGTGTACTTCGAGACTTCCAAGTTTTCCGTCTGCTTGAACCGACGTCTTCAGTCGGACGTCGTCAATCCATAATCGCGGCGTTACGAGCAGGAACAAATCGCGCACGAGGCCACCATAGTTGCGCCACGCCCAAACCTGTTTGCGTACCGGAACTGAAGTGCGGCTGTTCAGTACGTTGTTCACCGAAATCTGGATCACGTTTTCGGACCCCAACTCAAGCGCGTCAAGAGGGACCGGGAATTCAAAGGCCGTGTATCCGCCAACGTGCTTACCAACAAAATTGCCGTTTATGTAGATCTCACATTCGTGATTCACACCAAACGAAACAACTTTGAATGCTGATGCGCGCAGTTCTTCCTCCCCGACCGAAAATTTTCTGCGAAACTGAACTCTCCCGTCAAACTCCATGGACGCAGGTATGTTGACATCACTCCACGTTTCTCCGCCTACCGAGTATTCCCAGCGTCCAGAGAGGTCAATCTTGTTACGCGTTGAAACATCACGATAAATACCGACCTCTTCACCACGCATAAGGGCATATCCGCTTGGGAAAAAATGAGGTTGAGAATGGAGTCTTTCTAGGAATAAGACTCCAAGAGCGAGAACTAGGAAGCGAAGAATCTGGATTTTCGAGAGATTTTGAGGGTTTTTCTTCAATTCACGCGCAAGAAACGAAAGATATGAGGCTCCCCAAGAGCAGGAAATACCAATCGTATGGAATATAGCGCTAAATCGAAGGGAATGCAACGACGAAACCGCGATGAATCAGGACATTCATTCCAACTCGCTAGGTTTGTGAAGGCAAAAACGAAGTCTCGCACGTTGAGGAAGTTACCAGGAGACTTATCGGTAGATGATATCGCCGGACCTTTGGCATCGGAGTAAATAAGAAGTGCTGCCTTGCCGTGAGGCCTGTAATCTACCAAAAATCTGGATGGTGTTGCCGAACAAGAACACTACGTTCGAACTTCGGAGGATGGAGTACTACTGAAATTCAGGTTGGGATAATAAATAAGAAGGCGCGGGGTTTGATTCAACAGGCTTTTCGACCGCAACCCTCCACCAAGAAGATGCAATCGAGGTGGTGTTCCACCACGCCCGCGTGAATTCCCCGCGCCTATGAGTTTTTACAACCCTTGACCTATCTCGGAGATTTAGTCGCTCTCCGGTTTTCCATCATCTTGATACTTCTTCCACAACGGTATTACCGCTCGAGCCGTCTCCCGTGGTCCATTTCCAGCTTTCGTGCAACCGCAATCGTCCGTCCGCAAGCAACTCTGGCGTGCACAGACCTTCTCCAGTCATCATCTCACCTTCGAGGTTTAAATGCTGATAGCGGAAGTCGATCTTGTTGTCCTCAACGATCTTACCAATAATCTGGCCGTAGCGAATGAAACCTCCTTCATATGTTCCCCAAATCATGTCGCCTTTTTGACGATAGTGAAAAACAGTCTCGGAATTGACTTCACCGTTCGCGGTATTGGTTTTACCTAAGAAGTATCGCTGGTCGTAACTGATCGAATTGTTCATTGTCGCCTCGTTCGTAAAATCGTTTTCCTACGCCCCGCACCAAATTACTTTCGGAGGGCCCGGGTAATTATTGGCAGAAGATATAGACTGAATTCCTGCCATTTCGCCTATTGGACAAGCTCGTTAGCAGCGACCGTCTGAGCCTCCAACGGGATGCACGTCACGTTCCGTCGGATCATTCGTCAAAAGCAAAATCAGGATTGAATGCTCTCAAAGTTCACCAAGACGAACACGGGTGAACGGGTACTACTGAATTCCTTGAATAGGTCTGATAGAATTTGTATGGGTAAATGTATGCTGAAGGAACAACTCAAGCTACACGATTGCGACGGAATGCTTGCGGAAATCGACGGAAGGCAATAATTAACAACTCAAGAGAACGTCAACCGTTCGCCTATTTGTTCAACATCTTGGCTAACTTCTCTTTGTAAGTGCGGCTCATCGAAAGCTGAGTGCCGCTTCGCAGAATGACCACGTAGTCCCCGTAAAACATCGGCTGCATTTCTTTGATGCGATCCAGGTTGACGATCGTCGACCGATGGATCCTCAAAAACCTTTCCGGGTCGAGCTTGGATTCCAGTTCAGTCAGCGTTTCGCGCACCAAATGAGCTGCCGGTCCCACATGCAATTTGACGTAGTCTCCCGCCGCTTCGACCCAATCGATCTCATCCGTCTTCAAGAAGAAAATCCGCCCGCCTGTTTTGACCACGAGGCGGTCCAACGTTTTCTTCTTTGAAGCGAGGTCTTCCAGCAAAGCAGTCAGTTTCTTAGGAACGGAGTTTGATTTTTTCATCTCGAGCTGGGTGCGAACGCGTTCCATGGTAGCCCGGAATCGTTCACTATCCACAGGTTTCAACAAGTAGTCGACGGCGTGAACCTCAAATGCTTTCAACGCATACTTGTCATACGCAGTAACGAACACAATCGCCGGCAGTTCAGTGATATCGAATTTCTCCAGAACACCAAACCCGTCGAGTTCTGGCATTTGCACGTCGAGAAACACGAGGTCCGGCTTTTTCTTGTTGATCGCCTTGACAGCCTCTTTCCCATCTTCGCATTGACCGACAAGCTCCATGTCCGACTCTTTTTGGACTAGCGTTTGCAGCCCCTCGCGGGCTAAGGGTTCGTCGTCAACAATAAGAGTTCGGATGGTATCCATAGATTAGCTCGCTGAGTGAAACGGTATTTCGACAGTTGCAACAGTGCCGCCCTCTGGGGGACTCGTCAATTCAAATCGCTGTTGTTCACCATATAACTGGACCAATCGGGCGCGTGTGTTAGAAAGTCCGACGCCATCTTTTTTTCCGTTACCGTTCTGCATCCCGCTCCCATTGTCTCGCACTTCCATCGTCACGCGATCGTCAGTCCGTTTTGCCGAAATGCGGATTGAGCCTAACCCCGATCGTTTTGCCACGCCGTGCTCAATGGCGTTTTCGACGAGGGGCTGGAGGATAAGGTTTGGGACTTTTGCGTTGAGCGCGTTGGAATTGATTTCCATTTTCACTTCCAGACGGTCGCCAAACCGAACCTGTTGAATCTGAATGTATCGGTCGAGAAAATCCAGCTCGTCCTTCAGCGCCACCTCTTGCACGCCGCCGTTGTCCAACGTAATTCGAAGGAGATCGCTCAAGCGGGTGAGCATCTTCACGGCACTGTCGGGACTTTTTTGGATGAGCACTGAAATCGCATTGAGCGTGTTGAACAGAAAATGGGGATGAAGCTGAGTCTTCAGCGCCTGCAGCTGTGCTTCCATCAATTCCGTCTGCAACTGCGCCGTCCTCAGTTCACCCTCACGGTATCGTTTGTATGAGGCGAATGCAAAGTTGATCAGAATAATGAACCAGTACATGAAGAGGCCATAGTCGAACTGCAAATACGACCAGGCAAAGATTCTCGACCAATTTAATTCGGCCATGTGGTAGACAAACTTGGCACGGATGATGTCCGAGATAAATCTTAAGACAAAGGCGACGAGCAGACTGATGACGACGTGAACGGGCACGCTTACAATCAAGCGCCGAACCTCAAGTGAATACTTTCGCGCCAACCTTAGCACCAAGGGGGTGATTAAGGCCCACATGTAGCAATAGCTCATCCCCCAAATCATAGAGGAAGCGAATGTGAGCGGATCTTTGCTCCCCGACGCCCCGGTGTAAAGTTGGCTGCTAAAAAGCAGTCCGTTTAAAGTCCACGCCACAACGATGAGACCCCACCGGGCGCGGCGACTATTGAGGATATCGAAATTCACGTTGGTCATGATTTGTGCATTGTGAATTTTGTCATTACTTGCCTCAGGCGCAAGTGGGGGTCGCTATTTCGCACTTTTCGTCGGTGAACCGCTCGGAATACGGTACCCGAATCGCATACCCCGGACCGTCACAACAATAGAATCTGTTGAGACCTGCTCGACGCGAGCGTTTCGTGCTTCAGCCTCGCTCAATTCCGGAACCATGTCAAGATACAGCTTTACCCGTTCATCCGACCGATCGACAAGCGTCCGTACAGAATTTGTCGTTGCAGTGTATTTTGGTTTCCCTTGAACGACCTCACGTCGGTATAATTGTAGGACCTCGAAGTTTTTCAATGAATGAACATCCCCCCGAGCATCTTTCTGAAGAGCTTGCGATTCTCTTTGACCCGACGGCATATTGTTCAACCGTTCTCTTGCAATCTCAGGTTCTGATGCGATCCCTGCAAGAACTACGCCTTCTACCCAAATCTGATCTGGTTCCAGGCGTATGTCTTCTTTAATATTTTTGGCAGCCTTCTTTTCCAGAAGTTCAGAGGGTGGGCCAACAGGAATCGGCGTGTTCAAAACTCCTGCCCCAGCACCTGACTGAGCGGAAGGAGCGGCGAACGTTATTTGATCGGCTCCCCTTCCCGACTTCTTCTCGTCTGTCGCCAATAAGTGCTGATCGGAGGGAGTAGCCGCTTGCGCGGATTGTATCGACTTCGATTCGCCGGGACCGGACCCTTGCTGCGATTGAACATCACGTTCTGATTTTCGTACATCAGCCTCGACTTGATTCTGCATTTCAGGCTTCGACGCCATGCTCGTTTCTGAAGGACCGGTTTGTTTTGCTGGTGTTGACATCCAAAATTTGTAAGACACTCCAAGCCCCACTACCACGACAAATACCGCCGCAACGCGCAAAATCCATTTCACGTTCTGCCGGGTTCGGTTGTGCGCATCGATGGTTGCTTTGAGCCGGCTCTTTGCGTCAAGCCTTCCGAACGCCCGGATTGCTCCAACAGTCTTGCGATGCTCTTCGACTTTCAGGGTGCAAGCTTCACAATCCAAAAGATGCTTTTCCAATTCTGCCCGCATCGCGACGTCTACTCTGCTGAGCGTGAACCTATCTAATAAATCTTCGTTCTCGGTCCAGTGATGTATCACAACAGTTCCTTCAACAATTTCTCAAGCGATTTCTTGCATTGATATTTCTTGGACTTCACGGTGTCTGCGTTGGCGAACCCCATCATCCTTGCAATCTCATCCGTCGTTCGTTCTTCCCAGTAAAACAGAAGAAGCAGCCTCTTGCAAGGGTCGTCGAGTTTGTCCATCGCGTTGACGATCGCAGCTTTTTGTTCGGCGTCGATCAACAGTTCATCTGCGATTGCATCGCCGTCAGAAATTTCAAAAGTCTCTTCGCTCTGACGAACATTCCTTCGCAGCTGCTCTGCCCGGCGGCTCCATTTGTGCTTCACAATACTATAAAGAAAGGTGCTGAGCTTTGCCGTTGGCTCGAACTTCTCGGCACGAACCCGCTCCCAGAGAACAATGACGGCTTCCTGCAGAAGGTCCTCGCTGTCATCCGTCGTTCCGCCGTTTCGCGTTACGTATGAAAGTACTAACGTGCGGTTCTGTTCATAGAGCTCGGCCAACGCTTCCTCTTCTCCCTTCCGAAGCCGTTCGAGCATTCGTGCGTCGGCGAAACCTGGATCGAAGGAGAAAATCGGCGCTCGCATTTACCTTTCAACAGTTAATGTCATGAACAGTGTGAAGGTAAATTACTCATTCTTCAACCTTTTCACAATTCACACTCGCGCCGCGGGCGCATTTTAGCAACAGGACGGCGCAATTTTTTCATTTTACATTTTTACTTTTTCATTCTAAGGGAGGTTTTATGAAACAATCTCTGATGTTCCTTGGCGCCATCGCGGCGCTCTTCACGCTCTGCCGAGCAAACGCCGTCGCTTCTAATGATGGCGGGAAACAACTCAGCGTGGAGGCGAAGCTCGCCTCGCCGTACATTGCTTCCGTCGGCGGAAGGACATTCCTGCATCTCACTGTCATCGCGCCGGATGTTTCGCGCTCAGCGCGGAAACCGGTGAATGTGTGCGTGGTGTTAGACCGGAGCGGTTCGATGGGTTCCGAAAGTAAACTGGATTTTGCCAAGCAAGCGTTGTACACGCTCATCGACCAATTGGGCGAAGAGGATATGCTTTCGCTCGTCATCTACGACGATGTCGTCGACATCTTGCGCGAATCGGGACGCGTCTTGAATAAGCGTGAACTCAAGCGGCTTGTTTCCCAAATCACTCCCCGCGGCTCCACGAACCTCGGTGGCGGTATGATTGAAGGTTTGAGGCAGGTGGAGCTGACCTACAAAAAGGGATTTGTGAATCGCGTGGTGTTGCTCTCCGATGGACTCGCGAATGTGGGCATCACCGACCCGCACGAGCTTGGACGCATCGCCAGCCAGTACCGCGCGCGCTCAATCTCGCTCACCACAATGGGTGTGGGATTGGAATACAATGAGAATCTTATGACCAGCGTGGCCGAAAGCGGCGGAGGAAATTACTACTTCATTGAATCGCCTCACTCCCTTGCTTCCATTATGCGGAAGGAGTTCGACATCCTTACGACACTCTGCGCTAACAATGTCGAAATCGAACTGCGCCTCGGCAAGGGCGTTGCGCTCAAAGACGTGATCGGATACGAGTGGAAGAACGAGCAGGATGTTTGCAGAATTTCGCTCGGCGATTTGTACGGCAGCGAACAGCGAGAGATTACGGTTGAGCTCGAAGCTCCAAAAGGATCCGGCTCGATCTCTGTGGCGGACGGTTCGGTTTCATACGAAGCGGTCGGAGAAGTCGAGAAGGCCTCTCCCACGTTCGCGGCCAATGCTTCGTACACCGCCGACGAGAAGTTGATCGAGAAGAAGCGGGACCTGAATGTGCAATCGAAAGTCGATGTTGCGGTCTCGACGCGCGCCGTGCAGGAGGCGACAAAAGCAATGGATGCCGGCGACTACAAACAGGCCGAAGTTATGATGGAACAAGCCGCCGCCTACCTCAGCGCCTCACCCGCCGCCAGCGGAGCCGGGGCGGCCTCGATGGATGTGCAACGACAGGTCGGAGAGTTGAACCAATACAAGCAAATGCTCAAAGACAGCGCGGGCGATTACAACAAGGCCAAGAAAGCAATTCAATACAAGAACTACCAAACGCAGAAGAGTAAGAAATAGGAACTGTTGCATCGGGAGTTTCCACTCGACAAAAGGATCGGAACATTAGCTGGTGTCAGGTCGAAAGACCTGACACCGTTGTGAATGTGGATTTTTTCATTTTGAGTTCCCAACATTTTCCTGTCCGGGTGGACGATCGTTTGCATGAGATGATTACAATACGGGAATACCGAGTGCACATAGGAATTCGTAAGTTGGATCATAATACTTTGGATTGCGCGTTGGGTCTTTGTGATCACCATTAGGAACAACGATCGCCATTCCTTGGCGGGCACGTGTTAGAAGAACACGATATGCGTTTTTGAGATAACCCTGACGCTCGCTCTTCCTAATATGATCCCATCTATCTCCTCGAAAAGACCAATGTTCCCACTTCTTTCCGTTGTACCTGAAATCAGCATCCCACGTAACACAAGCCCAATCAAGCTCAAGGCCTTGAACGTGAAATTCTGTAGCAACATCCTCGAGATAATATGAAGAACGAACATCTTCTTTCCCGTTTAAGAACCAGTGAATTGGATTCATCGGCGATTTCACATCTATTGCGTGTGGTTTTAGTCTTTCCGCCTGAGAAGAAACCACAATACCATATCGTTCAGAACCACGCGCCTGTAATTTCAGCCACTCTTTTGCCTTGTAGAGTTCCCGTGTTATAACTATCGGATACCTATTTTTTATCTTGACAAACGAATCTTTAGCCTTCTCCAAGTCAAGTTCAAGGACTTGTTTCACAAACGTGGAAACATGTTCCGCGCGAAATGAACGCATTGAAACTGCCAGATGTAGCTTACTTGCATGAACGACATTAGATCGGGATCGAAGTTTTTCCAATACTTCCCCTGCCCCATATTCGCTATCGGTAAGCTGAGGAGATAGGTACACTCGCCACTTGGGAAATGAACGAACAAGTGCGTCAACCCATTCTCCAATTCCAGCTTCTCCGGTATTTATCTCTTGACCTCCACCAACTAAACAAACAATCACTGCCCAATCCCGATGTCGATCAAGACATGAAATTAGGAACTCAGGCTCAGATTGACGAAAGCCTTGTCTGTTCTTTCTGCGTCGCATGAAATTTGCTGTTTGCTCAAGATTCCAAGCACGTTGAGCTTCGTCAAACAACACCACGTGCTCAGGAGGGGCGCCTAAATCGATAAGGCATTCATCTCGAAAATTGTGAACATTTTGGATGAAGATCTTCGCCCTAGTGTATGCTGTGCTTTTTGCTATTTTCTCGCCCATTTCCTTTGATGATCGCACCTTATCCCGTGCCAGCGCTTCACGAAGAACAGCTACAAGCGGACCATTCCCTGAGAGAAAAACACTGTGAAGACCATCTTTTTTGTCGAAATGCTGAGTAGCAATGTTCAGTCCGACTAACGTTTTTCCAGCCCCCGGAACTCCAGTTACAAAACAGATTGATTTCTCGGATTTTTCTTTACTGAGACTGATTATGTTTGAGACTGTATCCGTTGTACTGCTTAGGTTGATCGCTCCAGCGTCATTGCGAGAAATCTCGCTTACATTGTGCCCGTTATAGAGCGCCATCGCAGCTTCTATGATAGTCGGAGTCGGCGAGTATCGACCATTCTCCCATTGAGCCGCGTCGATTTCATTTCCATCCGCGAATGCTAAGACTTTCTCGATAACCTCTGGAATGGATTTTATGTTGCATTTTATTGGGAAGAGTAATTTGTCGTTTTGTGGAGTGATTGCGACAATTGGAACAACAGAAGCTGTTTGAGTTGCGATAAGAATTGGGGCAACAAAACGATCGTGACTCGACTCGTGGAAATTCTTGAGGTCCAATGAATAGTCCCATACTTGATCGACCGCAATCGAATTGAAACTGGATTCACCGACTTTGAATTCGAGAACAAAGATTACGGGACCGATAAGAATCACAACATCGATCCTTCTGCCCATCCTGGGAATCGAGTACTCAAAATATATCGAACCTTTGGAATTACGAAGAACTTCCTTGAGGATCCTAATCTCTTCTAACCACGCATCTCGTTGAGCGGGCGTAGAGGGAAATTCATTGTTCTTGACTAGGCAGCCAAGAATCTCGTCGGTAGATGTTCGCCTAAAGTTTTCAATTGAGTCGGCGTAGAAATCTCTTTTCATCTAATAGTCCGAAAGAGACTTTCAAGCTTTGGAGTTCCAATCAGATTATCGGGGCACATTGTCATACAAATCTATTCAAGACTATTCATCGTGAAAATGCCCATTGACAAACGCCTTATACGAACCGTTCCCCCGAGCATAATAATCCGCAGCACTATGTTGCGTCCGTCAACGCCTGCGGTCGCTCCCGAACGGAATAAAAACCAAATAGACATTGACGATTAGGGAAATGAGATAGACGGTTGGGGATTGCGGGATTGGGTAAGTCCATCAGGGCGATGAGTGTATGTGCGTGCTAAAGACGCCGCTCCCTTCTCTTCTCAGCCATCAGCGCTTTCATCAATCCCTTACTCCGCTGCTTGCCGCGAAACGAAATGACACGGGTCAGCACTGTGGATTTGTTCCCACTGGCCAGCTTCTTCGCAGTTCTTTTCTTCATCGTTATCCGAGTCATCCGAAAGGTTCTGTCGTGTGCACGGAGAGGCACCAACCTCACAACTAAAATACGGTAACGAACAGGCAGAATCAATCCCTGTCAACAATTGTGTCCATAAACGTCGTTGACGCAAAACTGTCGTTTACTTTTGTTGCGAGGATTGCAATGTGGGGTTCCCAGTGCGGATGCATCATTCGATCTCGTTCACCCAAACGTCAGCTTCAGGTTGACGATCTCGGAATCGCTGCCGATTTTCAGCGGTGGCCCCCACGTTCCCACTCCGGACGAAACATAGAAATGCGTCTTCCCTTTTTTCTTGTATCCCCAGCTGACCTCAAAGATTTTTCTGGTGATGTAACTGAACGGCCAGAGCTGGCCGTGGTGCGTGTGCCCCGATAACTGCACATCGACGTTGTTTTCCTTCACTTCGCACCATTCGTGGACAATCCTATTTATCCACAATTGTTGAGCGGAGATGGAGCGGCTTCCTCTTTTTCTGCAGCCGGATGTTCAGCATCTCCACAAACACGCTGAAGGACATGGCAAAGTAAATGTAGCCCTTCGAAACGTGCTGGCCCAACCCTTCGGCAATCAACGTTACGCCGATGAGAAGCAGGAAGCTGAGCGCCAGCATCTTGACGGTGGGATGGTCGTTCACGAATTTGTTCACTGATCCCGAAAGCCACAGCATAAAGCCAACCGCAAGTATTACCGCCGTGACCATAATGGAAAGGTGGTTCGACATTCCCACCGCCGTGATGACCGAGTCCAGCGAAAAGACGATATCGATCAACACGATCTGAAATATCACTGCGCCAAAATTTGGTTTGATCGTTCTGCCCTTTTCTCCTTCATCCCCCTCGAGCTTTTGATGAATCTCGTGCGTGCTCTTGGCGATAAGAAACAACCCTCCCCCGATGAGAATCAAGTCGCGACCGGAAATCCCCTTGCCGAGGATTGTAAAGAAGGGCTCCGTCAATTGCATAATCACAGAAAGCGAAAAGAGCAACCCCACGCGCGTGAACATCGCCAGCGTCAACCCGAGCGAACGAGCCCTTGCCCGCTTTTCTGCGGGGAGTTTGTCAGACAGAATCGAAATGAAAATGATATTATCGATGCCGAGGACTATTTCCAGTACGGTGAGCGTAACAAGCGCAATCCACGCTTGCGGGTCGAACAGCAATTCCATAAACGTTCTCCTTTCAAGAAATCCTCTGCAAGATACGTGAATGAGTCTACGCGGGCAATTGTTTCTTGCTCAGATATTTTCTACCATGCGACGGTTTTGCAGCTAGAATCTTGCTGAATAAACTCCTCTTTTTATCGTCCACAAAGGACACGAAGAATACCAAATGAGAATTCTGATTCACAATAAGCGATCATTCGTGTCATTCGTGGATCATTTTTTTTGCTCCGTGGGCGCATCCGCCTCTGGCGGACTTTTTTCAGCATCTTGTTGGGAGTTTATATGATTCTGACGGAACCCGATGAGTTTATGTTTGCTGCCATCGATGAGGCAAAGAAAAGCCTCGCCGAAGGGGGCATCCCCATCGGTTCGGTGCTCGTGCGCGAGGGGAAGATCATCGGACGCGGGCACAACCAGCGCGTGCAAAAAAATAATACGATCCTTCACGCGGAGATCGACTGTCTGCAAAACGCGGGGCGTATCGGCTCCTACAAGAACACCGTCCTCTATTCTACGCTCATGCCCTGCTACCTCTGCGCGGGAGCCGTTGTCCAGTTCGGCATCCCCACCGTTATTGTAGGCGAATCGAAAACATTCAAAGGGGCGCAAGCATTACTGAAAGATCACTGGGTAAGCACGATTGATCTGGAAATGGAAGTATGCATCGCGCTGATGGAAGATTTCATCAAGAAGAACCCAGCGCTGTGGAAAGAAGACATTGGGAAGCAATGAGCAAGCAGTGGTCAGTAATTAGTTATCAGTAACCAGTTGAGGGAGGAACGCGAGAAGTGGAAAGTGGACGAGAAATGAAACGGGGAAAAGATGAGCGCGCAATGAACAACAACAGTCTAACTTGAGAAATTCGGATCCGTTCAATCCGAAATTGCCAATTCGCAATTCGAAATCAGCTGTGGAAGCGATGATCGAACAAAGTAAGTTCATGAAAGAAGCGATTCGGCTCTCCATCGAAAACGTGAAGAGCGGGAGCGGCGGACCGTTCGGGGCGATTGTCGTCAAGGATGGAAAGGTCATAGCCCGAGGAACGAACCGGGTTACAGCAACGAACGACCCGACGGCGCACGCCGAGGTCGTCGCGATTCGTGAGGCGTGTAGTGCCCTAAAATCTTTTCAGCTTGACGGTTGCGACCTCTATGCTTCGTGCGAGCCTTGCCCGATGTGTCTCGGTGCGATCTATTGGGCGCGTCCATCGCGCGTATTCTACGCCAACACGAAAGCCGATGCCGCTGCGGCCGGGTTTGACGACTCGTTCATCTACGATGAATTGCCCCGCCCTTTATCGCAGAGGAAGATTCCGATGACGCAACTCTTGCACGACGAAGCGATTGGAGCGTTTAAGGCGTGGAGGAAATCGGAGAAGAAAATTCAGTACTGAGTAAAACCTGGGTGTCTGGAGCGAAACGTTTCGTTCACGCCGCAATTACGCCAATCACCGCTCCGCCAATCGCACCTACACCTAATATTGGCGCCCACGATTTTGTGATGATCGCTTCGGGCAGGCTCATCAGCAATCCGAGCAACAATCCGTTGAACCAACCGGACCACGGAAGAGCGGCGTTGCAGATAACAAATCCAATGACGAATCGATGCACGAAGGCCCCTTGCATCGCCTCACCTTTCTGTTTCCCTTCCATCTTCATCGGAATCATTAGCAGGATGTCGAGAAGTCCGTAGACGAGTCCGCACACGAGGCCGAGTTCGATTCTATTCATAGTTTACTCCTGAATTAAGATTCCGCTCCAGAATTTTTTCTTTTTTACTTTTACTTTTGCATTGTTACTCAGTACTTCGGTTTACTCCTATCAATCCGGTCCGCCCAGGCCAGAATGCCCCCCTCGAGGTTTTTCACATTCTTGAATCCCTTTTGCATCAAGAAGGCGGTTGCGTTGGCGCTGCGCGCACCGCTCCGGCAATAAACGATCGTTTCTTTGTTCGGATCGAGCTGAGCGAACTTTTCCGGCAGTTCGTTCAAGACGATGAGCGTTCCGCCGATATTGACAAAACGGTTCTCTTCGACGCCGCGGACATCGACAAGCACAAAATCTTCTTTGGCATCCATTTTCTTCTTCAACTCTTCGACAGATATCTCTGGAATCATCCGTGCGGTTCCTTTCGTGTTTTCCTTTTTCACTCCACAGAATTCATCGTAGTCAATCAGTGCCGTGATCGTTGGATGTTCGCCGCAGACCGGACAAGTAGGATTTTTTTTGAGCCGCATTTCGCGAAACTCCATCTTCAGTGCGTCGAACAAGAGCAGACGACCTATCAATGGTTCGCCGATGCCAAGGATGAGCTTGATCGCTTCATTTGCTTGTATCGTGCCCACGATGCCGGGGAGTACGCCGAGCACGCCGCCTTCAGCACAGTTTGGCACCAGCTCGGGCGGCGGCGGTTCTGGATAAAGACAACGGTAGCATGGTCCGCCTGCGGCAGAGAATACGCTTGCCTGCCCTTCAAACCGGAATATACTTCCGTAGAGGTTAGGCTTCTTCAAGATTACACACGCGTCGTTGATCAGATAACGCGCAGGGAAATTATCCGTCCCGTCAATGACGAGATCAAAGTCTCTGATGATCTCTAGCGCGTTGGAGGAAGTCAGCTTCGTTGCAAAGAGTTCGACCTTGACGTTTGGATTGAATTCGTTCAGACGCGTGCGCGCAGATTCGAGCTTCGAAATGCCCACGCTCTTCGATGAATGAAGAATCTGTCGTTGAAGGTTGGAAAGCTCCACAGCGTCGTGGTCCACGATTCCGATGGTGCCAACGCCTGCCGCGGCAAGATAGAGGGCGACCGGTGAGCCGAGGCCGCCCGCGCCTATCACCAGCACGCGCGACTGCTTCAGCTTCTTCTGTCCATCCATCCCGACGTTTGGCAAAATGAAATGCCGACTGTAGCGGGAGAGTTCGTCAGTGTTGAATTCTATGTTGTTAAAGTCTGCTATTTTTTTGCCGCGATGCTGCCAAGGCACGAGGTTGTGAATACATCTCGAACTTTGAATGAGCGGAAGTCAGTACTTCGGACTCAACCCTAGATTGAACATAATGAACGAGTAGATATCGGCGGTCAGTTCGATAGCCTTCGTAGTACTACTCGCACCGTGGCCGGATTTGGTTTCGATGCGGATGATCGCCGGATTCGCCTTGCTCGCCTTTTCCTGAATCGTTGCAGCATACTTGAACGAATGAGCGGGAACAACACGGTCATCGTGGTCTGACGTAGTAATCAACGTCGCTGGATATTGTTGTCCCGCCTTGATGTTATGGAGCGGCGAGTACGCTAAAAGCGCTTTGAATTCAGCCAGACTGTCGCTGGAGCCGTAATCTGGAATCCAGTTCCACCCGATGGTAAACTTGTGGAAGCGCAGCATGTCCATGACGCCCACTTGAGGAACCGCCACACGAAATAATTCCGGCCGCTGATTGATCACCGCGCCAACCAATAATCCGCCGTTCGAACCGCCCTGAACGGCAAGTTTGGACGGGTTCGTGTACTTGTTCGCGATGAGCCATTCGGCTGCCGCGATGAAATCGTCGAACACATTTTGTTTTTTCAACTTCGTACCGGCTTCGTGCCACTTCTCTCCGTACTCGCCGCCGCCGCGCATGTTAGCCGACGCATAGACGAACCCTTGCTCAAGCAATGCAATGCGCACAGCACTAAACCCGGGCGACGTGGTAATGTTGAACCCTCCGTATCCGTAGAGCAATGCGGGATTGTTGCCGTCGAGCTTCAGCCCTTTCTTATACACCAAGAACAGCGGCACACGAGTTCCATCCTTGCTGCTGTAGAACACCTGCTTGGTTTCGTAGTCTGCGGAATTGAAGCCGGGAATCTCCGGCGCGCGAAACAGCGACGACTTCTTCGTCGCAATGTCATACCGAAAGATCGCCGGAGGATAATTGAATGAACTGAAGGTGTAGAACACAAACTTGTCGTCTCGTTCGCCGCCGAACCCGCCTGCCGATCCCAGTCCAGGCAATTCGATTTCGTTTTCCTGAGTTCCATCGAGCCTATACACGAACGCATGAGATGCCACATCCTTCAGATAGGTCGCAAACAGTTTCCCCCCGGCTGTTCCGGCCCCCTGAAGCGGTTCCGGTTTTTCCGGAAGGAGATCCTTCCAGTTTTTCCGACCGGGGTTTGCGGGGTCGAACAAACAAACTTTCCCGTTTGGAGCTGCGGAATTCGTTTCGATAAGAAACTTATTGCCGACATTATCAACCACGCTAAAGTCGTCGTCGCCAATCTCTGATACAATCGGCGTGAATTCCTTCTCTCCCTTGCTTAAGTCTTTGTAGAAGAGGGCGTTCCCTTTCTTGCCGGAACCCCGCTCGGAATAAGTCAAGATCGCAAATCGCTCGTCTTCCGTTGTGCTGACAAAATTGAAGCGCTGTGGATGCGCAGGATCTTGATAGACCAAATCATCGTACGCTTGATTCGTACCTACTTTGTGGTAGTACACTTTATGGTTCTCGTTTTTCGAGGAGAGTTCGTGCCCCTTTTCGGGCGCATCGTATCGGCTGTAGTAGAATCCGTCTTTGTACCACGATAGGCCTGATACCTTGACCCAGTGGACGGTATCGGCGAGTGTCTTTCTCGTCGCAACTTCCATGACGAAGTATTCCTGCCAGTCTGAACCGCTCTTGGAGATACCATAGCCTGCGTACTTTCCATCCTTCGATAGGACGAAGGTCGACAGCCGAACGGTCCCATCAGGCGACCACGTGTTCGGATCGATCAGCACTTCAGGTTTGCCGTCAAGCCCTTTCTGCGTGTAAAGCACACTCTGGTTTTGCAAGCCGTCATTCTTGTAGAAGTAGAAGTTCTCACCTTTTCGGAAGGGAGCGCCATACTTCGGGTAGTTGTAAAGCTGTTCGAGTCGATTCTTGACTTTGGCGCGGAATGGAATTTGTCCCAGATAGCCGAACGTGACCTTGTTCTCCGCCTCTACCCACGATGCTGTCTCAGCGGAGTTGTCGTCTTCAAGCCATCGGTACGGGTCGGCCACTTTCGTGCCGTGGTAATCGTCGACGTGATCGACTTTTTTCGTTACAGGGTACTGAAGCTGCTGAGCGGAAAGAACAAAAAAGATCCCCAGCAGAAGAATAGAAGCCATGCGGCGGCTCATGAGATGCTCCTTGAGTTTGAATTGGAGTGGTATTTCAAGGCTGAAAGAAATCCTATCCATCCTTGAGCATAATACAGAGGTTCGAAATCTTCAAGCTTTGACGCGTGATTTTTTTTCAGAACCATATGGACAGTTTGCTCTAAGGCAACACGTTCCCATCCGCGTCGATGAACTTCAGATCGCCATATCCAAGAGACCGCACTCCTTGCTCCACTTTGCTGCGATCGCCGACGACCACCCAGATGAGATTGTTGACGTGGACTAGATTTTTTGCTGCACCGGCAACATCCCCAACCGTCAGGGACCGGATCTTCTCTGCATACGTTTCAAAATAATCCTCCGGATACCCGAACTGAATCATCTCATTGATCGAGCCGCCCACGGCTCCGTTCGTTTCCCACGAACCTGGAAGCCGAAGCGTCATGCTCCTCTGCACCTTGCTGAGTTCTTCCGCGGAGGGTTGTCGGGTATCGACAATCTCGCGCAGCTCTTTGTTCAGCTCCACCATCGATTCTTTGGTCTTGTCGGTTTGAACGATTCCGTAGGCGATGAACGGACGCTGGCCGCGGGCCGCAGTGATGAAACTCCCCGAACCGTAGGACCAATGTTTGTCTTCGCGCAGATTCATGTTGATCCGCGAAGTGAACGATCCACCGAGAATGGTATTCAACGCCTGGATGGAGAATTCGATCGGGTTGTTCTTCGGAGGGGCCACGTGGCCCGCGAAAATAATCGACTGTGCCGCACCCGGTTTGTCCATCAGGTAGACCGTTGGTTTCTCCTGCTGTCCAACCTCTTCGAGGTTCTTCTTCGGAACCTCTCCACCTTTCCAGCCTTTGAAGATTGCTTCAAGCTTTGGTTTGATCTCCCCCATCGTCGTGTTGCCGACGACCACCAGCGTTGCGTTGTTCGGTTTGATCCACGTCCGGTGGAATTTGACCATTTCATCACGCGTCATCTTGCCGACGGACTCTTCCGTACCCGATCCGGTGAAGGGGTTCCCGTATGCGTGCTTCGGTCCGTAAACGAATTTCGGAAAGACGCGGAGCGCCATCGACGTAGGCTGAACTTTTTCGCGCTGAATGCTCGCCTTCGTTTGTTTCTGGAGACGCTCAAAATCTTCTTTCGGAAACGATGGGTTCAACACAACGTCCGCAAAAATTGCAAGCGATGCATCGAGGTTCGATTTGAGAGCCGATAGATTGACAAAAGACATGTCCAGGTTCGACCCGGTGTTGAGCGAGGCACCGAGCATTGCCAGCCCTTCGTTGATCTGTAGTGCGTTGCGCGTCTTGGTTCCTTCGTCCATCATATTCATCGCCAACCCTGCCGTACCTGGTAGGGAAAACTGGTCGGAAGCATAGCCTGCATCGAATACGAGATTGAAATTCACGACAGGAATCGATGCCCGCTCGGTGAGGATTATTTTCAAGCCGTTCGACAGCGTCGTGCGTTGGAGCGTAGAGAACTTTGCGGTTGGCGGCGTACCTGTAGTCGGGAGCTGCTTCCTTGCAGAAGTATCCGTTGCGACATTTGTAAAAGGCGGGAAGGGATGTATTTCTAGATTGTAGACGCCGTCCGATAGCCATTCTTTGGCCACTGAAAGTACCTCTTTCACCTTGGCGTTGTGTACCGCATTCAGTGTAACTTTGTAATGGTCAGCCGAACCTGCATAAACTTGGTTTTGCGCAAGGATATCGGACTTTCCTCCGAACCCACCAATCCGTTCGATGCCTCGGATAAATCCTGCCTCGTACTGCGTTTTGACTCGTTGAAGCTCTTTGTCGGTCGGTCCCGACTTCAAGAACCGTGCAAGCTCTTCATCGACTGCACGCTCCACATTCGCGAGGTCTCCTCCCGGTTTCGCCGTCGCGTAGATCGCAAACTGACTTCCGATTTCCCGAGCATCGACGTAAGACACAACATCAGTCGCGATCTGGTCGTCGTACACAAGACGTTTGTAGAGGCGAGACGTTTTCCCCGAAGTGAGGAGGGATGAAACAAGCTGAAGTATCGTTGCTTCTTGCGACCCGAGCTGCGGCACATTCCACACTTTATAGATTCGGGCCTGAGGGACGCGGTCCTGAGCAACCTGTCGCTGGACGCCCGTCCGCTTCGCTACCCAAAACTTTTGCGCCGCCACTGGAGGCCCTGACAGAATGTCGCCGAAATATTTTTTTACTTTTTCAAACGCAACCTTTGCCTCAATGTCGCCAGCAACAACGAGGGTCGCATTCGCGGCTCCGTAATACGCCCGGAACCACTCCTTCACGTCATCGAGCGAGGCTGCATTCAAGTCTTCCATCGATCCGATGACGGACCAGGAATAGGGATGGCCCTTGGGGTACGTGCTGGCAATCGTCAGATCGTCGGCAACGGAATAGGGCTGGTTCTCCCCCTGACGTTTTTCATTTTGGACAACGCCGCGCTGTTCATCGAGTTTTTTCTGGTCGATCGCACCGAGAAGATGGCCCATGCGGTCCGACTCCATCCACAACGCAAGGTCGACTGCGTTGGTGGGGACGTTTTGAAAATAGTTTGTCCGGTCTTCGTTCGTCGTGCCGTTCAGGTCGGTCGCGCCTACACGCTCTAGGGCTTGGAAGTAGTCGTCGTTGAAATTCTCGCTTCCGTTGAACATCAGGTGTTCAAACAAATGCGCGAACCCACTTTTGCCGGGCTTTTCGTTTTTCGAGCCGACGTGATACCAGACGTTCACGGCTACGATGGGAGCCTTATGGTCTTCGTGCACAAGAAGCGTTAGCCCGTTATCGAGCTTGAACTGTGTGTAGGGAATATCCAGGGTCTTTGCAGTTTTATTCATCGTTCCCTTCTGAGCAATGAGCACAATCGGCACGGTCAACACGGCCGTTGCAAGCAGATGTTTGAGTGATGGCATATTGAACCTCCTTATGCATTTATGGTTCTGGTGGAATAGGGAGATAGATAGTTCGTTCAGAGCATTTTGAGCTGCCTCAATTCCTCGATCATCAAATCAATAAATAATCCAATCGCTTTACCAACCCATTCGTTTCCTCAACGCGGTAATGTGCGCAACGTGGTGGCGACCGTGCCAGCCGTATAACTGCACCATGCGGTCGAGGTTCTGCAACCCGCTCTCCGGGTGAACCAGTTTGCGAGCGAAGTCTTCGGGCTTCATGCTTTTCAAGAACATCACCCAACGGAAATGAAGGCTCTCCATGAGCGTAAGCGATGGCTCGATTGCTGCTGACTTGTTGTCGAGAAGTTCTGCCCAAGCCTTTTCATTGTAGGGCTTGATCGTCGGCTCGTTCTCTGTAAACGCCAGTTTGAATCGTGTGTAAGCGTTCATGTGGCTGTCCGGCAGATGATGTACCACTTGCCGTACAGTCCATCCCCCCTCGCGGTAAGGCGTATCGAGCTGTTTTTCATTCAGCCCTGCGACCGCCGCCCGCAATTGCTTTGGAGTCTCTTCAATGTGGCGAATAAGCTCAACCCGTTCTTCGTGTGTGATTGACGGCTTAGGGGAAAATTTTCCAACAGGATATCGGGGGTCTTCCATACGTGCTCCTTGGTCAAATTACTTGGATGGCAGTGGACATCTCGTAAGATCGCGGAGTAAGTGTACCAGGAACTTCATCGACTTTCAAGACAAACTTTCTTCTTGTATCTTGTCGCGTCCCGATACCACCATGCGAGCTCGACTCTTACTTCTCCTCCTCTTCTCTGAAATTCCCCTCAATGCGCAGAAGATGGATTCATCGTTCATTTTGACAAGCGCTGGAAAGCACTTTCAGGCCGGCCCCGCATTTCGATTGTTTTTCGGTACACACTGGCGTGAAACGTGGTCACAACAAGTCTCTGTCCCGCGTCTCTACCTGAGCGACTCATTGACGGTTGAGGCCACCAAGGAAATCGGCCACGTCATTTCGCTCATCCTCCGACACTCAAACGGAACGCGCTACCTCGTTCGCCCAGTAACGCGCGATGTGCGATACATGTTGCCGGAAGAACTTCGAGAAACGGTCGCACGTGAAATCATTGATGACCAGATCAGCGTCGCCAATCCCTACGCCACGCTGATCACTGATCGCTTGGAACGTACGCTCGGCCTGCGAGAAAAAAGCCTTCAGTTCATCGGGTTGAGTCCTGAGGATCTGCCTGATTCATTGCGCGCAACGTTCGCTGAAATCCCTGCCAGCGTTGAAGTGTTTGATGAAAACGGAACGATTTCAAGCGATTCACTGTTCCGTCGACTTGAATCGTTTCCGGAGGAATCAGTCGACGAGCTTGCATACTTAAAACATCGACTTTTCGACATGCTCGTCGGCGAATGGGACCGGTCACCTGCCGAGTGGCGTTGGAAGCAGATTGTCGATGGGCCTCTACGCCGATGGATCCCTCGCCCCACCCCTCGCGACCGTGCTTTTTCGCGGTTCGACGGTCTTCTCCCGTCGCTCATGCAGTTGGGGGTTCAAAAACTTAGTCACGTCAGCGACGCGTACGGAAACATCGACAACTTGACGCAAACGGCTCGCAACCTCGATCGGACGATATTGATCTCACACGAGAAACAAATCTGGGATTCCTTAACTGCGTGGATGAAATCCTCCCTGACCGATTCAGTGATTGAAGCTGCAGTTCATTCGTTACCGCACGAGGCCTATCTTATCGATGGTTTGGAATTGAGTCGGACGTTGCGCGATCGGCGAAACGAATTGGACAAAGCGTCGAAAGAACTCTACAAACTTTGTTCGGAATTTATTGAAATCAACACGATCGCTCGCGGAGAGCGCGTTCGGCTACGACGCGCGGGGACCCATTTGTTGTTTCTCGAACGATCGTATACTGACTCCATTCCACGGAGAATCTTCTCGCGACGGTTTTCAGACGACTACACGAAAGAGATCCGACTCTTTCTCAGTAAAGGCGGCAACACAGTCCAATTCGACGGCGCCGATCAGAGCGAAATACGGATCATCGTGGTTGCGGGGACTGCCGATACGCTGCTCGAGAATGAGTCGGCACGTGGAGGACAATTTGCAAACCCCTTCCAAGCAACGAGCACACTCGTCTATGGAGCGCCTTACACAAAGATCGGTAGGAAGGAACCAATGATCTCCTTACTTCCGGCGATGGAAGGAATCCCCTCAAGCGAGTATGGCAGTGCGTGGAAATTTGTTCCGTGGGTTGGCTCAAGCCCAGATGAGGGTCTCTTTCTTGGTGGCGGCGTGAAGTTCGAACGGTATGGATTTCGTCGATTCCCCTATGAACTCAGTCACCAGCTTCGGCTTGGGATTGCGACGCTTCCGGGGAGATTCCGAGCAGATTGGACCGGTGAATTCTATGCGCCGTTGGATCCCGCAAAATTGCTGCTCTACGTAATGGCGTCGCAGGTGGAAGTGCAAAACTTTTTCGGTCTTGGGAATGAGTCTGCGTTTAACGAGTCGCTCGCCCGCGCTCGGTTTTACAAGGTTGAGCAGAACGAACTCAGCTTCCGGGTAACAGTGGACTCGAAAGTCGAAGCTTCCACACACATGCTGCTCGGGGCCGGGATCAAAATCGTCGACAATTCACTCCCATCGAACACACTGATCGATTCCTTGAAGCCCTATGGATCAGCAAAGAACTTTGCACTCGGAAGCGTCGGCGTTCAATTCCTCCACGATTCACGGAACGACCTGCTGTATCCTTCTTCGGGATGGTACGGTGTGGCGGAGTTCGGGTATTATCCGGATTGGTTCACCAGCAAGAATTCGTTTATCCGCACCAAGGCAGAGCTACGATCTTACATTCCCGTCTCGTCAGGCGTGCTCGCCCTGCGCGGAACGTTCGAATCGATATCCGGCGCCCATCCGTTCTTCGAATCTGCAATCGTGGGTGGACCAAACTCCCTTCGTGGCTACGAGGTTCAGCGTTTTACGGGCGATGCTGCGGTGTTCGGAAGTGGTGAATTGCGCTTCCCGGTAGCTCAGTACATGGTTCTCGTGCCGCAATGGTTCGGCGTTTCAACCTTTGCTGAAGCCGGACGCGTGTTTGAGGAAGGAGAGAATTCGTCTACAATACACACGGCGGTTGGGGCTGGAGTTTGGTTTTCCTTCATTAAGCGAGAGTACGTAGGCGCCTTTTCGATCGCTGTATCGAACGAAAAAATATTCTTCTACGGGTCGTTGGGGTTCGCATTTTGAGCTGCCAGCGAGGCCTGGCTCCCGTTGCCCAAGACAAACACCGTTTCGTTTAGTGGAATAGATTGGTGCTCAGATACTTGAGACCACTATCAACGAGGAGTGTTACAATCGTCACCTTCGGTATGCAGAACGGTCATCTTTGCGCCGAGGGCTTTCATGTGGTTCCGCTTTTCCAGACTTGCTGCATTGGAAGTAACAATTGAAAGTGGATACCCTTTGATGGCACAGACCATTGCCAATGAAGTTCCCGTACTACCACCCGTGAATTCAACAACCCCTCCCCCGAGTCGTAATTTTCCTTCGGCCTCGGCAGCGTCAATCATTGCCAATGCCATCCGATCCTTCATGCTTCCGGTCGGATTCGTCCCTTCAAGTTTTGCGAGCAGTCGTGCGCTTCCGGGTGGAACCACGTTCCGGAGTTGAACCAGAGGGGTGTTACCAATCGTGGTTAGTATATGGGGGGACAGACTCACCAACTCTCTTGGGGAGTTAAGGAGATAGGGCCGTTGAGCATTCAAGCCTTCGCCGCGGAGCGGAAAGAGAACTTATTGGTTGGTACTCGTCTTGTGCGAAACTGCCTTCGCAGCCAGCCCACGCACGTAATACAATTTTGCTCGGCGCGTCTTTCCCGCCTTGACGCGCTCGATCTTTGCGATGCGGGGAGAATGCAACGGGAACGTCCGTTCAACGCCAACTCCATCCGAGATCTTTCGCACGACAAAGGTGGAAGTCAATCCGGAACCACGGCGAGCAATGACAAGCCCTTGAAATTCTTGAACCCGTTCTTTCTCACCTTCGCGCACCTTCACGTGCACGTTGACCGTATCACCCGGATTAAATTCGGGGAGGTCGTTCTTGAGTTGTGTCGCTTCTACTAGTTTGATTTTGTCCATGCCTGACTCCGTACATTCCGTTAGTGTAATTCGATTAAGTCGTGCCTCAATTGCTTTGTTCGATGCTGGCGCTGACTCTCGCGCCACGCTTCAATTTCTTTATGATTGCCGTTGAGAAGTGCATCCGGCACTTTGAGCCCGCGAAATTCTGCAGGGCGCGTATATTGCGGGCTACCGAGCAAGCCGTCCTGAAAAGAGTCGCTTAACGCCGATTCTCCATCATTCAACACGCCCGGAATCAACCGCACGACGGCGTCAACCAAAACAGCCGCAGCAAGCTCGCCCCCCGTGAGCACATAGTCACCGATAGAAATTTCACGCGTGACCAACGATTCCCGCACGCGATGGTCAACACCTTTGTAATGTCCACACAGCAAAATCAGGTTGTTCCTTAGCGACAATTCTGTTGCAATGTGTTGCGTAAGACGCTCACCGTCTGCCGACAGAAAAATCACTTCATCATACGGACGTTCCGCGCGCAGCGACTCGACGCATTCAAAGATCGGTTCGGGCTTCAACACCATTCCGGCCCCGCCACCGAAGGGTTGGTCGTCGATGGTGCGATGCTTGTCGTGAGTAAAATCGCGGAGGTCGTGCACGATGATCTTTACCCGATTCTTTTCCTGCGCACGGCGCACCATGCTCTCGCCCAGCGGACTTTCGAGTAGCTTCGGTAGTCCGGTGATGATATCGATTCTCATCATTCCAAGAGACCTTCGATCAATCGCACAACCACCTTCCGTTCCTTTACCCGAACATCTTTGACGAATTCTTTGACCGCCGGAATCAAGACCTCTTTACCGTCTCGGTCAACCGCCCAGACATCGTTGGCGGGCAATCGCAGCACATCCTTCAATACACCAATCTCGGAACCTGATTCGTCGACAACTGATGCCCCTATCATCTCATCAATTCGATACGTTCCAATCGTCGGCACGCCAAGCATCTTCAGGTCGACAAATACAAATTTGTTTTTCAACGATTCTACCGCCTCGCGCGTTTGAAGACCGCGAAACTTTAGTACGACCTTCCTCTTCGCAAATCGGATTGCTTCTATTTCGTGTTGCTCAACCGCAGTTGCAGCATTGCCGACCCAAACGCGCTCAACAGTTCGCCAATGTTCAGCATCGCTTTGAAATGCTTGAACCATCACTTCGCCGTGCAACCCAATCGCTTTGCCAATCGTTCCAACGGCAACGCGATTCTCTGGATCCTGCATCAGCCGACAATGTCGAGCAGGGCTCGCTTCCCCTCTTTTGCCGCAACCGCCCTCAAAAGTACTCGCAACGCCATTGCGGTCTTTCCACTCTTACCAATTATTTTTCCCACATCCGTTTGCGCCACTTTCAGCATGAAGACGTGCTTCCCTTCCTTTTCCTCAATCTCGATTGAGACTTGTTCAGGTATGTCTACGAGATGTTTGGCAACGTATTCGAGGAACTCCTTCATCGTTCACCTCCTGGGTTGATCGCCCTTCTCCCTGGAACATCTGTGAAATATGTCGGGTTACAACAGTCTTCCGCGCGTTACGCTTCAGCAGGCGCGGGAGGTGCCTCTGCAGCAGATGCCACTGCAACAGGTGCCGCTGCTTTCTTTTTCTTCGAAGCACGGCGCGTCTTGCGCACCGCTTCTCGCTGTGAGCGGTCAACTTGCTGCATCTGCCATCGCTCCATCACCTTTGCAATTGCCGCCTCGTCCTTTCCTTGACGGATCAGAGTCCATCGAAGCCAGAAACCAGTCCGGCGCAACAATGAACGGACCGTATCGCTGGGCTGTGCACCTTTGCGCAACCAATGTTCAATCCGTGCTTCGAGGAGGCTCAGCCCAATCGGGTTGGCGTTGGGATCGTACTGACCGACCGCTTCAAGGTAGCCGCCGTTCCGTGGTTTGCGCATGTCGGTCGCCACGAGTCTATAGATAGCGTGGCCCTTCTTCCCCTCACGTCGTAATCGTAGTCTTACCACAGTTCACTCCTTATTATGGTACGTTGTCTTCAGATAGTTCATGGAATGTTAGTGTGTTGCAAGTTGTAGGCCTCGCATCGCACCTCGCGAATTTCCTTTGGACATTCGCTTCATCATCTTCTGCATCTCTTCAAACTGCTTCACGAGACGGTTGACCTCTTGCACCGATGTCCCACTTCCCATTGCAATTCGTCGGCGCCGGCTCCCGTTCAAGAGCGAAGGCCGGGCGCGTTCTTCACGGGTCATCGAGTGAATGATTGCCTCCACGCGCACAAATTGTTTTTCGTTGACTTCGGCGTTCGCGGGAAGTTTGCTCATCCCCGGGATCATTGCCATCACCTGGTCCAATGGTCCCATCTTCTTGACCTGCTGAAGCTGTTCGAGAAAATCTTCAAAGGTAAACGTTGCCTTGCGGAGCTTTTCATCTAACTTCTCCGCTTTGGCCTGGTCGAAGTTCTCTTGAGCCTTCTCGACCAATGAAACGATGTCGCCCATCCCGAGAATGCGGGATGCCATACGGTCAGGATGGAACGGCTCGAGCGCCTCTAGCTTTTCACCCACGCCGATGAACTTGATCGGCTTCTGCACCACCGAACGAATCGAGAGGGCTGCCCCACCTCGAGTATCGCCATCCAATTTTGTAAGAACAATGCCGTCAAAATTCAACCTGTCGTGAAAGGCTTTTGCAGAATTAACGGCATCCTGCCCCGTCATCGAGTCGACGGCAAAGAGTATTTCATTCGGTTGCGTTGCTTGTTTGATGCGCTCGACTTCAAGCATCATCGCTTCGTCTACGTGAAGCCGGCCAGCCGTATCTACGATTACAGTATCCCGAATATTTTTCCGGGCGTGCTCGATCGCGTGTCGCGCAATCGCCACTGCATCCTTGCCTTCACGCTCGACATAGACGGGAATGCCGCTCTGTTTTCCGAGCATTTCCAGCTGATCGACCGCGGCAGGCCGATAGATGTCGGCCGCTACAAGCAACGGCAGCCTTCCCTTTTTCTTGAGTAAGAGTGCGAGCTTGGCCGCAAATGTGGTTTTTCCAGCTCCCTGCAACCCTGTCACCAAGATTACCGTCGGCGGTGTTTGTGCCTCTGCAACATCCGCGCGTGATGTGCCAAGCAACTTCACCATCTCATCAAAAATAATCTTGATGATAAGCTGGCCCGGAGTAATACTTGAAAGAACTTCTTGGCCAAGCGCCCGTTTCCGAACATCCTCGACAAACTGCTTTGCAACTCTGTAGTTCACGTCAGCATCGAGAAGGGCGCGGCGAATTTCGCGTAACGACTCTTCGACGTTCTGGGGCGTTATTTTTCCCTGCCCACGAAGCCTCTTAAAGGCAGATTCTAATTTTTGACTGAGGCTTTCGAGCATTCGATTCGGGTATCTAATCAGGCCTAACGACAACAAAACTTCCGAAGACTCTCCCCGCCAAATCCCCCAGCGGAGCCAAAGCTTCCGGAAGTCTTGATTGCCTCAACAAAGATAGGAAAATCTTGATACGGTTACAAGGAGAGAAATACGGTAGCCACGGGCAGCCCCCGCTCCGGGCATCGCGTTACTACTTTTGTTCTTAGCCCGCCTTCTTCAGAGCTTCAGCACCACTCACAATTTCGAGCAATTCTTTCGTGATCCCAGCTTGCCGTGCCTTGTTGTACGAGAGCGTTAAGAGGCGTTGAAGTTCTTTGGCATTCTCCGTCGCGTTGCTCATTGCGGTCATCTTTGCTCCCTGTTCGGCGGCATTGGATTCGAGCAGCACGCGCCACATCTGAAAATTTAGATGCTTCGGAAGCAGGTCTGCCAGGATTTCTTTTCTCGATGGTTCATAGATGTAGTCTAGCGTTGTGGGCGGTGCAGTACTCGACGAAACGCTTGGCGTGATCGGCAAGAATTGCTCTACGACCACTTTCTGCGAAATCACGGACTTGAACTCGTTGTAGATCACTTCCACTTTGTCGAACTCGCCCTGCAGATAACCCTCGGTTACCTCGCGCACGGTTGTTTGCGCCGTGCTGAACTCCAACGTGGAAAAGACTCCGACGTGTTTGGAGTAGAGCTTCACTTCACGCTTTGTGAAATAGTCGAACCCCTTCTTGCCCACCGCGATGATCCGGAGAGCGTTCGGCAACTCAAGCAGGTGCGAGTAGTTTCGTTTGATGTGGTCATTCGCTGCTTTGATCAAGTTGCTGTTGAATGCGCCGCACAACCCACGGTCGGCGGTCACGACGACTAGCAATACATTCTTCACTTCACGCGAGGTCAGCAATGGGTGCGCGGGAGAATCTGCATGGCTCACTAACTGACCAAGCAGTTCTTTCATCTTGCGGGAATAGGGTCGGGCAGCGACAATAGCTTCTTGGGCACGGCGCAGTTTTGCCGCGGCGACCATCTTCATCGCCTTCGTGATCTTTTGTGTATTCTTTACGCCGCTAATGCGGCCACGTATTTCGCGGAGTGTCGCCACGAATCACTTGACGCCGATTTTGAATTTTGAAGAAAACTCTTTTGCCGCTGCGTGTAAGCGTGCATCGATTTCCTTCGTAAGGTCTTTCTGTTCGGAAATTGCAGCCAACAAATCGGCGTATCGTAGATCCATGGTTTCTAGAAACTCTCGCTCAAATCTGCGAACATCGCCAAGCGGAATTTCGTCTAGGTAGCCATTTGTCCCCAGAAACACACTTACAACTTGTCTCTCTACCGGCATCGGAACGTATTGATCCTGCTTTAGCAACTCGACCAGTCGCGAACCGCGACGGAGCGCTTGTTGGGTTGATTTGTCGAGGTCCGAACCAAATTTTGCAAAGGCTTCGAGCTCGCGATACTGTGCAAGCTCCAGTCGCAATCGTCCCGCGACTTTCTTCATCGCTTTAATTTGAGCGTTTCCGCCAACACGCGATACCGAAATGCCAACATTGATGGCAGGTCGTACACCGGAATTGAACAACCCCGGCTCAAGATAGATCTGCCCGTCCGTAATTGAAATGACGTTCGTAGGAATGTATGCCGAGACGTCGCCGGCTTGCGTTTCGATGATCGGCAATGCTGTCAAGCTTCCGCCACCGAGCTCATCGCTCAATTTCGAAGACCGCTCCAGCAGGCGAGAATGAAGATAGAATACATCGCCGGGATAGGCTTCGCGTCCGGGAGGCCGGCGCAGCAAGAGGGACATTTGGCGATACGCTTGTGCTTGCTTAGATAAATCATCGTACACCACTAGAGCATGCCGGCCACTGTCGCGGAAGAATTCCCCGAGCGTGGCGCCGGCGTAAGGCGCGATAAATTGTAGTGGCGCCGAATCCGATGCGCTCGCCTGAATGACTGTCGTGAACGTCATGGCGCCCTGCTCTTCCAGTTTCGCAACGACTTGTGCCACAGTCGAACTTTTTTGTCCGATCGCAACATAGACACAGAATACTGGCTTCACTCCTTCTTTTCGGGCCTGTTCGGTGTGTGTATATTTCTGATTGATGATCGCGTCAATCGCAACGGCGGTCTTGCCTGTTTGCCTGTCGCCGATGATCAACTCGCGCTGCCCTCGGCCAATCGGAATCATGCCGTCCACAGCTTTCAAACCGGTTTGCAGCGGTTCTTTCACAGGGCTTCGCGCGATCACACCGAGCGCCTTGCGCTCGAGCGGAGAGTATTTATCGATCTTGATTGGGCCTTTTCCGTCCAACGGCTCGCCGAGGGGGTTGATAACGCGGCCAAGCAAAGCCTCGCCAACCGGCATCGAAGCTACGCGGCCCGTTCGTTTTACGGTATCTCCCTCTTTGATATGAGTGCTCTCGCCGAAAATAACGCACCCGACATTGTCCTCTTCCAAATTGAGCGCCATGCCAAAGACATTGTTAGGGAATTCCAGCAATTCGCTCGACATCGCCTTCGAGAGTCCATAGATGCGGGCGATGCCATCGCCGACCTGTAATACAGTCCCAACTTCGTAGACGTCAACTTCTTTTTCGAAACCGGAAAGTTGCTTCCGCAGGATCGCGGAGACTTCATCGGGTCTGACTTCTGCCATACTTTATCCTTTAGAATTCGGGTACAACAATTTTAGTTCGATCCAACTCCGTGCGCGAACCGTTCGCGCAGAAGTTCTAATTGCCGGCGCACGCTGGCATCGAAGACGGTGTCGCCCACCTTCGCAATGAACCCACCTTTCAACGCCTTGTCGAGTGTGAACGAGACATGGACATTCTTTTTCGTAACGCGTTGGAAGGTTCTCGAAAGCGTGTCGTTCTGCTCGCCGGTTAGTTCCACCGCCCCTTTCACATCCAAGCGCACGATGCCAAGCTTTTCGTCACGAAGCCGAGAGAATTCAGCGAGAATCTGGTCGAGGCAGTCCTCGCGCCCTTTTGCTGCCAGCAGTTTGAGAAAGGCTTGTGTCGAGGCGTGGATCTTCCCGGCAAACAATTCTTCCAAGACAAGCTTCTTCTTGCCGGATTTTACGACAGGGCTTTTCAAGAAGAGCAAAAATTCGCGGGAGTCGCGGATCGTGTTTTGCAAGAATTGTAAGTCTTCCGAGATCCGATCCAATTGACCCTGTTCTTCTGCAAGCCCCATCAGGGCCAGCGCGTACCTGCGAGCTACACGAACCTGTTTCATATGCTAGTTCTTTGGAAGTTGACCGATGAATGAATCGACGAGTTTTTTCTGTCTGGTCGCATCCAGCGTTTCATCCAGAATCTTCTCCGTCGCTTTGATAGCGAGGTCGGCAACTTCGTTTCGGAGTTGCTGCTTTGCGGCCTCCACGTTGCGCTGGATTTCCAGTTGAGCGCGATCGAGTTCTGATTGCGCCTGTAATTGTGCCTTGCCGAGAATATCTTCGCGCAGTTTTTCCGAGAGCGCTTTTGCTTCTTGCATCATCTTGCGGTATTCATCCTCCGCCCGCGCGAGATTCTTCTCATTCTGTTTCATCAATTCGGCGGCTTCCGCCCGCGCTTTTTCGGATTGCTCCAAAGCCTCTTTGATTTTTTGCTCGCGCTCGTTCAGTGCCGCGAGGATCGGTTTCCAGGCATACCTTCCCAAGACCAGCAGCAGCACGAGAAACGTGATGATGGTCCAGATGATGAGTCCGGGGTTGATTTCAAACATTGAGTTGCGCCCCGTTTATTTGGTGGCGAGAATAATACAAATCGCAAGAGCAAAGAAGGCCGCGCCTTCGATGAGGGCGGCGGCGATCATCATCGATGTCCGCACTTGACCCAACACTTCGGGCTGGCGTCCGCTGGCGTCCATGGCCGCAGCTGCAAGTTTGCCGATACCAAAGGCTGCGCCGAGTACAACGATTCCCGACCCAATTCCCGCCGCCAAGTATGCCCACTGGTAGGCGGCTTGTTTTGAAACTTCGATCGCTTGTTCCATAGTAAATCCTCCGTTTGAATTTTGTGAAGTGACTTGTTTTGTTATTTCGAACTAAGAATGTTTGTGGTGCTCCGCTTGAGCCGTCTCTTGGTGTTCAATTTGCATCCCAAGCCCCATGAACAGTGACGTTAGCATCGTGAACACGTACGCCTGAATAAACGCAACCATCAACTCGAGCATACTAATGGCGACAGAAAAGGCTACCGAGCCAACGCCAACCGCAAACGACCTGAAGAGGAAAGTCAACCCAAGTAGCGAAAGAATGACGATATGTCCGCCGGTCATATTCGCAAACAAACGAATCGTGAGTGCAAACGGCTTGGTGAACAACCCAAGAACTTCGATCGGAATCATGATGGGCCACAAATACCAGGGGGCGCCACCCGTCAAATGGGCCAGGTAATGCATAAGCCCTTGCGCCCGAATCGCCGCAACTTGAATCATCACAAACGAAATGGTAGCAAGACCAGCCGTCACTGAGATATTGCCCGTAGCCGTCGCGCCGAATGGGATCAATCCGATGAGATTCATCAAAAGGATAAAAAAGAAAGTGGTCATCAAGTAGGGCAAATATTTCGAACCACCGGGGCCCATGTTGGGTAAGACAATCTCATCGCGCACAAAGAGCACGAGCGCTTCAAAAACGTTTGCAACACCGGAAGGAACGAGCGACTTCTTGTAACGGCGGGCTACAACGATGGCCAGCACAACAAGGATCATCGCTGTCAGCACCAAAAAGAACACGTGCTTTGTAGGCGATAGATCGATGTGCATCCCTCCAATATTCACAGGTTGAAACTGTGGGAGTACGAAATGCCCTCCCGGAAATTCGATCTCGCGGGAATCTTTGACGTGTTCGAGCAAATGACTAAACTCGAATTTCTGCCCGTGCTCTGCGGTGGTGACGTGTCCCACCGCGGCCTGGAGTGTATCGGCAACACCTTGAACTGGGTCGATGGAGTGTGTCTCTTGAACCATCACGAAATAGTTTGACTTTTTAGACTGACTTTCTTCTGCAAGAAATAGAATTCAAGAACTAAATTGACAACGTAAAAAAACAGCAGGGTCAACATCAATGAAGCAGCGTGGTACCCATACCACTTGAGCAACACGATCAAGGCCAACCACATTGCTAGTAATCGCGCAACCATGCCGCCGAGAACAATCTTCAAGAAGGTAGTATGCGAGCGCTCGAACGAACCCTCAATCGCAAGATACCCTGCGAGCAGATTCAGCAGACTCATTGCCATCCCGCCGACAATGCTCTGCACAATCGGTTCCGTCGAGAATTCTGAAATCGGGTAGTACGTAAGAAGTGCCGCGATGCCGTAGCTTGCAGCAACAATCTTGAGGAACGACCAATCAATCTTCACGCGGTGTCGGTTGTCGCGACTCGTCTTGCTTTGTGAGTTGGCGAACGGAATTGAAAAATTTCACGAATCCACCGAGCGACCCGAGCGCAATACCAACGAGACTTCCTATGGGGGCAGTCTGATATTTCTGGTCAACCCAATTCCCAATGAAGAAAAATACGACTACTGCTACTGCCAATTGAATTCCCAGCGTGAGAAAAGGCGCAAATGCACTGAATGCTTCTCCCATCCCCTCAAATACCGGTGGTTTTTTTTTCTCTTCAGCCAAAGATGCGTACAAGCTCAATGCCGAACTTCGTAGACGGGCGACTTATCAGTCATCGACACCTTCCCGTCGAATGTCGATCCCTCGTCGATCACCAACCGAGTAGCCCGAATATCGCCTTTCACCACGGACTTCCCTTCGAACACAATCTTTTCTTGGGCGTTGATGCTGCCCCGAACCTTGCCCCCGACGGTAACGTTTTTTGCAGTAACGTTGCCCTCGATTTCACCGGAGATTCCGACTGCGAGCGATTCACTCGCACTCACTTCGCCAATCAATTTTCCGTCCACCCGGACGCTTCCCTGTGAACGAATTTTCCCCTCAATCACGGTCCCTGCTGCGATCAAATTCAGTTCTTTTATAGGATCAGGTTTTGCCAAAGTCTTTTCCTCACAGGTTCAAGTTTAAGATGTACCGCGTCGGGTCCACGGCTGTGCCCTCTTTCCAGATTTCAAAGTGCAGATGGGGTCCGGCACTCGTCCGGCCAGTATTTCCGAGTGTAGCGATCGGGTCGCCTCGTTTCACAAAACTGCTGGTGCTTCTTAGGAGCGACTGATTATGTTTGTAAAAAGTCATGAATCCGTTTTCGTGCGAAAGGATCACGATATTGCCATCGTCGTTCGTCCAGCCAGAAAATATCACGTGTCCGTCAGCCGCCGCCACAACAATCGACCCCATTTTCCCGGCGATATCCAGACCGAAATGCCCCTTGTCGGATTCGTATCCACGCGATAAATATCCGTTCGTTGGAAAAATTGCCGGGAACGAGACGCCGGTCGTCTTGTTCTCGCGCGAGTTCGAGATCAATTGAAGAGAAAACCCCTCGGAAACAGGTCGCGCTTGACTAGATTCCAATGTTTGTGAATATTTTCTTTCGCCGGCGATAGGTGATTCCGGCGGTGTGGTTCTCTTGGCAACCCCTGAATCCGAAACGGAACCGTTTTCGCCCAGTGCTCGACGGAGTTTTACGTTGTACGAACGCAATTCGACCAGCTGCTCCATAACGCTAGCCATGCGTTGATTGATAGCGATTAGTTCCTTGCTGTATCTGGTTTCCAAATCAGGGTTCTTGATTGGAAGCATTGATCCCACAGGCGTGTAAAGAATCAATGCCAGCAGTGAACCGACCATCGTCAACACGACTAGACTTAGACATGCTATGACTTGCCAAAGAGCGAACCGAAAATTCTTCGAGTGCGCCGCATCTTCATTCGGAACGAGCAATATTGTGTAGACATTTCGTTTTGAACCGTGATGTTCAAGCTCGGCGGGCAATGCTGGTTTTCCCTTCCTTCACTCAGAAAAGTGTGATTTTGGGCTATCAATATAGCCAATAATGGTAGCCAAGTAAAGAAAAAATTCGCTAGCGGTACACTTTGAAGTTCACGGACCATCCAGTAACGAGATTCCTCGCTCGTATCACGTTGGAGACCGTGAAAGCCATGCAGCACATTAGGAACATTCCGTTACCAAGGATTCCAGAATGGAATGACACTTTCCCTTCAACCTAAAAAGCTCTGCGGTAGCGGACGAAGGGATGAAGGTGTTACGCCCGCTCGTTAATCACCAAGCATCCAGCAATCGTATCGTGGAGCGCCTGCTTTCTGTCGGTGAACGCTGCCATCAGATAGCCGATCATGAGAATGAGGGAGGAGAGAATTTTAGCAAAGTAGCGTCCGGTAGCTCTGGCGAAGGATATTCTCTTACCGCTCAAATCTACCACGCGGATACCCAGGGCCAGTTTCCCCACGGTCGCGCCGCGCTCTGACGATTCCATGAGCGCAAAATAAAGCCAGCTGACTACAATCGTCATAAGCAGCCATCCGAGATAAGCAGCAATCAGAGCCATCACCATCCCAACGATTTCAGAGGGACTCTCGTCGAATGCGATGGCTCTAAAAATCGTAATCCCCGACATCGCAAGAATCGGTACGAGAAGCACGGTTTCCACAATGGATACCAAAATACTATCAATGATGAATGCGACAAACCGTTTCCAAAAACCGGCATACGACATTTGTTGATTTTCCACGACAGCCTCCGATTTGTTAGTTAGATTGAATGTCTCATCTTCTTCAACTGAGCAAACCCTTCCGCGCCGACCATAAAGTTTAGCTCGTCCGCGCATAGTTCAACCGGCGACAGCCCTCCCTTGGCCAAACGAGCGCAGCATTCGGTGCGCTCTGTGAATTTCGGATCGTCGACGGTCAAAACGCTTGCTTGGATTGTGATTGGGTAGGCAACACAAAAAAATGGTTTCAACGCCCACTTGTCTAACCCCTCGGCGACGGCGGCTTTTTGAAGCGTGCACCAACCTCTCGAATCGAGGAATACGCAGCCGTGTTCCAGCGTGCGGGTGCCTACGGCATACCCGGATGGAAAATCGGAATCTTCCTCTCGCTCTTCATCAAACCACATGTGTTCATCGTTTGGCTGGTGGGGCTCAAGATGTCTCTTGATGAGCGGAGCGTGTTGAAGTATTTTGTCCCTCTCGACCGGGTCGAGGAATACACCCTCCCGGCAGCAACGCGCGTTGCAGTTATTCATCGAGCATTCGACGTCAAAAACCTTTTCGTTCAAGATTGTATCGACCCGAAGCCTTGGAAGATGCGGCAACGTACGAGTGACCAACAACGGGAATTCGGCCACGTTATTTCCGTTCTCGATAGAAGACAATCAAGTCTGTGCCGATGGGTATTGCACCTAGCTGGCGCAGCATTGTTGTAATCTGACCGCGATGATAGGTGGAATGGTTCACCTTGTGCTGCAACTGTTGATACAATGGCTGAGCGTGTGTATTGCCGCGGAGGTCTGTGTAGGCGTGAGGTTTATGCAATTGATCGTCGGTGACCGACGCAATATAGGATTGCGTCTCAGCGAACACTTCTTGCCAGCTGCTTTTGAGGTGATCAAACGTCGCCACATCTTCTGGCTTCGTCGCGATCGGAACACCGCCTTTCCAACGCGCTAGCCAAATCTTATCCGCACCAAGCATATGGGTAAGTGTTCCGTGCACCGCGCCGAAGCTGTTTCCCAGGTCCTTCTTGAATTGCTCCTCGCTCAACGAGGACACAGCATCGAGCGTCCGGCGAGTCGCCCATCCATCAAACACGAATAGCTCTTCTATATCGTGAACATTCATCAGTACTTCCTTTTGCTTATGTGAACGTTTATTCGAACTTCTTCTTGAGTTCTGCTAATTTTTGCAACGCTTCGATGGGAGTCATCGCATCGACTACCAGTCTGCGTATCTCCTCCCTCAGCTCATCGTCCTTCACTTCGAACAATTTCATTTGGACGAGCTCGGCCGCATCGTTGCTTCGATGACCCTCGCTCGGTGCGCCGTGGAGGATCAAATCCGAACTTTCAAGATTTTTCAAGATTGATTTGGCGCGCTCGGTTACCTCAGCCGGCAATCCGGCCATCTGAGCGACCTGAATGCCATACGAATGGTCAGCAAAGCCGGCCAACACTTTGTGGAGGAAAATGACTTTGTCGCCATACTCCCGCACGTCCACTTTGTAGTTCTTGATTCGCGGATACATATCGGCAAGCTCATTGAGTTCGTGATAGTGCGTTGCAAAAAGTGTTTTGGCCCCCAACCGACCGTGGATGAATTCCGTCAAGGCCCACGCAATGCTGATGCCATCGAACGTGCTCGTGCCGCGCCCGATCTCGTCAAGTAATATGAGGCCACGTTCTGTTGCCGTGTTGACGATATTTGCCGCCTCGTGCATTTCCACCAGGAACGTGCTCTCGCCGCTTGCGATATTGTCATTCGCCCCCACGCGCGTGTAGATTCGGTCTACGACGCCAATTTTTGCCGATTTCGCTGGCACGAAACTGCCGATCTGCGCAAGCAACACGATCAGCCCTACCTGCCGCAAGTAACTCGACTTTCCGCTCATGTTCGGCCCCGTAAGTATCAGAATCTGTTGCGTTTCGGGATCCAGCAGTACGTCATTCGGCGTGTAGTGTTCGCCCGGTGGAAGAAGCTTTTCGATGACGGGATGACGGCCTTCGACGATCTCGAGGAGTGAGGATTCCTCCACCTCGGGACACACATAACGATTCTCCGCTGCAACCACAGCGAACGATACGTAACAATCCAACATCGCGATCAACTTTGCATTGTTCTGAATCGTCGTTGCCTGTTCTGCCGCAAGCACTCTCACATCGTTGAAGAGTTTCGTTTCGAGCGCAAGGATTTTTTCTTCGGCGTGAAGTACCTTTTCCTCGTACTCTTTCAATTCTGGTGTCACGAATCGCTCGGCATTCGTCATCGTTTGTTTTCGAATGTAGTTCGCCGGTACTTTGTCTTTGTGCGTATTCGTAATCTCGATGTAGTAGCCGAATACATTGTTGAAGCCAACTTTTAGCGATGGGATCCCTGTGCGCTTTTTTTCCTGCTGCTGCATTTGCGCGATCCAATCCTTCGCGCCGAATGCAAGCGTACGGAGTTCATCCAACTCTGCATTGTACCCCATGCGGATCACGCCACCGCCTACAAGTCCAAGCGGTGGCTCGTCTGAGATCGCGCTCTGGATGACATTCACGAGTTCGCGAAGCGGCTGAAGCTCCACACGCAGCATCTTCAGTGTGCTCGATTGTGATTTTTCCAGATGTTCGCGGATTTGCGGTATGCTGGCCAGCGTGTTCTTGAGGTGATTCACTTCGCGCGGATTGGCTCGACCTGTGGCGAGCTTCGCAATGAGGCGTTCCAGATCGCCGACGTGCGCGAGGTCAGCAGACAGTTTGCGACGGACATGCTCGTTGGCAAAGAACTCCGCAACAGCAGCGAGTCGCTTCTGAATCGGCTCCACTTTCTTGAGGGGACTACTGATCCACTTCTTGAGCATCCGTCCACCCATGGGCGTTTGCGTTCGGTCGATAATAGAAAACAGTGAGCTGCTTGTCTCACCAGCGATGCTAGAGAGAATTTCGAGGTTTCGTTTTGTGGATGCATCGAGCATCATGAAATCGCCAACCTCGTGCGGAGTAATTTTCTTGAGATGGAACAGGTTTGCTTTCTGGGTCTCCTGCAGATAGTTCATCACTGCACCCGCGGCAACGATACCAAGCCGTCGATCTTCGACGCCGAACCCCTTCAGCGATTGTGTTTTGAAGTGGTTGACCAGCAATTCATACCCGTAATCAACATTGAAAACCCAGTCTTCCACTTTCGTAAAGATGCCGCGGTAGGATTTTGCAACGAGCGACTTGATCGATGCAAAATCTCGCTTTTGCACCAACAGTTCAGAAACGTTGAGCGTTGCTAGTTGGTCGCCGAATGTGCGTAAAGAACACTCGCTGAGATTGAATTCCCCCGTGGAAATATCGACAAACGCAAACCCGACATTTGACTCACCCACCGGCAGTGGTGTTGAAAGGGCTACCGCAGCGAGGAAATTATTCTGCTTTTGCTCTAGCACCTTGTCGGAGAACGCTACGCCCGGCGTCACGACTTCAATGACGTCCCGCTTCACAATTCCCTTTGCAAACTTTGGGTCCTCGAGCTGTTCGCAAATGGCAACGCGATGACCTGCTTTCAGCAGCTTGGGCAGGTACGCCTCGAGTGCGTGATGCGGAAACCCGGCAAGAGCTACCTCTCCTGCCGCTCCGTTGCCCCTCTTTGTCAGTACAATCCCCAACGCCTTGGACGTAACTCTAGCATCCTCGTCAAATGTTTCAAAGAAGTCGCCCATCCGAAACAACAGTATCGTGTCCGGATATTTCGCCTTCACCTTCGCGTATTGGAGCATTAAGGGAGTGGACATGTCAATTCAAATTGCGAAAAAAAAAGAATGAAAAACCTCTTCGTCGAACGCAAACCAAATGAATGGAATCGTCTTTTCGCAGCTACCCTTTTACACAGATAACCTGTTTTAGCTCTACTATCGGCTCAACCAGATCCCGTTCATTCTCGAGCACTTCTTCAATATTTTTATACGCCTTAGGAATCTCGTCGATCACTCCCATATCTTTTCGGCATTCTACACCGACCGTCTGCTTCGCCATATCGTCCATCGTAAATGTCTGCCGGGCCTTGGTGCGACTCATGCGCCGCCCAGCTCCGTGGCTGGCAGAGTTGAAGGAATCAGGATTACCAAGACCCCGTACGATGAACGACCGGGTCCCCATCGAGCCGGGAATAATCCCTTCGTCTCCTTGTTCCGCTCGAATAGCCCCTTTGCGTGTCACCCAGACCTCCGCGCCGAAGTGAGTTTCCTTCGCCACGTAATTGTGGTGGCAGTTGACATTCGTAACGGGTCGAAACGGTTCGCCCTCGTTGAGGAGATCGGCAACATCCCGCATGATTAGTTCCAGCATAATGTCGCGATTCTTGCGTGCATACGACTGCGCCCAAAGCACGTCGTGAAAATATTGTCTGCATTCCGTAGTGGCAAGTTTCATGTACGAAAAATCCCGATGCGGCAAATTGACTCCGTGTTGCTTCACGTACTCTTCGGCTATGTCAATGTGAATGTCTGCAAGTGTCTTCCCGATGTTGCGGCTCCCGCTGTGGAGGAGGATCCAAACGTTTTCTGCCGGGTCGACACAAATCTCAATAAAGTGATTTCCACCGCCGAGCGTGCCGTGCTGACACTGTGCTTTCTTGAAAAGTCCCTGAACATCCGGCACGAGGTTGATCCATTCCGACCATCCTTCCCACTCGAGCGCTTGTCTTGTTGGTGACTTGTGCTGATGGAATCCCACGGGGATCGATCGCTCGATGGAATGCCGAAGCGTCGGAAGTTTCCCTTCAAGCTGCGAGGCAACGAAGGGCGTTTGTACTGCGGCCATCCCGCATCCAATATCGACACCAACTGCGGCGGGAATAATCGTATCTTTTGAAACATACACCGTACCAATTGTCGAACCACGCCCTGCGTGCACATCTGGCATGACGGCTACGTGGTGGAACACGAACGGCAGAGAAGCAAGTTGCAGCAATTGTCTTTCTGCCTCCCCTTCAAGATCGTCCGTCCAGACCAACACGGGTACCGCAGTCCCGCGCAACATCTTTTTCACTGGCACAGCTTACGACTCCCGGTCCACGTCAATCAAGACCTCGCCGCTCGTTTCATCCACCAAGATGTGCAGAGCGTTGGGTCGACAACAAACCATACAATCTTCAACGAGAGATTGTTTTAGTCCGGCTCCAATATCGACCTCGACCTCATTGATCTGAAAGCAAAAGGCGCAAACATAGGTACCTGAAAGTAACGCTTCCATAGCAGTCGAAAGATACGAAACTTGAAACAGAAATCCCCCAAGGTGCTACCCCGGGAGATTATTTCAACATTGAGGGAAGTGAACTTGTGAGGCGATCTCCTCACAAAGGATTTGGAGGTTATCTCAGTTTCCGCTTTGGCAGCGAACGATTGTGTTTAGGAGGTTTGAGAAAGCTCTGAAAAAGAGAAAAAAAGTTTTGGTAGGTCTTTGGCTTGATGATTTTCGTTGTCGTTGCTTCCGGTATCCGCCAAAAGACCTACGCAGTTGCTGATATCTTCCCGGAACTGCTGAACATTGATCCCCAGAAAGTGTGGAGGAAATAGTGAAAGTTTTGCGACCGACTTGTAGAAATTTCGCTTGGCGCCCCCTATTCTGGATCCACCGACTATCAAATGAAGAGCGGCGGCCGCTTGAATGAGACCCTGCAGGAATATCCGCGCGTCTTCAATGCGTTCTTTCCAGACTTCTTCCCAGGCCTCGTGCGCTTCCCAGAATTTCTGCGCGTTAAACAGTTCGATGCCGTGGAGAAATTGTTTTCGCTGGCTCGGAGTCAACTCGAACTCGACAATCGCAGTCGGGTGGATTTCGTCAACCCGTTTCTTCTTGATCCTCATGGCAATTCAAAAACAAAAGCCCTCTTTCGAGAGGCTCAATACTTTCATTTCTTCGTTCTTTCATTCTTTGATTTTTTCATTTTCACTTTTTCATTTTTAATTGTCTTCTCCACTCCCCAATTCTTCAAGACATCGAGCATTGTGTAGTTTGTTAGGTCATATTGGAGCGGTGTAATGGAAACATAATTTGCGCGCACAGCTGCCTGGTCGAATTCTAACTCTTTGTCGACTTCGTCGAGCCCACCCGTCAGCCAATAGTATTCTTTGTTGTTTGGGTCGCGACGCAAGTCGAATGTATCGTTCCAATTGGATTTTCCCATGCGCGTTACGCGGATGCCGCGGATTTGTCGTTCCGGCAATGGCGGAATATTCACGTTCAACAGGGTGCCTGCGGGAAGACCTTTCTGTAAGACGCGCACTGCGACCTTCGCGGCGAGTTTTGCGGCGTAGGTAAAATCTGGATGCACGTATGTCGTTAATGAAAAAGCGATAGACGGGATCCCGAGAATCGTCCCCTCTGTCGCGGCTGAAACCGTTCCTGAATAGATAACGCTGATTGCAGTGTTGGAGCCGTGGTTGATGCCAGAAACAATGAGGTCGGGTTTTTCTTTGAGCAACGCGCGAATCGCTAACTTTATGCAATCGGCTGGCGTTCCTTGCACGGCGTAGCCAAAGAATTTTCCATCCTTCTTGAACTCCTTGACGCGCAGTGGATAATTAATCGTGATCGCGTGGCCGATTGCGCTTTGCTGCTTATCGGGTGCAACCACTACCACGCGGCCGAGTTTTTTCATCGCGTTGGTGAGCGCAAGAATTCCCGGCGCATCGATTCCGTCGTCGTTGCAGACGAGGATGAAGGGTTTTTTCTTGTTTACAGCATTTGTCACAAAGGCTCCCAGGTTCATGGAAAGGCAAAGACGAACTTCGGCTTCAACAAATTGCCGAAAAGAGGCAGAGGATACAAAAAGGCCTCATCCCAACGATTTCGGGACGAGGCTTCTCGCTCTCAATTTCACATTTATTCATTCGTCATGGTTGCATTGTCTAGTAGCTCTCATCCTTGTTCGGAAAATCTTTCTCCTTGACGCCTTTTACGTATCTTCCCATCGACAAGCGAATATCGTCGGCGAGCGACGCGTACTTGCGAACAAAGCGAGGATGGAAATCTTCGTACAGGCCCAGCACGTCGGGCGTGACGAGAATCTGACCGTCGCAATGCACGCCAGCGCCGATGCCGATCGTGGGGATGCCAACCGAGTCGGTAACTTTTTTTGCAAGCGAGGCGGGGATTTTTTCCAGCACGATTGCAAATGCGCCGGCTTCTTCGAGAATTTTTGCATCACGCAAAATGCGTTTGGCCTCCTCCGATGTTGCGCCACGCGGCTGGTATCCGCCAAATTGATGAATTGACTGTGGGGTAAGACCCAAATGTCCCATCACCGGAATTCCCGCTCGCACCGTGATCCGCACAAGATCCGCAACCCGTTCGCCTCCTTCGAACTTCACTCCACCCGCACCTGTTTCCTTCATCACTCGCCCGGCGTTGTGAAAGCCCTCTTCGTTGTTGGCCTGAAAACTCATGAATGGCATATCCACAATGACCATCGCACGGTCAACGCCGCGCACGACGGTCTTAGCGTGGTAGATCATTTCATCCAGCGTTACAGAGATAGTTGTTTCGTGTCCTTGAAAGACCATGCCAAGCGAATCGCCCACGAGCAACAAGTCGACGCCCGATTGGTCGAGGAGCCGAGCCGTGAGAAAATCGTACGCCGTCAGGCAAGCGATCCGTTCGCCCCTCTTTTTCATGTCGGCAATGATGCGAGTAGTGATTTTTTTGGGACCGGAAGTAGTGGTTGAATTTTTCATAGCGTGCTCACGATCTTATGCCGCAAATTCCGGCTCTCTCCGTTCAAACGATATTCCCCACGCTTGTTCAAACCCCGCGCGAAGGGCTTCAACGACTTCTTCAACAGGGACCATTCTTCCAAGTTCGGACTGAATGTCCGTCGTGCAGCGGTCAAGTTCGCTGCGAAGCGCCGTGCGTTCATCCTCTGAGATTTTCAGAAATTCGACAATCCTCCTGTGAGCAGGCCCCATCAAAATTGATCCGTGCTGGAGGACGACTTCCGAATTGTCCTTTGCCACATAGCGACGCTGTGCGCTGCCAACGAGTTTTCTTCCGTCCAGCTTGATTTCGTGGCGCGCGGAACTTGAAAAACAAACCATCCCGCCCGATTCGTTGTAGAGCGATGGAAAGTGCGGCTGATGTTTTTCGACTTCCGCGGAAAGACCGAGTAGTTTTATCCCCGAAACCAGTGCACGGCTAATCTGTTCGTAGATTTCTGTCACGCTCGTGTTGCGGGTTTTCATCACCACGCAATACGTCAGTTCTTCTGCGTGCAAGATCGCGCGACCCCCCGTCGGCCGCCGGACAACATCGATGCCAGCTTGCGCGGCCAAGTTCGTGTCGAGATCTGCAAGTTGCTGATGATGTCCCAGCGAGATCGCTGATGGAGTCCATCGGTATGTGTGAAGTGTCGAACTCTGGCCTCCCTCCGATAGCTCGAACGCTAGCGATTCGTCGTACTTCATGTTGAACGCGCCACTCCGCGCTCCGGTATCGATAAATTTCCAATGCACGGTTATCTGCGCGACCTTCCAGAAATGATACCCCGTTTGCTATGCTCAATGAAGTTGATCATCGAATGAACCTCGGGAATCAATTCAAGTTCCGACTTGATGCGGGCTATGGCCTGAGAGACATTGAGGTTGGACCGATACAATATCGCGTAAGCTTGATCCAACAGTTCGAGCGCCTTCGGGGAAAATCCACGACGGCGCAGGCCGACAGAGTTTAGGCCTTCAAACACAAGCGGCTCTTGTCCGGCAAGGATAAACGGGGGCACATCTTTAACGGCGCGAAAGCCCCCACCGATCATTGCGTGTTCACCGATGTGGACGAACTGGTGAATCGGTGAGAGGCCTCCAAGAATGACGTAGTCGCCCATGTGCACGTGACCACCGATCGGCGAACCGTTGGCGACGATGACTTTGTTCCCGATGCGGCAATCGTGCCCGACGTGCGAGTTTGCCATAAACAAGCAGTCGTTGCCGATTATTGTTCTTCCAGTTTCGGCCGTACCGCGGTTCAGCGTCACATACTCGCGAACCGTGCAACGATCACCCAGCTCAAGCACCGTGGGCTCATTTTTGTATTTCAAATCCTGCGGCGCGTGGCCCACGCACGCCCCCGGAAAAATCTTGCAATTGTGGCCAACGCGCGCACCATTAGCGACGACGGCGTGAGACGCAATCCAAGTTCCATCGCCGATGACCACATCGTCCTCAACGACCGCAAAGGCATCAATTCGAACGCGCTCACCAATCTTTGCGTGCGAACTGACAGCTGCGCGTGGGTCAATTTGTGTGCTCATGGAAATTCGTCAGCCTGGCTTCAGATAGTTGAGGCTCCACGATTGACAATGGCGGCCATAAACTCCCCTTCTGCGACCAAATTCGTCCCAACGTACGCCTTGCCCTTAATCTGGATGACCTTCGATCGCCGACTGACCATCTCGATATCCAGTATGAGTTGGTCGCCCGGAACGACAGTCCTTCTAAATTTCACATTGTTGATTGCAATGAAGTAGACAAGCTTCTCACCGGGGTTCTCGAGGCCATTTAACAACAATATTCCACCACACTGAGCCATGGCTTCGATGATCAACACGCCGGGCATTACTGGTTGACCGGGAAAATGGCCTTGGAAAAAAGGTTCGTTCGCCGTTACGCTCTTCACACCGATTACCCGCTCATCAACTTTGAAGTCAATGATCTTATCAACCAGCAGGAAGGGATATCGGTGCGGAAGGATGCGCTGGATGGCGTTCGCATCGAACACCACCCCTTCTTTTTTCTCGTGCTGGAATTTCTTGACAATCTTCTTCTGTTGATAGAGCTTGCGAATTTTCTTTGCAAACTCAATGTTGCTTGCGTGTCCGGGGCGTGCGGCAAGGATTTGCGCCTTGATGGGAGCGCCAATGAGTGCAAGGTCGCCGATCAGGTCTAACAACTTATGCCGGGCAGGTTCATTACGATAGTGAAGCTTTTTGTTGTTCAACGTTCCAGTAGAGCCGAGAATCACCGAATCATCGATGCCGAGTTTATGCATAAGCTTTTTCAAATCCTCAGGCGAGAGGTCGCGGTCGACGATCACGATCGCGTTATCGAGATTGCCGCCTTTAACGAGCCCCGCATCGCGCAGCATTTCAACCTCGTGCAAAAAGCAAAATGTGCGGGCAGAGGAAAACTCGGTGACAAATTCTTTTTCGAGGTTGAACAAACCCGTGTGTTGGCTGCCGAGTGCCGGGTTATTATAGTCTATCGTCACGGAGATTCGGTAATCGTCTGTAGGAAGCGCGACAATTTCCACTCCTTTTTCAGGGTTCTGGTAGTGAACGACCTGATCGATGATGAGGTAATCTTTAGCGGCTTCTTGTTCTTCGAGTCCCGCTTCCAGGAGCATGTCGACAAAGGGGCGAGCGCTTCCGTCGCCGATGGGTGGTTCGATGTTATTCAACTCAATCACGATGTTGTCGATCTGAAGCCCAACGATGGCGGCGAGCACGTGCTCGGTTGTGTAGACTTTAGCATTGCCCAACGCGATGGTGGTGCCGCGCGCAACCTCGACCACGTGGTCGACGTCGGCAGGAATCTCCGGTGAGCCGTCCAAATCTACGCGACGAAAACGGATCCCGTAGTTCTCCGGAGCGGGCTTGAACGTCATTGTGGTGGTAACACCCGTGTGCAACCCCACACCCGTCATCGCGACAGGTTCCTTGATGGTCATCTGCTGAACTAACATAGGTGCTCCAAAATAGAATTCGCCGAACTACATTCCAAAATTATTTCTGGCCGACTTGCATTCGTAACCGTTCGACCTCGTTCTTTAACGCCCGAAACTCCTCAATCAAATCCGGCAACATCCGGACGCCACCTTCGATCCGGAGCGCCCGTCTGCGTTCGTGCGCAGGAGTACCGAAGACGGTTGTGCCTGGTTGTGAGATTGACTTGGTGATAAAGCTGACCGCCATAACGGTTGTTCGATCTGCAATCTCGATGTGTCCGTTGATCGAGCACATCCCGCCGATCATCACGTGTTTGCCGATTTTTGTACTCCCCGCCATCCCGGTCAACGCAGCGATCACCGTGTGCTCACCGATCGAACAATTGTGTGCAACGTGAATCAAATTGTCAAGCTTGACTCCTTTGCCGATGCGCGTTTCTCCAACTGTCGCTCGGTCGATGCACGTATTCGCGCCAATCTCCACGTCGTCTTCGATAACGACAATGCCAAACTGAGGGATTTTTTCGAACGTGCCATCGTGCAGTGGCGCAAACCCGAACCCGTCCGACCCGATCACGACACCCGAATGGAGCGTCACCCGGTTGCCAATCTTGCATTGATGATTGATTGTGAGATTCGCATACAGAACGCACGCTTCTCCCACCACGGCCTCCTTGCCAATCACAACCCCAGGGCCGATCTTGGTGTTGGCGCCAACTCGTGCTCCAGCCAGAATGACCGCATTGGCTCCTACAGAAACGTTTGAGCCGATGGTGGCATCAGCGTGGATGGCGGCTGAATCGTGAATGCCCTTGGCAAAGGGTTCCGGCTCGGGCGTAAGTTTCTTGAGAACAACGAGAAACGACAAATATGGATCATCGACAGCGATCAGCGAAGTCTTCTCGGGGAATGGGGGTGGTTTCACGATGAAGGCTTTTCCGACCAACACCGCTGATGCCTGTGTAGACTGGAGAAACTTTGTGTATTTGGGGTTTGCGAGAAATGTGATACTGCCCGGTTGAGCTTCTTCGATTTTGGCGACTCGGTCGATTCCCTGTTCTGGGTTGCCGACCACTTCACCGCCAAACCAGGCAGCGATCTCGCGAACCGTCATTGACCTGGGGGTTTGGGGATGAGCGGAGACTTCAACCTCGTGAGAATCTTTTCTGTGATGTCGAATTTGTTGTTCGCATACATCAGGAGGATTTCGCCGGTCTTATCGAATACGTAATCGTAGCCATCTTCTTTGGCAATCTCTTGCACTGCATTGAAGACGCGATCCTGAACCGGCTTCATCAACTCATTTTGCTTTTGAAAGAGCTCGCCATTCTGGCCGAATTTCTGCGTCCGGAAATCGACAATTTTTTGGTCGAGGTCGCGCAAATCTTTCTCAGCTTCTGCACGTCGCTGGTCGGTCATAATAAGCTTCCGCTTATCATACTCGTCAAACTTCTTCTTCCAATCCCCCTGCAAGCGGTTCAGTTCGCTCTGCCAATCGGTAGTCAGCTGATCAAGTTGCCTCTGCGCGTCTTGCGCATCTGGGAGTTGCTTCATCACCGCTTCGGAATTGAAGTGTGCAATCTTCGCCTGGGCGGAAAGCGTCGGGGCGGCTGCGGTAAACAAGAGGGCAGCCAGCTGAATTTTCATGATCCTCTTCTCCTTGTGTGTCGCAACTATTTCTTGTCGGATTTTGTTGCGCCGCCCCGCTTCAGGCGGTCGATCACTTTGAACGTAAGCTCGTACTTTGCGTCTGCAAACAACAGATTGCCGCTGAGAGAGGTTTTATCGAACACAAAACTCACGCTTTCTTCTTTCGCAATAGTTTTGATGGTTTCCATTACCTTATCTTGGATCGGAGCGAACTTCTTATCGCGCAGTTTTGCCGCCTCGCCTTCGCGCGTATCGAATTTCTGGAACTGGAACTCGCGCGCTTTTTGTTGCATATCCTGGATGGCCTTCTCCTTGCCTGCCTTGGTGGCCGGGTCAAGCAGCGATTGCTTTTGCTGGTAGTCTGCAACGGCGTCCTGCAAGTCCTTCCCCATCTTCTCCAACTCGTCTTGCCAGCCTTTGACGGTCCGCTCAAGCTCTTTCTGCGCATCGACCGCCTCGGGCAATTCTCGGAGAATAGTTTCTGAATTGACAAACGCAAGTTTTGCGGTCTGTCCTTGCGCCGCGAAGCAGAACGCGGCGATTACTGACGCGAGACATAGAATTCGTTTCACAGTACCCTCGATGAGATTAATGATTAAACAATGAATTAAGTTCTTAGAATCCGCGACCAAACTGTATATGGAATTTCCACCCGGGCGATTCTGCACCGCGAACTGCCGGGTCGATGCCGAAGGCGTAATCGAATCCGAGTAAGCCAATGGGGTTCACCATAAGTCGAACGCCAAATCCCACCGAACGCCGCAAATCGCTCGGGTCAACCTGATTATATTCTAGCCACACGTTGCCCGCTTCAGCAAAGCTCAAAATGTAGATGGGGATGGGATTGATGGAGAGTGCGTAGCGCAACTCGGCTGAATGTTTCAGCATCGCGTGTCCGCCGGAGCGACCGTTGAACGGTCCAATCGCACGATCCTCGTACCCGCGCAACGGCGTAATGTAGAATTGCCCGAGACCAGTACCGCCCATGAAGAAGCGGTCTTGAGCAGGCACGAAGGTGTTCCCTTCTAGCGGAAAGAGAAAACCCAGAATATTCAAGCTCACGAGCGTGAACTTTTGAGAACCAAACAGCGGAATATACCAATCGGCGTTCAGCAACTCCTTGTGAAAATAGGCCGCACCGGCAGAACCGGTTGAAAACTCTGAGGTGAGTGAGAAATTTGAACCGCTGGTCGGAAAGATCGGGCTGTCCGTGCTGTTGCGCGAGATGACTTGCGTAATGCGAGACTGAAACGATTCGCCAGTTTGAAAGAAACCCGCATCAGTGGTGTTAATGGGGTTGTAACGATTCCGTTGATATGTGAAGGTCCAATCGCCGCGGAAGTAATAATCGGGCCAGCGAAATCGCCGACCGACCCGTAGCGAGAAGCCTGTGTACTGCAAATCGTAGTAGTACGATTGTTTTGTGTCAAAGATGTTTGCGCCAAACAACGTGGGGGTATCGAACATCCAGGGCTCCTGAAAGCCGAGGGAGAAGGTACGGTACAAACTGCTGACACCGAATTGCCAATCGAAGGTGAGTACCTGACCTGCCCCTCCACGCCACGGTTCCGAAAGAGAAAAATTATTGAACGTTAAGCCCAACCCACCGTTAAAACCAAACGCGCCGCTGTAACCGACGGACATGTTGAACGTGTCGCTCGATTTTTCTTCTACAGCATATTCGAGGTCGACTGTTTTGTCGTCTACCGGTCTCACGTCGGGCTTGATTTTTTCAGGGTTGAAGTAATTCAATTGGGCCAACTCGCGTACGCTTCGAATGATGAGCTGCCGGCTGAAGAAATCACCCGGTTTGGTCATCAACGACCTTCGGATCACTTTTTCGTACGTTTTTGTATTGCCGGCAATATTCACTTTACCGATTCGGAATTGGTTTCGTTCTTTGAGCGTTATGCGAACATCAATGCTATCCTTGGCAACCCGCGTTTCGTCAACATCCGCCTGGAACCATAGGTATCCGTTATCTGAATAGAGCGAGGAAACGTCCGACTCATCGTCGTTCCGTCGAAGATTTTTATCGAATCGTTCTTTGTCGTAGACATCCCCACTCTTGAAGGCAAGGCGCTGTGCGAGCACTTCCGTGGGATAGACAGTGTTTCCCTCCCAAGCGACGTTCCGTATCTTAAATTGCTCCCCTTCGAAGAGGTAGAGGTCGATCGTCATATACCGTTTTTCTTTGTCGTATGAGATCGAATCTGTCATGATTTCGGCGTCGCGGTAACCATTCTTCCGATAGAAGCCGAGAATCAAATCTTTGTCTTCCCCATATTTTTTCTTGTCGAATTTATTGCTGGAAAATATCTTCCACCAGCGGCGTTCACTTGTTTCTTTCATTTCACTTTTGAGATCGCCATCCTGGTAGGCTTTGTTTCCGTGAAATCGAATAAGGTCGACTTTAACTTTTGGGCCTTCGTTAATAGTCAGTTTCAACACTGACCGGCTCGTTTGGGTATCCGAAACTGAAACAAGTTCAGGTTTTATCGTTACGTTTAGGTACCCGTCTGTCTCGTACTGCCTCTTCAAAGTACGAACGACCTGTGAGAGGTCTTGTGGAGTGACGATTTGCCCTTTGATGAGTGCGATTTTCTTGTTGATCTCATCCTCGCTGAGCTCGTCATTCCCCATAACCTCGACTCGATCCAAGCGTGTGTTTTCCTTGAGCCGGATGACTAGGTAGATCCAATCCTGCACCTTGTTCTCGATCAGAATTTGCACGTCACTGAAGAGCCGGAGATTGACCAGCCGCTGGATTGCGGTGCGAGTCTGTTCGCTCGGAATCGTTAGTTCGTCGCCTACTTTGAGCCCGGTGTTAGCAATGATGGCGGCTGGGTCAGCCCAATGCTGGCCTTCGACAGAGATACCTAGTATCTTATAAACTTCAGGGCGCTGTTGTCCTTGGAGAATTGCAAAAAACGAAAGGCACACAGCCAATCCGACTCGTCTACAGCTTTGCGACACTTTTCAAAATCCTTTCTACGTACACGGAAGTTGCGGGTCTTTTTTGAATCTGTTCGCTGACAAGACCAAATCTTCGTTCGCGTCTTTGGTAGTCCGTAATTGCCGCATACAGATGTTTGCGGCGGAATGTGGGCCAGAATTCTTCAGTTATATACATTTCGCTGTACGCAAGTTGCCAGAGCAGAAAGTTGCTGATGCGAATTTCACCGCTCGTGCGCACAAGCAAGTCCGGATCGGGAAGGTCCTTCGTGGAGAGATACTCCCCGATTAGTTGTTCGGTAACGTTTTCTTCAGAGAGGAACCCCTTGCGAGCCTCACTTACAATTTTCTTCACGGCTGAAGTCAAATCCCATCGACCGCTATAGCTTAACGCAAGGACGAGAGTGAGGCCATTGTTGTTCTTCATCATCTCAATGGCATCTATCAGCTCATCCTGAACGTCCTGTGGCAATGCGGCAATATCGCCAATGGCCGTCAGGCGCACTTCGTTCTGGTGAAGCTTATCCCGTTCGTCGCGCAGAGCCTTTAAGAGCAAGCGCATCAAGAGAGAGACCTCATCTTTCGGACGCTTCCAGTTTTCCGTGGAAAAGGCATAGAGCGTAAGGAACTTGACGCCTAATTGTCCGCATACTTCTACGATATCCCGCACAGAATTCACGCCCTCGTTATGTCCGGCGATGCGCGGTAGACCACGTCGTTTAGCCCATCGTCCATTGCCATCCATAATGATGGCAATGTGCTTTGGAATCTCCCCAGACTCCAAAAGCCTGTCTTGCGCTTTCTTATCAAGCCCAATTGCCTTTTCTAGCGGCACCGACGGTTCTTTCTCTTCATTTTGAGTATCATAGTAACTTTTTTTTGAGAAAAAAGAAAGAAACGGCCCTCCGGAAGTGCCTGGCGAGCTCGAAACTCGATTTGTTGACACCCCTTCCAAATTTGGGTATATTGCAGCCGGAAACTTCGTCCAACAATGTCAAGAAGTTTCAAGTTCGGACGCGCGTGGAATGTGGTTCGTTCCACTAAGTAAAAGGAAAGCTATGGAAGGAAATTTTTCAAACCGCGTGCAGGATGTCATCCGGTTGAGCCGTGAAGAAGCGTTACGCTTAGGCCACGATTACATCGGCACAGAGCATTTGTTGCTGGGTATCATCCGCGAAGGTGAGGGAATTGCAGTGAAGATCCTCCGCAACCTTGGCGTGGACTTATACAAGCTGAAGAAAGCCATCGAGGATACAGTCCGCACCTCGGGCGGCACGCTTACGATCGGAAATATTCCGCTGACGAAGCAAGCTGAGAAAGTCCTCAAAATCACCTATCTCGAAGCCAAACTGTATAAATCCGATGTGATCGGAACGGAGCACCTGCTACTTTCACTACTTCGCGACGATGACAATATCGCCGCTCAAATACTCCACCAATTCAACGTCCACTACGACGTGGTTCGGAATGAACTCGACAACATCATCTCCGGGAAACCTTCTACCCCTCCGCAGGCTGCTCAACACGCCGGAGAAAAGAAGCAAGACCGCTCAAAGACCCCTGTGCTGGATAATTTTGGGCGCGATTTAACAAAGCTGGCTGCGGAAGATAAGCTAGACCCAATTGTCGGCCGGGAAAAAGAAATTGAACGCGTGGCCCAGGTTCTAAGCCGCAGAAAGAAAAACAATCCCGTTTTGATTGGGGAGCCAGGCGTCGGAAAATCTGCAATCGCAGAGGGGTTGGCCCTGCGGATAGTTCAAAAGAAAGTCTCGCGCGTACTTCACGACAAACGCGTCGTTACGCTCGACCTAGCGGCTCTGGTTGCGGGAACGAAATATCGGGGACAGTTCGAAGAGCGCATGAAGGCAGTTATGAACGAGCTCGAAAAAGCAAAAGACGTCATTCTGTTTATTGATGAACTGCATACGATCGTGGGCGCAGGTGGAGCAAGTGGTTCTCTCGATGCATCCAATATGTTCAAGCCTGCACTCGCACGCGGCGACCTCCAGTGCATCGGGGCGACGACGTTGGATGAATACCGGCAGTTCATCGAAAAAGATGGTGCTCTCGACCGGCGGTTCCAGAAGATTATGGTCGACCCGACCACCGTCGATGAGACGATTCAGATACTTCAGAATATCAAATCGAAATACGAAGAGCATCACGGCGTCCAATACACAGACGATGCTATTGATGGAGCCGTTCGACTCAGCGACCGATACATTACCGACCGCTATTTGCCAGACAAAGCGATCGACGTTATGGATGAATCCGGATCGCGAGTCCATTTGGCCAATATCAAAGTGCCGAAGGAAGTGCTCCAGCTTGAAGAAGAGATTGAAAAAATTCGTCTCTCCAAAAACCAGGTCGTCAAGAATCAAAACTTCGAAGAGGCGGCACGACTGCGAGACCTTGAAAAGAAATACTTGAACGACTTGGATATTGCCAAGCGGGAATGGGAATTGAAAGCCCAGGACACGATTTATAAAGTCGATGAAGAAGATTGCGCCGCCGTCGTTGCAATGATGACCGGAATTCCCGTCCAGAAGGTTGCACAAAGTGAAACCGACAAGTTGCTAACGATGGATAATGCCCTCAAGGCGGCTGTGGTCGGACAGGACGAGGCGATTGAAAAACTGACGAAAGCCATTCGCCGTGCCCGCGCTGGGCTCAAAGACCCCAAACGCCCCATCGGTTCGTTCATATTTCTTGGACCAACGGGCGTGGGAAAGACTGAATTGGCAAAGGCCCTCGCTCGGTACCTGTTCGATTCCGATGAGGCTCTCATTCGCATCGACATGAGCGAGTATATGGAGAAGTTCTCCGTCTCCCGCCTCGTGGGTGCCCCCCCGGGGTATGTTGGTTACGAGGAAGGCGGGCAACTCACCGAGAAAGTTCGCCGCAAGCCGTATTCTGTTGTTCTTCTCGATGAGATAGAAAAAGCGCACCCGGATGTGTTCAATATTCTCCTGCAAGTGTTGGATGACGGAATTCTCACCGACAGCCTGGGCCGGAGGGTAGATTTCAAGAACGTCATTCTCATTATGACATCGAATGTCGGGACGAGAGATATTCGGACTGCTGGAACGCTTGGGTTTGGCATCGCGAGCGGCGAGGACAAGTATAAAACGATGAAGACGAACATTGAGGATTCGCTGAAGCGAGTGTTCAACCCTGAGTTTCTCAATCGTGTTGACGATGCGATTGTGTTCCATCGTCTAGAGAAAGAGCATCTGCATAAGATTATCGATATCGCAGCGAAAGATTTGTTCGGCAGAATGACCCACATGGGCATCACGATCGAAATCAGCAAGTCGGCAAAAGAATTCATTGCGGAAAAAGGGTTCGACCCGAACTTCGGAGCTCGTCCGTTGCGCCGCGCAGTTCAGAAGTATGTTGAAGACCCACTCGCCGAGGAAATTCTCAAAGGAAAATTTGTCGCCGGAAGCATGGTGAAGGTGAAGATGAACAAGAAGAAAGAAGAACTGGAGTTCATTGATTCGAAGAAAGACAAAGGGGGCGACGAATTGAAGGAAAGTGAAGAGGCGGTCGATGCCACTTAGGAATCGACAGCCAGTTCAAAAAGGCACTCGCAAGAGTGCCTTTTTTGTTTCGGCAAAGCTGAAGCGGCAACAGCCCAAAGAACTCATTTATGTTGCGTTCAACAAACCCTTCGGCGTGCTTTCACAATTCACTACGGAGTTGGGAAAACGAACGTTGGCAGAATTCAAGCTTCCTGAGAAAATCTATGCTATCGGTCGGCTTGATGAAGAAAGCGAAGGGCTCCTTCTCCTCACCAACGATGACGCTCTCAAACACCAGTTGACCGACCCTCGTTTCGAGCACAAAAAGACTTATCTCGTTCAGGTTGAACGCGTCCCTTCCGAATCAGCATTGCAACAATTGCGAGATGGAATAAATGTCGGAGGATTGCAAACGAGGCCAGCCGACGTGAGACTTCTGGAATCTGAACCGAATTTGATACGTCGGCCTGTTCCGATCCGCTTTCGCAAGAGTGTTCCTACTGCCTGGCTGAGATTGACAATCACAGAGGGGAAGAATAGACAAGTTCGAAGGATGACTGCGGCAGTTGGACATCCGACGCTGCGACTTGTTCGTGTGCAGATTGCGGGCCTTGAGCTTGGGAACATTCATCCTGGCGAGTGGAAGCGCATTTCCAAAGACTCAATTCTGAAAAAATAAAACCCCGACGCACCTACTAGCGGCGGGGTTAGGGAGGCTGTTATACAACCCGTCCGCCTTCTCCGACGAACGGGTTCAGCGGTGTGAACGCAACGTTGAAAAAAATGTTCCCAGTCCATTGGCACGCTGACTTGTGCTGAAATCACTGTAGAGAGAGAAGAATTTTTGTTAGATTGAAGATGACAAAACATTAACGTTGATTACTTTGGAGCTTTGCAATGTCGAACACTCTTTCTATTAAGGATAATCGAACCGGCAAGTCGTACGAGATCCCCATCGAATATGACACGATCAAAGCGGTAGACCTGCGGCAAATCAAGGTTGGAGAAGACGACTTTGGGTTGATGTCATACGATCCTGCCTTTATGAACACGGCCTCTGTCAAGAGTCGGATTACTTTCATCGATGGAGATAAGGGAATCTTGCGCTACCGGGGCTACCCGATCGAGCAGCTGGCAGAAAACAGTACTTCATTCATGGAAGTTGCCTATCTACTTCTCTTCGGCGAACTTCCGAGCGAGGTGAAACGGACTGACTGGCGAAACAAAATCCGCTACCACACATTTGTCCACGAGAACATCAAGAAATTGATGGAAGGGTTCCGCTACGACGCCCATCCGATGGGGATGTTCATCAGCACGATTGCCGCCTTCTCTACATTCTATCCGGAAGCAAAGGAAATTTTCGACAAAGAGAATCGGATGAAGCAGATCTACCGGCTCATCGCAAAGGTGCCGACGATTGCTGCCTTTGCGCATCGCCACACACGGGGGCTTCCCTATGTCTATCCCGATAACGAACTCACGTATGCCGGTAATTTTATTCAGATGATGTTCAAAACCGGGTTAGGTCCATACAGAGTTGACCCAGTCTTCGAACACGCGCTGACGGTCTTGTACATCTTGCACGCGGACCACGAACAAAATTGCAGCACGAACGCCATGCGGGCGGTGGGCAGCTCGCACGTCGATCCGTATTCAGCTGTGGCAGGTGCCGCGGCCGCCCTCTGGGGTCCTTTGCACGGCGGCGCAAACGAAGCTGTGCTGCACATGCTCGACGAAATTGGTTCAGTGGACAAAGTTC
>Ga0315281_10000172_pt1 | contig 82028 bp, 70 predicted proteins | sample YL17G07_0_MG_FD_204540 | JGI IMG/M metagenome (GOLD analysis project Ga0315281, IMG submission 204540) | Sediment microbial communities from Yellowstone Lake, YNP, Wyoming, USA - YL17G07_0 | ecosystem: Environmental > Aquatic > Freshwater > Lake > Sediment | place: USA: Wyoming | collected... | reverse complement strand
GCAAAATTGACAATGAGAAAAGCGTATGGTTTTAGGAACGTAGAAACACTGCAAACGGCCTTATATCATACGCTTGGTAAACTACCCGAACCAAAAATCAACCACAGATTCTGCTGAGGAACCGTAAAACCAAGGAGGTTCACCATGAAACAGGTTGCGGAAATGGTGGTTCAATTTATGGCGGCATCGGCGAGGACCGCGCCGAAGGCGGGTGGCAAGGATTTTCTCGAAATCGTTGTTATCACAAAAGATGAGGATCTCAAGAAGATCGCCGACGCAATGAAGGAATACGCGCCCAAAAGCACGAATGAGGCCTTCTGGAACCGGGATGCAGGGAACATCGAGAACTCCCAGGCACTGCTGCTTATCGGTCTTTCCAAGCCCGTGACCGCGGGCTATGACTGCGGGGCATGCGGGTATCCGACCTGCGCCGAGTTCACTAAGAACAAACAAATGAAAGCAAGGGAAATGGGTTACACCGGACCGCACTGCGTTATGCGGATGATGGACATCGGCGTTGCCTTGTCGTCAGCAGCAAAAACCGCAAGCCTCCATAATGTCGATAACAGGGTACAACAGCGTGTGGGCGCGGCGGCCAGGGCCCTTGGCCTGATCAACGCCGAGGTTGCCATGGGCATTCCCGTCAGCATCGGCGGCAAGAGCATCTATTTCGACCGTCAAGCCGCGGTAAAACACTAAGGAAATATTTGCCCCCTCACCCCTTCGGGGAGAGGGCTGGGGTGAGGGGGGAGGTAAACATTTCATGAATAAACGTCTATCCCCCTTCACCGCACTCTGCACCGTCGGTTTTTTTGCGAGACTCTCTTACGCCCTGGCGAGAAGCCCGGTGCTCCCTCTCTTCGCCCTCTACCTTGGCGCTGGACCGGAGGCTATCGGGTTTGCTGTGGGCATTTCGACCGTGACCGGGATTTTCTTCAAGCTTCCTGCAGGCGCGCTCTCGGACATCATAGGCAGGAAGAAGACCATGCTCATCGGTCTCCTCTTCTTCGCCTTTATGCCCTTCACCTATCTCTGGGTGGAGAGCTTCTATCCGCTGCTCATCATCAGGTTCATTCACGGGCTTTCAACGGCGATCTACGGCCCGGTGTCCATGGCGGTCGTCGCGGACATGGCGGGCCCAAAAAAAGGGGAGCTGCTTTCCTGGTTCTCTTCCATCACCATCATCGGGAACCTGCTCGGAGCGCCGCTGGGTGGATTCATCCTCCACAGCGCGGCAGGTGCAGCCGACCCGTCGCTCAAGGAATTCCATTACGCCTATCTCCTGAGCGGCATCGCCGGAATGACGGCGCTCCTTCTATCGCTCGGTCTGCTCAGGGACGGGAAATCCGATCATGACGGCGCAAGCCTGAAAGAGGCGTTCGAACGGTTCATTTCAGGCATCAAAGAAGTCGGGAGCGACAAGCGCGTTGTGATCACCTCCGTCATGGAAGGCATGCAGAACATGGCTGTGGGGGCGCTTGAAGCATTCCTGCCGATCTATGCCGTGAAGGTCGCGGGGCTCAATGAATTTCAGGCGGGCATCCTGTGGGGCGCTCAGATCGTCACGACCATCTTGTCAAAACCGGTCATGGGCAAGACCTCGGACAAATACGGAAGGACAGCGCTTATCGTAACCGGCCTTTTGATCTGCGCGGTTTCTTTCGGTGCGGTCCCGATGTTAAAGGACTTCTCCCTGCTCATGGTTGCGGCGGCTTTCTTTGGTCTTGGCGAGGCTGTAGTCACATCATCCGGCGCCGCCCTGGTCGCGGACCTGTGCAAAGAGAAACATTTCGGCACGGCCATGGGAACATTCGGCACGATCTTCGACATCGGCCATGCTTCGGGGCCGATCCTGGCGGGTGTCCTCATCGCCCGATATGATTATCTCTATGCGTTCTGGTTTATGGCCGCGCTTCTCGTCCTTGCGGTCCCGGTGTTCGTTGCAAATGTGAAGATCGGCAGGGCGTAAAAAAGCGCGACATTATGACCGCATAAACATCGACCGGAAATTTTCATTATCTCTTCGCCGTCCGGATTTTTTCCTTTAAGGCATCAAATGAGCTTTGACCCTTGCTCGCTCAAGATGTTCACCCCGGAAGGGTTGCTCACCGCCGGGTGACCAGCAGCGTGCGCCGGTCCCCTGTCTCCGCCGCGCGCTTCACCTGGGACCCGCAACCCTCGCCATATACCAGCTCGAGCGACTCGACGAGCTGTAGCCGCGGAATCCCTCATTACTTGCCGCTTATCAGCCAATCCAGCAGGATCCATGCTCCTACCAGTATTGCGATCAGCAGGATTATCTTCCGGATGTTCTGATGGCCATGGCCCTCCTCAGGATCCGGCGGTTCAGCTTGAGTTTGGTTATTCTTCTCCATATTACAACCTTATTATCGTCCGGTTGAATTAAGCAAAGAGCATGAAACAACAATTAAGAAGCAAGGAAGTCAAAGCAAAAAATCTCAACAGGCCTTCGCAACACTACTCCATCTTCCGAATGCGCACCTCGGTCCCCTTCTGGTTCTTCAACAGCGCCATAAGCAAAGACGTGTCGGTTGACCCGTAATGGTAGGGATAGAGTATCCTCGGCCGGATCTTCTTCGCGGCGGCGGCGGTCATTTCCGGGGTCATGGTATACGGCAGGTTCATGGGCAAAAACGCGATGTCTATGTTCTTGAGCCCTGCCATCTCAGGGATATTTTCCGTATCCCCGGCCACATACACCCGCTTATCGCCGAAGGTCATGATGTACCCGTTCCCCGCGCCCCTGGGATGAAAGGGTCCTCCGGTCTCGCGTTTGTGGACGATATTATAGGCCGGTACGGCCTCGATCGTGACGCCTTCGACAATCCGTACATCGCCGTTCTTCATGACGATGCCGCCCGGGAACTGCTTTGCCGCGGCCTCGGACAGCGCAATCTTTGTCTTCTCAGTTCGTATCTTCTCGATCGCGGCAGGATCAAGGTGGTCCTGATGCTCGTGGGTGATGACGATGACATCGGCTTTCGGAAGCGTTGCATAATCCGCGAGCCTGCTGAACGGATCTACATAAACTATTTTGTTGTAAAAAGAAAAAATCAGCGACGCATGGCCAATGAAGGTTATCTTCAGAGCTCCGGAGGAGGTCCTGACCACGTCGTTCTGGAAGCGATCACCGGCATTCGCCGCTAGCGCGGACAGCGTGAAAAGAAGCATGGTGGAAAGATATAAATTGTACATACACTATCTCCTCAAACCTATGGGGACCAGGACCATCCACGGCTGTCGCGGATTTCACAAACATAAAATCAATCATGGCATGTTTCAATTCGAAATCTAAAGGCATCCATTTGCGTTACTCCGCGTAATTCGCGGAGAAACTTCTTTATGGCCCCAGGGCTTTCTGCCGCGGGATTCGGTCCTCGCGCCGCCCCTACCGAAGTTACTTTAATTCTATCATACAACGCCGAAGGCCGCACCCCGTCTCGTGTTCAGGCTTGTTCATATGCTGTCCATTCGCTCACACCAATGACCATAAAATATCTGCAAACGGCATCTCCCGCTGTTTTTCCCTGACCGAGCCAATAAAGTCCTGCCATGTTTCATCTATGCACATGCCGTATGTTGCGCGGAACGACTTGCCAAAGGCCCCACCATCCTCGATCTCCAGCATGAACAAACCGAATTTGAATTTAGACATCCTCAAACTTAACCGCTGCCACCTCGCTGACCTTTTCCGCGCCGCCATTCGAGACCAGGACAGCAAGGCCTTCCTCAAACCATGCGGGGCTATTGGCAATGAAATGATGGCCCCCGAGCTGTTGCTGAATTTAATAAACTCATAAAATCAATGTGTTAATGCTAATCCGACTTGTCTTTTTTATCCCGTATCCTGTATTAAGACCATTTCAAGCAATATTCTTGATTATTTTTACAAGGACAATAATGTTTTTTTACTTGACAAGCCAAACAATAATTGGTATTATTACCACAACAAATAGTAATGGTTAAAAAAATTAAAAAAGTTTCGCCGTGGAGGGCGCAAAACATGACGAAAAAATATAAATATAGTGTAACGGCATGGTTCGTAATTTCGGCCCTTTCTTCCATGGCAGGAAGTGTATCAGCGGGCACGATTTCTCCTACCGTTGCTGTGACGGGAACACTAAACGGCGTATGCACGGCCGGTACGACCGGCGCCCTGGCATTTACGATCGACCCGTCCCTCGCCGGACCCATATCAGCGACCGCAACGGATGCAACAGTTTTTTGCACAAAAAATACTCCCTTTACGGTAACAGCGGCGAGCTTGAATAAAGGTGGCGCTGCCGCGAGTTGTGCAAGTTCAGGCAGCGGAATCACCGGAACCTTGATGGACGGCGCCAACACAATGGACTATACATTTACCTGCGGAGTCAACGCTGGAACGGGTAACACCGGTATTGGTCAGGGCTTTGGCGCCGCAAAAGATGTAACTCTTGGTATCGCTGGATCCATTGCGGCGGTGAGCTATCAAAACGCAGCGGCAAGCGCGCTCTATACAGATACGATAACCCTGACGATCAGCTATTAATGTTAGAGAAGGGGGGTAAGCTTGACGATCAATTGAACGAACAGCAACATGCAAGCACAACAAGCAGTATTTACCGGTTTAAAAACCAGCGCTAATGGGCTTTTAACCAACAATGCCTGCCCGGGTCCAATCCCGGCGGCAAATCCAAGGAGGAAATTATGAAGAAGATTCTCGCAGCAGTAGCAGTATTGGTAGCAGGTATCGTCATGGCGGGAAGCGCTTTCGCATTAGTTGCGACTTCAGGAGATGTCAGCGTTACCGCTACGGTGGCTTCGGGTTGTTCAGCTATCGCGGGAGGCCCTATAAACCTCGCAATCGACCCCGTGACAATAGGTGCTGCAAATGTAACTTCAACCGGCACCCCTGCGACAGTGCAGTGCGTAAAGCATAATGTTCCCTACTTTTCGGTTGACGCGTACAGCGCAGGCAGTGCGTTAACCAGCAACACCGGCGCACTCACTGGGAGCCTGAAAAGTGGTCTCTTAACCCCCATACCGTATACATTGACCTTTACTTCCAGTTTTGACGGCAATGGTTTTGGCGGACCCGCCAGAAATATTTCACTTATCGGCGCGGGCGGCGTTACGGTTTTAAATGCGGATGCATTGGTCGCTGAATTCGGCGCTTTTACCGATACAATTACGTTAACGGTCAACTATTAGGAGCACGGGGAGCGCTTCGACAACCACTATTTCTTCTTTACAGTCCTCGCGCATATGCTATAATGCATCTGCGCGAGGACTGCTTTTTCACCGGCGCCGGATGCCCATGAAGGCGAACATGCATTCAAAACATTCTCACATAGATTTCATCCTGATATTTATTTTATTCATCATCGCAATCACTGCCAGCACAGCCCTTGCAGCGCCGCCGTTAAAAATATCACCTGCTAATCTCAATGGCAACAAAGGCCAGGTGAGCACGCCGTATTCAGCCACCCTGACGGGATCAAATGGTACGACGCCGTACTTCTGGTCCATAACCGCAGGCAGCCTTCCCCCTGGCCTGTTCTTTACGCCGTCCCCATCGCCGTCGCTCACCGCCGATATATCGGGAACGCCGGTGCAATCAGGGGACTTTACCTTTACCATAACCCTCATGGACGGCAGCGTGCCCCAGCAAGTCTTAAACAGCTCGTACACTATAAGTGTTGCGCCTCCTTGCTCATTCGCAGGCCCTAATATCGGTAGTATTTCGTTTAACAACATAGATCCATCTTCGTCAGTCGTTCCCATCAACGGGACCATTACGCAGCAAATATTTATTGTTTGCAAAAACAATTTCAATTATACGGTAACGGCGAGTCCCGCAAGCGGCTGGACCATAGACTCGGGACCCGCCACAATCCCCTATACGTTAAGTTTCAATACTGGCGGTGTTGGCACGGGTGCGTCCGTCCCCTTGCTCACCAACACCTCGCAGATCACTACCTATGCGTATGCAAATGTGCCGGGCGGTTTTTACGGAAATAGCACCGCCGTCACCTTTACCATCAGTTGGACCCAGGCGGGCGGGGGTTCGATCATTGCGTATTTACAGCCGGGCGGGGTGAGCGGCACGGTCCTGAATACCTGTCTTGTATCTCAATCTCCCGGCGCGTTTTTCTTCAACATCGACCCCTCGCTAAGCTCGGTTGCAACAACGGCTTCACCTGATTTGCAGATCAAATGCACCATGAGCGCCCCTGCTTCTGTAAGCGCCGTAAGCGCCTGCGGCGGCAGTATGTATAGCGCCTATCCGCCCAGTTGCGGCGGCAACGCTATTCCCTACACCTTCAAGTGCCTGGGAAGCGGCACGGGTTGCTCGGGGACCGTCTCCGGCATTGGCTTCGGAGGGGCAGGGATGTCCCTTGGTATCGCCGGATCGGCCACGAGCGCGGGCTATGCGAATGCGCCCATAGGAAATTACGGGGACCTTCAGACGCTGACGATTGCTTACTAAAATTTATAAGGAGAAATGTGCTCCGCTATGGAACAGATAAAAAAAGGGAAATATCTCCACTTTGTTCCTGTTATGGCCCGCTTTATCATTTCGTCGCTCATCGCTCTTGCGCTCCTGGCAGGGGCGCTTCGCCCGGCGTTCGCCTCTAATTTCAGCATTATGCCGACATCGCTTGAGCTGAGCGGCGGCGCAAAAAGCGGCGCGTTTTCGATCATCAACAGCGACCTCGAGAAGCTGAACTGCCAGATCGACGTAAAGGAATGGAGCCAGGACGCGGAAGGCAAGGATGTGTATGCCGACGCGAAGGACGTCGTCTTTTTCCCCAAGATCATGACTGTGGGGCCGAATGAGCAGCGCTCGGTCAGGGTTGGGATCAAAGGCCCCCAGAGCGCGAAGGAAAAGACCTATCGCCTTTTTGCCGAAGAGATACCGTCTCAGAAAAAGGAACAGGGAGCCAGGACGTCCGGCAAAATCGCGGCGGGCCTCACCATCGCCTTTCGGTACGCGACGCCGATCTTCGTGAAGCCCGCGCGGCCCCAGGAGAGCGGCGTCATAGATAAGGTCAACATGACTAAAAGCGTGGTCCGGGCCCTTGTCAGGAACGCCGGGAATATTCATTTTAAAATACTGTCAGTCAAGTTCCGGGGCAAGGCGCCCGACGGCAAGGAACTTTTCTCCCAGGATGCGGCCGGCTGGTACGTGCTGCAGGGCATGACGCGTCCGTATGAAGCAACCGTCCCCAAAGAAGTCTGCAAAAACCTCGCGACGATCGAGGTAAGCGCTCAGGCGGAGAATTTCATGGTGAATGGGACGCTGAATGTTCAGAAGAACATGTGCATACAGTAGCCGCGCGCTTCAGACAGGCTTTCGTCTTCACTACGCCGTGATGACGATCAGGCGCATCTTTTTTTTTGCCTGCGTCATGATACTCGCCATTTCTCCCACTGCGCGGGCTGACGAGAGAAAGAATTCCGAACGTGCCGATGCCGCGTCTGCCGAGCTTACAGCTGCCGCGGTCCTCCATGAACCGGCTGCAAACTTCCCCGAACTGGGTAGGTCAACCACTCCCCTCATTGTAAACATTTCCCTCAACAAAGAGGCACAAGACGACTTCTTCGTAGAGCGCGATAGCGACGGAGAGCTCTTCATTAAAGTGGAGGATTTGGTCGCCCTGAAGCTCGCGTTTCCCCAGGACCGGGTGGTCCTGATCGAGGGCGAAAAATACGTCTCTTTGAGCGCGGTCCGCGACATATCATATTCCGTCGATGAAAAGAATCTAACCGTCTCGATCCTGGGCCGGACGACCGAGTCGAAGAAGACCATGCTCGAGCTCTATCCGCTCGGGGCCCGGCCCCGGAACCTTTATTGCCCGCGCGAGACGAGCGCCTTTGTTAATTATGGGCTCTCCTACTCCTACTCAAACCCGCTCGGGGCCCCTGCCTTTTCCCTTTCGAACAAGGTCGGCGCAAGGGCCGGAGACGTGTTCTTCGTTTCCGACTCGATCTATACCGAAACCGACACCGCCAGACAATTCGTGCGGTTAACCTCGAGCGCCACGTACGAAGAAAAAAACGAGCTCACCTGGCTCGTGGCCGGAGACCAGATCGCGAACTCCGGGGACCTGGGGAGTTCCGTGAACATGGGCGGCCTCGGCTTTTCCAAGCTCTACAGGCTTGATCCCTATTTCACCACGCAGCCCTTGTTTAACCTCCAGGGCGTAAGCCAGTTTCCCTCCGAGGCCGACATCTATTTGGACGGGGTCCTGGTCGGCAAGCAGCAGGTCGCGCCTGGCCCGTTCGAGCTTAAAAACATCTACTCCTACGCAGGCTCTCACCGGGTCGACGTCGTGCTTCGGGACCCGTTCGGGAACGAGCGGAAGATTTCCTATCCTTTTTATTTCAACTCGCAAATGCTCAGGGAAGGGCTGCACGAATACAGCTACAACATTGGGTTCCTCCGGGAGCAGTTCGGCCTCAAGAGCGATGAATACGGTAAAGCCGCCTTTTCCGCGTTCCACCGGTATGGCGTGACGAGCGCCTTCAATATAGGGGCCCGGGCCGAGGGCACGGACGGCCTCTACAACGGTGGGCTTTCCGCATCCTTTTCTTTGCCACGGCTCGGAGCATTTCTGCTGTCCGCCTCCGGTAGTAACGCGCATGGCAGCGCGGGCACTGCCGCTTCTTTCCAGTATTCTTATCAGTTCAAGGCCTTCAGTACGAGTGCGCTCTTCAAGGAATTTTCGAGGGACTACGCAACAATCGGAGCCCCGCCCACTTCTTCTATGACGAAATACGCTGCGATACTGTCCGCCGGCTTCCCTCTGGGCGATATAGGAGGTTTCAGCCTCGGCTATTCGACGAACGAGACCTGGGACGGGTCGAATTCGCGCACCGCGTCCGTAAACTACGCGCGCGCGCTCACGAGAACGATGAACCTTTTCGCAAACGTTTCGACTACACGCGCGGCGGACCCGGTCAACGCCTTTTTCATCGGACTCAACTTCAATCCGGCAAGCAACGTCCATGTTGCGGCGCAGATCAACAAAACAGGCGACACGAACACCGAAACGGTCCAACTGCAAAAGGACACCCCCTTGGGGGAAGGCCTCGGATACCGGGCTTCCCTCAACCGGTCATTTGCCGGTTCTTCCACGTCCTACGGTTTCAACCCGGGGCTCCAGTATAATGCGAGGTACGGAATATATATGTTCGATTCCACGGTCCAGAGCTCTGAAAACGGCAATACGACCGAGACGTACAATGTTTCAGCCTCGGGCTCTGTCGTATACGCGGGAGGTTTTTTTGGTCTGGCGAGGCCGGTGAACGACAGCTTCAGCATTGTGATGGTGGACAATCTTCCGAACGCCTCGGTGCTGAACAACGGGCAGGAACTCGGCAAGACCGACTCCTCCGGGAAGATGGTCGTTCCGACACTCGCCTCCTACGGCCAGAACCAGATTACCGTAGACGCAAAGAGTATCCCCCTGGATTACGGCATTTCCGACACGAACAAGGCGATTTCTCCTTCCTCCTGGAGCGGCTCCTGCGTTTCTTTTGACGCCGTAAAAGTGCGCGCGCTGACCGGTACTTTGTATTTCCGGAATGCGGACAATAAAACACCGCTGGAATTCTTTGATATAATGATGAAGGTCGGCAAAAAAACGGCAACGTTCCCCACGGGGAAGGGCGGCGAGTTTTATATGGAGAACTCCCTGCCCGACGATGCCAATGCGGTCGCAGCGGACAACCAGAGCTGCCGCGCGATAGCCGAACGGCGGAAAACCGGCGGCAACGTGATCAAGCCGGGCGCCTATCATGCCGAGGTGGATTTCGATGGAAAAAAATGCGGGTTCGAGATCGTGTTTCCCGACACTGATGACGTAATCACGGACCTCGGCGAGATTCTATGCGTTCTACCCTGATGCTGCAGCGAACTTCGGGATTGCTTCGCTTCGCTCGCCAAGACAGCTTTCCCGACGTTTGTTACGAATGCGTCAGGCGTGCAAGGTCCTCAAATATTCTCCGTTGAAATAACAAATAATACTTGTAAAATATATTATTATTTGTTATAATGATTATAGAGAATCAGCATGAGACCGGGCTTCGTTGATGTATTGTAAGATGCATTGTAACTATATGTTATTATGGTATTATTATGACTGTACACATGGAAAATAAGGCCGTATCAGCCTGCAGAACAACGAAGCGCCTGCTGGGTAAAATTCTGATCGACGGCAATTTTATCGCTCCTGGTGAGCTCGAATGCGCCCTGGAACGTCAAAAAAAGACCAACGAACAGGTTGGGGAAATATTGCTCGGGATGGGGGCGATGAATTCCACGGACCTTAAGGCGGTGCTGTCCGTGCAGAGGGAGCTCGCGTCTCTTGAGAATGCCATAAAAGCGGCCGCCGGCGTCCGGGAACTTCTCGGCGAACTTTTGCTTAAAGCGAAACGGATTACACGGGAACAGCTTGATTCCGCACTCGAAGAACAACGGAACTCCGGCGAGAAACTCGGCGTTGTTTTGATACGCCTCGGCCTGCTGAGTGAACACGAGCTGAACGCGGTCTTGTCCTTCCAGCAACATCAAGGCGGCGAGACCCCGGGTTCAGAGCGTTTCAGGCTGGGCGAGATTCTTGTCGCCACTGAGCAGATAACCCGCAGCCAGCTCGAAAAGGCGCTCGCTAATCAGAAAATATCAAAAAAGAAAATCGGCGAACTCCTGATCGAGGCGGGTTATGTACAACCGCATCAAATCGACCACGGCTTAATGCTCCAGCAAAAGCTCGTGACCGCGGCCCTTGTTGCGGCGCTATCGATGGCGAACGTAGTCGGCGTCCAGGAGGCTTACGCGGGGAGCGCCGCAAACTCCGTAGTGAGCGCAAAAGTCACTATCAGCGCCAGGGTCCTTGAAAGCACGAGAATACAAATACTCGATCAGGTCCGGGAACTGGTCGTTACCAACGCGGATATCATGCGCGGCTACGTTGAGGTTCCCGGGGCCTCCCGCGTTGTGGTCAAGAGCAATAACCCTTCAGGATATCTGCTGTCATTCGAAGTCATGAACGGGACCGCTGCTGTTTTTCATACGGTGAATGTGATCGTAGGCGGCCGTGATGTTCAGCTATCGCCAGGCGGGAGCTGGGTCCCCCAGCCGTACAACCGGGGTGGTGTGACGACGGATGTGAGCTATCGGTTTGCCCTGGCAAAGGGTGCGCAGCCCGGGACCTATAGCTGGCCGGTGACGGTCTCTATCGAGTCGATGTAGAAGAATTGCCAATTTTGGAGAAATAAACAGTAATAATAATGCGAATAGCCCCTCGGCGTAAATTTCATCATCCGCGTGTTCGTATTTCCGTTGCTCATTTCTGCTCATGTCCATGAATTTCCTTCCCTTACGCCTTCTCTGCCGACTTCTCTCTCATCGCGGTTGGCGCCGATACGAGGTATCCCATCACGGTGCCGAGCAGGCCGCCGACCACGAGGCTCACCGCTGCCGCGCAGGCGATCCCGACCACGATGCCCATGACCATTGCCGCTCTCACGAAGAGCGTCGGCTCGATCGCGCCGCCCATCAACTTCTGGAGCAGGATAAGGGTCCCGAAGCTTCCAAAGTAGAAGCCCGGCATGATCCCGAACACCAGGAACACCAGCCCGCCCAGTGATGCTCCTATCTTCATCCCTGTTTTTACTGTCTCGTTCTTCATGGCAAATCTCCTTTCAGCCGCGGCTGTCATATTTTGTTGAACTGCGTATTGCCCCTGTGTTTATCTCTGTTCCGCTTTTGCTTCTTCCGTCTCTTTGGCATGGGCGCCCGGTTCAAGGGCCTTGCCCACGAGCCAGCCGACCGTTGATGTGGCCGTCACCGTCACGATGCCGGCTACCAGCACCCCGAGGAGCATGGCTGCGAGTACGATGACCCTCGCTGCGATTCCTGGCTCGAGAGGAAGTCCGAAGAGCCATCCCGCGATATTGATACCCATCGCGCCGCCCAGCAGACTGCCGGGCATAAGCCCGAAGAGCGCAAAGAGCGCCAGCCCTGCGCCTGCCCCTATGTATGTTGTCTTTTTTACTATTGTGGTCTTCATTGTCGTGTCCTCCTTTTCGTTCTGTCTTGCTTAGGTAATTTGCATCAACCATGCCAAATTGCAACTGATTGATTTGATGAATATCGGGCGCATTAAAGATTTTGCAGAACTGAGAAAAACCTTGGAGTTTTTTTAGGATTGCGAAAACATAAGAGAGGATTGATGCGAGAAAAAAGCACACTGCATTCTATTGCCTTAATCTACGCCGTGCAAACGGCACGATCGAAAGAACGGAAACGTTATCCCCTCAGATGGCAATCAACGAAATGACCGTTGCCAAGGTCGGTTGTTTTCGGCACGGTCTTGTCGCAGGGCTCGAAGCGGTAGATGCATCGGGTGTGAAAACGGCATCCGGTCGGGATCTGTGTAGGGCTCGGGATATCTCCCTTGAGCAGGATGTGCTTCTTTTTCACGGCGGGATCGGCAATGGGGATGTCGGCAAGGAGCGCTTCGGTATAGGGATGGGAAGGGTTCTTGTAGATTTCTTCAGCAGGCGCGAGCTCCATGATCCTGCCGAGGTACATCACGGCCACACGATCCGAGAAGTGGCGTACGATATTCAGGTCGTGAGCGATGAACAGGAACGAAAGGTTTAACTCTGCGCGCAGGTCCTCCAGCAGATTGATGATCTGGGCCTGCACCGATACATCAAGCGCCGAGACCGGCTCGTCCGCCACGATGAATGACGGTCCGCTTGCGAGGGCGCGCGCTATGCCGATGCGCTGGCGCTGGCCGCCAGAAAACTCGTGCGGGTAGCGCCCCAGAGCATCAACCGGCAACCCTACCTTTTCGAGCAGGGCAGCGCCCCGGCCCTCAAGTTCATCGTCCTTTGCCAGTCCGTGGATCACGAGCGGTTCGGTGATGATCTCCAGAATGCGCATACGGGGGTTGAGCGATGCGAAAGGGTCCTGGAAGACGATCTGCATCTTCTTCCGAAGCTCCCTGAGCGCCTGTTTGTCGAGTGAGCTCAGGTCCTTTCCCTCGAATGAGACGCTTCCGGATGTAGGCTGGAGCAGCCTGAGCGCAAGCCTGCCGAGCGTGGATTTGCCGCACCCGCTCTCGCCCACAAGACCCAGCGCCTCGCCGCGAGCTATCGAAAACGTAACACCGTCCACTGCCGTCGCCGCAAGTGTCTTGCCGAAACCGGACTTGATTGGGAAAGTCTTATAGAGATTGTTTATTGAAAGAAGCTCAATAGTCATATTGTTTTCGCGTTTTGGTTTTACTCCGCACTCCGAACTCTGCGCTTCGCATTCGCCTCACCTGGCTTCCCAGCATCTCACCAGATGTCCTTGCTTCACTTCAACGAGTTCCGGCTCCACCACGCATTGCGCGGTCTTTATTTCACAGCGCGGGGAGAACGCGCAGCCCATCGGCATATCATAGAGCCGCGGCACGGTCCCGGGGATCGTCTTCAACCTTGTCTTTCCCGCCTCAACGGGCCTTGGGATCGAGGCCATGAGGCCGCGCGTGTACGGATGCCGGGGATTCGCAAAAAGCTCCCGGGTGTCGGTCTGTTCAACGATCCTTCCGGCATACATCACCGCCACTTCGTGGGCGCGCTCCGCGATCAATCCGAGGTCATGGGTAACAAGGATCATGGCCATGCCCATCTCGGCCTGGATCCTGCCGAGAAGATCAAGGATATGCGCCTGGATCGTGACGTCGAGCGCCGTGGTCGGCTCATCGGCGAGGATAAGCGACGGCTTGCACGCGATGGCCATGGCTATCATCACGCGCTGGCGCATGCCGCCCGAAAGCTGATGCGGGTACTCGCCCACACGCTTCTCGGGCGAGGGAATGCCCACGGACCGTAAAAGCTCCACAGCAGCGTTTATGGCCTGCTGCTTTGAAACATCCTGATGCGCGGTAAGGACTTCGGCAATCTGGTTGCCCACGGTAAAAACAGGATTCAACGCGGTCATGGGCTCCTGGAAGATCATGGAGATCCTTGCCCCGCGGATGGTCCGCATCTCATGGGCAGAGAGGGCAAGCAAGTCCCGGCCTTCAAAGAGGATCTTTCCAGAAACGATCTTGCCGGGATAGGGAACGAGGTTGAGGATAGAGAGCGCGGTCACGGTCTTGCCGCACCCGGATTCGCCGACAAGACCGAGCACTCGGCCTTGTCGCAGCCGGAGGCCCAGGTTGTCGACCGCCTTGATCACGCCCACGCGGGTGAAAAAATGCGTGGTCAGGCCCTGTATGTCGAGAAGATCCAAAGGCGAGGCTCCGTCATGGATTTTGGGGTTTGACGAAATTCAGGTATGTCCTCACGGCGGTGTTGTCAGGATCGAACACCAGCGCTTCCTGCCACTCCTCTTCGGCAAGACCGAAAAACCCCTGCGAGTAATAAGTGATGCCGAGGTGCAGCCGCGCGGGTATGTAGCGGGGATTGCTTATCTTGGCGCGATTAAATTCCTTGATGGCCTCGTCATAGCGCCCTTTGTCATGCAGGGCAATACCAAGCTGCGTGATGATATCGGCAAAATTCGGCGAAAGGCGAAGGGCCTTTTGATATTCGTTGATAGCGTCATCCAGTAGCCGCAGGCCATAGTACATGTTCCCGATCCGCAAATGCTCGGCCGCGAGCTTGCCTTTGACGTAGGGATCGATCCCGGAGGTCGCGGAGGTCTTGTCCTCGGACTGCTCGGCGAAATGGGAGGCGCTCTCAAAGACCTGGCGGGCCTTCTCATACATGCCGAGGTCGCTGTACGTAATGGCCAGATTGAGCGACGCCTCAGTATATCCGGCATTCAGATCAAGCGCTTTTTCAAAGGCCTGTGCCGCTAGTTCGAGGCGGTTGGTCTGGTTATAAATGATCCCCAGTTTGTTTTGAATGTCGGCGAACCGGGGATTAATGGCCAGGAGTTCCTGAAAAACGCGGCCAGCCTTTTCATACTCCTTTGCGTCGTACAGCTCATTTCCCTGCTTGTAGAGTTCATCAAGCTTTGTCTGCATATTCACCCCGTCACCATAAGAAGATAAGATAGTTGGCGCGATCTTTCTCGTGTAAAAAATTTATCACACCTCGGCATGATATGTCAATGAAAAACCAAGAAAAGGTCTCTGGTTTAGCGCGAAAATATATCCAGGGGAACTTCAAAATTCGCAATCCAGTATTCCCGGCTTCCTCGCACACAGCCGAGCGTTGTCATCGGCATGATCAGTAGGCGAGTGATGATGGTCTGTGCTAAATGGCCCGCGTCTTTAAACACGCGCGCATCTCTTTCCGATAGGCCTGGTGCAGAGCAGCCGTGACCGGGCCGGGGATTCCCTTCCCGATTTTCTTCTCATCTATGGTCGTTACCGGCATGAGCTCCATGGTCGTGTTCGTAATGAAGCACTCGTTCGAGGCCCTGAGGTCCTTTGTCCGGAGCATGACTTCCCTGACCGGGATCTTTTTTCGTTTCGCGAGACGGAGCACCAGATCGCGCGTAACACCTTCGAGAATGCCGGTGTCTATGTGGGGAGTATACAGGACCCCCTTCCTGACCATGAAGATGTTACTGATGGTCCCTTCTGCGACATAGCCTTCCCAGTTGAGCATGATCCCTTCGTATGCGCCGGCCTTAATGGCCTCGATCTTGGCAAGGATATTGTTCAGAAAGTTCGTGCCTTTGATGGACGGCGGGAGCGCAAGCGGGTGGTTGCGACGTGTTGTCACGATAGCGACAGAAACCCCTTGTGCATAGTATGCAGAGGGATAATCGTGGAATGGTTTGGCGACGATCACCATGGTCGGCGCGACGCAGAGGGCCGGGTCGAGCCCGATCTCACCGGGACCGCGCGAGATATGGAGCCGGACATAGGCCTCCTGGAGCTTGTTGATGCTCACTGATTTGTTCAGCGCGTCCCCGATCCTGTCGAGCGGCAAAGGCAGCTTGAGGGATATCGCATCGGCGGAGCGCTTTAGACGGGCGAGGTGCTTCTTGAGGAGAAAGAGCTTCCCCCCATAGGCGCGCATGGTCTCGTAGATCCCGTCGCCATAGAGAAAGCCGTGGTCGAAAACCGAGATCTGTGCCTGTTCCCTGGCCACAAAGCGGCCGTTGAGATATATCAGCATGGTGAAAAAGTAGCATTATTGCGTTTGAGAGTCAAGAAGGAAAGGGAGGAAACGGTAATGCCTCAGTTACGGAGTTATCAAACGATTATTGACGGTTATAATCCCGCTTAAATAGTCATTCCCGAGCGCTTCTATCGGGAATATGGTACTCACCCTGATCAAGCAATAACCAGATCCCCGATTGAAACATTCGGGGATGACACATAGAGGCCGAATACCCCGTAACTGAAGGCTTACACTAATCTGTCGTGAGTTCGCCCCGCATCACGGTTGCCGCCTTGCCGGAGAGCATCACTCGGTCCGCTGCAACGCGCACGTGCACCTCGCCGCCGCGCGCGGAGGCCTGATACGCGTAGAGCTGATAGCGTTTCAGTTTCTTCTGCCAGTAAGGCCCGAGACAGCAGTGGGCCGAACCGGTGACCGGGTCTTCGTTGATCCCCACACGGGGGGCAAAGAAGCGCGAGACAAAATCATACTTCTTCGTGATGGACCGCGCTGTCACCATGACCCCGCGCATAGGCACGGTCTTGAGCAGCGTGAAGTCGGGTGTAAGTCTGCGCAGAACGTTCTCCGATTCGATCTCGACGAGATAGTCAAACCGGTTCTTGCCGGTATAGAGGGGGGTAACGTCCAGGGCGGTAATCAGTTCCTTCGGGGGTACCTCATGCTTCTCCGGTTCCGCGGGAAAGTCCATCTCGATCCATCCGTCTTTCAGCCTGCAGGTGAGAACTCCGCTCCTTGTGTGAAATCGCACCTCTTCGTCGGAACGGAGAAGCTTGTCCTCCCACAACACCTGTGCGGACGCGAGCGTGGCATGGCCGCAAAGATCCACCTCAGTCTCGGGAGTGAACCAGCGGAGGTCGTAGCCGTCAGGCCGCTTGAGCAGAAAGGCCGTCTCGGAGAGATTCATCTCCCGCGCCACATTCTGCATCCACGTATCGTCCCGTGCCGCTTCAAGGATGCAGACCGCCGCCGGATTGCCGGAAAAGGGCCTGTCGGTAAAGGCGTCTACCTGGATGATTGCCTGTCTCATAGGAGAAAGCATATCAGAAACTCACTGCCCATTCCCATCTGACGTGATCGCAAGAGTGAGCATCATTGCTTTCCGCAATGCGCTCCGAGGTCTTTCATACAAGGCCGATCACGAATACCGGCCGTAAGCGTACCACTGGCGCCTACACCTTTTTCAGCTTCTTCAGGAACCCGAACATGTCGAAGCCGGCGCTGAACAGCTCCTTTGCCCGCTCGACCTTCCGCTTCTCGCGGATGCTGGCCTTTCCCATGCGGAGTTCGATCTTGCTGATGGCGGAGAAGGTGTCGTCGGCCACGGTCAGGATGGGGACGCCGCGGACGCGGGCCTTGTCGAGCACAACCTCGTTCGTCCGGAACCCGCCGGTCAGGATGATGCACTTCGTCGAGGTCTCGAGCGCGGCCATCTGAATATCAGTGCGGTGAGCGCCGGTAATGACGGCCTTGTTCGGCGTCCTGCGGAAATAATTGAGCGCGCTGTCCACGTCCATGGCGCCGATCAGAAAGTTCTCCACGAATTCGCCAAGCTTGTCCTCGCGGCAGAGCACCTTTCCGTTCAAGAGCTCGTTCAGCTGCCCCACGGTCACGGACTCGAGGAACTTGTCTCTGAGGACCACACCAAAGACCTGCACTCCCTTCTTCTCGAGGAAGGGCTTCACATTATTCTTCACGTGCTCGAGCATGGCCTCCGGCGCCTTGTTGATCACGCCGCCCGCATAGCGCTTGCCGAGGACCGCCCGCGCCCCGAAGAGCGCGTCCGCGGAGCTGTCCCCCCGCCAGGGCTCGACCAGAAGCACCTGCGCCTTCATGTCTTCGGAGAGGGACAGCGCATCGATGCCGAGGAGCGCGCCCTCAAAGAGGTCGCCGGCTCCGCAGATGATGATGAAATCCTTTTTCTTGAACGACTTGTATGCGGCAAGGATCCGCTTCTTCGCGTCAGCGGCCTTCCCCTGATAGAGCAGCGTCTGTTCCTCGTAGCTCATGACAAAGGGCGATATCACGTCGAGCGGCTCCTCAAGCCCGAGCGTCTCCTTGAAGAACAGGGCGTCTGCGTCATACACCCCCTTTCCGCTCTTCACGGGAACGGTGCCGTACGGCAGCATCATGCCGACCTTGTAGTCCATGTCCCTGAGCTTCAGGGCAAGGCCGAGGGAGACGAAGGTCCGGCCCGCGAAAGCGGCGCTGGATGCGACGAAGATGGGAATCATAATAATACCTCCTTAAAAAATCAGGGTCCAGGCGTCAGGGTCCGGTAGCCAGGGTGAGGAGTACCGATCAAGATAAAGACTTGATCAATCCACTCAGCAATCGCGTTGTTTCACTCCTCTTTTCCTCAAGTGCTGCCAAGCTATCAAGCCTTTAAAACCTCTTTCTTTTTGATCCATATAAACTTTCACCTTTTTTCTCTGCGCTCTTGAACTCTCTATTATGTTTGCGTTCCCTCACTCCTGTCACCTGGATCCTGAAAAATTATTCTCGCGTCAAGCGCCACCGCGCCTGCTTCCATCACCCTGAGCGGGTTCACATCCAGCTCCTGGATCCCGGGGAAATCGGACACGAGGCACGAGAGGTTCACAATGGCGTCCGCGATCACGTTGATGTCGGCGGGCGGCTCATTGCGGGCGCCGCGCAGGAGGCCGATGGTCTTGATCTCATTCACCATGGCGAGGGCGTCCTGCCGCGCCACCGGCACTATCCTGAAGGACACGTCCTTCAGCACCTCGACGTAGATTCCCCCGAGGCCGAACATGATCATGTGGCCGAAGGTGCGGTCGTAGGTCACGCCGAGGATCACTTCCTTGCCGCCTTTCAGCATTTCGAAGATCATCACGCCCTTGATGAAGGCTGCGGGCATGATGCGCCGCGCGTTGGACGTGAGCTCCAGGAATGCGTCCTCCGCCTCTTTCGGCGTCTTGACGTTCACCCGCACGCCGCCCACGTCGGTCTTGTGCAGGATGTCCGGTGACGAGATCTTCATCACCACCGGGAACCCGATCCGCGAGGCGGACCGGGCCGCCTCTTTCGAGGTCCTCGCGAGCGCCCGCTTCGGGAACTGGAAACCGTAACAGGCCAGGACCTGCATGGCCTCGTCTTCGCCCACCTTGTAGACGCCCTTCTTGAGAATTGACGCAATGGTTTCCGCTGCGGCGTCGACCTTGTGCCGGCACGGCTCCACTTCTTCAACGGCAGCATCCTGCCACGCCCGCTGGTCGGCCAGGCGCTTGAAGGCCTTGACGGCCAGTTCGGGGTAGGAAAAGTTCGGGACCGACGCGGCCTTCAGCAGGTTGATGCCCGCGGCCACGCGCTTCGCGCCCATGAAGGACGTGATGACGGGCTTCTCGGTGGACTTCGCCGTGGTGATGACCGCCTCGGCTGTCTTCTCCATGTCCGTCATGGCCTGGGGCGTCAGGACCACGAGGATCCCGTCCACATTCGGGTCTTTGGCGGCCTGTTCGAGCACGGCCGCGTAGCGCTCGGACGTCGCGTCGCCGATAACATCAATAGGATTGAAGATCGAGGCGTTCATCGGGAGTTTGGCGACCATGGCGTCGATGCTTGCCTTGGTCATGTGCGGCAGCTCTATGCCGAGCCGCTCGGCCGTGTCAACGGCGATAATGCCCGGTCCGCCCGCGTTCGTGATCACGAGCAGGCCGTTCCCCGCCGGGATCTTGCCCTCGGAAAAAGCGAGGGCGGTGTCGAACAGGTCCTGCACGCCCTGGGCGCGTATCACGCCGGTCTGCCTGAAGGCCGCGTCAAAGGCAACGTCTGACCCCGCAAGCGCGCCGGTGTGGGACGAGGCCGCGCGCGCGCCCGCCTCGGTGCCGCCGGATTTGAGCAGAATGATGGGCTTGACCTTCGTGGCTTTTTGCGCGATCTCGATAAAACGCCTGCCGTCAACCACGTCCTCGATATAGCCAAGGATGAGGCTCGTGCCGGGATCGTGCATGAAGTACTCGATGAAGTCGATCTCCGACAGGTCCGCCTTGTTCCCGAGGCTGATGAACTTCGAGAACCCGACATCGTTCCCGAGGGCCCAATCCATGATCGCGATGCCCATGGCGCCGGACTGGGAGAAGAAGCCGATCATGCCTTTCGGCAGCATGTCCGCCGCAAAGGTGGCGTTCATGTCGTTCGCGGTGTTGATGAGCCCGAGGCAGTTCGGCCCCAGGATGCGGATGCGCCGCTCCCGGCTGATCTGTTTAAGCTCTTCTTCGAGAAGCGCGCCGCCGGCGCCCGCTTCCTTGAACCCGGCGCTGATGACAATGGCCGACGTGATGCCCGCTGCCGCGCACTCACGGAGCGCGGCGGGTACGAATTTCGCGGGGATGACGATGATCGCAAGATCGACGTGTTGTCCGATCTCCGACACCTTTGCATACACCTGGAGCCCCAGGATCTCTCCGCGGGACGGATTGACCGGATACAGCGCGCCCCTGAACTTGAATTGCAGGAGATTGTTCAGCACGGCATGGCCGACCTTCTTCGGGTCCGCGGACGCGCCGATGACGGCAATGGCATTGGGGTTGAGAAGGCCTTCGAGCATAACAGTATTAGTTTAGATGAGAAAAGGCGCAGGGTCAAGGGAGAAGGGGAAACAAAGGAAGGCTTACCTGACAGCGTTCATCGACGACATGACCGGGCCCATCCGATTCTATCCGACTCTGGTCCGCCTTAATCCGTGAAAAATGCCCTTTCTCTGGTGAAACGTCAAAGCGTCTTGTAGTCGACAACGACCCTGCTCTCTTTTATTTTGCCGACGAACTCGGCGACCGCGCGATGGTCCGGATGGTTCTGATAGAGCTCGAGGTCCTTCTCGTTCTTAAAAAAGGAAAGGAGGACCACATCGTAGGCGGCCTCGGACTCGAGGAAGTTGATGCCGACTTCCAGATAAAAGATCTGCGGGATCGTATTTTTTAACGCCTCCAGCTCGATCTTGATCCTCTTCGCGTTCCGCGCTTTGTCCGCATCTTCCGCGAAAGCCTTGAGTTTCCACATCACCACATGTTTGATCATGGACATGCCTCCTTGCACGGGAAAGTTGATTTGTCGGGAAAGCGGGCTTTTTTCTGTTGCCCTGCCGGTCAATAGTTTGTATGATAGCAGCGCATGCGATGTTCGCAAGCGGCCCTGCGAACGATAATACACGGGGTTGATTAAAAGAGCAAGGGGTATGCGGGGATGATAAAGCGGTGCATACTGTTCATGTGTTGCGTCATGCTGGTGTCAGCTTGCGCAGCAACAAGGCCGCCGGTCGCGAAACCGCCGGAACTCCGGCAAAAGGCATATCAAAGGCCCTATACCGTGCTGGGCCGGCGGTATGAGCCGCTGCAAACCCACGCGGGGTTCATTCAGACCGGCATCGCAAGCTGGTACGGCGATGATTTCCACGGCAAAAAAACGAGCAATGGCGAGACCTACGACATGCATGCCATGACCGCGGCGCACAAGACGCTGCCGCTCGGCGTTTTCGTCAGGGTGACGAACACCGCCAACGGTAATGAGGCCATCGTGCGTGTCAATGACCGGGGACCGTTTGTAAAAGGAAGGATCATCGATCTGTCCTATTCAGCGGCAAAGGCGCTCGGCGCCGATATTGCGGGAACAGCGCCGGTAAGGGTCGAGGCGCTGGGGTACCAGGGAGACGGCACGGGCCGGTACATGGCGCCGGACAACTATGACACCGGCAATTATACCGTCCAGATCGGCGCGTTTACCGAGCCCGGGAATGCGAAAAGGCTTTCCGAAGAGATGAAGGGGACATATGGTTTCTCGGAAATTCATTCAGCCTGGGTGGGAGGAGAGCGCTTCTATCGGGTCTATGTCGGCAGGCATTCGTCGTTGAGCTCGGCTGAAACGGCGGAGCGGAACATGGAAGAGCATGGATATCCAGGCAGCTTCGTGGTGTCGCTGGACTAAGACCAGGGGTATCCGGCCAGTTCCAGCCCTGCTATCGCAATACGTCCCTCACTTTTTGTAAGAGCTCATCGGGCGAAACAGGCTTGTAGAGAAAGTTCACGCCATCTTCCATGACCCCCCTTTTTTGAATCATATCGGCGGTATAGCCGCTGACAAAAAGCGCTTTGATGTCGGGCCGCATTTGTTTAATTGCGTCATAGGCCTCTTTGCCGCTCTTTTTCGGCATGATGACATCCAGGACCAGCAGGTGAATTTTGTCTTTATTCTCAATAAATTTATGTATGGCATCCTCGCCATCGTGCGCCACGATGACTGTGTAGCCGGCGGTCGTGAGCACCTCTTCCAGCACATCTCTGATGACCGCATCGTCTTCCGCATAGAGGATCGTCTCGGCGCCGCCTTGTGAAACAGAAAGTTCTTCCGACCTTTTCTCTTCAATCGCCGTTGGGCAGAGCGGAAAATATATATTGAAGGTCGTCCCTTTGCCCGGAACACTGTCGACGGAAATATGTCCTTCGTGTTGTTTTACAATTCCATGGACGATTGAAAGCCCCAGACCCGTTCCCTTGTTGACCTCTTTTGTGGTAAAGAAGGGGTCGAACATCCTTTGTTTTGTCGTTTCGTCCACTCCTTCGCCGGTATCGGAAATGGAGAGGAGGGCATAGTTGCCGGATGGGACAGCTCCGTGGATCCCTATGATGTCGGTGTCGACCGTTGCCCTGGACGTTTCCATCGACAACGTCCCGCCCGCGGGCATTGCATCCCGCGCGTTTGTGGCAAGGTTCATAAGGACCTGTTCGAGCTGACCCCGGTCCGCCTGTATGCTTACTTCTCCGGGGGCAAGCGTTGTCTTGACTTCGATATCTTCCCCAATGATGCATGATAAAAGATTGTCAACATTCCTGACGATCTTGTTCATATCAACAGGCTGCATTTGCATGATCTGTTTTCTGCTGAAGGCAAGGAGATTCTGGGTGAGCATCGCCGCTCTCTGCGCTGAAGCGAGGATGCTGTCCAGGGGCTTCGTTAAGGGGTCGTTCCTCATTATCTTCATCTGCATGATACTGCCATAGCCGATAATGGCTGTCAGGATGTTGTTAAAATCATGGGCGATCCCGCCGGCAAGCCGGCCCACGGCCTCCATTTTTTGGGCCTGGAGCAGTTGCGCTTCGAGTTCTTTACGCTCGGTGATGTCCAGAATGATTGCAACATAAACGGGGAGGTGTTCAAAAACAGAACGCTGAAGATGCACCTCCACGGGATAGACAGAGTTGTTTTTCCGGCGATGAACGGTTGTGAACCGGATCGAGTTCTTTTTATCGGCGTGAAGCGGCTCAATAAGGGCCCTGAATTTTTCGGCGGTATATTCCGGCTTGAGGCGCAACGGCGTCATCAGGCGCAGTTCTTCCATTGCATAACCAAGATTGTCCCGCGCCCCCTGATTTACGAATATGAATTTCAGCGTTTCCGCGTCAAAGATGTAGATTTCGTTGAGAGAGGTTTCAAGAATGAGCGCCAAACTCGAGGCCTTCTCCTCCGTTTGCTTGCGTTCGGTGATGTCCTGCACCGTACCCCGGAAAAGGATCGGTTTGCCGTCTTCATTCTGAATTACTTCTCCACGAGAATGTATCACGGCTTCGGTCCCGTCCTTGCGGAGAATACGGAAGTCGATGTGGTACGGTTTGTTCTCATACACGGCTTCCTTCCCGGCTTGCTTGAACCGTTCCCGGTCATCCGGATGTATGCCGTCCAAAAGCAGCTGATAGCTTGCATCCGTCGTATGAGGCTCGTGGCCCAGGATTCGATACAGCTCGTCGGACCAGGTTACCCTGTTGGTGGCAACATCACGCTCCCAACTGCCGATGTGCGCAATGCGTTGTGATTCCACGAGCTGGGCCTCGCGCAGCCGCAGCGCTTCCTCGGCCAGTTTGCGCTCGAGGCCTTCCTGCTCAAGCGCTTCTTTGGCCCGCAAAAGCCGGGAAGCATAGAGGCGTGATGTGTCGATACGGGAAAATAAGAGCCACAGGTAGCCGGCAAGAAATCCGGTAATGAGGACCCCGAAGGCAAGAACCAACCAGGGCTTGGCAATATCCTTCGCTTTCAAGGCGAAGTCAGCTTGCTGCTGGAGCTGCTCCTGGTGTGTTTCCAGTTTGTACAAAATAACGGACACGGCAAGACCAAGGAACACCACAAGAGCCAAGGCCGCATATCGGCTCCTCGAGGGCGCGTGCCGGCGATGCCGCCGCGCTTCGTTATCCGGTTGTGCCGAGGATTGAAGGTCCACTGTTCTCCGTTCTTTGATCGGTATTATTTTATGTTCTCGCACCATGCCCGGGCGTTCTGAAACATCCTGAGCCAGGGAGAGGCGTCGAGGGAGTTCCTGAGTTCTTCCGGCAGCCAGCCCCACTGCCAGGTGAGGACCGCGCGTTCCGGGTGGGGCATCATGGCAAGGTGGCGACCGTCAGGAGAGCAGAGGCCCGCAATGCCCGCGGGAGAGCCGTTGGGGTTGAAGGGATAGGCTTCGGTGATCTTTGATCCATCATCCACGTAGCGGACCGGCGCAAGACCGTGTTCACATTCTTTGAACAGGTTCTCATCGGGGAAGTAGGCCAGCCCTTCACCGTGGGCCACCCAGATGCCGAGCACGGAATTTTCCATGCCGGCCAGCATGATCGAAGGGCCCTTCAGGACCTTCACGGTCGAGAAGCGGGATTCGAAGCGGCCTGATTTGTTGTGGATGAAGCGGGGCTGGAGCTCGTCCGCGATCCCGCGCCAGGGCACCCAGCCCAATAATGCCATGAGCTGGCAGCCGTTGCACACACCGAGGCTGAAGGTGTCGGGGCGGTGATAGAATTGTTCGAGCTGCTCCCAGACTTTTTTATTAAACCGAAGCGAAGCCGCCCAACCCTTGGCTGAATCAAGCGCATCCGCATAGCTGAATCCGCCCACGAATACGGCGCCGCGGAAACGGTCGAGGGTGATGCGGCCGTCGAGCAGATCGGTGACCGTCACGTCCCAGGGCTCGAAGCCCGCGAGGAAGAAGGCCGAAGCCATCTCGCGGTCCCCGTTGCTCCCCTCTTCACGGATGATCGCGACTTTGGGTTTCTCGAGCTTACAGAAGTCCTCCTCGGCTGTTTGCGTCGGCGTAAAGGGAATGACAAAGGACGGACCTGTGCGGTCGTAGATGTTCTTGCGCTCTTCATGGACATTCACGGGATTTCTCTGGAGAAGATCAAGCTGGTGGCTCGTCTCTTCCCAGAGGTCACGGAGCGCCCGCATGTCCTCCGATAAGACAGCGCGGAGTGCGGAGTGCGGGGTGCGGAGTGAAATAACGATCCGCTTATCGGAAGTTGTCTTTCCGATTACTTGAAAGGGCACGTCGGCTTTGTCGAGAATCGCACGAATAGTTTTCTCATGCTTCGGGAGATATTCCATGACAAGACCCAACTCTTCGGAGAAGAGTGCTGCCAAGGCCTCCGACTGTTTTCCGAGGTCGATCTCGAGGCCGCAGTTTCCGGCAAAGGCCATCTCCAAAAGCGTGGTGATGAGGCCGCCGTCCGAGCGGTCATGTCCCGCGAGGACCAGCCCATCATGCAGGAGCGTCTGTACGGCATTGAAGGTCCTGGTCATCAGCTGGGGGTCGTCGAGATCCGGCGACTGGTCGCCTACCTGGCCGAAGACCTGAGCCAGCGCGGAACCGCCGAGCCGGTTCCTACCCCCGCCGAGGTCGATGAACAGAAGCTTGCTCGTTCCCTGCGCCTTGAGGTCCGGGGTCACGGTCTTGGTGATGTCCGGGCAGGTGACGTAGGCGGAGATCACGAGCGTACCGGGCGATTTCACGGTCTCGTGACAACCATCGGCATTGGTCACCTTTGCAGCCATGGACAGGCTGTCCTTGCCGCCGTCCACGGCCATGCCGAGTTCGAGCATCATGTCGCGCATGGCAACAGCGGCGTCATAGAGCCGCGCGCCTTCGCCGGGGAGCTTCGGCGCCCACATCCAGTTTGCCGAGCAGCGGATGTCGCCGAGCCCGCTTACCCGCGCCCAGACGAGGTTCGTGAGCGCTTCTCCCACGCTCATCCTGGCCATGGCGGCAGGGTCGAGCAATTCCTTGATCGGCTGTTCACCGATCGAAATCGCGGCGCCGGTCAGTCCGAAGTGGGACTGAGCGATCACGGCAACGTCGGACACCGTAAGCTGGAGCGGACCCGCGCACTGCTGCCGCGCGATCAAGCCTGTTACCGAACGATCGACCTTGTTCGTGAGAAAACGCTTGGAGCCTACGGAGACGAGACGGAGCACGCGGTCGAGCGCCGAGCGTATGGTCAGGTCTTTCGGAAGTTTGAGTGGCTTGAGCGTGGTCTTCTTTCTCTCGAGCCTGAACACCTTCTGCGGCATGTCGCCGAGAACTTTGGCGAGCTCGAGGTTTTCCGGCGTTGTGCCGTTGAGCTCATCATGGAGCGTTATATATCCGTCACCCGTGATCGCGCCGATGATCGCCATCGGCACCTTCTCGCGAGCGCAGAGCGAGCTGAAAAGGCCCTCGTGTTCGGGTTTCAAGAGGAGCGCGTTCTGCTCCTGATATTCCGCGCCCCAGAGCTCGAGGACCGAGAGCGTGTCGTCGCCCACGAGGACCTTGCGGATATCGATCTTCGCGCCCGCGGGATGCACAAGCTCTTTCACCACGTTGCAGTTGCCGCCCGCGCCCTGGTCATGGATGCTCTGGATCGGGTTCCTCTCCCCGAGCTCCACGCAGGCGCGGACCACGCGGTTCATCTTCTGTTCCATCTCCGCGTCGCCGCGCTGCACCGCGTTGAAGTCGAGCTCGGCGAGGTTCTCGCCCTGGATCATGGACGAGGCGGCGCCGCCGCCCATGCCGATGCGATAGGCCGGGCCGCCGACCTTGACCACGAGCATGCCCTTTGTTGCTTCTGTTTTATTCGTGTGGCGGGAGTCCATCTGGCCCACGCCCGCGCTGAACATGATCGGCTTGAGCCATTCCCTGCGTTCGCCGTCGGGCAGGCGAAGGCCGAAGGAGCGGGTAAAACCCTGAATCACGGGCTCGCCGAACTTGTTGCCGTAGTCCGATGCGCCGTTGCTCGCTTCGATCTCGATCCGGAGTGGCGATGCAAGATTATTCGGATATGAAAATGACGCGTCTTCCCAGGGAAGCTCATAACCGGGGATGTGGAGGTTGCCCACGCAGTAGCCGGCGGCGCCCGCTACCACGAGTCCGCCGATGCCCGTTGCCTGCACGTCGCGTATGCGGCCGCCCGTGCCGGTCTCGGCCCCGGGGAACGGCGCTACGCCCGAGGGGAAGTTGTGCGTCTCGGCGGTAAAAATGATATGGTACTTGCGCTTCGCCTCACGGAACGGGGATGGTTTCCCGACGAGCCCCGGGATGATGGTGGTGATGTCGTATCCCGTAATTGCGCTCGAGTTGTCGCTGAAGGCAATGACGCTGTTGTTCGGGTTCGCATCGTAGGTCGCCTTGACGAGCTTCATCAGGTTGCCGGGAATTTTCTTCCCATCCACGATGAGCTTGCCGCGGAAGAACCAGTGGCGCGAGTGTTCGCTGTTCGATTGTGACAGGTCAAAGCACTCCACGTTCGTGGGGTTGCGCTTGATGTCCTTTACAAAGAGATTGGTATAGTAGTCCAGGTCCCAGTCATCGAGCCCCAGCCCCATCTCGCGGTTCAGCTTTTCGAGGGCGGGCTTCCCCTGCTCCATAAGCGGAATGATGCGCATTGGTTCCGGTTTGGTCCCGGTCTCGAAGGTTTTGAGCGGTTTGGGATAGGGGCATTCGGTCATGCGATCATGGACAAGGGGAAGAAATGCGGTTTTGAGCTCATTGCTCATGGCTGATGGAGCATCAAGCAGGAGCAGGTATCGCCGGGAACGCTCGATCCTCGTGATCGTTGTGAGGCCGCAGGCGTGGCAGACGGACACGGCATTGGTAGACCAGGCCGTGGTGAAATTCATGCGGGGGCCGACCTCGAGGACCAGGTTCGGAGTTTGGAGTTCCCCGGATAGGGACGTTCGAGGGCAGGCTCCGTTTTGAGTTAAAAAACTTTTGTCCGAAAATTGTTTCGGCTCGAAGGTCTCGGCCAGGAGCCAGCGAAGCAGGCGCATCTCGTCTGCTGACAACGGCCCTGTGGCCGCGATGTTGAAGCAGAACTCGGTCTCGAGCTCCCGGATCGCCGGAGAGACTATTTTCTGCGCAAGGGTGAGCAGGCCGGCGGTCTGGTACGTGGAGAGGGCCGGAGTGCGATAGAGATGAAAGAGGGTCATAGTATGGAGTCCCTTTGTTCTCCTTAGAGTACAGGCAATATCTCCTTCAAAAAGCGCCTGGTCTCCCTTGCTGCGGATACGCGCAAAACTTTGACCGTCACCCATACGCTCGAAAATTATGCCAGACAGCTCTTTTTCAGACAGAGTAAGTTTTTTCCGAGCACTCAGTCTTTCAACATCAGCAATGAGATAACACGCATAGCGATCAAGAGCAATATCATCAATTTATCACTGCGCACCAGAGCCGACTGTTACCATTTTCCTGATATCAAGAAAATGGTCGGCTACGTTGAGAGCGTTTGCGCTTTTGTTTTGCCATGATCGTTAGCAGGCCGGGTAGAGTGGAGCGAATCCCGGCATGTTTTTTGATCAGCCCTCTGACAACGATTACTTCTTCATAAAACGAAACTCTGGTTTCGTGATGTTCACCCGGCCTTCGTGCTAAGCAGCGCGGCTTTTTTTGGCGCGTACGTTCGGGCGATTGGTTAGATTCGATGTTGCTTTGGCTACTGCGATGAGGGACTGCAAAGCATTATTGACAGCCTCTTCGTTAGGGAAAGCCGCGGCAACTTCTGGTTTTATGACAACGATATTTGATCCCTCGCGTAAACGTTTTGCATATTTACCTCGCATCAGTGGCCCGGAGAAATCCGATCGCTTGTACTCCGCACGAAGTTCGTTAGCAGGTGTTTTTTATCCTTCTTCATACAGTTTTCGTTCTCCTTTGCTTGCCACGCGGGCACTGATGATGCGAATGGTTTCGCTTGTGTCGGTATGAGAAATCACAAGCACTTTTCCCCTTGCGGACAATCCGAACGTCACAGGACAAGTATCGCGGAGGTGTCTAAAACGAAGGACTCAGACGTTCCGGTCACGGGCATCTTCCTCCAGACGTTCTTTTCTCCGGTCCTTTATGAGCTTTTCAGAGGAATACCTGCCGCGCCCCGCCCCCCGAAAGGCCGCGATGGGATCTTTCGGCAATAAAATGAGCTTGATGGCGTTCCCATCGGCAATCCACTCCACCTGCGAACCAGGCTCGATATTGAACCGCTTCCTGAGTTCCACAGGAATAGTAATCTGACCTCTTGTAGAAACGGTGGTCATGCTGGCATCACCTTTTTCATGTTTCATATAACTTAACATGATCTCATCGGGGAGAGGTGCCCGCAGTCTTACCTGTCCACCATCGAGACAACCTTCTGCTCCGCGGCCTTCTTTTCTCCGGTCATCTCGCACTTGCCGTCGAAGGCAACGCCTTCTTCGATGATGAGCTTGGGCGTCTTGATGTTTCCCTGCACAGTGGCCGGCGAGAGGAGGTGCACCTTCTGGCTTGCATTGATGTTGCCGACGATCCTGCCGCTCGAGATGATCGTGCCCACGGAGATCTCGCCCTGGAGATATGAGCCGTCGCTGGCGATGAGCGTGTCCTTGGAGATGACCTCTCCCTCAACCCTGCCGTCAACGCGGATGGCGCCCTCGAAACTGAGCACGCCTTTGAACTCCGTGCCCTTGCCCAGGAAGGCGGAGATCTCGGACTGTTCTGATGTGCCTGAACCCTTTTTCAACATGAATGGATCCTCCTTGAAAAATTTGCAAATAGCGTAACCACGAAGCCACTAAGACAAGAAGTATAATTCCATAAGCTCGTTGTCTTTGGGCCTTTGTGTCTTTGCGGCGAAGGTCGGCGGCTTTTATTTTACCCGAGCTTCTCCAGCAACCTGTCAAGCTCTTCGGCGGAATAGTACTCGATCACGATCCTGCCGCCTTTGGACTTCGTTATGATGCTCACCTTGGTGCCGAGTGTCCTCTTGAGCTTCTCTTCCAAGGCTTTCATCTCATGGCTCTGCCGCGGTGTTTTCTCCTTTGCCGGGTTCTTGAGCCGGCCGGCGAGCGCTTCGGCCTCGCGCACCGAGAGGCCCTTCCTCACGATCGCTGACGCCGCCTGGATCTGGTCGCGCGCGCGTTCGAGCGACAGAAGCGCCTTGGCGTGGCCCATGCTGAGAGCGCCGGCGGCGATGCTCTGCTTCAATTCCCTGGGAAGTCCGAGGATGCGGAGAAAGTTCGTGATTGTCGATCGTTCTTTTCCCACGCGTTTCGCGAGGTCTTCCTGCGTAAGCCTGAACTCGTCCTGGAGCTGCTTGTACGCTTCGGCGGTTTCGAGCGGGTTCAAGTCCTCTCGCTGGATGTTCTCAATGAGGGCCTGCTCGATAAGCTCGCGCTTGGTTGCCTCTTTGACGAGCGCCGGTATGGTCTTGAGCCCGGCAAGCCGGGAGGCGCGCCATCGTCGCTCTCCGGCGATGAGGCCGTAGTTCGCCCCGATCCGGTGAACGATAACGGGCTGGATCACCCCGTGCTCTTTTATCGAAGCGGCAAGCTCTTTCAGGCTCTCATTTTGAAACGTTTTTCTCGGCTGGTACTCGTTCGGCACGATCTTGTCCAACTCGAGCTCGTGGATGCCGAGGGCCTTTCGCGCTTTATCGTCGAGCGCGGACAGGTCGGGAATGAGCGCGCCGAGTCCTTTACCGAGCGCCTGCTTTTGCATTGGTGATGACCTCCTTTGCGAGCTCCAGGTAGCTTTGCGCTCCCCGCGACCGGATATCGTACAGGAGCACGGGCTTGCCGTAACTCGGCGCCTCGGAAAGGGCCACGTTCCGGTGGATGACGGTGGTGTAGACTTTGTTGCCGAAATACTTGCGCACTTCCTGCGCCACTTGAGTGGCAAGGTTGTTCCTGCTGTCGAACATGGTCAGGAGCACGCCTTCGATGGCAAGGTCCGGGTTGAGGTCCTGTTTTATGAGCGTGATGGTGTTCATGAGCGCTGTCAGTCCCTCGAGGGCGTAGTATTCGCACTGCACCGGGATCAGCACCCCGTCCGCCGCGGTCAGCGCGTTGACGGTGAGCAGGCCGAGTGACGGCGGGCAGTCAATGAGGATATAGTCGTAATCGTTCCGAAAGCTTGCGATCGCCTTCTTGAGTACGCGCTCGCGGGCGATCATCTGGATGAGCTCTATCTCAACGCCCACCAGGTCTATCTTGGCGGGAACCACATCAAGCCAGGGGAAGTGCGTTGATTTTTTTATCTCCTGGAGCGTTTTTTTGCCGGTGAACAGGTCATAGGTGCTGCCGACGAGCTCGCTCCGGTCGATGCCCATGCCGCTCGAGGAATTGCCCTGGGGGTCCGAGTCGATGAGCAGCACCTTTTTTTCCGCCGCGGCGAGCGACGCCGCGACATTCACGGTGGTCGTGGTCTTGCCCACGCCGCCCTTCTGATTTGCAACTGCTATGACCCTGCCCATGCTTTCGGACGCCCCCCGATACCGCTGACCCAGACCCTGGTTAATCTACCATAGGATGGTGATAAAAGGAAGAAAAAACTCGGTTTTCCGCGGCGGACGCCGGAAAACACTGGGGTAATGGGCCACATCAGAAGGCGGGACGGCCTTGTCAAAAGACCGCCGGTGGTTTTCGCGGAAACAGTTGCGGCTCTTGCAAACATGTCCGGCTTCCCGCTCAGAGCTTGCCCCTGCATGATTGAAGCAGGCGCGGGAATGACGGCATTGGGAGCTTTGCCAAAAGGCCCCAAGTATGTATTGTATCAGATCGTTATAGCCTGATCAATCCGCCTGCCGCCTGAGGAACGTGGGTTTGTCCAGGTCCTCCTGGTCAATGCCGAAGGATTCATTCCTGAAATCGAAGGCCTCCTGCTTGCGCTTCGGTTTTTCCAGGGACGCCCTGAACTCCTTAAAGTTCGCTATCGGCCGTTTGATCCGGTCTCTCATGCCCTCGTCGTCGAAACCGGTCGCGATCACCGTCACCATGATCTCCTCGCTCATGACCGGGTTGATCACCGCTCCGAAAATGATATTCGCGCTCGGATCGGCCTCTTCCTTGATGATCGCCGTCGCCTCGTGCAGCTCATTGATGCCGAGGTCATTGCCTCCGGTGATGTTGATGAGCACGCCGCGGGCGCCCTTGATGGAACCATCCTCCAGTAGCGGGCTCGCGATCGCCAGGTGCGCGGCATCCATGGCCCGGGACTCCCCCCGGCCGATCCCGGTGCCCATGACCGCCCTGCCGCGGAGCGACATCACGCTCTTGACGTCGGCAAAGTCGACATTCACATAACCCGGCACCATCACCACATCGGAGATCCCCTTGACCGCCTGACCAAGCACCCCGTCGGCGACCCGGAAGGAATCGAGCAGCGTGGTCCTTTTTTCAGCGAGGTTCAGCAGGCGCTCGTTCGGGATCACGATAAGGGCATCAACGTTCTTCTTGAGCTCGGCAATGCCTTCCTCCGCCTTTTGCATCCGGTTCATCCCCTCGAAGCTGAAGGGCTTGGTCACCACGCCGACCACCAGTGCGCCGACCTCGCGTGCGAGGCCGGCAAGCACCGGCGCGGCGCCCGTGCCCGTGCCGCCGCCCATGCCCGCGGTGATGAAGACCATGTCGGCGCCGGCAAGCGCGGCCCTGATCTTGTCCGCGTCCTCAAGGGCCGCGGTCCTCCCGATCTCGGGATTTGCCCCCGCCCCGCGGCCGTTGGTGATCTTTGACCCGATCTGGAGCTTGATCGGGACCCGCGCCAGCTCAAGGGCCTGCATGTCGGTATTGACCACGAGGAACTCGACCCCCTTGATGTCCGATTGGACCATGCTGGTCACTGCATTGCTTCCGCCGCCGCCCACGCCGATCACCTTTATGACGGCGGGCAGGCTTTCCTCCTCAAACTGGAACATCTCGTGCGCCCCCCTTTCCTCGCGCGGTTTCTCCACCGCGGCTTCGCGCAAGACCTCGCCCTGCGTCTTTGCCACAAACGCCATGATGTCTTGAAATCCAAAATTGTCTTCCATGGTATTCTCCTTGATCTCTTGCGCCGTAATCCTGGTCTCGGCATCGCTCTTCTTGGTCTTTCGCGCCATGATCCTGCCCTCCGATCCTCTTCTTTGGTTAGACGAAACCTTCCATCCACTTCCAGAGACGCTTCAGGCTCCCGCTGCTCCCGAAATTGCGCGGCGCCTCCTGCGCATTCTCGGCGCCGTAGAGCACAAGCCCCACTCCCGTGGCGTAGATCGGGCTGTTCACGACATCCATGAGGCCGCCGATGTTTCTCGGGGCGCCACGCCGGATCGGCAGACCGAGATAGCGCTCCGCCGCATCCTGCGCCCCTTCCATCAGGGCCGTGCCGCCGGTCAGCACAACGCCGGAGGCGAACATGTCCTCGAACCCCGTCTTTTTGAGCCGCTGCTGTACCATGCCGAACAGCTCTTCGACACGGGGCTCGATGATCTCGCACAAGATCTGGCGTGAGAGGAGCCGGGGCGGCCGGCCGCCCACACTGGGGACATCGAGGGTTTCCTCGTGCTTGACGAGGGACGACAGGGCGCACCCGTACTTGATCTTGATCTTTTCCGCCTCCGAAGCCGGGGTGCGCAGGCCGATGGCGATATCGTTCGTAAGATGGTTTCCGCCGATGGGAAGCACCTCGGTGTGCCACAAACTGCCCTCGAGGAAGAACGCAATGTCCGTGGTGCCGCCGCCGATATCCACGACGACCACGCCGAGTTCCTGCTCCTCGGACGTGAGCACCGCCCTGCTCGAGGCGAGCGGCTGCAGCACCAGGTCGTTCACATGCAGCCCCGCGCGCGAACAACTCTTCACGATGTTCTGAATGGCGGTTACCGCCCCGGTGATGATGTGGACCTTGACATCGAGCCGCGTTCCCGACATCCCGAGCGGGTCCTTGATTCCATCCTGGTCGTCGATGATGAATTCCTGAGGCAGGACATGGAGGATCTGCTGGTCCATGGGAATGTTCACGGCCCGGGCCCCATCGATGGCCCGCGCCACGTCCGCCGGACCGACCTCCCGGTTCTTGATCGCCGCCACGCCGCGCGAGTTCATCCCCTTGATATGGCCGCCCGAGATCCCCACATACACCGAGTTGATCTCCACGCCGGCCATAAGCTCTGCCTCATGCACCGCTTTTTTTATGGACTCAACCGTGCTGTCAATGTTGACGACCACCCCTTTTTTCAGTCCGTGCGAAGGATTGATGCCGATACCGATGATATCGACCTTTCCGTCGTCCTTGACCTCGCCTACGATGGCGCAGACCTTGGTTGTCCCCAGGTCCAGACCCACGAGCATATTATTCGGTTTTTTTGCCACTGCCGCCTCCTTGAGAGGGTCCGGGGTTCAGGCATCAGGGTACAGGTAAAATGCATCAGCTTTTTTCCGGACCCTGGCCCCCGTACGCTGAACGTTGTCCTATATTTTTTTTCCCTTGACCCCGGCCCCTGTGCCGTGGCCGCTGTCTTTTTTCACCATCACCGCCGCCTGTCGCTCGGGACGAAGGTCCACGTAGGAGATCTCCAGGCCGCGCTGTTTTCCATCAGACAGGAGCTCGGCAAGCCTGCTGAGCTTCTCCGCATAATTGCCCGCGCCGATCTTGAACTCGTGGTCGGCATACACAACACTGAGCGTCTCGGGAGATTCCGCCTTGATCGTCACCTCAGGCAGCCGCCACCCGCCCCGTTCAGCGATCTCGGCAATGAGCATCAGCGCTTCGGCAATGCCTTCGGACGTCACCTGCTCGCCGGACCGTACGCGATGGTCCTTGACGGCAACGATGGGGAGCTGCCATGCCGATGCGTTTTCTTTCACGAGCTTTTCGATGATGACCCCGTCGCCGTCCATCACGTATCGGCCGGCGCCGGTATCCAGCAGCGCATAGGGGACCCGCTCGGCAACCACCATACTGATCCTGTTCGGCAGGCGGCGATGGATCCGGACCTCCCGCACCCAGGGGTTCGCGCGCGCGCGCGCGGCCACGGTTTCAAGATCGACCCGGAATATGTTCTGGCCGGTGAATACGCCGGTGATCGCCCGAAGCTCGGCCTCGCTCACCTGCTTCACACCCTTTACATCCACGCCCGCGATCTGGAACATCTCCGCGCGCAGGAGCGCCTGGTAGGCCTGCCGGGCCAGCACACCGCCTGCGATGATAATAACGACCATGACGATTCGCAGCGCGGCGGTTTTGGTCCCCGCTCCGCCTGTCCGGGACCGTCCGGCAGCGCGTCCCGCCTCGGCCCGCTTAACGGTCACGCGGCTTGAGTTGCCGCGGTACGATCTTGGGACTTTTACGTTTTTATAGTCGCGCATCCTGCCTGCTTCCAGCTGCCTCCTGTCTACTCATCCGTGCTTCACCAGCGCCAAGCGCAGAATTTCCTCCACTAAGCCGGGGAAAGACATGCCGACACCTCGTGCGATATCGGGCAGAAGGCTCGTGACCGTCATCCCCGGCAGGGTGTTCACTTCAAGGATATAGGGCTCGCCGGCGGCATCAATTATAAAATCCACCCTGCTGTATCCCCTGCAGCCCAGGGCGCGGTGCGCGGCCAACCCCGCATCGAGCGTCCGCTTGTACACTGCCTCGGGGACTCTCGCGGGGAAAAAATGCTCCGACATTCCTTGTTCGTACTTTGCTTTGTAGCTGTAGAAGACGTCCCTCGGCACGATCTCAATGGCGCCCAAGGCGCGCTCGCCCAGGACGCCGACCTGTACCTCCATCCCGCGGATGTATTTCTCGAGCAGGACCTCGCGGTCATACGAAAAGGCCAGCTTCACCGCGGGAGCAAGCTCATCGCCCGTGTTGATCACGCTCACCCCGACACTTGATCCCTCGGAGCTCGGCTTGACAACGAGAGGAAAGCCAAGCTCCAGCTGCGCTGTCGTAAGCGGTTCCTTATCGCCGGCGGAAACAACCATGAATGGTCCTACGTGAAGGCCATACGCCTTGAACACGGTCTTGGAGATGATCTTGTTCATGCCCATGGCGCTCGCGAGGATGCCCGAGCCCGTATAGGGAATGCCCAGGAGCTCAAGCAGTCCCTGGATCGCGCCGTCCTCTCCAAACTTGCCGTGGAGCCCGTTGAAAGCGACCTCGACTCCCGATTTCCGGAGCTGCTCTCCCACATCTCTGCCGACGTCGACGGCAACGGCATCATATCCTTTGTCTTTCAGCGCCGCCAGAATCGCGTTCCCGCTCGCAAGCGAAACCTCCCGCTCCGACGACAACCCGCCCATAAGCACACCGATCTTTTTTTTCGTCACCAATCCCATAATTCAATCCTAAATCCTGATATCGAAACTCTAAATAAATTCAAAAGTCCTAAATTCGAATGTTCAAAACATTTTGCTTATTTTCTTTAAACATTTGCACTTGTTTAGGATTTCGTCTTTCGTATTTAGAATTTGTTTTTAAGAATCTTCTCCTATTATCTTTATCTCCGGCTCAAGCAGCACACCGGACACCTCGAGTACTTTCTCTTTGACGAGCTCCATGAGCGTCAGTACATCCGTTGCTTTCGCCTTGCCCGTGTTCACGATAACGTTGGCATGCTTTTCCGAAACCTGCGCGCCGCCGACGTTCCTCCCCTTGAGCCCGGCATGTTCTATCAACTTGCCCGCGGACTCTTCCCGCGGGTTTTTGAACACCGAGCCCGCATTCGGGAAGCCCCGGGGCTGACGCTGCTTTCTGGCGCGCAGCAGCTCTTTGATCCGCGCCTTGATCTTCTCCGTCTTGTCGTGCCGCAGGACCACCCGCGCGTCCAGCACCAGATGCCCTTCGGGGATCGAGGTCGTCCGATAGCTGAACCCCAGTTCCTCCGCGCCCATAGTGATCGACTCGCCCTCGGGCGAGATCAGGGAAACGGATTCAATGACATCCCCCATCTCGCCGAGAGCGGCGCCGGCATTCATGCAGACCGCGCCGCCCACCGTGCCCGGGATGCCGGCGGCAAACTCAAGGCCCGTGAGCCCCCGCTCCATGGAAAAGGAGAGAAGCCCGGCCAGGGACGCGCCGGCCTCAGCGTACACCGCGGCAAAAGAACCGCCGATCGAGTGGTATTCCCGTTCTATCCTGATCGTATTCATGCGCTGTAGGGAGATCATCACGCCGCGAAACCCGCCGTCCCGCACGAGCAGATTGGTGCCCCCGCCGAGGATGAAGGAGGGCAGCTGCCGGGCCTTGATCGCCTGCAGCAGGCGACGAAGGTCCTCCCGGTCAGCCGGGCAGGCGAGAACATCGGCCGGACCGCCGATGCCGTACGACGTGTGCCTGCTCAGCGGTTCGTCTCTCCTGAGCTCTCCTTTAAAGTTTGGTATTTCCATGGTCCCTGTGTTTCAATCGCTCCACAACCTGTTCCCCAATCTTCCACACATCGCCGGCGCCGAGCGTGATCAGAAGATCGCCCTTTTTGAGGACCGAGAGCAGATGCTCGACGATCTTCTCCCGGTCGGGAATGAAGGTCACGTCCTTGTGCCCGTGTTTTTTGATCCCCTCGTACAATCCCCGGCCCGATATGCCGGGGATCGGTTGCTCCCCTGCCGCATAGATCTCCATCACCACCAGCGTGTCCGCCTGGTTGAATGCGGTAAAGAATTCATCGAGCAGATGCCGCGTCCTCGTATAGCGGTGGGGCTGGAATACCACGACCACACGCCGCTCCGTGCCTGCCGCCGCGGCGAGCGTGGCCTTCACCTCAGTGGGGTGGTGGCCGTAATCATCGACAATCGTGATCCCGCCCGCCTCGCCCTTGATCTGGAACCGACGCTGAACGCCGCTGAAGTCCTTGAGCGCTTTTCTGATGACCTCGAGCTCGAGGTCCAGTTCCCTCGCCACGGCAATGGCCGCAAGACAGTTGTTGATGTTATGCGCGCCCGGCGCCGAGAGCTCGAACCATCCAAGGTCCGCGGCGTGGTGCAGCACCTTGAACTTCGATCCGAACGGCCTGAGCGAGACGTCCCGGGCCTGGTAATCAGCCTGCGAGCTCATGCCATAGGTCTGGTACCGCTTCCGCACTAAGGGAATAAGGGCCTGGATGTGCGGCTGGTCCAGGCACAAGATGGACACGCCATAGAACGGGACCTTGTTGATGAAGGTAAGGAAGGCCGCCTTGATCTCATGGATGTCCTTATAGTAGTCGAGGTGCTCCTCATCAATGGTCGTGACCACGGCGATCGTGGGAGAAAGTTTCAGGAAGCTCCCGTCGCTCTCGTCCGCCTCGGCCACGAGGAACTCGCCCTGGCCGAGCTTGGCGTTCGTGCCGAGGCTGTTCAACTTGCCGCCGATGACGACCGTGGGGTCGATCCCGCCGGCCGCAAGCACCGTGGCGACCATGGAGGTCGTCGTGGTCTTGCCATGCGCGCCCGCGATGGCAATGCCGTACTTGAGCCGCATGAGTTCGGCGAGCATCTCCGCCCGCGGAATGACCGGGATTTGCCGCTCCCGCGCGGCGAGCGCCTCGATATTGTCGTTCTTCACCGCCGACGAGATTACCACTACATGCGGTGACGAAACGTTCTCCGCGCGGTGGCCGATGAAGATCTCGCCGCCCAGTTTTTTCAGCCGCTCCGTCGTGTCCGACTCCTTCATGTCGGAACCGGTGACCTTGTACCCGAGGTTCAGAAGCACCTCGGCAATGCCGCTCATGCCGATGCCGCCGATCCCCACAAAATGAATGTGTTTAATTTTTTTGAACATAGTCTTTACAGAGCCGCACAATCTCCGCCGCCGCCGTATTTTCCATCGGCGCCGGCGTCGCGCCCGCCGCGCCGGCCCCCCGGGCATGATGTTTTTTGATAACACCGGCCAGCTTCTCCGGCGTGAGGTCCCGCTGGAGGACCACCTCGGCCATGCCGCGCGCCGCCAGCGTCCTCGCATTGTACTCCTGGTGGTTGTCCGCGGCAAAGGGAAAAGGGACCAGCACCGCGCGCTTGCCGCAGACCGCGAGCTCGGCCACCGTGGTTGCGCCCGACCGGCCGACCACCAGATCGGCGACCGCGTACGCCCCGGCCATGTCGTGGATATAGGGAAGCACGACCGCCCTCACTCCCGCGTCACGATAACCGGCGGCGACCAGGGCGACGTCCTTTTCCCCGGTCTGATGAAGGACCTGAAGCTCATGGACGTCTTTCAGATAATCAGCGGCCTGCTTCATGGCCATATTGATGGCGTGAGCGCCGCCGCTCCCGCCCATCACCAGGACCGTGAACCTTCCCGGTCCAAGACCGAAACCAGCGAGCGCCTTGTCGCGGTCTCCTTGTTCGATCCCCTTCCTGACCAGCGGACCGAGGTTCGCTGTTTTTTCCGGGGAGAAGAACTTCCGCGCCCCGGTCCCGGGAAAGCACAGGACCACCTTGTCAGCCAGTTTCCCCAGTTTCCGGTTCGCAAACCCGGCATAGGAATTCGGCTCTACAAGAAATAAAGGGATCCGAAGACCCAAGGCCGCCAGGCCAATCGGGCCCGAGGAATAGCCGCCCACGCCGATCACGACATCAGGCCTGAGCTCGCGAAGCGCCATCAGGGATTGGAGCACGCTCACGGGCATCAGGACCATCGTCTTGATTATCGACAGGAGGTTCATGCCCTTGAGCTTTCCGACCGTGATAAAACGGACCGGCAATCCTTCTTTTGGGAGCACCGTGGCCTCGAGGCCCTGGGCCGTGCCGACGAACACGACCTCGTTGCCGCTCTCCTTCAGCAGCTCACGGGCGATGGCGATCCCCGGATACAGATGGCCTCCGGTCCCCCCGCCTGCGATCACCACTTTCATGCCGGGGCCTCTGTAAAAACCTTTTCACCACAGAGAACGCAGGGGGAAAAAACGAACAATAAATACCTTGCTTGCTTTTGCGTTTCTTTGCGCTCTTTGCGGTAAATAATTGTTTTATTCAAATCGTTTCCTTTGAAATATTCAACAGCACCCCGAGCGCCGTCATGGTGATCACAAGCGATGAACCGCCGTAGCTCACGAGCGGCAGCGCGATGCCCTTCGTGGGCACGAGCCCGGTCACGACCGCCATGTTGAGCGCCCCCTGGACGCAGATCAGCAGCGTGATGCCGAGTGCGAGCATGCGGCTGAACAGCGCTTCCGAGGCAAGCGCGATCCGCACCCCCCGCCACAGAATAATAAGAAAGAGAACGACGACCGCGAGCGCGCCGATCAGACCAAGCTCTTCCCCGATCACCGCGTAGATAAAGTCCGAATGCCGCTCCGGCAGGAAGAGGAGCTTCTGCCTGCCTTCACCCAGTCCCCTTCCGAATATTCCACCGCTGCCAAAGGCAAGGTAGGATTGGATGATCTGATGGCCCGCTCCCTGCGGGTCGGCCCAGGGGTCGAGGAACGAGAAGACCCTGCGGGAGCGGTATGCGCTGTGGGCCACGGCGGCATAAACGATCGGGAGCGCCGCGACGACGGTGCCGCCGAGATGGAGCAGGTTCGCGCCGCCGGCGAAGAGCATGATGCCGGCCACGCCCGCGAGCGTCATGGCGGCGCCGAAATCCGGCTGGCGGAGCGCCAGGAGAAGAAATACGCAGATCACGACATAGGCCGGAAGCAGTCCGTTTTTAAAATCGCGAAGCGCCGCCCCCTTTTTTACGATATAGTGGCTCATGTACACAACAATTGCGAACTTGGCAAACTCAGACGGCTGGAACGAAACGAACCCGAGCCGCAGCCACCTCCGGGACCCATTGACCATTCTTCCCACGCCCGGTATGAGCGTTAATGCGAGCAGCACACAGGCAACAATCAGCAGGCCGAGCACCACGCGCCTGTCCTGAAGCACGGCGTGGTCCATGCGCATCGTAAGCGCCATCAGCGCAAGGCCGATGACGGCCCACATGAGCTGGCGTTTCATGAAGTACGCCGGGTCGTCGTAGGTCTTAAGCGCCACAACGCTGCTTGAGCTGTACACCATCACGATGCTGACCACCAGAAGCGCCAGGATTGCCGCGAGCAGCGGCGCGTCGTAATGACCTTTATAATGCATCACGTTCCGCATTCTCGTGCTCCGTTTGAGCACAAAGCAGAGAGCAGAGCGCATAGGGTAAAGTATCTACGTCCTCTTTGCCATGTCCCATGCCCCATGCCCTATGCTCCGTGCCCCATGCTCCATGCCTACAGCTCCTTCACCGCTTCCTTGAACTGTCTCCCGCGGTCCTCAAAATCCCTGAACATGTCAAAACTCGCGCACGCGGGCGACAGGAGCACGACGTCCCCATGGCCGGCCCGGGTGGCCGCGAGCCGCACCGCCTCCCGCAGCGACTGCGCGAACACCGTCTCCGTTGCCGTGCCGAGGACCTTTGCCATCTTGTCCGCGGCCTTGCCGATCAGGACCAGGAGTTTGACCTTGCGCTTGAACAGGTCGTAGAGCGGACTGAAATCGCTTCCCTTGTCCAGGCCCCCGGCGATCAGGATCACGGGCCGGGCGAACCCCTCCACCGATTTGATCACTGCGCCGACATTCGTGCCTTTCGAGTCGTTCATATAGCTCACACCGTCTTTTGTGCGCACGAATTCGAGCCGGTGTTCAAGACCGGGAAACTCCCGCAACACTGATGCCGCCGATCGGATGTCAGCCCCCGCCAGGAGGGACAGCGCTGTTGCGGCCAGCGCGTTTTCGAGGTTATGCACGCCGCTGATCTTTATTTCATCAACGGCGATAACACGACGTCCATTGAACAGAAGGTGTCCCTCGAACACGCACGCGCCGGGGTTGAATCTGAGCCGCCGTGAAAAAGGAATGACCGTGGCGGCCGCGTGCCTGGCGTAGGACTTCACGATGGGATCATCGAAATTCAGGACCAGAAAATCTCCTTGTTGCTGGTTCTTGAAGATCCGCGCCTTGGCTTCTCCATATTCCTCAAGACTGCGATACCGGTCGAGATGGTCCTGGGTCACGTTCAGGACCGTCGCGAGCCGCGGCCTGAAGGTCTCGATGTCCTCAAGCTGGAAACTGGAAAGCTCGGCGACGATCCAGTCTGTTCCCGAGAGGCGCGAGACATCTTCGGTGAGGGCGGTCCCGATATTACCCGCGACCAGCGCGTTCTTCTTCGCCTTCGCGAGCATCAGCCCCACGAGGGTCGTGACCGTTGACTTGCCGTTCGTGCCCGTAATGCCGATGTACGGCGCATCAGAGAGCAGCCACGCAAGTTCGAGCTCGCTGATCACCCTGACGCCATGCCGCTGCGCCCGCAGGACCGGCGCTAGCCTGGGCACCCCGGGGCTGAGCACGATGAGCTCGGCCTCGAGGAAGATACGTTCCGGATGTCCGCCCGCCTCAACAGCGATGCCGCCGCCGAGGGACCTGAGCGGCGCGGTAAGCTGGTCCAGCGGCTTCTTGTCCGTCACCGTCACGATCGCGCCGAGCGCATTGAGCGCCCGCGCGGCCGCGGCGCCGCTCCGCGCCAGACCGACCACGGTCACCCTCTTGCCTTTGAAATTCTCCTTCACCGCGTTTCTTCCCTCCGGTATGCCGGAAAAATCCTTATCTCAACTTCAGCGACCCGATCGAGACCAGCGCCAGGATGATCCCGATGATCCAGAACCGGACGATGACCTTCGACTCCGGCCATCCGATCTGTTCAAAGTGATGGTGGATCGGCGCCATCCTGAAGAGACGCTTGCCCGTCAGCTTATACGACGCCACCTGCATGATTACCGAGACGGTCTCCATCACAAAAATGCCGCCCACGATGATCAGGATCAGTTCGTGCTTCGTCACCACGGCCAGTGCGCCGAGCGCGCCGCCGAGTGACAGCGACCCCACGTCCCCCATGAACACCTCCGCCGGGTGCGTGTTGTACCACAGGAAACCGAGGCTTGCGCCGAGCATGGCGCCGCAGAAAATGACAAGCTCGCCGCTCCCGGGGATGTAGAGGATCTTCAGATAGTCCGCGATGATCTTGTTCCCGCCCAGGTACACGATCACCGCATTCGCCGTGGCTGCGATGCCCACGAGACCGATGGCCAGGCCATCCAGTCCGTCGGTGAGGTTCACGGCGTTCGACGACCCCACGATGACCAGTGCGACAAAGGGGAGGTAGAACCAGCCCAGGTCGAGCAGCAAACTTTTCATGAAAGGCACGGAAAGAAACGTCGCCTCGCGGTCTCCGGAAAATTTATAGAGAAATATGCCGATCGCCATCGCCGCCGCGATCTGGAGTCCGAACTTCTGATATGCCCGCAGGCCGGTGGAGCGCTTCTTCACCACCTTGAGGTAGTCGTCCCAGAACCCGATGCCGCCGAAGGCAAGGGTGGCGAAGAACACCACCCACACATACCTGTTCGTGAGGTCCGACCACAACAGGACGGAGGTCGCGAGGGAGGCAATGATCAGCAGCCCGCCCATCGTCGGCGTGCCCTGCTTGGTGAGATGGGTCTGTGGGCCGTCAACCCGGATCTGCTGGCCGACCTTGAGTCTCCTGAGCCAGGCGATCATGGACGGCCCCAGCAGGAAGCTTACGAGCAGCGCGGTCAGGACCGCGCCCGCGCTCCGGAAGGTGATGTACCGGAATACGTTAAAACCGGAGAACGCGTCACGCAGGGGATACAAGAGATGATACAGCATTAAAACGCCTCCAGAATCTTTTCCATTTTCATGCCGCGGGATCCTTTGATCAGCACGGCATCTCCGGGCCGGGACACCTTGGTGAGCAGCGCGGCGGCCTCGGCCTGCGAGCCCGCTTCAAGCACCCGGTCCTTCGGCATACCGGCTTCGATCGCCCCTGCCCCCATCTGTTTCGCGAGTGGCCCCAGCGTGATCACCACGTCCACCCCCAGGCGGGCCGCGGTCGCGCCGATCGCGCGATGCGCATCGACTGCCGCGGTCCCCAGCTCAAGCATATCGCCGAGCACGGCAATGACCCTGCCGCCGAACCTCAGCGTGCTCAGCGTTGCAAGCGCCGCTTCCATTGACGCGGGGTTCGCATTATAACAATCAGCGAAAATGGTCCTTCCGTTGACCTGCTTAAGCTCCGAACGCATGGCAACCGGCATAAAAGCATTGAGGCCTTCCTTCACGGCATCGATGGACATGCCCACCGCAAGCGCGGCCCCGGCGGCGGCCAGGGCATTATAGATATTGTGTTTTCCCACGGCCCGCAGCCGGATGTTCGCCCGGGAATCGTCCGACTCAATCGTGAAGTCCGTGAAGTTTCTTTCCTGCCGGATGCCTGATGCGCGCACATCGGATTTTTTTTCGATGCCGAAGGAAAGGACCCGTCCGCTGAACTTTTTTTTCAGCGTTTCGAAGTAGTGGTCATCGGCATTCAACACCGCCGTACCGCCGGACTTCAGGTGGTCGAACAGCTCTCCTTTTGCCTGGGCCACCCTGTCCATGCTCTTGAGAAACTCGAGATGGGCCGGACCAATGTTGGTAATCACCCCGACATCGGGGCCAATGAACCGGGCGAGCGCGGCGATCTCCCCCGGGGCGCTCATCCCCATTTCCACGACCGCGGCCGTATGGTCCGCATTGAGCTTCAGGAGCGTGAGCGGCACGCCGATATGGTTGTTCAAATTCCCCTCATTCTTGAGCACCGGGCCTTTTTGCTTCAGGATGCGGGCGAGCATCTCCTTGGTCGTGGTCTTGCCGTTCGAACCGGTGATGCCCACCACGGGAACAGCGAAATTCCTGCGATGCATGAGCGCCATTTCCTGGAGCGCGGAGAGCGGATCTTCCACCGGCAGGATATTTTTCAGCCCGCCAAGACCGGAGAACCTGCGCTCAAGCGCCGTTCGCTCGACCAGCGCTCCCCAGGCCCCTCTTTTCATCACCTCGGGAACAAAATCATGGCCGTCGAAGCGGTCGCCTTTGATCGCCACGAAAAGCTCATTCGCGCGAATGGTCCGGGAGTCTATGGATACCCCCTTGATCTCCATCCCCGTCATTTTACCCAAAAGCCCCTTCAACCTTTTTTTTTCGGATTCATCCATGTTTCGTGCCGCGGAATGCGGAAGAAAGAACGCGGGCTTTCGTATTCATGCTGACGTCCGGCTCCTGACTTCCGGCTCCTGATTCAAGCGTTTCCGTATCTCCTCCCGCGCGACCTCCCGATCGTCGAAATGTATTTTTTTCTCCCCGATGATCTGGTAATCTTCATGGCCCTTGCCGGCCAGCACCACCACATCACCGGGTCTTGCCATGCCGACGGCAAAAGCCACGGCTTCATGCCGGCCGGGTATGACATAGTACGGTTTTTTTCCGGAAGCACGCTGTTGTGCGCCCTCCTGAGCTGCTGTTTTGATGCCGCCTTCCGCCAGACCCCGTTCAATTTCGCGAATAATGCTCGCCGGATCTTCGGTCCTCGGGTTGTCGGAGGTGATGATCACCACATCGCTCCCGTTGATCGCGGCTTCACCCATTTTCGGACGCTTGCTCCTGTCCCGGTCGCCGCCGCAGCCGAAAACGGTGATGATCCGCTTTGCCGCGAACTCCCGCACCGCCTCAAGGAGCCTCTTGATCGCGTCTTCGGTATGGGCATAGTCCACCACCACGCCGTACGGTTGGCCTTCGTCCACTTTCTCCATCCGGCCGGGCACGGTCTTCATGCGCTTGACACCCCGCGCGATCTGGTCGCTGTTGATGCCAAGCGCGGCGGCGAGCCCGATCGCCAAAAGGATATTGTAGATATTGTGCCTGCCCACAAGCGGCGATTCGACCGGGACCGTTCCCGCGGGCGAGGCCGCGTCAAACGTCAAGCCATTGATGCCGTGGCGGACCGGTCCCGCCGGCCGCACGTTCGCAAGCTCCGAAAAACCGGTCGTGATGACCCGGGCGCGGGTCTTCCTGACGAGCTCGACTCCGCGCGCGTCGTCAATATTGATGATCGCCCAGGCCTCCGGGGAGAGTCCCGTGAACAGCGACAGCTTGGCCTGAAAGTAGGCCTCCATGCTTTCATGAAAATCAAGGTGGTCCTGGGTAAGGTTCGTAAACCCCGCCGCCGCAAACTCACACCCTGCTGTCCTGCCGAGCGTCAGCGCGTGCGACGAAACCTCCATGACGCAATGGTCCGCGCCGAGCCCCGCCATATCCGACAACAGCCGCTGCAGCTCGAGGGCTTCGGGCGTGGTATTCGGCGCGGGATAGACCGTGTCGCCCACGCGGTAGTCGATCGTGCCGATGAGTCCGGCTGTGTGTCCGGCGGCCTCAAGGATGGATTTCAATAAATAGGTGGTCGTGGTCTTGCCGTTCGTGCCCGTGATCCCGATGAGTTTAAGCCGCCGCGACGGCTGGCCGAAGAACGCATTCGCGAGGAGGGCGAGCGCCCTGCGCGAGTCATCAACGAGGATCAGCGAAGTGTCGGCGGGGACCGGCGGGCCCTCCTGTTTTTCAGCGACAATTGCCGTTGCGCCCTGTTGTATTGCCTGAGAAATAAACTGATGGCCGTCCGAGTGAAAGCCCCGCACGGCCACGAACAGGAAGCCCGGCTTTACCTTCCGGGAATCATTGGCGATATCCCGCACCTCTCGGTCCAACCGATCCGGAGGAAGGGTCGTCTTGTTTTCCAGCACGGTCAGAAGGTCGCCAAGTTTCATCTTCCCACCAGGAGCATCCCGCTTCCCACGTCATCCGGCGCCACCTGCAGGTAGGCGAGGCTCTGTTCCGCCACCGCCTTAAAGACCGGCCCGGCAACGCTGCCGCCGTAGTAATCGGCGCCCTCCGGGCTGTCAACCATCACGAGGATCACGAGCTTCGGGGAGCCGGCCGGAGCGAACCCGACGAAGGAGCTGACGTAATCCTTATGCGAATACCTGCCGGTCCTCTGGTCGATCTTCTGCGCCGTGCCGGTCTTGCCGGCGGCGGTGTATCCGGCGGGCCGCGCCTTTCTGCCTGTGCCGCTCTCGACGACCCGCTGAAGTATTTTGTTCACCTTGGCGCAGGTTTCAGCCGTGATCGCGCGGCCCACGGCCTCGGGGTGGAACTTCTTCCCTTCCTTGCCGTCTGGGTCGACGATTTCCGACACGAGGTAAGGCTTCATGAGCATGCCGCCGTTTGCGAGCGCGCAGTACGCCGAGGCCATCTGAATCGGCGTCACCCCGATCTCCTGACCGATGGCGATGGAACCGATGGAGACCCCGGACCAGAGGCGCGGGTCCTTGAGCTGGCCGGAAATCTCACCGGGGACGTCCACGCCGGTCTTTTTCCCGAAGCCAAAGGCGGCGATATACCTTGCAAACCGCTCCTTCCCGAGCCGCAGGGCCACCTTGATGGTGCCAACGTTGCTTGATTCGGCGATCACGTCCGTGAAGGTCAGCACCTTGTGTTCATGCGCATCCTTGATCACCCGGTCGGCAAGCCGAATTTCTCCCCCCGAGCAGTCAACAAGTTCGAGCGGGTGGATGATTTTCTCTTCGAGCGCCGCGGCGGCGAGGAACGGCTTGAAAATCGAACCTGGCTCGAAGGCGTCGGTCACCGCGCGGTCCCGCCACTCCGTCGGCTTCGAGCGCCGGGGCTCATTGGGATTGAAGGGCTGTTTGTCGCGCCCGGCCGCACGCACTGAAAGGGCGAGCACTTCTCCCGTGTGCGGGTCCATGACGAGGCAGACTCCGCCTTGTGCCCGTGCGGCGACGAGCGCCGCGTCAAGCTCTTTCTCGGCAATGTGCTGGATTACCTCGTCGATCGTGAGGAGGAGGTCATGGCCCGGTTTCGGCAGCTGGTACTGGAAGCCGGATCCGCCCGGGAAGACCGTCCTGCCCATGGCGTCCTTTTCCGCAACCACCCAGCCGCTTACTCCCCGGAGCGCCTTGTCGTAGGTGAGCTCCAGTCCTTCGAGGCCCTGGTTATCCATTCCAACGAAACCAAGCACCGGTCCGGCCAGGGTCTTCTTGGGATAAAACCGTTTCGACTCGGCCCGGAGACCGATTTCCTTGTTGTTGAGCGCGCTGACCCGCCGCGCCTGTCGGGGTTCGACTTTACGGCTGAGCCAGACAAACTGTTTGTCTCCGCTGAGCTTTTTTTCAAGGGTGTGCGAATCTTCTCGCAGAATCCCGGACAGATGCCGCGCAAGCGGACGGGGATTGTCGATCCCGGACGGCACTCCGTAGACCGAATCCACACCAAGGCTCACGGCAAGCGCCCTGCTCTCACGGTCGTAAATGGTGCCCCGTTTGGGCTCGAGCTTCACGACGCGCTCATGCTGCCGGTCGGCGCGAATGGAAAGCTCCGCACGCTGATAGACCTGGAGGTATACGAGCCTCAGCATAACCAACACGAAGCCCATGCCCATCAGGAGCAATACCGCGAGTATCCTCCCCCGTTTTTCCGTCAATCGGCCACCCTCGAAACGCAAAGCCCAATGTCCAGGCAACAGGCCCCAAATAATCGCCAGAATCCAATTTCCAAATTTCACCGGTGGATATTGAAATTTCGAAGTTCGAAGTTGGATATTATTTTGGATTTGTAAGTTGATTCCTGGAGTTCAACCTCTTCCTTTTCACCATCACGATATTCTCCTTCTCCGGCCTGACCATGCCCAGCTGCCTGACCGCGATTTCCTCGATGCGCGCCGGAGAGGACAGACTCGACGCCTCGATCAGAAGCGACCGGTTCGCGCGCTCAAGCTCATGCTTCTCGCGTTCAAGGGCCTCGAGCTGGTAGCCGAGTTCCACGATCTTCACTTTACCGCCTACATACAGGAGCAGGCCGGAGATGATCAGGAGCGAGATAAGGACCCGGTGAAAGCTGTCACGCCTGCTCCGCCCGAATACAAAAGGACCTATTTCACCTGCTCGCGTCCGCATGCGCCAAACTCCAAAATCCAAATCTCAAATAAACTTCAATAACCAATCATCAAGCTCCAACCGTTTTGGTGATTGTATTTTGGTAATTGGATATTGTTTGTTGCCCGGCGCTTGAACACTGGAATTTCCCCTTCATAGTTTTTCAGCCACCCTGAGCTTTGCGCTCCTCGACGCGGGGTTCTTTCTCTCTTCTTCCTCCCCAGGCACAACCGGCCTGGGGGTAAGAATTTTGAGGACTGGTTTCCCTCCACAGGCGCATACGGGCATTCGGGGCGGACATATGCACCCTTTTGCGGCCTTCACAAAGGCCTGCTTCACCATCCGGTCTTCCAGGGAGTGGAACGTTATCACGGCGATCCTTCCGCCGGATTTCAGCATCGGGAGGATGCGCTCCAGCCCTTCGCGGAGGGAGCCCAGCTCATCATTGACCGCGATCCTCAGCGCCTGAAACGTCAGTGTGGCGGGGTGAATGCGCCGCGGAGGGTAAGGGGGGAACACACTCGAAACGATCTCCGCAAGCCGGACCGTGCTCGTTATAGGCCCCCGGACCCTCGCCTTCTCAATTGCCCGCGCTATGGGGCCTGCCCTGCGCTCCTCCCCGTATTCACGCAGGACCTTCATGAGCTCTTCATGAGGGAGCTTGTTCACCAGGTCCGCGGCCGTCCGCGGCCTGGTCCTGTCCATGCGCATGTCGAGCGGGCCGTCCAGCATGAAGCTGAAACCGCGCTCCGGGGTCTTGAGATGGAACCACGACATGCCGAGGTCGAGCAGGACCCCTTCGACAGCCGCATACCCAAGCCCGGAGAGGACCTCGGGCAGGTCGCGGAAATTTGCCCGCCTGATGATAACGCGATCGCCGTAAGGAGCGAGGCTTTTGCCACACCGCTCCACCGCATCCGCATCCTGGTCCATGCCGATCACCACTCCGTCGGGCGCGGAGCGCTTCAGGAGCTCCGCCGCATGGCCGCCGGCCCCAAGCGTCCCGTCTACATACAGGCCGCCGGCTTTCGGCGCGAGCAGCTCAACGGCTTCTCGGAGCAGGACGGGTGTATGAACCAGGTTCGGGGTCAGGAGTTCGGAGTCCGGAGTATTTACTGCTCCGCTGTTTCTTTCCGATGGTCTTTTACTTCGCACTCCGCACTCCACACTCCGAACTGATCAAAGTCCCAGCGGCAAGTTCATTTCGGGTTTGCCGCCGCCAAAGCTTTTCGCCGCCGACTGCGCCGTGTCAAAGACCTGAAATTTCTCGAGCACACCGGTGGTGCGGAAGATGTTCTTGATGTAGTCCGACATCCCCGCAAGCCTGATATCGCCGCCGAAAGACTGCATCCGTTTCTGCTCTTCAACCAGCGCCGAAAGGACCGTGAAATTGACATGCTCCACGGACTCGAAGTTCAGGATCAGGCCGTACATATCGCCCTTGATCAGCTGGCCGATGACGCGGTTGAGCTCCGCCATCTTCGCCGAGTCGATCTCGCCCTCCAGGTTCATTTGAAATACTTTGAGTTTCGGCTCCATGCTATAAGCCCAATGCGGCGAGCGCCTCGCCGATCTTGTCACCGTTCTGAGAATTTCGTGCCTCCCACGCCTTGGCGTCCCATATCTCTATCTTGTCGATGATCCCGACAAGCATCACGTTCTTCGCTATCCCCGCATGATCGCGGTGAGCAGAGGGGAGCAACACGCGGCCCTGCTTGTCAAGCTCGCACTCCGTTGCGGAGGCGAGCAGGAACCGCATGAAGTCCTTGACCTCTTTTTTCATCGTGGGGAGCGTCCTGATCTTCTCCTCGAGCTTCTCCCATTCCTCGAGAGGATAAACGGTGAGACACTTGTCATAATCCATGGCGAGCACGAGCCTTCCGTCATAGCGGTCCGAGATAATATCGCGGAACCTCGACGGAACACTCACCCTCCCCTTGGAATCCACAGTATGTTCAAAGCTGCCTCGGAACATTAGCTTCCCCAGTTATACCCACCGCTTCCCACTTTATACCACCTGCTGGCCAAAGTATATAATTCGTGCGGGTCGATGTCAAGGAAAATATTAATATTTTGGTAATATTTCAGTTTCCGGGGGGTAGCAAATAAGTCTTTGCGTTCTGTCCGATATAGCATCCATGTCACATGGACGAAGCTATCAGTATCGGGGCAGAACGTTTGCCGCGACTGAAATTAATCACGTCAGAGAAGCCGTGGTATGATAATCTTCATAGCATCTTTATGGATTACCGGGTATGCTTGATCAATGAACGCTGAGAGAACATATCTTCGGATCCTGCGGTATTCAGTACAAGCGGCTTTTGTTATGCTTACCCTGTTTATCGGCTACCGGTTTTATCAGTTCGTCCAGCACTTCGAAGCGGTCGGCCGGCCCTTCGTGCAGAGACCGCCGTCCGTTGACGCCTTTCTGCCCATCGGCGGGCTCATGGCCTTCAAGTACTTCATCCTGACCGGCATTGTCGAGCCCGTGCATCCCTCCGGCTTCATCATGTTCGCGGCGGTCCTCGGCGTTTCCCTGGTCATGAAAAAGGGCTTCTGCGGCTGGATCTGTCCGGTCGGCACGAGTTCCCAGTATATCTGGATGGCGGGAGAGAAGGCCTTCGGCGGAAACTTCCGCATCGGCCCCTTTACGGACCTCTCGCTCCGCTCGATCAAGTACCTGCTCCTCGGGCTCTTCGTGTTCCTGATCGGGATTGCCATGCCGACGAACATGATGGCGCTGTTCTTTATCGCCGACTATTACAAGATCGTGGATGTACGGATGATGAAGTTCTTCACCGAGATGACCACGCTCACGATGTGGGTCCTCATCGCACTCGGTGCGCTCTCCCTGTTGTACAAGAACTTCTGGTGCCGCTACCTCTGCCCCTACGGCGCGCTCCTCGGTTTGCTCAGCCGCTTCAGCCCCTTCAAGGTCCGGCGGAACGAAGAGAAGTGCATCCACTGCCATGCCTGCACCGAGCACTGTCCGTCATTGATCGATGTGGAGAAAAAAGAGGTGGTGAAATCAGAGGAATGCTTCGGGTGCCTGACCTGCGTAAGTCGTTGCCCCGCCGAAGGCGCGCTCGAGCTCACTGCAAGCGCCGGAAAAAAGGTCCGCGTAGTAAAACCCTGGCTGTTCCCCATTCTCCTGATCGTGCTTTTTTATCTCGTGATCGGCATCGGTGTTGTGACGGACAAGTGGCATTCGAAGATTCCCTACGAGGAGTACCAGCGGCTCATTCCGGAAGTGCAGAAGGACTATATGAAGCGGTAACCGCTCGTTGATCTATCCGCTGGTTGTCCCGTCATTAAACAATCCTGTCGATTACCCCCTTTAGCATCACGGCGGTACTTTATCGTTGCAATTTGACAAATTCTGTAATATTCTCGGCTCACAATGCCTCTATCACTAAACGAAATAAAGGACCGTGCTCTCGCATTCTCCCGCGAGTGGGACGGCGTGGCTACCGAACGCGCCGAAGCCCAGACCTTCTGGAACGAGTTCTTTAACGTTTTTGGCGTGAACCGCAGGCGGCTGGCGAGCTTCGAGGAGCCGGTGCGTCGCGCCCGAACGCGATTCGAGCAGAGCGGCAACAAGGGCGGGTTCATCGATCTCTTCTGGCGCGGCACCTTGATCGCGGAGCACAAGTCTCTTGGCAAGGACCTCGACTCGGCATACAAACAGGCGCTGGAATATTTCGAGGGACTGGCCGAACGCGATCTTCCCCATTACGTGGTTGTCTCCGATTTTGCGCGCATCCGGCTTTATGATCTCGAAACCGGCACCCGCACGGAACTGCCTCTCAAAGACCTCTACAAACACATCAAGCTCTTCGGTTTCATCGCCGGCTATACGACCCAACGCATCGAGGCCCAGGACCCGGTCAACATCAAGGCAGCCGAGCGCATGGGCAAGCTTCATGACCGTCTGCGCTCCGCGGGCTACGAGGGACATATTCTTGAAGTGATGCTGGTGCGCCTGCTGTTCTGTCTCTTTGCCGAGGACACCACGCTCTTTGAACCGCGCGGTTCCTTCCGTGATTTTATCGAGAACAATACCGACGAAGACGGCTCTGACCTCGGGCCGAAATTGTCGCTTCTGTTTCAGATCCTGAATACATCGGAAAGCAAACGCCAAACAGGCCTCGATGAAGTATTCACCGCCTTTCCCTATGTAAACGGAAAGCTGTTCGAGGAGGCACTCCCAATATCCTCCTGTGACAGCGCAATGCGTGCTTTGCTTCTCGACTGCTGCGCCCTTGATTGGGGGAGAATATCACCCGCCATCTTCGGAGCGCTCTTTCAGTGCGTCATGGATGAGGAAGGCTCCGCTCGTCGGCGCAATCTCGGCGCGCATTACACCAGCGAAGAAAACATTCTCAAGCTCATCAAGCCTTTATTCCTCGACGACCTCTGGGCGGAGTTTGAGTCTGCGAAGCGGAACACGAACAAGCTTTTCGAATTACACAAAAAGCTCTCCCGGCTCAAGTTCTTCGATCCTGCCTGTGGCTGCGGAAATTTCCTGGTCATCGCATATAGAGAACTGCGGCTGCTTGAACTCGAAATTCTCCGGGCCGCGCATAAAACGAGTCAAATGAAGCTTGATACGCTGTGGAGGGAAATTCAAGTCGATGTGAACCAGTTCTATGGCATCGAGATCGAGGAATTTCCAGCACAGATTGCCCAGGTCGCGCTCTGGCTCACGGACCATCAGATGAACATGCTGGTTTCCGAAGAGTTCGGCCAGTACTTCCGCCGCCTCCCGCTCATCCACTCGGCGTCGATCCATTGCGGTAATGCCCTGCGGATGGATTGGAACAAGGTAATCTTAGCCGAGCAGGTTGATTACATCCTCGGCAATCCGCCGTTTGTTGGCTCCAAATTTCTGAATGACTCTCAACGCGTGGACATGGAGCGTGTGTTCGCTAATGTCGCTAACCATGGCGTACTTGACTATGTGACGGCATGGTATATGAAAGCTGTCCGTTATGTGCAAGGCGACGAAAAGATTTCCGCTTTCCTCGACAATATGACCGGTACACAGAAAGCGCCACGCGAACGGGTAAGAATCGCCTTTGTTTCCACCAACTCTATCACGCAAGGCGAGCAGGTCGGCGCTCTCTGGTCAGAGCTTCTCCGTAATGGAGTAAAGATACATTTTGCCCATCGAACCTTTAGCTGGAGTAATGAGGCGAGAGGCAAAGCAGCGGTTCATTGCGTTATCATCGGATTCGCCTTGCATGATGCTGACCGAAAGATAATTTACGACTATGAAAACATCAAGGGCGAGGCTCATGCAACGGAGGCGAGAAACATTAATCCCTATCTGGTTGATGCGCTCGACATTGTTTTGATGAGCCGGGGCCGCCCGTTGTGCAATGCCCCCGAAATAGGAATAGGAAACAAGCCGATAGATGGGGGAAATTATTTATTCACCACTGAAGAGAAGGGGGCGTTTCTCAAGCGGGAGCCTAAATCAGCTCGATGGTTTCGACGCTGGATCGGCTCCGATGAATTCATCAACAATTACGAGCGATGGTGCCTTTGGTTGGGAGATTGCCCGCCCGAAGAACTGCGCCAGATGCCGGAAGCGATGAAGCGAGTGGAAGCTGTACGCGCATTCCGTCTGGCGAGCAAAAGCGCGCCTACACGCAAGCTCGCGGACACGCCGACGCGCTTTCATGTGGAGAACATCCCCGACAGGAAGTATCTTCTTGTTCCCAAAGTTTCATCTGAGCGACGCAGCTATATCCCTATCGGTTTTATGGACCCAAAAACATTATCCAGCGATCTGGTTTTTATTGTACCGCTCGCTACGTTATTTCATTTCGGGATGCTTTCTTCGGCTATGCACATGGCTTGGGTTAGATCTGTTTGTGGTCGATTGAAAAGCGATTATCGGTATTCAAAGGATATCGTCTACAACAACTACCCCTGGCCGGACCACCCCCGCCTCGCAAGCTCGGCACCCCCTCCTAAATTAGGAGGGGGACGGGGGGTGGTTGCCTCTATCGAAGAAGCTGCACAGGCCGTACTCGATGCCCGTGCCGCACATCCTGACGCTTCACTCGCCGACCTCTATGACCCCGTTGCCATGCCGCCGAATCTTCGTAAAGCGCATCAGGCGCTGGATAAGGCCGTTGATGCCGCGTACGGTAAAAAGAATTTCTCGTCCGATGCTGAGCGGGTGGCGTTCCTGTTTGAGCTGTATCACAAGTACACGAGTCTGCTGCCGGGGCCGGAGTCTGTAAAGCGTCGGCGGACGAAGAAATAATACCTATCACGAAGTAACCACCCCCGGCCCCTCCTAAAATAGGAGGGGAGTTTGGCAGGCGAGAAAAATTCCCCCTCTTTTTTTAAGGAGGGGGCCGGGGGTGGTGCAAGGACAAACATCAATGATCCATAACCGGCCGGTGCTAAAATCACGCCGAAAAGAGTTGCGAAACAATTCCACTTCGGCGGAGAAACTGCTCTGGAGCATATTGCAGCACAGTAATCTCGGAGGTTACAAGTTCCGGCGTCAGCATAGTGTCGGGGCATATATCCTTGATTTTTACTGTCCCTCGGAAAAACTGGCCATTGAACTTGATGGCGCTTCACATTTCACCGACGAAGCGCCTGAATACGATCGACGGAGAACCGCGTATCTGAACGCTTTGAATATCAAGGTGCTGCGGTTTCTGAATACGGATGTTTACGGTAATCTGAACGCTGTTTGTGAAAAGATATTGGGAGTGCTCAAACATGAGACCTGACCAACCCCGGTCCCTCCTAAGTTAGGAGGGGAGAAGCGGCAAGGCGTCGGCTGCCTCCAAAAGGTTACGCATCGCCAAACCGATCTCTAATCACAGAAGAATGATACAAGTGCAGGGGGTACTATGAAATCGCAACGAGGCCAGCTTGTTTGCCAACATCTTGAAAATATCTCCCGCAGGGCATTGGAACAGTATCAGGGCCTTTTGCGCGAATATGTAAAGGGCCGACATGGGGTTTATGCCCTCTACCGAAAGGGACGGTTGCAATACGTTGGTCTGGCATCGAACCTTCGCACCCGGCTGAAGTCTCATCTGACAGACCGCCACGCGCTCACCTGGGACACCTTCAGCGTTTATCTGACGATCCAAGATTCCCATTTGTACGATCTGGAAACGCTCGTCCTCAAGATCGCCACGCCGAAAGGCAACAGGCTCACGGGGAACTTTATCAACTCTGAAAACATGAAACCCCGATTCAAACGCGACATATCCCGGTATCAACATGATGAGCTTGCCGGATTGCTCGGGCTTTCTATCGGAAAGGTTGTTTCGGCGCCGGTGAGTGTAAAAGAGAACGGACGCACACCTGTTTTGGCCCGGTATTCGAGAAGACCTTCTGCGCTAAAAGTTCGCTACAAAGGAAAGACGATCAAAGCCCGTGTGCTGCGGGACGGGTCTATCAGCCTGAATGGAGAGGTGTATCTTTCACCGTCCCTGGCTGCTGGAGCGGCATGTAAGAGGCTAACGTGCAACGGCTGGACGTTTTGGACATACGAACGGGCCCCCGGCGATTGGGTTCTTCTGGATGAACTACGGAAAAAGTAGATGTTCAGATTTTATAGTGTTCCTTTTATAAACTAAAAACGGCCACAATAACGTGGCCGTTTGATTTTCAGATGGTTGCATTAAAGAACGGATAATTATCTTACGCTGTATAAGTACTCCTCGTCAGAATAGGTCTCTTCCCGCTGTATCTTAATCCTCGCATAGACAAGTGAATTCTCATCTATCTTTGCGTATTTCCCTTCCTTTGTCCTTTCCAGAAACGTCAGGAGGGCTTTTCCCTCGGGTGAATCCATGTTATTCTTTGTCGTCTTCATCGCGGGTCATCCCTGAACAAAAGATTTGTCGTCCCAGCGCTTATATGCGGAACGGATTTACTATCTTGAGGCGGTTGTTGATGACTTGGCCGTGCTGCATATCTTCCGTATACAGCTCCGTGCAGCCGTTTTCCAACGCTGAAGCAATAATCAAGCTGTCCCAATAGGAGTATTTGTATTTCTTGACGAGTTTGAGAGCGCTATTGATCGTGGCCGCATCGACGGGGGCGAACTGGAGGGCGCGCATAAATCCATTTGACACTTCAGTTGCCTCATCGAGGTTGAGAAGACGCTTTTGAAGACAGGCGCTGATGAATTCGTTGATTACTTGTGAGCTGACAACCGTTTCCGGACTTGTGAGGAGCACATCGCGGGCTGTTGCTTTTCTTGCGTCGTCGCTGCTTATGAAGTATATAAGCACATTGGTATCGATAAATGCCTTATCGGGCATGGACTTCCTCCCTGTCGAATTTGTATCGCGCAGGGAGCCTTACGCTGAACTTGTTGAATAGAGAATCGAGTATCCGCTCTTTTTGAGACGTTACGACGGCAACATGGTCTTTGCCGAACATCTTCTGTATTTTTTTCATTTCCTCTTTGTCTTTGATCTCAACGATAACTTTCATCTTGATCTACCTCCTTTCCTGCAAAAGACTTATTGTATGATTATTTGTGGATGTCTTCGTGCCTTTTTTCATTATATCCATTATCGGAAGGTTTTCAAGGTTTTTCTTCTCATATCCGGCAGAAGTGCAGCAACACCGCAGCCAAATTCTTAAGCCCTTAGGTTGGGCTGAACTGTGTTTATGAAGCCCAACAACGAATAACGCAAGAGAAAAGGCGGAGTAAACTTCACTCCGCCTTCGTCTTTCCATTCATTGATCTTCTACCCCAGGTCCCCCGCCGCGAAGGTGATCTCGTCGCGGAACGCCTTGATCAGATAGACCACCTTCATGAGCTCCGCATCGTTCATATCCACCATGGCCGCGCTCAACCCCGCTCCCGCGAGGTAGGAGAGGTATGCGGAGGCCACGGTCGAGCTCACGTTCTTCGGCAGGCCCGTTGTCACGTTCGAGATCCAGACCACCGTATTGAGCGGCGGGTCGACCATTTCATTCAGGACCACGATGCTCTCGTGGGTGTTGAGCAAATGCTCCTGTCCATTGCCCCTGGCGATGTGCACCGCCGACGGATCCGCGAAAAGCCGCTCGTTCGGGATGTCCGCCGCATTCGCCTTCTCGATAAGGTCCTGGATGATCATGAGCTTCGCCTCGAGCGTGGCGGGCACGGCGCCCTTGAGCGCCCTGATGACAAGGTTCGCTTTGGTCTCACGGACCAGGGTGAGGAGTTCACCGGGGTCCTTCTCGTCCGCCGAAAGATAGTTGATGATCGGCGGTTCCTCGCAGAGCGGTACGGACTTCTTGAGCGCCGTCACATTCCGCGAGTCAAGGCAAAGGGGCAGGCCTGAGCCGCGCTGCGCGGCCTCGACCGCCATGGGGAGGAGGGCCTCGTCGACGGCGCCGTCGCGCGACACCTGCACGTTGATCATGTCCGCGCCTTTGGCCGCCAGCTCCTTTGCCATGGCCTCGATCTTCTTCGCGTCCCTCTTCTTGAGCGCTTCACTATAGGCCTTGTTCCTTATACTAAGATTGTCGGCGATTACGAGCATGTATTCCTCCTTGAATTCAGTGAAGATGATAACGACCAGGATGTTGTCTCTCTGAATACGAGTATACCATAGACGCTGCCGAAACTCTGAAAAGATCATTTATCCGCTTTTCTCAGGAACATTTTTCTTGTTTCCTCGGCCAGGAGCAGCAGAAACGCGAAAGGAATAAGCATGAGCCAGGTTTGCCCCGAGAGCGGAGCGGTCAAAAATATTTTGTTTCCGATGGGATGATAAACGATGAAGAGCTGGAGCGCAAGTTCGACGGCGATACCGACGAAGATGAGCCTGTTTGAAAAGAATTCGATGCTGAACAGAGATTCACGCGAAGAACGGCAGGAGAAGACATTGGCGATCTGCGTGACGATGATAGCGGTCAGACACGCTGTCGTGGCCTGCATATACAGGATGTCCGAAGCGGGGAGCATGGCGCCTTGGACCCAGCCGCCCGTTTTGAGCACCCAGAAGAACCCGAACATGCAGGCGACCGCTTCGAACGGGCCGAGGAAAAGATATGCCCGGGCGATCAGGGGAAAATTCAACAAGCGCGCGCCCGGCTTCCGGGGCGGCTGTTTCATAATGCCGGGCATGGGCTTTTCCGACCCGAGAGCCAGGGCCGGAAGCATGTCCGTGCCGAGGTCGACGGCGAGTATCTGGAGGATGGTGAGCGGCAGCGGTATCCTAAACAGTATGTAGGCAAGGTATGGAACGGCTTCGGGGATGTTCGACGCAAAGATGTAAGTCATGAATTTCTTGATGTTCTCGTACACGGTGCGGCCTTCCTCGACCGCGTTCACGATCGTAGCGAAGTTGTCATCGAGCAGGACCATGTCCGACGCTTCTTTCGCCACGTCGGTCCCGGTTATCCCCATGGAGATCCCGATGTCCGCCTTCTTGAGCGCCGGCGCGTCGTTCACGCCGTCTCCGGTCACGGCCACGACCTCCCCCCTGTCCTTCAGGATGGACACGACGCGCATCTTGTGCTTCGGCGTCATGCGCGCAAAAATAATTTCCGGAGCGGAAAGTCTTGCCGTCAACTCCGGGTCGGTCATCTGGTTGAATGCGGGGCCTTCGATGATCAAGGCCTCTCCCTGAACGAGCCCGATCTGTTTTGCAATGGTGAGGGCGGTCCTGCTGCCGTCTCCGGTGATCATGATGATGCGGATCCCCGCGTCGCGGCACTTCCTGACGGCCTCGGGGACCTCGGGCCGCGGCGGGTCCTGAAGTCCGATAAGTCCAAGGAACGTCATGTCTGTCTCGAGCTCCTCACTCTTCACCACTGATGTCTCGCGGCCTTCAAACTCTTTCATGGCAAAGGCCAGCACCCGGAGGCCCATGTCCATGAGCGCATGATCGGCGTGGATGACATCGTCCCGCACAGTATCACCAAGCGACTTGCGCTCTCCCCTGAGCATGATGTGGCTGCACAGCGGAAGGAGCTTTTCCATGGCGCCCTTGGAGAATGCCGTGCTCCCTCTTTCCATCGCGTGGACGGTCGTCATCATCTTCCGGTCGGCATCAAAGGGAACATCGGATATCCGTGCTGCCGTGATGTCGCCGAGAGCTCCATGCGCCGCCTTGAGTAGCGCCACTTCGGTCGGGTCGCCGCGGTATTCGTTGTCAACAAGGCGCGCATTGTTGCAAAGGGCCGCTGTGGTGAAAAGAAGACGGGAGGTCTCTCCGGTCATGAGCGTACCCGGTTCGATGAGTTCCTCGTCAAACCAGAGTTTCGCCGCCGCCATCCTGTTTTGGGTGAGCGTGCCGGTCTTGTCCGTGCAGATCACGGTGACCGACCCCAGCGTCTCGACCGACGTGAGGGTCTTGATCAGGGCCTTCCGTTTCGCCATGCGCTGGCTGCCCATGGCGAGTGCGAGCGTGACCGTCGGCAACAGGCCCTCGGGGATGAGCGCCACGGAGACGCCGATAGCGAAAATGAAGTTGTCCCAGAAGGTCCGTCCGATGACGAAGCCGAGAACAAAGAAGAACAGACCGACCGCTCCCGCAATGACCGCCACGATGCGGGTCGCCTTCACGATCTCTTTCTGGAGCGGGGAGAGGCCAGGCGTCACTGTTGCCGTAAGAAGCGCGATCCGTCCGAATTCCGTTTTCATGCCCGTGGCAAAAACGATCGCCCTGCCCGATCCGCTGATGACCGTGGTCCCGGCAAAGGCGATGTTCGGGCTTTCAATGATTTCGCCCGAAAAAGGCGCCGGATTTCTCTGGAGCGGCTCGGACTCGCCGGTGAGCGACGCGTGGTTCACCTTGAGCCCAGCGGTCTCGATAAGCCTCGCGTCCGCGGGGACCTTGTCGCCCTCCGACAGCAGGATGACGTCGCCGGGTACGACCTCACGTCCGTGGATGTCCTTTTCCTTTCCCTCGCGCAGGACCTTCACGTAAAACGGCAAAAGTTTTTTGAGCGCTTCAAGCGCTTTTTCCGCACGATACTCCTGGATGAAGGTGAAGGCGGCGTTGATGACGATGACCGCGACGATGGCGAGACCGAGGTGGAGCATGCCCTCGCCGGGGTGGAGATATTCGGAGAGCGCCGACAGGAACGCGGCGATCCAGAGCAGGATGGCAAGGAAGTGCGTGAACTGGCCGAGAAAGCGGACCATGAGATGTGTTTTCTTTACTTCCGAGATCTCATTGTAGCCGAACTCCCGGAGTCGGCGCGCAGCCTCCTCTTCGGCAAGGCCCTGCCGACCGGTGACGAGACTGCTGAAGACTGCTTCTGTTGTCAGGTTGCTGATCTTCATATGATGATACTGAAGTCGCTAAGGTTGACTGCGGAGACGGAGAGCGGCACGAAAAGCTTTTTTGACTCTTTGCTGTTGTTTCTGATTCCGAATTTCATCGGTCTCCGTGGCAAGCTGTATTACCGCCTCGGTCTCAGGATGATCAAATCGCAGGTCGTCTCGCGCAGCACCCGTTCCACGGGGTTCCCCCTGAGGAACGAGTTCAATAGACTGCGCTCGCTTGCGCCCATGATGATCAGGTCGTGCCGTCTTGCGGCTGCCTCAATGGTAATGGTCCTTTCAGCAATGCCTGGAATGAGCTTTTTTTCGTGGCTGATGTCATAGCGGTCCAACTGTTCGACGAATTGGCTGATGTCCGCCGGAAGCCTGGCCTCCCATTCCACGGGTGTCAGGTGGACCTCGCCGTGGAAGAACCGCACCAGGGGTTTGGTGGTATGGAACAAATGGATGCGGGACCCGAAGGCGCCCGCCATGAGCGCGGTGAAAAAGGCCCGTTCCGCGATGTGGCCCATCCGCGCCTTGAGCGGGACAAGGATGGTTTTCGGCCGCATCCTGCCAAGGTGCACGACCCGTACGAGCGCGACGGAGCAGGAAAGGCGGAGGGAAAGCCGCCGCGCCGTGGTATGCGCATAAAAACGCTTCTGGACGTCTTCGTGGCGCGTTGCCGCGAAGACAAGGTCGATTTTTTCCTCGGCAACGACCTTTCTAATCTGTTCGAGCGGGTCGCCGGTCCGGAGTACGCGGTCCGACTCTACGCCGGCCTCCTGGGCTGCGCGGGCCAGCCGCGTGACCGCTTCCTCCGCGGCCTGAAAGGCCTTGCCGGAAAGCCCGTTCCCGGCAATGGCGCAGAAGGTGATCCGCGCCTTCACCTGTTTCGCCAGATGCAGCGCATAGCGCGCCGAGACCTCGGAGTTCAGGTGTTCGTTGACCGCGGCAAGGACTTTTTTGTACATGAATAAAAGATAGCACCGGAAATGCTGAAAAGCAAATGAGCTGATCGCGTAAGAAGTCAGCTGAAGTACCTTGCCGGCATGGGCCCGAATCTCAAGGGACGGCGCCCCGCGCATGGACCTGGGGAAAATCACCACCTTACTATTGCGATTTCACCAGAGGGAACTCATGCACTACACGCGGGTGGAGAGAAGCGGCGATCATCATAAAAGATAATCGTTGAGAAATTAGCGAGTTAGCATGTATACTGCTGATAATTTAATATTGGTATGGTTATTGCTATTAATTTATACGATGCTCTGTTTGCTGCGCCCATCCAAGCCGTGGAAACATCGGGGGCACTGGTTAATGAAAAGAATATTGATTGTTGATGATGAAAATTTGATCCGGCACTCCCTTTCCGCTTCGCTCCGGCAGGACGACACCTATGTCAAGGCTGTTGCATGCGGAAAAGACACGCTCGATGAACTAGGCCATATCTTTTACGATCTGTGTTTTCTCGACGTTAACCTCCCTGACATAAACGGCCTGGACCTCATGAAGATCATTAAAAAATCTTCACCTGACACGAAGATCATAATTATGACAGGAGGAGTGGTTGATGAGCCTGAAATGCTGCAATCCATCCAAGCGCATGCGAATCTGCTCATTTCCAAGCCCTTTGATCTGGACCGCGTCAAGCTGTTCGTGGATAGAATCATCAGTCAGGGGATGTCCATACGCCGGTCGGAAGAGCAGTCTTACAGCGGGAGCGAGCCGGAACCATTCGAAAACTGGCTCAGGGAAGACAAGAGACAGCATCAGAGAAAGGCAGTCGAAAGCTGTACCACCTGTTCCGTGATCGTTGCGGAGAGCGAACAGCGAGAAAAGAATTTAACGGCCGGCGTACTCGATATCAGCGATGCCGGAATGCGCATCCGGACTGATTACGGGCTTAAAACCGGACACCTCCTCAGGATCAGCAACAGCCCTGCCCTGTCTACAGCGGTTGTGCGGTGGAGCAAGAGCGCGGGGGCCGAAAACTCCTACCATGCGGGAGTCCAGTTCGTCATGCCGGAGAACCCATCCAACAGTTCTTTTTTACAGGCGCGGGCTGATGGAGACCAGGCGTAACCGTCTAAAATCAAAAAAACTGGCCAACGCGCATTGCGCAAAAACAATCCTGCCTTTATGGTTTCTTTCCTGTCCTGAGTCATTACGGTGTGCTACTCTAATCCGTATTTCTTCACCTGATATCGCAGGGTATCATAGCTGGTCCGCAGGAGTTTGGCCGCCTGTGCCTTATTGTTTTTTGTCCGCTCCAGCGCCTGGATGATCAGCCCCTTTTCCACTTCATTGAGCGAGATGCCGGATTCGGGGAGCGTGAACTTCGCGACCGGCGGTTGGCTGACGGGGTCTGATTGGCCGGTCAACCAGTGCGGCAGATGCTTCGGGAGTATCTCCTCCGCGCTTTCCAGCACCACAAGCCTTTCCACAAGGTTCCGCAGCTCCCGGACATTTCCCGGCCATGCGTAGGTTTCCATGAGTTTTTCCGATTCCGGTGAGAAGCGTTTTATCGATTTCTTATTATACCGCTGGGCGATGTGCGAGAGAAAATAGCCGGCCATGAGCGGAATGTCCTCTTTCCGCTCCCTGAGCGGGGGCACATGCAGATAGAAGACGCTCAAGCGGTAGAACAGGTCCATTCTGAATTCGCCTTTTTCCACCGCTTCCGGGAGATTTCTGTTCGTCGTTGCTATGATCGTCACATCGACGGGGATCTCCTCACTCCCGCCGATCGGCCGTACAGTCCGCTCCTCCAGCACCCGCAGGAGCTTGCCCTGGAGGTTCTGCTTCATGTCGCCGATCTCATCGAGGAGGATCGACCCGCCCTGCGCCATTTCAAACAACCCTTTTTTGTCCGACTTGGCATCGGTAAACGCGCCTTTTTCGTATCCGAAGAGCTCGCTCTCGAGGAGGGTCTCGGGCAGGGCCACGCAGTTCAGCTTGATGAACGGGGAAAACCCCGACCCTTGCTCGTCGTGGATCAACCGGTGGACGTACCGCGCGAACAGTTCCTTACCGGTCCCGCTCTCCCCGGTGATGAGGATCGTGGAGACCGAGGCCTCGGCCATCATCTCTATTTTTGACTTTAATTCCAGCACCGCCGCTGACCCGCCGATGATCTCCTTCTCAAAGACCTCTGACTGCGCCTTTCTGAGATAGTCGACCTCATGTTTCAATTTTCCTTTTTCAATAATGTTTCTGAGAACGATTATGACTTCGTCGACATTGAACGGTTTTGTGAGATAATCCGCTGCGCCGAGCTTCATCGCCTTCACCGCGGTCTCCGCCGTGTCGTCGGCCGTCAGCATGACGACCTGCGCGGGGAGCTCCTGCCCGACAATTTCCTTCAGGATGTCGATGCCGCTCCGATCGGCAAGCCGGATATCGAGAAGGACGACGTCAGGGCCCCAGGATTTTATTTTGGCCACGATTCCATCGGCGCTGGTCGCGGTGCGGACCTCGTAGCCGCCGGTTTTCAATACCCGTGAGAGCATGGAAATAATAAGCTCATCATCGTCAACGAGAAAGATCTTCTCTTTTTTTTTCATGTCGTGTGCGACCTTTCAGACTGCGTGACCGGGAGGCTTATTTTAAAGGTGGCCCCTCCGCTTGCGTTGTTTTCTACGCTGATCCTTCCCCCGTGGTCCTCGATCAGCCGTTTCGAGATCGCCAGCCCCAATCCGGTCCCTTTTGATTTCGTCGTAAAAAACGGATGGAATATCTTATCCATCACCGCGGCGCTTATTCCCTTGCCCGTATCGGATATCTCCACCCGAACGACCTGGGCTGCCGCATCGAACAGGGTCTTCATGGTCAGGGTCCCGCCCTCCCGCATGGCGTCAACGGCATTCAGGATCAGGTTCATGAATACCTGCTTCAGCTGCATAGGGTCGGCCGTGATCATCTGAAGCCGGGTGTCGAAATCCTTTACGACGGCGATCGTCCGCGAAGCCTCCGGCGCATGGAACTGGTTTTGAGACACCAGGCCTGAAACGCCGGAGATGACCTCGTTCACGTCCGTTTCAACGAAGCGGGGCCGGGGCGGTCGGGCAAAACTTAGGAGACCCTGTATTAACGATTCTATCCGCCTGATCTCGTCGATCACGAGCACGAGGACGCCCCGGTCCTCTTCCGGCATATACGGCTCATTGGAGAGGACCTCGATCGAAAGCTTGATGCCCGAAAGGGGGTTCTTGATCTCGTGCGCGAGCCCCGCCGCCAGCTCTCCCACCATCTTGAGCTGTTCGGCCCGCTGCATTTTTTCCTCCGCCTCTTTCCGCGCGGAGATGTCGCGGTCGATCGCGAGAATATATTTATGGTCCCCGAGTTCGAGCAGATTTGCGCTGATCTCGATCGGGAACCGCGCGCCGTTTTTTTTACGATGTTCGGCCTCGTCCTTGAGCGCTTCCCCGGCGAGTATCCGCCTGATATTCTCCGGCGCGCGTGCGGCGAACTCAGGGGTGTCGAGGTTGGTTATCTTCATCCCCAGGAGCTCCTCGATCGTATAGCCGTGTATCGCTGCCGCGGCCGGATTGGCCGCCGTGATCCTGCCCGCCTGCGCCCCTTCGGCATCTATGATAAAGATGGAATCCGTTGCTGTTTCAAACAGCAACCGATAACGCTTTTCGCTTTCCTCTATTCTCCGAAGCTGCTCCCTGAGCGAGCCCGCCATCGCATTAAACCCGATCGCCAGTTCCCCGAATTCTTCCCGGAGCCCATCGATCCGGAAGTCCAGATCGCCTGTCTTTAATTTTCTCGTTGCATCGAGGAGTATCTGGATCGGCCCCGTAACGCCCCTGATCACGGTGATGGCCAGTACCGCGATCAGCAAGGGGCCGGCGGCAACAAGCATGATCAGGAATATCCTCGTCCGATGCACTTCCCGCAGGGCGGTTTCGGTCCGTTCGCCGAGCCTCCTGGTGGTCACGGCGATCATGTCGTTGATTTTGCCGATGAGAGAACCACTGAGGAGGCGGGCGTCTTCCTGCTCAGCCTGAAACCGGAGGGACTTCGCCTTCAGGAGCAAAACGCCGCTTACCGCATGGCCATAGTGATCGATCCGCTTTTGCAGCTCACGGAGATCCCCCATCACGTTCTCATTGTGGTGACAATTAAAACAGGCGTTTATGGAATCCCCCATCTCGCGCACATGCCCCGCGACCGCGCCGACACTCTCCGCGTGAGGTACGCCTTGCGAATACAGATCCAACTGGACCTCACGAATATTCAGCAAAAGACGCTCTCTCAGCAACTCAACCTGATGGGCCGTGATTATTTTTTCGAACCGCGATGCGTTGGCGTCGATCACGCTGATGAGGTAGACCCCCCCGAGGAGAAAGAGCAGGGACACAACGCCGAGGACTATGATGATCTTTTTTTTCACCGGTAAAAACCTTTCACCAAAGCGCCTCCAATAGTAAGCCGCATCTCCCTTTGTCTCTCAAGGGAGAGGGGCAGGGCTGAAGGCCTTCTTTATCCGTCGAGAAATTCAAAGATGGGGCTGATGATCGGGAGGCCGACAACCCCCTATTTTCATTGCCAATTGTGAATGCAGTGCATGAATGATTCTTAAAAGGGCCTCATCCGGGGCATTCTTTGATGAAGCATGCGGTAAATTTGTCGCATTGTAACCCGGATATCCAACGCTGTCAACGCCAACCCGGAACCCTGTCGACGGCGCTCAGAATGCCGCGCAACATCCTGACCTCACGGCTGTTGAGCCGCGCCCCGCCGAAGAGCTGCCGGAGCGAAAACATCAGGCGCTCGGGGTTTTCGCGCTCAAGAAAGCCGATCGTCTGAAGGGTCTCCCGCAACTGCCGATAAAAGCCCTCGGCCTCATCAAAACGCGCGAGCTTTTTGGCCGCCCGTCCTGTATGAACGCCTGATGCAAGAAAAAGCTCGTAGGCAATTATCATAACGGCGTGAGAAAGGTTCAAAGACGGGAATGCATCCGAAGATGGTATGGCTGCGAGCTCATGGCAAAGGGCGAGGTCCCTGTTTTCCAGCCCGTTCACCTCGTTGCCGAATACGATCGCCACGCGGTTTTTCGAGAGCATCGGAACCGCCTGCTCCGCCGCCTCTCGCGGAGTTCGGATGTTTTTACGCTGTTTGCCCGAATGTCTGGAGGTCCCGATGACGAGCCCATGGTCGGCAAGCGCCTCGGCGAGCGCCGGAAACACCGCTGCCTTCTCGAGGAGCTCATGGGCGCCCACGGCAAGCTTGAGGGCGTCCTGATGTTTGTCTTTTGGCGGGTCCACGAGGATGAGGTGTCTGAGGCCCATGTTCATCATGCCTCGCGCCGTTGCGCCTATATTTGCCGGCGTTTTCGTGTTCACGAGGACAATGCTTACATTATCGAGAAGAGCGGTTTTTTTCATGGAAGATCGGTTGAGGCGCGGCCATTCCTGACGACAAACGCCTGTCCCGCGCAGCAGCATTATACCGTGAAGTGAGGACGGTCCTCAAGGATATTCTTGACAGGGTCTTTCGCAACGGCAGTGTTGACTTTCCGGAGTAGTACTGCTACAGTGCCGCCACCATGACGATGCGCGCAATTTCACTTCAGTCAGGCAGCAGCGGAAATTGTATTTATGTCGAGTCAGGGGGCGTCAGGCTGCTGATCGACGCCGGGATCACGGGCGTGCAGGCGCAGGAGCGGCTTGCGGCGCACGGCAGGGACATTCGCACGGTGGATGCGGTGATCATATCCCATGACCACGGCGACCACATCCGCCATGCGGGCGTTTATCAGAGAAAATTCGGCATTCCGATCTACGTTACGCCGGCAACGCTGGCGGCTGCCGCTTCGCGGTGCAACTTTGGCAAGCTTACCGACGTGCGCAACTTCAGGTCCTGCGACACGATCAGGTTCGGTGAGGTGGTCGTCCACGCGGTCCCCACGCCGCATGACGGCGCAGACGGTTCCGCCTTCGTCATCGAGGCGGCCACGAAGCGGCTCGGCGTGCTGACGGACCTTGGGCACGTGTTCAAGGACCTTGCCCGTATCGTGGCGTCGCTCGACGCTGTCTTTCTGGAGAGCAATTACGATCCCGCCATGCTCGCGGCCGGCCCTTACCCGGCCTACCTCAAGCAGCGGATCAAAGGGCCCGGAGGCCACCTTTCGAACCTTGAGGCCGCGGAACTGTTGCGCCGCGCCTCGCGAGAAAAGCGTCTTCAGTGGGCCTGTCTGGCCCACCTCTCTGAAGAGAACAACCACCCCGATGTTGCGCTCAAGACCCACCGCGAGCTCGTAACCGATGCTCTTACCCTCCATGTGGCCCACCGTTATCAGTCCACGAAGATTTTTACCGTACGATGACCTTTCCTATTTGCCGAGCTTGATTCAAAACGCATAACAGACTCTATGTAAAACGAGATGAATACCGGCTGCAGCCTGAGTCATTGGGTGAGAAGTTTGAGCGGAAGAACCGCGAAGGGATCACGGTTGCCTTTTTCGCAACAGGAACACAAGCCAGAGACTTAATACACCGCAGGCGGCAAGAGACCATGCGCATTCCCTGTCATAGTGGTTGATGCGAAACGCCGCCGCGGCTATACCGGCCCCGGTGATGAGCAACGCGAGGATCAGGCCCTTGCCGATGCGCGAGATGGTCTTGAGCTCGCCCACAATGTCCCGCGACGTAATCGCTACCCGTGTCTCACCCCGGCCTGTGGACACCAGAAAATCGGTCAACAGCTTCGGTAGCCGTATGAGCGAGCGGCCGGCAACGCCTGCCTGCTCGAAGAAGGCCGCTGCCGACACCTTGTCGGCAAGGATGAAGCGCTTGGCAAACGGCGTGGCGATCTCGATGATGTTGGTCTCGGGGTCGAGCTGCGACCCGAGACCGTTCAGCATGCCCACGACCCTGCCGAACAGGATAAAATCGTTCGGGATCTGGATCGACGGGCTCAGCTGGAGCGCTTCCATGATATCGTTCCCCATCTCCTCGATGTCCATTGCCTTGAACTGGCCTGGAGACATATCGCGGTATTTCGAAAAGACCTTGTCGACGAACTGCACCAGCGGCTGGACGTCCCTGGTGAGCGGGATGAACCCCATGTCCACAAGGGCCCGGACGAGCCCCAGGCTGTCACGCTCCATGATCGCGGTGAATGCGCGCTTGAGCCCCTCTTTTTTCGGGGGAGAGAGGCGGTCCACCATGCCAAAGTCCACGAGGACGATCTGGGGGCCGGGCCGGACAAAGATATTTCCGGGATGGGGGTCGCCGTGGAACAGGCCGTCCGTAAAAAACATCTGCGCATAGGCCTCGGCAAGCGCGCGCGCCGCCTCTTTCCGGTCGATCCCCTGCGCGTCGATCTCCTCAAAGTCCGAGATCTTGGCGCCTTCGATGAATTCGAGCGTCAGCACTTTGGACGTCGTGAACGGCCAGTACACGACAGGTATTTTGATCTTCGGATTATGGGCGAAATTTCTGGCAAAGGCCTCCGCGTTCTTCCCTTCCTGGATATAGTCCAGTTCTTCGCGGATAATGCGGGAGAATTCAGAGTAAATGACGTCGAGGTTGATGCGGCGATAGAGGACCTTGAGGAGCTTGATGACGAAGCTGAGCGTCCGGATATCGGCCGCGATCACCACTTCGATGCCGGGATACTGGACCTTGACCGCGATGTCTTCGCCGCTTTTGAGGCGCGCGCGATGCACCTGGCCGAGCGAGGCGGAAGCGATGGGCGTCTCATCGAATGAGGAAAAAATCTCCTCAGGCGGACCGATCTCCTCGATGACGCGCTTCATGATGTCCGTAAGGTTCGCGGGAGGGACCTGGTCCTGGAGCTTGGACAGCTCGTTCGTGTATTCCTCCGGGAGGATGTCCACGCGCGAGGACAGGAACTGCCCGATCTTGATGAGCACGCCGCGCATCTCGATCATGCGCTCGCGCAGCACATACGCGTTTTTGGCGTGAAGCCGCTTCAGCCGTTCTTTTCGTATGGCAGGGGAGGTGAAGGTGTTGCGCAGCGCGTGGAGCTTGTAGCTCAGCAGGATGCGGAGAAAAAGGACAACGCCTTTAACGAACCTGCCCCGGTAGCGGAAAATTTGCATTCTTGATTATACCAGATTACGAAGGGGAAGGGTATACAGAGAAGGAACGCGAAGTAATAACTTGACAAATGCCGGTCTTCTCAAATAATATGAACCGCCGCATAAGAAATGCGGCGAACACAGGAGTGGCGGCGGTCTTTGGACGGGAAGCATCAACCTGCCTTGCCGCCGGCGGCGCTCCTGACCGGGGAAGCTTGACAATCATGACCTTTACCAGAATGAATAGCGGTTGACTCCTATTCCTCGGGTAAAGGTTTTTTTACCTGAACCGGACAGGCCCCGTTAGAGGCGGATACCTCTAAAGCGGGGCAAACCGGATCCAAAAGGAAATGGCCAAAAGGCGTCTCTCGCAGAGCACGCAGGGGACGCAGAGTTAATGAAAAACCTTTAAGTCTTGGTTTTAACTTAGAACTTTTTGAGCTTTTCTCTGCGAACTCTGCGCCTCCGCGCGAAATATTCTTTCCATTTTGAGTAGATGTCGATTCTTTGGTTCAGGAGACCTCCATGAAGAGAACAATCAGTAAGATCCTGGTTGCGAACCGGGGCGTTCCCGCGGTCCGGGTCATGCACACCTGCCGAGACCGCAAAATCCCAACCACCGCGGTGTACAGTGATCCCGACCGCCTGGCCCATCATGTGTTCATGGCGGACGAGGCAATATACATCGGCGAGGCGCCGCCTTCCGAGTCGTATCTCAATATGGACAAGATGGTCCAGGCCGCGCTTCAGAGCAAGTCTGACGCGGTCCATCCTGGCTGGGGCTTTCTGGCTGAGAACGCGGAGTTCGCGCAGAAGGTGATCGATGCGGGGCTCACGTGGATCGGCCCGTCTCCCGAGGTCATCCGCATGCTGGGGGACAAGATCGAGGCCAAGGCCCTCGCGCGGAAAGCCAATGTCCCGACCATTCCGGGCATCGACGCGGTCACGAACATCGATCAGATCAAAGCGTGGATGAAGAAGGATGATGTCAGCTATCCGATCATGATCAAGGCTTCGGCGGGCGGGGGCGGCAAGGGCATGATCAAGGTCGAGAATGACGAAGACCTGTCGCAGTCCCTGGCCCGGGCCCGGTCCGAGGCCAAAAAATCCTTTGGCGATGAGACCATCCTGGTCGAGAAATATATTGAGCGGGGCCGGCATATCGAGGTCCAGATCGTTGCCGATGAGCGCGGCAATGTCATTCATCTGTACGAGCGGGAATGCACGATCCAGCGAAGGAACCAGAAGATCGTCGAGGAGGCGCCCTCGCCAAGCCTCGACGACGCACTGCGCTCGGAGCTCTGCGCCACCGCAACGCGGCTTATGCGCGAGATCGGCTACACGTCGGCCGGCACGGTGGAATACATCTTCGATTCGGCGACCAGGAAATTCTATTTCCTCGAGGTGAATACCCGCCTGCAGGTCGAGCACGGCATTACGGAACTGATCACGGGCCTGGATATCGTCGGCATCATGATCGACGTGGCTCTCGGCAAGAAACTGCCGTTCAAGCAGTCCAACATCCGTCCGAACCGGTGGGCGCTCGAGGTCAGGCTGAATGCCGAGGACCCCAAGAGCTTCAGCCCTTCCTTCGGGACGATCACGCGGCTACAGGTCCCGATGGGACCGAATGTGCGCGTGGCGTCGGGCGTGTATGAGGGCGGCGATGTCCCCGCGTACTACGATTCGCTGTTCATGCTGCTCATGACGGCGGGCGCGGACAGGAAAGACGCCATCCGGGTCATGGACCGCTCGCTCGGCAGGAACCTCAGGGTCGAGGGCGTCAAGACGCTCCAGCCGCTGCTGCTCAGCATTATCAGGCACCCGTTATTCATCTCCGGGGAATTCTCGACCCGGTTCATCGAAGAGCACATGGATGAACTGATCTCCAAGTTCAGCGAGCAGAACAGCGAAGACGAGGTGCTCAAGATCGCCCGATATGTGGCCGAGATCTCGGCGCTGGGACCGCAGAAGTGGATGTGAACGACTACAGGAGACAGGAGTCAGGAGCCGGCATCCAGAAGAGGGATTTTCGCTGCCTGACCGGCCGCCGGAGGGTGAACCAGCCATGAAAGAGATCATCAGGCTGCTGAACAACAACAAAGAGTGGGCCCGGCGGGTCGAGCTCGAGAGCCCCGGATTCTTCAGCAAGCTGAAGAGGCAGCAGCGGCCCAGGTACCTGTGGATCGGCTGTTCCGACAGTCGCGTGCCGGCGAACCAGATCACGGGATTGCTGCCGGGCGATATTTTCGTCCATCGGAACATCTCCAATCAGGTCATCAATACCGACATGAACCTGATGTGCGTGCTGCAGTATGCCGTCGAGGTCCTGAAGGTCAGGCACATCATCGTGTGCGGTCATTACGGATGCGGCGGCATCGCGGCCGTCAAGAAGAACGCCACCTATGGGATGCTGGAGCACTGGCTCGAAAATGTGCGGGTGTCCGTAAGGAAGCACGGGCGGATCACGCTCAATGAGATGTGCGAGTTGAACGTGAAGCGGCAGGTGGAGAACCTGATGCACAATACGATCGTCCAGAAGGCGTGGGACCGGGGCCGAAAGCTCACTATCCATGGATGGATATACTCTATCTCGGACGGGCTCATCAAGGATCTGAAAGTGACCCAGAGGGGGGCCCCCGCGAGGGAGCGTCAGAGAAACAAGGTGTAGAGGATGAGGATAAGCATGAACGACCCTGTATTCGTCAAACCCGGAATGTCCCCGAAGGAAATCGTCAAGGCGGTTCGTTCGCTCAAGGGGGTCTGTTTTACCTCGGTCGGCATGCGGGACGCGGGCCAGTCTGATTTCAAGAACCGCCACCGCATCTATGACCTGAAGACCCTTGCGCCTCACTATGAGAAAATGGGGCTGTTCAGCGCGGAATGCCATGGCGGCGCGCGATGGCATGTGGGTATCATGAACCGGCGGGAAAGCCCGTTTGAGGAGACCGCGCTGCTCCGGGAGCTCATGCCGAACGTGCTGCTCCAGACCCTGGTCCGCGAGACCAACCTCTGGGGCTATCGCCCGTATCCGAAGAACGTCATCGAATACGCCGTGGGACAGGCGGACATCGATGTCTGGCGGTGTTTCTCCTTCCTGAACGATGTGCGGAACATGCGCACGGTCGCCGAGGTCGTGATGAAGCGGGGGCGCGTCTTCGAACCGACCATCTCGTTCACCACGACGGACTGGGCCACGAACGAATACTATCTCAAGGTGATCAGGGACATGGCCGACCTCTGCTCGGGCGTGGACGAGATCATCCTGTGCGTTAAGGACATGGCGGGAGTCGGCGATGTCTCCAGGATCGGCAACCTGATCAGCGCCATCAAACAGAAATACCCCACGCTGGTGATCAACTATCACCGGCACATTACCGACGGCCTTGCCATCCCGGCCCTCTTGTCGGCGGCAAAGGCGGGGGCGCAGATTTTCGATGTGGAAGAAGACTCGCTGGTGCGGTTCTACGGACACTCTCCAATTCTCGCGGTACAGGCGTTCTTTGAAGAATCGGGGATCGCGGTCCACCTGAACCGGCGCGAGGCCGAGGCCGCGGTCCAGAAGGTGCGCGACTGGATCGGACATTACGAATGGGCAGAATCACCCTTTAAGGGACTCGACCACACGGTCACGCGCCACAAGATGCCGGGCGGCGCGTTCCCCAGCTCCTTTGAGCAGGCGCAGAAGGCCGAGTTCCTCCATCTGATGCCCGCGGTCCTGAAGCTCATGTCCCTGTACAACCGGATCGTGAAATATTTCGATGTCACGCCCGGTTCCCAGATCACGTGGGTCACCTGTAGCGGGATCATCAACCGCTACGCCAAGGAGCGCGGCGACGCCGGGGTCGAGCACATCCTTGCGCTCATGATAAAATTCGTCGAGGAAAAGACGCGGGATTTCGGCGTGATGTCGAAAGACGAGCAGGAAGAACTGCTGACGCTCTTCAGGACCGCGCCCGGAGATTTCAAAAATCTGCTGCTCGGCAATTACGGAAAGCTTCCGGACGGATGGCCCGCGGAATGGGTCTACCAAAGCGCGTTTGGCGATGAATGGGCCGCGAAGATAAAAGAGCGGAAAGAGGCCTCGCCGCTCGAATCGGTGGTCAACGACAACCTCGACAAACTGCGAAAGGAACTTTCGGACAACCTCGGCAGGGCGCCGACGGATGAAGAATTTGTGCTGTACCTCATGCACCCCAAGGATGCGCTGGAGTATATCGCGTTCCGTGACCAGTACGGCGATGCGCCTCTGGCACTGCCCACCAATGTCTGGCGCGAGGGTCTGAAAAAGCCCGGTGACCGGGTCAACTTCGACCTCCGGGGCAAACCCTATTCCCTCGAGCTTGTCTCGATCGGTGCGGAGCACGAGGGCTTTGTGCATGTTGTGATGCGGGTGAATAACAAGACACGGGTGTACACCGTGGCGACGCCGCGGGCCAGGAAGGTCGAGACCCGGATGGCCAAGGGCCCGAACGACGTGGGCGCCCCGATCAACGGCAACCTCTGGAGGATCGGCAATCCCGAGCGCGGGCCCATCAAGGTCGGCGACATCGTCCACAAGGGAGAAGAGATGGCGAACCTCGAGGCCATGAAGATGGAGAACGCCATTCTCGCCCCCGGCGACGGTCAGATCGCCGAGCTCTGCTTCAAGCTCAACGAGACGGTCCAGGAAGGCCAGCTGCTGTTCGTGATCGAGAAGCAATAGGTCCTGAATCGAGGAATGCGAGCGCGGCCAGGCGCAGCTCCGGGGGCGGTTTGGTACAGGAGTATGAATTGGCGGGTCCGCTGAACCATGCGATTGTCCGGTGACACTTGATGCGGGGACCCATGCACGAATATCCCTGGATATTCGGTATTGACATGTATCCGTATTGCGGATATCATGTGCTCACTGTAAAGGGGAGTAGCTGAATCGTGGATATCGTCAGCACGGCTCGACAAGAGTCCGGTACCACGGGTTAGATAATACTAACAAGCAAGACCTTTATCGCGCAATATCTTTTGCGGCGGTAAAGGTCTTTTTTTTGGAAGAAGCCTCTGACACTCAGGAACATTCACGCGCTCCATTCTTTTGCCATGGTTTAATTCGTTCTCAGCAACCGCGCGTTTACGCGCGGCACTCTATCACCCGGAGGTATAACAATGGATCAGCAGCAAGTTCCCAAAATGGCTGCAGTCGGCATTCTGACGCTTCTCGGCCTTATGCTTGTCATGTCCTCGTACTTTGTGATCGACGCGGGCGAACGGGGGGTCATCCTCCGATTCGGCGCGGTGAACCGTGTGGTGGCCGAAGGGCTTCACTTCAAGGTCCCCTTCATGGAGGACATCATTCGCATGACCGTGCGCGTTCAGAAGACCACCACCAAGACCGAAGCCGCCAGCCAGGACATGCAGGTCGTCCAGACCACCATGGTCCTGAACTACAGCCTCCAGCCGGACAAGGTCGGCGAGACGTACAGGACCATCGGCCTGAACCAGGACGTGTCGGAGAAGATCATCAACCCCGGCATTGAAGAGAGCTTTAAGGCCGCCGCGGCCCGGTACACTGCCGAGGAGCTGATCTCGAAACGCGAGGCGCTCAAAACCCAGGTGCGGGACTATCTGCGCGACCGACTGGCGCCGTTCGGCATCATGGTGATTGAGCTCTCGATCACGGATTTCCAGTTCTCGACCGAGTTCAACAAGGCCATTGAATCAAAGCAAAGCGCCGAACAGCACGCGCTCAGGGCGAAGCGGGACCTGGACCGGATCAGGGTTGAGGCGCAGCAGAAGATCGCCACGGCCCAGGCTGATGCCGAGGCGCTCCGTCTCCAGCGCCAGGTGATCTCGCCGGACCTCATCAAGCTGCGACAGATCGATGCCCAGATAAAGGCCATCGATAAATGGGACGGAAAGCTGCCGAACGTGACCGGCGGCGCTGTACCGTTCATCCAGGTTGAAGACACCAAAAAATAGTATGCGTTGTATGCGTTGAAGCGCGAGCGGACGCCTTCGCCAATGAAGGCGCCTGCATTTGAAGCGACGCGAAGGGGCCGGCATGGACATGACCATGTGGATACTCAGATGAATTTGTCTAAGCAGCCATGTTGTTAAAAACGATTAAAGGTAAAATTTCAAAAAAAGAAGGGGGTAATGCATATGAAGCCGAGTGAACGCGAAGAAGAACATTTTGCACGGATTGCGTTTGAGAACAAGAAGAAAATTGACGAGGAAAAACACAAGAAGCTTGCCGAGGAAGAAAAGAAAAGGCTGAAAGAACTGCACTACATGATGTGTCCGAAGTGCGGGATGGACCTGATCGAGATAGACTACAAGAAAATTAAGATTGACAAATGTTCCGAGTGCGACGGGGTCTGGCTCGACGCCGGAGAGATGGAACAGGTGGCAAAGATGGACAAGATCGGCCTTGACAAGCTTTTCAGCGTGTTCAAAAAATAGACGGCGGGGCTCCGCTGAGGGGTCGGGAACAAAAAGCCGCATGGTGATGATTCCCGGCCCTTTTTTTAAAAGTCGTTTGCGGTCGTGGAGCTGAGCATTGCCGATGGCCGTCCGGTGCTTATGATACACTGTTAATTACCGCCCGTATATTAATGCCTCGAAATGAACCATGGCATTTAAAGGAAGCTGATCATGTCTCTCTGGATTGCATTTATCCTCTGCACCTCGGCGATTGTCTATGCGGGCACAAGGCTTTCCCGGTACGGCGATATCATCGCTGAAAAGACCGGGCTGGGAAGGACGTGGATCGGCGTTGTGCTTATGGCGACCGTCACCTCATTGCCGGAGCTGGTGACCGGGATAAGCTCGGTCACCTATGCGGGGGTCCCGGATATCGCGGTGGGCGACGTGCTGGGAAGCTGCGTCTTTAATATGCTGATCCTCGCCATCCTCGATGCTGTGTACAGGCCGATGCCGATTTCCGCAAAGGCCCAGCAAGGCCATATCCTCTCCGCCGGGTTCGGGATACTCCTCCTGGGCGTTGTTGCTTTGAGCATATTCTTAGGAAGCCAGGCGCTCCCGCTGGGCTGGATAGGCATGTACAGCCTGGTGTTCATTGTTATTTATTTTTTCGCCATGAGAATGGTCTATTATTACGAAAAAAAACAGCTCGCGCTGTTTATTGATAAAGCGATTGAACTTCAATATGGAGACATCCCGACGAGGGCCGCTGTTTTTCATTATGCGATCAATGCCGCGATCGTCATCATTGCCGCCATGTTCCTGCCGAAGATCGGCGAGGGGATCGCGGAAACAACCGGCCTTGGCCAGAGCTTCGTAGGAAATATCTTTATTGCGATGTCCACTTCCCTTCCCGAGGTGGTGGTCTCGTTGGCCGCGGTAAAAATGGGGGCCGTGGACCTCGCGATCGGCAATCTGTTCGGCAGCAATATCTTTAATATTCTTATCCTCGGCATCGATGATGTTTTTTATGTAAAGGGTCCCCTGCTTTCCTTTACCAATCAAAATCATGCAATCTCCGCCCTCTCGGCCATTATGATGACGGCCATCGCGGTAATCGGATTGACCTATCGCGCTGAGAAGAAGCCTATGCTTCTGGCATGGGATTCCGTCGTGATAGTGCTCGTGTATATGATCAATATCGCGCTGCTGTTCAGCATGCGACAAACAGTTGCTTTTTAAACCATTGTAGAGGAAAGGACCGGGAAAACTATGCGCTGGCATCAAAAGAGAATCGAAGAAGTCATTGAGGAGCTTGGGTCGTCTCTCCAGGGCCTTTCCGCGGAACATGCGCAAAAACTACTCCTGGAGCACGGCCCCAACGAATTGACGGAGAAAAAGAAGAAGACGCTGTTCATGATGTTCCTCGACCAGTTCAAGGACTTCATGATCCTTGTGCTGATCGCCGCCGCTATCATATCCGGCATTATAGGGGATGCCTCCGACACCATCGCCATTGTCGTGATCGTGGCGCTCAATGCCGTCATCGGCTTTGTCCAGGAATACCGGGCGGAAAAGGCGATGGCAATGCTCAGAAAAATGGCCGCGCAGTACGCCCTGGTGATACGGGATGGAAACCCCGTCAACATCCCGGCTTCGCAGCTTGTTCCCGGCGACGTCGTCATTCTGGAGGCGGGAAAGATCGTTCCCGCCGACATGAGATTGATCGAGACGGCCCAGTTGAAGGCCGAGGAGGCCGCGCTGACCGGAGAATCCCTGCCCGTTGAAAAACACACCAAACCGCTGCACGACGAGCACCTGTCCATCGGCGACCGGAAGAACATGGCTTATAAGGGCACGATCGTAAGCTACGGCCGCGGCAGGGGGCTGGTCACGGCAACCGGCATGGCGACGGAGCTCGGAAAGATCGCAACCATGCTGCAGGAGGAAGAGGAGGTAAAGACGCCGCTCCAGAAAAGGCTTGCGGCCTTCGGCCGGAAACTTGCTCTCGCCGTGCTTGCCATCTGCGCCATTGTTTTTGGCGTCGGTCTGCTGAGGGGGGAGGAGCCGCTGCTCATGCTTCTTACGGCGATCTCGCTCGCCGTTGCCGCGATCCCCGAGGCCCTTCCCGCGGTGATCACCATCTCCCTCGCTCTTGGCGCGACGAAGATGGTCAGGCAGAACGCCCTGATACGGAAACTTCCGGCCGTCGAAACGCTCGGCTCCGTCACGTATATCTGCTCCGACAAGACCGGCACCCTGACTTTGAACAAAATGACCGTGGAAGAGGTGTATGTTAATGGCGGCATAGTCCTGAGTTCGGAGTTCGGAGTTCGGAGTGAGAAGGACCGTGATCCGCAGTCTTTTCTGATGACCGCTCTTGCTGTAAGCAATGACGCGGAGGGGGACGCATCAGGCAAGGTGATCGGCGATCCTACGGAAGTCGCCTTGTATGTCATAGCGAAAAACAAGGGCTTCGACAAAAAAGCCCTTGAACAGGACCTCCCGCGAGTGGCCGAAATCCCCTTTGATTCCGACAGAAAATGCATGACCACGTTCCACAAAATGCCGGGGTCGGGGGTCAGGGGTCAGGGGGGAGTGGGGGACGGAAACTACGTTTCGTTTACCAAGGGCGCCATCGATGTTCTGCTGGACAAGTCCTCCGGCATATTGACCGAAGGAGGAATGAAGGCCGTTGACGCCGGGGAGCTCCAGAGGGTCAACGAAAGGATGTCCGTTGACGGACTCAGGGTCCTCGGCATTGCGATGAGGACCTGGGACGCATTGCCCGACGATATGTCCCCTGAGCATGTTGAAGCCCGCCTCACCATCCTGGGCCTTGTGGGCATGATGGATCCCCCACGCGAAGAGGCCAGGGAGGCAGTGCGCTTATGCAAGACCGCGGGGATCAAGCCGGTGATGATAACCGGCGACCATCCCCTTACCGCAACAACCATTGCCAAGAGGCTGGGGATCCTGGAGCAGGACTCCCGTGCGGTGATCACGGGCAGAGAGCTCGATCGACTGTCACTGGAGGAGTTTGAGGAGCAGGTCGAGCACCTGCGCGTATACGCGAGGGTCGCGCCTGAACAGAAGTTAAAGATCGTCAAGGCGCTTCAGGACAGGGGACAGTTCGTTGCCATGACCGGCGACGGCGTGAATGACGCACCCGCGCTCAAGAGGGCCGATATCGGCGTTGCCATGGGCATCACCGGTACGGATGTTTCAAAAGAAGCGTCCCACATGGTCCTGCTGGATGACAACTTTGCCACCATCGTCAAGGCGGTGAAGGAAGGCAGGCGGATCTTCGACAATATCCGCAAGTTCATCAAGTACACCATGACGAGCAATTCGGGCGAGATCTGGACGATCTTCCTTGCGCCGTTTTTGGGGCTGCCCATACCCCTGTTGCCCATTCATATACTCTGGATCAATCTCGTGACCGACGGCCTGCCCGGCCTCGCGCTCGCGGCCGAGCCCTCGGAAAAAGGCATCATGGAAAGACCGCCGCGCCATCCCAAGGAGAGCATCTTCGCCAACGGTCTCGGCATCCATATTGTCTGGGTCGGACTTCTGATGGGCGCCGCATCCCTGTTCACCCAGGCATGGTCCCTGAAGACCGGGCATGCCCACTGGCAGACCATGATATTTACCGTATTATGCCTGAGCCAGATGGGGCACGTGATCGCCATACGATCGGAACGGGAATCGATCTTCACCCAGGGTTTTTTCTCCAACAAACCGCTGGTGGGCGCTTTTTTGTTGACGTTCGGCCTTCAGATGGCGACCATCTATGTGCCGGCGTTGAACCCGATATTCAAGACGGAGCCGCTGACGCTGAATGAGCTGCTGTTTACCCTCGCATTGTCATCGGTGGTTTTCATTGCCGTGGAGATCGAAAAATTCATCCGGCGAAGAAATAATTCGTAGAAAAGGGGAAGAGAAATCGGATGCACAGTTGTCCTCCGTGCGATTACTCCGAGTGACTCTTAGTATTCTTGGCCAAATTGGAGGATCTTCCAAAAGGATCAAACCTAAAAGAATACCAAGAGCGCTTACAACGGTCAGATTGAATTGCATACTACGAGAGAATAGTTTCCCCGAATAAAAAAGAAAAAACCAAGAAAGCCAATAACTACGAGGAGTATTGCCAATACAATGCCTACAATATGGTTTTTTGGCCTCCTTCGCTGAATCTGGGGGGTTGTTTGAAGGATAAGTAGAGTCTGTATTTTAATGTAAAAAACGAATACCGAAAACGTGACCGGAACCACCGAGGCGCGGCGCTTTCATCGAAATATTACGAGTATAGCCTCTGCTGACGATATGCTTTCATCAATAATATGTGGTAAATGACGATTTTGAGCACACCTGTCCCTCAATGATGAGTATGATTACTTATTTTCGACTATCGGGCAGCTTGAGTCTTGTCGATAAGCAGCCCGGTCATGACCCGTATGTTGTACGCGATCACGCTCCAGTAAATCTTCGCGTCGAAATGCGGACGCGTCTTCCATTCGCACCGGAACATATCGAACCCTCTTTTGAAATTCGATATGACGGCGGAGGTCCCGCTGCGCCATTTTTTGAGCCGAGTCTCCATGCTTTTGCTGCTCGTCACGTTCTTGAGCGATCCGACGATTTTGTTGAATACGATGTTGACGATCCCTTTCTTTTTCGCCAGCCCCTGATTCACAAGAGATGCATAGCCGCCGTCCGTTGTCATGTCGCGCGGCACGACGCCGTAGTTATCCTTGATTCGGTCAATCACTCCTTCGTAAGCCTGAGTATCGCCGGGGTTGCCATCCAGAATTTTGCAATCGATAATCAGCATGCTGGCGCCCGTCGCCACATTGACCTTATGCCCGAACGTCGCATCGCGTCTGCCTTTTACGATGATGTCTGTATGGTCCTCAAAGATCGAAAACAGCTTCTCCGCATTCGGCGCCTTCTCTCCCAGAAGTTCGTGACGATGCGTCATGCTGTATACCTTTTCCGCTTTCGGCAAAAGGGCCTTGAGCTCCTTCGCAAGAGCCAAAGCTGCGTCATTCGCATATCGAAGCGTGGTCACTGCAATAAGCGAGGCGTCGGCCTGATTCATGCTCGTGCGAAGCAATTTCAGCTGTTTTTCAAAGGTTTCTTTTCGTTGCTCGCCCGGCTTCGTGTTGTTGATTTTGGCAAAATGCCTCTTGGCTTGCTTCTTGTATCGCCGCGCTGTAATCACACCGCCCGTCTCTTCCGCAAGCTTCACGAGCAGGCGGTCAAAGGTCTTGATGCAGTCCCACATCAGCGAATTGTTCGTCGGATAATGAACGTTCGCCTCGATTGCCGTGGAATCGGTTCGCGCTTTGCTGAAATCGTCCAGTCC
>Ga0315281_10000171_pt1 | contig 82167 bp, 76 predicted proteins | sample YL17G07_0_MG_FD_204540 | JGI IMG/M metagenome (GOLD analysis project Ga0315281, IMG submission 204540) | Sediment microbial communities from Yellowstone Lake, YNP, Wyoming, USA - YL17G07_0 | ecosystem: Environmental > Aquatic > Freshwater > Lake > Sediment | place: USA: Wyoming | collected... | reverse complement strand
TTTATTTGGTTCCGACAGCATCCAAAAAAGTGGGCGGCATGGCGCCGGAATCAGTGGGCGACATGCGTCGGAACAGGTGGGCGGCATGAATCGGAATGGGTGGGCGGCATGGGCCGGAATATACAAGCTAAGATCGCCGACTCCCGTGACATTGAGGAAGGGGTAACGGTTGATATCGATGAAAAAGGTCACATCGTCGGCATTGAAATTCTTGACGCAAGTGAAAAAATGAATATATCCGACATGGTTAATATCAGTATCGAGAACCTTCCTCTTGAGCGGGTGGCATGATTTGCTTATGCTGTCATCCTTGATGGTCTCGTAAGAAGTCTCCTCTGCCGTCATTGCGAGGAGCGGAGCGACGCGGCAATCTCGTTTTTTCAGGTGGTTACAAACCGCGAGATTGCTTCGCTCGCAAAGCCGGCTTAAAGGACTTTTTACGAACACATCATCCTTGAGTGACAAATAACGGCAGTTATCAAAATTCCCGTTTTGACTTTATGTACACATAATCTCTACTATTGAACATAAGGAGGCTGACTTATGAGGACAATTACGGTCAAAGATAAACACCTGAAATTAGACCAATCCAAAATAGAAAGAGCCAAGCAAATATTAAAAGCACGAACCGAGACCGAAGCAATTGAGAAAGCACTGGCACTTGTGATCGCTACCGACACCAGGGCTGTTCAACGAGGCAACATTATTAAAGAGATTCTCACTCGAAGAGATAGGTTGAAGATAGTTTCGGGGGATGTAGCGGACTGGGTACACGAGGGGCGAAGGGACAAGACATATGGCGGATAAGTTCGTCGTGGACGCCAGCGTGGCCTTGAAATGGCAATTCAAGGATGAACATGAAACAGAGGCCGCCATGGATATCCTGGCTGATTTTGTCCAGGGAGAAATCGAAAAGAGGTGATTTTATGGGAGCGACAGCGACTGCCATCAGGAAGCGTCATACCTATGCCGACTATGAAAAACTTCCGGAGGGTTCATCGTACCAGCTTATTGGAGGAGAGCTTGTCATGACGCCTGCACCGACGCCTTATCATCAGAGAATTTCAAGGAAAATTGAATATGCGCTTTTACAATTTGTTGAGGCAAATGGCCTTGGAGAAATTTTTTACGCTCCTATCGACATCTATCTTTCAAATGAAGAAACCTATCAGCCGGACATTATTTTTATCTCAAAAGAGAGGCTCAGTATCATAGGCGAGAAAAAGATAGAAGGCGCGCCCGACCTTGTGGTGGAAATACTCTCTCCCGCGACTGCATATTATGATCTGCGGCATAAAATGCGCGTGTATGAAAAATCAGGCGTGAAGGAATACTGGATTGTCGACCCTGATGAGAAAACTGTTGAGCTATATGAATCCGTCGGCGGTGAATTCAGTATCTTCAGCAAGGCCCGTGAAAAGGGGGGCGTCCGCTCGAAACTCCTCCCTGGGCTTGAGCTTGATCCGGCAAAGATATTCTGATCCGCCTCCTTGTAACCGTGGTCGAGTCGAAACATATCCCCTGTCCCACTAATTGCGTAATGATTCCGGATGATTCTTATTGCCCCGGATTTCACTTTAGCAACCAATTCTTTCAGACTTGACTTTTTATAAATATGACCATATCATATAGTCAGAGGAAATAGACAGATGACAACAAAAACAATAACCATATCAGAAGGGAAAAAGGGATTTACCTCCATCGTCAAAGAATCGGCATTGAAGCAGGAAGGAATCGTCATCACAAAACGTGGCCATCCGGTTGCGGCCCTTTTGTCCTACAAGGAATACCTGGATTACAAAAAATTGAGAACCTACCTCAAAATGCTCGAACTCTCCGCAACCATGAAGGATGCCGGCATTAAGGCGGCAGATGTATACGCAGCCTCGAAAAAAGAACTTGAAGCGAGAAAACCATGATTTCGATCGTTGTTGACTCCAGCGTCTTGCTGAAAGCGTACCTTCCCGATGAAGAGGGACGCCAGGAGGCTCAAAATCTGATGAGAGACTATGCTCGAGGAATTGTAACGCTCTACGCGCCATCTCTTATTACTTACGAAATTGTCAACGCTTGTCTGGTAGCCTCACGGATGGCCCGCCTGAAGAAAGAGAAGGCAATAGAGCTTATGAACGAAATACTCGGCGTTGAGCTGGTAAAGGTAGAAATTGACGCGTTGAAGGAAAGGATATTTGATCTCGCGTCAAAATACGGCAGGAGCGCCTACGACGGCGCCTATGTAGCCGTGGCCGAGTCGAAGAGCCTCCCCTTTCTTACCGCAGACAAAAAACTCTATAACGCCCTTAAACATCACTTCCCTTTCGTAAAACGGATTGAGCAGTATGACGAGATAAAAATGTAAATTACTAACTGCGCAGGACTATCTTGAACCACAAGTTCGCTTCGTGGTCACACGGTTAAGAGCTGTATTCCCCGTTCCACAATGCATCCAGTAATTTCGTGATGGGAAGAACTACGATACTCCCCACATTCAAGATTCAGGCTTTTTCTTTGAGCTCCTTGCGTTCTGCGGATAACCGGTTTTGATATGAGCAGTTAAGAGGGTTTCTGGTCCCCGGATGATTCTTATTGCCTCCAAATTGCTGTCACTGGATCAGGATAAACCACTTCTCGATAACGGCGCGGTGGTATACCGCAATGGCATCATCCTGGCTGTCGGACCCGCAAGCAAACTAATCTCCGAATATCCGGGCCATCAAGTGAATCTCCTGGCTAATGCCGTTCTCATGCCTGGCCTGATCAATGTCCACGCCCATCTGGAACTCCCTGCCTTACTCGACAGAATCCGAGCCAAATCATTTTCTGATTGGATCATTAATCTTATTCGAGCAAAGAGAGGCCTGAGCAGCAAAGATTATCAGAGTGCGACATGGGTTAATATCAAAACGCTCATCAAAACCGGCACAACAACGGTCGGCGAGATTTGCACCCATGGCGTAAGCCCTGCCCTTATCAGGAAAAGCGGGCTGCGGGCGATGGTTTTTTTTGAAACGATCACGATGTCCCAACATGCCGAAAATCCCCCCTCGCCCCCCTTTGTCAAAGGGGGGATGGGGAGATTGATTCAATTCGGATACTCTCCCCATTCTCCTTATACGGTATCGGAACCGGTATTGCGTGCTCTCAGCCGGTTCTCTCGCAAGAAGAATATTCGCCTTGCCATGCATATTGCGGAATCAAAGGACGAAACAAAACTTCTCCAAGGAAAGAAAAGTGGATTAGAAAATCTCTATCGTCTTGCCGGATGGGACCTTGACTCGGCGCCTCGGGACGATTCATCAGTGCGATATCTCAATCGCATCGGTTTTCTCTCTTCTAATCTTTTGGCAGTGCATACTGTTCAGGTTACGGACAAGGACATTATGTTAATTAATAAATCAAACGTATCTATTGCACACTGCCCTCGGAGCAACAGGGAAACCGGGGTCGGGAAAATGCCGCTCAAGCTGTTCCTTGACGCCGGCGTTATTGTCGGTCTCGGTACAGACAGCCTCGCGAGTTCGCCGAACCTGAACATGTGGGATGAAATGCGTTATGCATACCGGATTCACCGGAGTGATGGCGTTTCAGCAGAAGACATCTTCAGACTGGCGACCATCAACGGTGCAAAGGCCCTCGGTTTGGATAATGAGATCGGTGCTCTTGAACCGGGCAAAAAAGCGGACATCATAGCTGTTCCTCTTCCCGTGAAAAATACGGGTGACCTCTATTCCGACTTGCTCAGAGAAACGAAATCCTGTATTATGACCATGGTCAACGGGAAAATTCTGCACAGATCATTTTAATTCTACCCTCCCCGATCGATACTACAGAATATGAGTCTTGACTCTATTAAAGAAAAAGTATTTACTGCCCGCCGCCTTACGCGCAGGGACGGGATCGAACTATATAAATCGAACGACCTGCTCGCGCTCGGACGCATGGCGACCCATGTGGCACAGCGCAAGAACGGCAACCGGGCCTATTTCGTCCAGAATATGCATATCAATCCCACGAATATCTGCGTGAATCGCTGCAAATTCTGTGCGTTCAGCAGAAGCAAGGGCGAGCCGGGCGCATACGAGATGAGCATCGATGATATTCTGAACAAGGCGCGCAATGCAGGCAAAGGAGTTCGTGAGCTCCATATCGTATCCGGTCTCCACCCGGACCTGCCTTTTGCATGGTATCTTGACATGCTGAGCGCTTTGAAAAAAGAATTCCCCAAAATACACCTCAAGGCATTTACCGCCGTGGAGATCGATTATCTTGCGAAACTATCCGGTCTGCGTGTCACTGATACATTGAAGCAGCTCCGCGAGGCCGGTCTCGGTTCCCTCCCCGGCGGCGGCGCGGAGATATTCAACACCGCTGTGCGCAACACCCTGTGCGCGGAAAAGATCAGCGGCGACCGGTGGCTTGAAGTGATCGAAACAGCCCACAGAATCGGCCTCAAGTCGAACGCCACCATGCTCTACGGACACATCGAGACCTATGAACACCGGATAGACCATCTGATCAGGCTCAGAGAGCTTCAGGACCGGACAGGCGGGTTCCAGGCCTTCATCCCCTTGAGTTTCCATTCGCAGAACACGGAAATTAAAAAAACCGCCTACACAACGGGATTTGACGATCTCAAGACCCTTGCGATCTCGCGGATGATGCTGGACAATTTCGACCATATCAAGGCGTACTGGGTCATGATGGGAGAAAAGATCGCGCAGGTTTCGCTCAACTTCGGCGTCGATGATCTTGACGGCACGGTGGTGGAGGAGCGGATCACCAAAGCAGCGGGCGGGACCACGGATGGGAGCATGACGAGGGACGACATTGTGCATCTTATAAAGCAGGCTGATCGCACACCGGTTGAGAGGGACACGGTTTATAATATCGTGAAGGTATGGAAGTAGCTCAGTTCAGAGTGAAAAACGACATCAATGAAACCAAAGGCAATCAATCCGATCATTAAAAAAGTAGAATCCGGCAAGCGGATCAATAGCGATGAAGGCCTCGCCCTGTTCAAACATGCGGACCTCCTGACCCTGGGAGAGCTTGCGAACAGGATAAGGAAGCGCCTTCACCCGGAACGGCTCGTAACCTTCATCGTCGACCGGAACATCAACTATACCAATATCTGTGTAAACAAATGCAAATTCTGCGCGTTCTACCGCGAGGCTGAAAGTCCCGACGCCTATATCCTGTCAAAAGACGATATATTTAAAAAAATCGAGGAGACGATAGAACAGGGCGGGACACAGATACTGATGCAGGGCGGTGTGCATCCGGATCTTGGAATAGACTATTTCGAGGAGCTGTTCAGATCAATCAAGGCGTGCTATACCATTCAAATCCATTCGCTCTCGCCTTCCGAGATATCGTATGTTGCGAAGAAAGCGGACTTAAGTATCATAGATACCCTTGTCCGCCTCAAAGCTTCCGGTCTTGATTCGATCCCAGGCGGAGGGGCGGAGATCCTTGTTGACCGCGTCAGGAAAAAAGTGAGCCCGAACAAGATCAGGTGGCGTCAGTGGGCGGATGTTATGAGAACGGCGCATAAGCTCGGCATGCCTACGACTGCCACCATGATGTTCGGCAGTGTCGAAACAGATAAAGAGATCATGGAACACTTGCTCAGGCTCAGGGATATCCAGGACGAGACCGGAGGGTTTACCGCCTTCATCCCCTGGACCTATCAGCCCGGCAACACCGAACTCGGAGGCCGATCGGCAACCGCGGTTGAATATCTCAAAGTACTCGCTCTCTCGCGCATTATGCTCGACAATTTTGACAACATTCAGGCTTCATGGGTAACACAAGGCGCGAAAATAGCCCAGGTTGCACTGGAGTTCGGAGCAAACGATTTCGGCAGTACCATGATCGAGGAAAATGTTGTTGCCGCGGCGGGAATTACATTCAGAATGACAAAACAGGAGATCGTAAGTATTATAAAAGACGCTGGCTATAGGCCTGCTCAGCGAGATACAGCATATAATATTCTGAAGAGAGAATACATAAAATTGTAATGTGAGAGGGAAGAAATAGAGTGAACTATATTTCTTATGTAGTAGTTCACATGAAAATAAAAAATATGAATAGTCTTTCGTGAAATAGAAAAACTTTATTAAACTAACGAGTTACCTTTCCTTTGCACAAAACATGTGGACAATATGTTATTAAGTCTGTGAATATCTTTTTTTGGAACGCTCTCTTAGCACGGTAAATGCAAATTGCACATTAAATAGGCATGCAAAGTTTAATTAAAATAAACAGTTACAGAATCATGCCAAAACTCCCCTGTTCTTTCACTTCGTTGATCCTTAGGTTGATTTTTTTACCGATATCCCCTGTTTTAGCCCCATAAATCTTCACCCGAATGTAGTTATCCGTCAGACCTGTCAATAGACCTGTTTCAGGATCAACCTTGTCTTCGACGACAACCTTGAACTCCGATCCCAAGTGCAATTTTCTGAACAACAAATTCTTTTTCATCCCAAGTGTACGGAGAGCGGCATTGCGTTCCTTTTTGATCGGTTCCGGTACCTGGTCCTTCATCTCAGCCGCAGGCGTGCCAGGACGAGGAGAATAACTGAATACATGCAAGTGGGTCAAAGGTGACAGTTCAACGAGCCGCAGAGTATTCTGAAACTCTTTTTCCCCCTCTCCGGGGTATCCTACGATGATATCCGCTCCAAGTGCGATACCGGGAACCTGTTTCGCGATATTTTCAATCAATTCCTGATAGAAACGGGTGGTATATTTTCTTTTCATGGACCTTAAAATTGCATCGTCACCGCTTTGCAGTGGGATGTGCAAATGTCTGCAGATGCCCTGGCCGAGACACTGGATCATCTCCTGGGTAAGTTCATTCGGTTCGATGGAACTCAGTCGCAACCGAGTACGGTCCCGTGACAGGATAAGAGTCTTGACCATTTCCGTGAGATTGATGCCATGCCCGAGATCAGCTCCGTAGGTCCCTACATGAATCCCGGTCAGTACCACCTCAGGACATCCATTTCTTACAAGACGCTCGAATGCATGAAGAACATCGGTGGGCGCGGCGCTTCGGGAATTGCCCCTGGCGAACGGAACGATGCAGTAGGAGCATCGGTTGTCACAACCATCCTGTATCTTCAGGAAGCCTCGTGTTCTGGAGTGCAGGGCCTTTATCGTATCATTTGAAACAGGCGGTCTGTCCGCGCGAGAAGCGGTACCCATCGACATGATATGACCAGAGATCACGGCCTTGTCGCGGTTCCCGATCACCAGTTCGACTCCCGGTATCTTTTTTATCTCGTCCGGGCCTGTTTCGGCATAGCAGCCAGTTACGACTACTTTTGCGCCATTTCCGCGTCGTACCGCCGAACGGACCATCCGCCTGCACTCGTAGTCGCTTTTTGCGGTCACCGTGCAGGTATTGATGACATAGACATCGGCCTCGGAGTCAAAGGGTACGACAGTATTCCCGCGCGAGAGAAGGTCCTGCTGCATAACGTCTGTTTCAAACTGGTTGATTTTACATCCGAGGGTCGTAAAGGCTATTCGCATAACTGTCCGGTTAGAGAATTCATGCCTGCCGCGGTGATCCTGACCATTACGAGGGATCCGATGAGGGCGGCGGGCGCGTTGAAGTTCACCGCCTTGTTCCCCCTGGTCCTTCCACTCAGCGTTCCGCCTTTTTTGCTCATCCCGTCCACGAGGACCTCCTGAATGGAATTGACGAGTTTTTTATTGTTCCGCGAGGTTATTTCCCTTTGCAGGTCCAGCGCCTGTGCAAGCCGTTTCACCTTTATGTCATCAGGCAGATGACCCTCATGCCTGAGCGCGGCAGTACCCGGTCGTTTCGAGTACTTGAAGGCAAAGATACCGTCATACCGCACTTCTTCAAGGAGGCCCATGGTCATCGCAAAATCCCGTTCTTGTTCGCCAGGGAACCCGACGATGATGTCCGTGGTGAGTGTAATATGAGGCAATGCCTCCCGCAGTCTCTTGATCTTTCCGAGATATTCCTCGCGGGTATATCGTCTGTTCATGGCGCTCAGGATGTCATTTGAACCGCTCTGGACCGGCAAATGCAGGGACTCGCAGACCTTGGGAAAGTCGCGTAGCGCAAACATCAGGTCGTCGGAAAGGTCCCGGGGATGGGAGGTGACAAACCGTATCCGCTCGATATCAGGAACATCGTTGACCATGCTCAGAAGAGAAGGAAAATTCGCGTCACCTTCAAGCCCCTTGCCGTAAGAGTTCACGTTCTGGCCAAGGAGGGTCACTTCCTTGTAGCCTTTCCGCGCGAGTTCGCGCACTTCGCTGACGATCTCTAAAGGCAACCGTGAGCGTTCCCTGCCGCGAAGATAAGGCACTACGCAATAGGTACAATAGTTGTCGCACCCGTACATAATGGATACCCAGGCTTTTAATCTGTCCGTCCGGGTGGTTGGGATGCGTTTTCGGTGATAGTCGGGGTCTCCCGCAACATCGACTACCGGAAGGGACCAGGAACGCTTTCTTTCGAGCATTGCAGGCAGTCGCGAGATGTCCGAAGGACCGAATACCATGTCCACATACGGCGCACGGGAAAGGATCTTCGCGCCTTCCTGCTGCGCAATACAACCGGCTACCGCGATCTTGAGGCCCGGTCTCTCGTCTTTGATCTTTTTCAGCCGGCCCAGCTCGCTGTAGAATTTCTGTTCGGCTTTTTCGCGGATACTGCACGTGTTCAAGATGACCATGTCCGCATGCTCGACAGCTGACGAGGCAAGGCAGCCCTGTTCTTCGAGGATGCCCGTCATGCGTTCGGAATCGTGCTCATTCATCTGGCAGCCAAAGGTGATAATATGAAAGGATTTCATGCTCATGGGGTCATTATAATACGCCGGTACGTTGTTAAACAAGAGGTATCTGAAAAGACGCGGGAGCGGGTCGTTAGCGGGAAACCATAAACCGGACAGCTTCACCTCGTTTGACTGACAATGCGGTCCTGGCGTTTTGCCTGTACATGAATATTTCGAGCGCCCCCGAGCTGTTAATGATGGCGCCCGGCTCTCCCGACGCGGCCTCGGCATAGAATTTCTTCAGCCCCTTGATCGCTTTGCCGGAGAAACTGACTGATGTTGCGGCCAGGTCCACATCTTCCGGAGAAAGCGACGAGATGTCCTTGTAGGTGATGTTCGTAATGATATTTCCGAACCGGTCTATGTGGACGATATGCCCCTCTATGCTGTTCGGCGCCATCTTCGGCACAGGGATGTTCATCTTCACATAGTCCGTGATTTCATCGCCAAAGTTCGCGGAGGCGATGCCCTTTGAAAGCCAGCCCGCGACCGGGGCAAAGATATCCCTTCCATGGAACGTCGGCCCCGGGTTGGGGAGATAATAGTGGGTCGAGGTGATATGGTGCACCCTGATACGCTCCGCTTCCTGGTAGATCAGGGTAAAGAGGCCGTTATCAGGGCCGACGAAGTAGTAACTTTCGGTCACGACAATGATCGGCCTTCTGCCGCTGCCCACACCGGGATCCACGACGGCAAGGTGCACCGTGCCCTTCGGGAAGTGACTGTAGGCGGACCTCAGCGTATACGCGGCCTCCCAGATATCCTGAGGATTGATCTCGTTGGATATATCAATGATCTGCGTCTGCGAATTGGTCTTAAGGATGACGCCTTTCATGCTTGCAGTAAAGGCATCTTTTACTCCGTAATCTGTTGTCAGTGTTATAATGGCGGACATCTATCCCCCGGTCGAATGCGCGATTATGTAAATCAATTAAAAATGAATATATCAGGCTGAATTTGCTTTGTCAATCCAAAGATAGGACCAGGGATATCAGTGCTCTGACAGGATGCATTATTTTATACATCCATCGTAACTACTCAGGTCGGTTAATAGTTTTTGTATGACTCTGTAGGGCAAGGCTTTAGCCTTGCGTTTTATCGAAAGGCGCGTCATTCGGACGAAAGCAACCCTAAAGGGTTGCCCTACAAAGGCTTCCTTGACACCTACCTGAGTAGTTACCATTTATCAAGCACGCTGTCGAAGCTGCGGGAAGCATAAGGAATGATTCCCACTATCCGTATACCGGATATTTTTTCTATCACAGCCGGATTTGTCTCTTCAGCCAATCCAGGTCTCCAGTCCAGCGCATGATTTATCACAATACCGGCGATCTGGATGTTGCGCCCCTTGAGCGCGGAGATGGTGAGCAGGGTGTGATTGATGGTCCCCAGGCCCGGTCGCGCCACGATCAGCACAGGAAGCCCCATGGCACAGGCTAGATCAAGATACGTATAGTGACCGCGCAACGGCGCCATGATACCTCCCGCCCCTTCCACGATCATGAAGTCGTGTCTTTCACGCAGGGCGGTAAACACCTTGAGTATCTTATCAGGATCGATCTTTTTACCGTCTCGTTCAGCGGCGACTGAAGGGGCCAGCGGGTCTCTGAATCTGTACGGGTTTACGAGTGAGAGCCGGTCCTTCACGCGAGCGGATTTCATCAGGATGAGTGCGTCCTTAGGCATCAGCCGACCGGCGCGCATACGGCATCCGGTTTCCGCGGGCTTCATCACGCCCACGTCCACGCCCCGGAGTTTGAGCGCTGTCGCGATTCCCGCTGACACATACGTCTTCCCTACCCCTGTATCGGTTCCAGTAACGAATAAACCTGGGGTCATAATGTTCATTATAGTATCCTGCTGTCCAGATTGAACACCTGTCCAGACACATTCTGCATCAACGAGAGTTGGTAAATGAACTCAGCTGCTTCAACGGCATCGGCGCCTCTGCCAAGCGTAGTGTCCCGCAGGATGCGCTTATGCATCTCATGCGAGATCCGGGCGCTCATTGCTGTCGGCAAATATCCGGGCAGCACGGCATTGACCTTGATATTAAATAAACCAAGCTCCTTTGCGGCAGCTTTGGTCAGACCGATAAGGCCCGCCTTTGCAGCCGAATAGTTCGTCTGCCCTTCCCTGCCCTGTAACCCGACAATTGACGAGATGTTGATAATATGGCCGTTTCGCTGTTTTATCATGTGGTCGGATACGGCCCGAATGCAGTGGAATGGCCCCCCGAGATTGGTATCGGAGACATCGTCCCAGTCTTCCTCGGTCATGCGCAGCATAATTCTGTCTTTCGTCAGAGCGGCATTGTTTATCAGCACATCCACAGAACCCCACCGTTCAATGGTGTTGCTGACCATCGTTTCAATTTCGACCGGATTCTTGATATTTGCGCCGTAATGGATGGCCTCTCCGCCATTTTCAATAACTTCATCCGCCACGGCCCGCGCCGACTGTTCATTTGACCGGAAGTTAACCACTACCCGTTCACCTGCCCTGCCGAAACGGAGGGCCAGCGCTCTGCCGAGGCCGCGTGAAGCGCCGGTGATGATGATAACGCGCTTTTTATCAGGGCGGGGCATCTCAAATATACCCTTCTTTTGTTAATCTGCTGAAAATACCGAGCGCTGAATCAACATCGACGTCCGTATGCGCCGCCGACACTGTGGTCCTTATCCGCGCGGCATCCGCGGGCACGGTGGGCGGCCGGATCGCGGTTGCGTAGACGCCGTATTCGAGCAGTTTCTCCGCCGCCTTCAGTGTCCTTCCTGAATCGCCGATGATAAGGGGAATAATAGGCGTTTCAGAAGCTCCCGTGCTGATCCCGATCGATCTTAGACCGTTTACAAATTTGTTTCTGTTATTCCAGAGTCTGTCCCTTCGTTCCGGCTCCTGTTCGAGAACATCGATCGCCGCAAGCGATGCGGCGCAGACAGCCGGCGGCAGAGCGGTGCTGTAGATTAAACTTCTCGAACAGTTCATCAGGAAGTCGATGAGGGCCCTGCTCCCGGCGGCATAAGCGCCAAATGAGCCGAAGGCCTTTCCGAGCGTACCCATCTGGATATGCACGCGTCCGGAGAGTCCGAAATGCTCGACCGTCCCTTTGCCTGTCCGTCCGAGCACCCCGGTTCCGTGAGCATCGTCAACCATGAGGATTGCGCCGTATTTCTCGGCAAGATAAACGAGGTCCGGGAGCGGCGCGATATCGCCGTCCATGCTGAAGACACCATCGGTAACGATCAGTTTTCGCCTAACCTTCATGCCTTTTTTTAACAGCGCCTCGACCTGCGCTGAATCCCTGTGGTGGTATACCTTTACCTGCGCCTTACTCAGGCGGCAGCCGTCAACGATGCTCGCATGATTCAGCCTGTCGCACAGGACCAGGTCGCCGACGGCGACGATAGCGGGAATAATGCCGGTATTGGCCGCATATCCGGAGTTGAAAACAAGCGCGGCCTCCGTGCCTTTGAAGAGGGCAAGCCTGTTCTCAAGCGCCTGGTGCAAGGCGCTCGTTCCTGAAATAAGTCTTGACGCGCCGGCCCCAAAGCCGTAACGCTCCATTGCCTGCAAGGCTGCCTGACGCAGCGCGGGATGGTTTGCAAGGCCGAGGTAGTCGTTGGAGCACAGAAGCAGCAGCTCCCTGTTGTTCATCGTTATCCGGTTGCCGCTGTATGAGTCAACGATTTTGAGACGCCGAAGAAGGTTCCGCTCATCTAATTGTGAAAGCTCGTGTTCAAACATGGATATTCCTTGTGACCACGGAAAATGATGTTGGAGAAGAGCCTCTGGTCCATGTGCTCAGCTCGTGAGCCCCAGGTCGCGGACCATCTTAAGATCATCTTCCGGATCAAGCCCCGAGGTTGTGAGATAATTGCCGATCATGAATCCGTCCGCGCCGGCTGCGAAGATGAGCGGATGGAGCCGGCCCAGCGCAGTTCCCCTGCCCGCGCAAACGCGGAGCTCCTTATTGGGCAGGACCAGACGGAACAGGGCAAGTGAATGAAGCGCCTCGAGCGGAGTGATGGGAGTCACGCTCTCAAGCGGGGTGCCCATGATGGGCATCAGGAAATTGATCGGCACCGAATCAACGTCGAGCTCGCGCAGGGTGAATGCCATCCTGATTCGGTCCTCCATGCTTTCACCCATGCCGAGGATGCCGCCGCTGCAGGCGGAGAGGCCAAGAGAACGGGCATTTTGGAGCACTTCAAGCCGTTCATCGAAACCATGCGTCGTGCAGATCCGCGGAAAATATTCCCGCGAAGTTTCGATATTATGGTGGTATCGCCGGAGACCGGCGTTTTTCAGGAACGAGAGTTGGTCTCTCGTCAGCGTGCCGAGCGTTGCGCAGGGCGACAGGCCGATGTCGCGGACCTTCCGTATTCCCTCTGCGATGGTATCGAGGTCCGCGCGCGAATCAATGCCCCGTCCACTCGTGACGATGCAAAATCGTTTGGCGCCGTTCTTCTTTGCGCTCATTGCGGCCTCTGTCATGCGATCCACTGAGATGAGCGGATAGACCGGAGCGCCGGTGGAGTGATGCGCCGATTGCGCGCAATAGGAGCAATTTTCACTACAGGCCCCGGACTTCGCGTTCACAATTGAGCAAATATCCACGGTCTCTCCCCTGAACCGGCCGCGCACCCTTCCTGCCGCGGCGAACAGGTCCCAGAGGTCGGCGCCCTTGGCCTGCGCGAGCGCACAGACTGCGTCATAGTCAATACTCGCGCCATTCAAGACAGTATCGAGAGCAAGGGAAATGTGTTGTTTCATCGGCAGGGTCATGGTTAACTTTTTACCTGATATATGCGGAATTGTCAACCATTTATAGTGCATGTGGTTGACAAATGCAGGCATATCGTTGTGGATAAAAGGACGGCTTGTTGGTGCAGTTATTTCAGACCGGCAACTATGGCATTCACTTGCTGCTCCATCATTGATCTGATGGATTCCAGGGAGGCTGCATCGTTTGCCTCAAACCGCATGACTATGACCGGCTGAGTGTTCGAGGCGCGGATGAGGCCCCAACCCTTTTCAAATATTGCGCGCACCCCGTCCACGGTTATTACCTCGCGAGGCCTTTGCGGGAGATTTGTCCCGTTGAGAAATGCCTCCTTTGCCCTCTCAACGACCTTGAATTTGATCGTATCGGGGCAGTCAAAACGGAGCTCGGGGGTGTTAAAGGTTTTGGGCAGGTCGGCAAGCAACATGCTGAGTGTCGCACTGTTGCCCTTCGCGGACTTAAGGTTCCTGAGTATTTCAATGATGCGGCAGGCGGCATAGATGGCGTCATCGTAACCGAAATACCGGTCGGCAAAGAACAGATGCCCGCTCATTTCACCCGCCATGGCGGCGTGGAGCTCTTTCATCCTGGCCTTGATCAGGGAATGCCCTGTTTTCCACATGACGGCATTGCCGCCATGCGCCCGGATGTCATCGTACATGAGCTGTGAGCATTTGACCTCTGACACGAACGTGGCGCCCGGTCGTTCGCGCAGGATATCTCGGGAGAAGATGACCATGAGCTGGTCTCCCCAAAGGATGTTTCCTTTCTCATCCACTACACCTATCCTGTCCGAGTCTCCGTCGAACGCAATACCCGCATCGGCCTTTTGGGATCGCACCGTATCGATCAGGGTGGCAAGATTACCGGGGATCGTCGGGTCCGGATGGTGGTTGGGAAACCTGCCGTCCGGCTCAGAGAAGAGCTCGAGCACCTCGCAGTTCATGCCGCGGATGATATCCGGAGCGGCAAGCCCCGCGGTGCCGTTGCCTGAATCAAGGACGATCTTGAGTTTTGCCTCATGGCTGGAATTGAACAAGCTTTTAATGTAGACTATATAATCAGGAAGGATGGGCACATGCGTGACTGCCCCGTTCATGGCAGTTCCTTCACTTTCTTCTTTTCCTAACCCCTGCCCCCTGACCCCTGATTCGCGCTTTTCCACACGTTCCATGATCCGCCGGAGCTTCTGGATCTCTTCTCCATAGATGGTGTCCTTGCCGACGCAGAGCTTGAATCCGTTGAACTCGGAAGGATTGTGGCTCCCCGTTATCATCACCCCCGCTCCCGGTTTCAGGTGATAGAGCGAAAAGTAGAGCGCTGGCGTCGGGCAGAGCCCGAGGATTGTAACGTCCACGCCGGCCATGGTAAGGCCGCGCACGATGTCGTCGCAGAGCCGGGGAGAGCTTATTCGCGCATCGTAGCCCACCGTCACGGTGCTGATCCCTTTGGGTTTCAGGTAAGCCGCAAAAGCCTTTCCCAACTCCTCGATGACCAATGAGGTAAGATCGCGATCCGCTATGCCGCGGATGTCATATTCCCGGAATATTTCGGCATTTACCATTATAGAGCGAAGGTCCTTTTATTCGTAAATTATTTGTTCTGTATGATCGATGGCAGGGATTTTTTCACTTTACTGTCGTGCCTGTTAAAGTCGTCATCAAGGCGGACGATATCGTCCTCTTCAAGATATTCACCGTTTTGGACTTCGATGATCTGGACCGGGATCTTGCCTGGATTTTCGAGCCGGTGCTTTGTGGACATGGGGATATACGTGCTTTCGTTCGGGTGCACGTCGTAGACATTCTCACCATTGGTCACCCTCGCGGTCCCGGAGACAACGACCCAGTGCTCGCTCCGGTGGTTGTGAAGCTGATGGGACAGCTTTGTGCCGGGATTAATGACCAGTCGTTTGATCTTGTAGCGGTCGCCTTCCTCCAGGATGGTATAGGAACCCCAGGGTCGGTGAACAGTAAGGTGGATCAAGTGTTCGCCGGTTTTGCGTTTCTTGAGTTCTTCAACCACTTTTTTAACATCTTGGGCCCGGTCCTTACTGCAGACCAGCGTTGCGTCCGGAGTGTCCACGACTACGACATCCTTCAAACCAATAGTAGCGACCAGTCGTTTTTCAGCATAAATGATGGAATCGTGGCTGTCGATGTCGATGACATTGCCGGCGATGACGTTTCCTGACGTGTCGCGATCCGAAACGTCGTCCAGCGCGGTCCAACTTCCCACGTCCGACCAGCCAATGTCCGCGGGGATGACCGCGGCCCGATCGGTTTTTTCCATAACTGCATAATCGATGGAGATGGACTCAAGTCGTTTAAATACCTGCCTGATCACTTCGGTTTCCTGGTCCGTGCCGATGTGCTTCTGGATCTCCATCAAACCCTTATGAAGCGCGGGTGTATGCTTCTCTATTTCTTGAAGAAGTGTACGTATTTTCCAGACAAAGATGCCGCTGTTCCAGTAATAGTTCCCCTGCCTGACGTATTCCCTGGCCGTATCGATAGTCGGTTTTTCGACAAAGGCTTCCACCTTGCACACGCCGCTTTGATCATCTGCCGGTGAACAGGGAGCACCGGCCCTGATATATCCGTAGCCGGTCTCCGGGCGGTCAGGTTTTATCCCGAGAGTGACCAGATGGTTGTCAGCGGCCGCATTTCCCGCCATGCGAAGCAATCTCAGGAATTCATCGGACTTGCGAATAGAATGATCAGCGGAAAACACGACCATGATTCCGTCAGGATCAATCCTGTTCAGATGGAGCGCCGCGAGTCCCAATGCCGGCGCGGTGTTCTTTGCCTCGGGCTCGAGGATAAAGTTCATGTCCCAGGTCTCGCCGAATTTAGCGGAGAGCTGGGTGTTGATAGCGTCCGACAAACCAGGGTTCGTAACAACAAAGATATCTTCCCGCTTGATCAGCGGCAGGACGCGTTTTACCGTCTCCTGGATGAGCGTGTCGTCGGCGCCGATCTTGAGCAGCTGCTTCGGCATCTTCTCCCGGGAAAGCGGCCAGAACCGTGTTCCGGATCCGCCAGCCATAATGACCGCAAAAATATGGTGTTTACCTTTTTGCACGAATGCTCCTTTTGGATGAATACGATTATTTGTCGATGATTATCAAAGAGTTAAAATGTGCCGTATGATAATATAGAAAATCAATTTTGTCAACCCAAGTGAATAGTAATTAGTGATGAGTGAACAGTGCCTGGCAAGATTTACCATTACTCATTACGCTTTTTTCGAGAGGTGTTGCTTCAAAGCCCGGTCAATAAAATCCTTGAATTCCTTTTTAAACCGCGCCTCGTTGAAACGGAGAGCGTTCTGGCGAATATGTTTCCCCTGAAACTCATCCTGGTTCTTTTCAAAAAGGAAGACCGCGTTCTGCAGAGACTCAATGGTCTGCTCAGAATAAAATACGCCGGTAGGTGAGGAATGCTCCGCATTCCCCAACGGAATGACCGTTTCCAGAGAACCGCCCTTGCCGTAAGCTATGACCGGGGTCCCGCAGGCCTGTGCCTCGACCGCGACAATGCCGAAATCCTCATCAGCCGCATAGACAAAGGCCCTGGCTTTCTGCATATACTCCTTCATGACCGGCGCCGGCTGATAACCTATCAGTTCAATGTTCCTGCCCGCTTTTGATCTTATCTTTTGAAAATCCGGTCCTTCGCCGATTATAATGAGTTTCTTATCGGGCATTCCGGAAAAGGCCTCCGCGATAAGGTCGATTTTTTTATATGGGACCATTCGGGACGCGGTGAGATAGTAATCTTTCCCGCCTTCAAGCGGCACAAAGGTATCGGTATCTACAGGAGGATAGATGACCGTTGCCTCCCGATTATACGTTTTCCTGATCCGTCCAGCGACATACCGCGATATCGCCAGGTAGTGATCGACCCTGTTTGCGGCAATATAGTCCCACATTCGCATATAGTGCAGTACCGTCTGTGCGATGAATCCCCTGATTCCCCTGTTCAGACCGGTTTCGCGCAAATATTGATGGTGCAGGTCCCAGGCATATCTCATCGGGGAATAGCAATAGCACACGTGCAATTGCCCGGCATTCGTCAGAACGCCCTTTGCCACGGCATAGGACGACGATATGACAAGGTCGTAAGAAGAAAGGTCGAACTGTTCTATGGCAAGCGGCATAAGAGGCAGATAGCTTCGGTATCGTTTCCGTGCGAAAGGCAATTTTTGGATAAACGACGTGGACGCCTTTTTGTGAAGGATGAAGGCCCGCTGCTGATCAGTAAGAAAATCGACCAGGCTGAACAGATCGGCGTCCGGGTAGAGCGTTAATATCTGCTCCAATGCCCTTTCAGCTCCGGCATAGGTCACCAACCAGTCATGAATCACGGCGATTTTCAAAAATCCAGTACCTCTCTAAAAAACAAAGATGTTCTCCTGCTGATTTGTCCCACGAGAAGATTATGACAATGCTATGGTGAATCGAACATCCACCTCAGGGTTTTCTCAAAGGGAAATTTCTTTTGTTCACCAATCAGAGATATTAACTTACTGCTTGAACCGATAAGCGTTTTCACTTCATTGAGTCTGACAAAGAGAGGGTTTTTCACTGTTATTATCTCATACCCCGCCATTGAATTCATTGCATCAATGATCTCCAGCAGAGAGACGCCCTTGCCGGAACAGATGTTCACGAGCTCGGAGGTTGCTCGGCATTCCATGAGCTTTTGATATACTTCGGCAACAAAGCGTACATCCGAAAAATCGCGAACAACATCGAGATTGCCGAGCTCGATTTCTTGTTTGTTTTCCTTGAAATGGGAGACAATTTTCGGGATCAGGAACTGGACCCCCTGCCCCACCCCAGTGTAGTTAAAGGGCCTCGTGATCAGGATGTTCAGCCGGTCAAAATAGTTTCTGGCCATGAATTCCATGGCAAGCTTGCTGTTTGCATAATGGTTTACCGGAATCGGACATACTGTCTCATCGATCACCTCAACGGATGGATTGCCATATACGTTGGCGCTGCTCGCGAGCACGATTTTGTCGGGTGTTACGCCCGTTTCCAGCAAGGCGTCAAGGATGTTCAGGGAACCGAAGAAGTTGATGTCGTACATCTGCTTCACATTGCTGTGCGGGACAAAGGATATTCCGGCAAGATGAACGATATAATCGGGCTTTACAGACTTGAAAACCGTCACAACTTCCTGAAGGACCGCAATATTGCAGACAAGGTGTGTATTCCTGATGCTTTTCGGATATACCAGTCCATAGACATCATACCCTGATTTGGTCAATAGGTCTTCAAGATATACGCCGGTGAACCCGTCTATGCCGGTGATGAGGACTTTTTTCATAATAAGGCGGTAATGAATGTGGCTTAATAATTGATACGTTCGTAAAAAATCTATATCCACCGCGGAGACGCTGAGACACGGAGAAATGCATGTTGGAATAGTAAGGATTTTCTCTGCGCCTCAGCGTCTCAGCGGTTAAATTCGACGTAGTCCCTAAAACGAAAACCCTTTTTCCTGCCTCCTGATATCAGCTTCCACCATCATTTTGCATAGCTCTTCCAACGACGTCTTCGGTTCCCAGCCGAGTAGTTTTTTGGCCTTTTGCGGGTCCCCTATCAGGATATCCACCTCACAGGGGCGGTAATACTTGGGATTTACCCGGACTAAGGTCTTCCCTGTTTTCTTGTCAATACCGATTTCTCTTTCCTGTTCACCTGTCCACGCGATATCGATGCCGACAGCCTGAAATGCCAGTTCGACAAAGTGCCGCACGGTCCAGGTCTTGTTCGTACCCAGGACATAGGTGTCCGGCTGATGGTGCTGCAGCATCCGGTACATTCCATCAACGTACTCCCGGGCATATCCCCAGTCGCGCTTTGCATCCATATTCCCCAGTTCCAGTATCTCCGATTTGCCAGGACGGACCTTCGCGACGGCGTCCGTTATCTTACGGGTCACGAATTCCTTGCCCCGCAGAGGCGACTCATGGTTGAACAAGATTCCGCTGCAGGCAAAAATACCATAGGACTCGCGGTAATTGACCGTGGTCCAGTGGGCAAAGAGCTTTGCAATACCATACGGACTTCTCGGATAAAAGGGGGTATTCTCCGTTTGTGGGACTTCCTGCACCTTGCCGAACATCTCCGAGGTAGAGGCCTGATAGAACTTGATCTTCGGGTTTACAATTCGTATTGCCTCAAGCAGGTGCAGCGCACCGAGACCGGTTATGTTCGCTGTTGTGATCGGCTGGCTGAAGGATACGGCGACAAAACTCTGCGCAGCAAGATTGTAGACCTCATCAGGCTGAATGCTTGCCATCAGTCTTATATTTCCGCTCGGATCGGTCAGATCATATTCCACGAGGTGCAGGTTCGGGTTTGCATGAACACCCAACTCCTCGAGTCTCCAGAAATTCACGGAGCTGGTTCTCCGATATGCCCCGTAAACTTCATACCCTTTATTGAGCAAGAGTTCCGTAAGATACGCGCCATCCTGACCGGTAATGCCTGTTACAAGTGCTTTTTTCAAAAAACCCTCCTGAAAGAAGTGTTGTTGCTGCATTTCGATATTACAGACCGAATAGTGCCCGCATTTGTTCCTCAGCTAATAAGTTTGTGGATTATACAGGAGTTATGATGAATTGTAAAGTGGCGTAGTTATTCAAATTATGGCTATGCGGGAGCCAAATGAGATATATTATTTTTCAAAAACCCAGATATTTCTTGTGATAAAATCCCAAAAGAAAACGATGCCCGTTGCCTCTACCTTTGCCGGCAAGACGGGAATTGAGGCCCGACCAATAGTGCGAAACTGGTCCATTCAACGAGGGCCGCGGTCCCGCCAACGCCTACATATTTGATGAGTTGGATCGATGTTTTCCTGGTCATGACTTCCGGGTCTCTTGGCGAAACAGATTGTATTTCAGAATGCAGTATATGGCCCGGAATCCGTCCTTCCAGCCGATCTTTTTCCCTTCAGAATATGTCCTGCCATAATAGGAGATGCCTACTTCGTATATCCGGCAGCCCATCTTCGCGACTTTTGCCGTGATCTCAGGCTCAAATCCGAATCGGCTCTCCTCAATCCTGATGGACTGTATGATCTCGCGACGAAATGCCTTGTAACACGTTTCCATGTCCGTGAGATTTATATTCGTGAACATGTTCGACATGGTTGTAAGCACCCAGTTCCCCAGGGAATGCCAGTAATATACGACTCGATGGGGCCTCCCTCCCAGAAAGCGGGACCCGAAGACCACATCGGCTTTCCCGTGAATAAACGGTTCCAGAAGCAACGGATACTCCTGCGGATCGTATTCAAGGTCGGCGTCCTGAATGATAACGATATCTCCCGTGGCGGCGGCAATACCTGTTCGTAGTGCGGCGCCTTTGCCCTGATTCTTCTCGTGATAAAGAACCTTAGAAACCAGCGGCGCTATCGTCTTAGCCAGTACGTCTCGCGTGCCGTCTGTCGAATGGTCATCAACAATAATAATTTCTTTATGCGTTACCGGCGCTGATCGTATGGCTTTGACTATGTTCTCAATCGTGTTACGCTCATTGTAACACGGTATGATGATGCTGACCGTCAAACTGTCTGGTATAAAAACATCCATGAGTACTCCTTATACGATATGCTGGGGCAAGACCACAAATCTGCTGCCTAACGGACCGGCTTCCCGAACAAGTTGGCGTCCATGCATCAAGTGCCGAACAGCTGTCCTCCCTACTTTCCCGATTGTGTCAAGCTCAGAGAGACAAAACCCAACGCGAGTTTGCGCTTATCATCACCCTGCTTCAGTTTTCTGGGTGAAACAGCATCCGGAGTCTCAAAACGCAGACGTAATTCACCATCATCCCTGACAGCATTGATCGGCAATTCCAAAGTCATCCGTTTCGGTTTATCCGCTCCGCGATCAAGGCTGAACTCTTGCTTTCCGAGAAATATGTTATTGGCATAAACTGCCACTCTTTGCACCGTATGCTGCGGTCTGACAAAGGCGCCCAATTCCATTTCAAGCAGAAGAGGCTTCGACAGATGCTGATCCAGCCGCATGCGCACGATGGCTTTTCTGCCCACAGTCCATCGACCCCACGACTCGGGACTCGACCAACCCGTTTGCGCATACATGCTGCTGTTCCCATGATCTGTAAAATCAACAACCTCTCCCAGTACATATCGGCTGGAAGGGAATGCGTTTTCACCGTCCCAGAATGGCTTCGGGACGCCCAGGATAAAATGATATGTTCCAGCAAGTGCGCTCATTTCAGGACCGGTTCGGATCAAGCGCTCATCCGGCTGAAAAACTATCGATGCTGCGCGAAGGGGACGGATAAAAAGAACCCGTATTCCCCAGGGCGCGGGCAGCACTCTGAAATCCCTATATTTAAGCAATTCTTTGCCATCGGCCCAAAGCTTGTGTTCGCCGAAATAATCCTCTTGCCAACCGCCCTGCAAACCTGTCACATCTACTAAATCCGTTTCATCGGCACTCAGTTGGAATGAAAAGAGTCTCGCATTTTCCGCGCCGGACACAGCCGCTGTCTGCGACGCTATGGGTTTAAAGTCTACCTGTACCCTTAGAGACAAGAGCAACGTTATTGAAGCCACTATGACGCCGATCCAAACTGCGATTTTTCCCTTATTAGGACTCCATTCGCGAGCCAGGAATGCTACGATCAGCCATGTAAAAAGCGCTAAATAGGGGAATGTCCATTTGAAATAATGAATATTCATGTATCGCCACAGGCTGGTCGGTAGTAAATCTCCATAGGGTAGATATAATATGAATTGCGCGCAAATAGCAAGGGCGACAATCCGCAGGACCAAGTCACCGCGCACGAGAACAAATAAGATTCCTACAAACGAAAGCAACAACCACGGATACTTGTCGATCAGCCCCGCATGTGGCTCCAGATACAGTGTATAGCCATCAAGAAAGATTGAAATGCATTTTTCAGCGAGATCAGCCGGATAGTAGCCATTCGCCGCTGTGGCCTGAATATATCCGCCGAAGATCGAACCATAGACCAGTCGATTGAATCCCAGGAATATCGCCGGACCGATTAAAATTCCGATAAAGCAAGCACTGAACAAACGCCGGACGCGCTGCGTGCGGTCTGCACCAGTGTAGTTCGCCCTGTGCCATATCATCCAGAGAAAACCCACCCAGATGATTCCACCGACAAGGCTGTCCAGTGGGCGCAAAGGTGCAATCAATCCAAGCGCGAGTGAAATACCGAAACAAGCAAGGATCGAGGGGAGTCTTTGGTTATCGCTCCGTTTTCCGTCATAAGAGGCGATTCGCATCAAACCATATATCCCTATCGATAGCAATGCGGCGCTTACCGTAGAAGTCCAGGGAATAACGAAATTTTCCATGATGCGATTGTTCAACAACACCGGCAGCGTGAAAAGTACAGCAGCAATCGGTTTGGATACATACCTGCTCGCCAGCAGGAGAAACACAGCGGCAAAACAAAGAAAACTGGCGAGATTAACGAGCCAGAAGGGATGATTAGCCATTTTGTGGATGAACAATGATCCCAGAAGCGGATAGAGTGGTGGATAATAATGTTTTGCCGGAGATAAATCATGCCGCGCAAATGCATCGGCTGATTTCAGGTATTCTCCCTGATCATACCAACCCCACCAGCCTAACGGATATCCTGGTCTGTTTCCCGGCATACCCTCGTGCGTCAAATAGACTGCTGCATACGCAAAGGCAAGCACAGCCAGAACTATCCGCAGATCTGACATTGCTTTCAGAAATCGATTCCAAATATCAGACATGGTCTTTCCTCACACGAACAGTGTATATTTGTAATGCTCGGAGTAATTGCAGAAGATCACGCGATAGTCAAAGCAGCATATTTTTCTATGATGACATCCCAGCTGTAATTCTCCTGAACAAATGCCCTACCGCGATGGGCAAGCTCCGGATGCGCAAGAAGATAATTCACGCACTCGCGGAATTCATCATAATTTTCGTACCATAATCCGCTATCGCTTCTTTTGCACTGGCCAACCATCACCTCAGCCGCCGCATTCACCAATACCGGCTTATTCAAAGACCATGCCTCAAGCAAGACCATGGACAGGCTTTCATAGGGAGACGGATTTACAAGAAATGAACATCCGTCCAGAGCATCGAATTTGGTCTGATCATCCACAAAACCGATTTCGATAATATCACGATGTTTCGGAACCGGCATCACAGTCTTCCCGGCCAGGACAAGTTTTACCTTATTCGAAGTTTCTCGTTTATAACGCAAGTAGTAATCTATAAGCGTACCGCAACCCTTGCTTTCATCGATTCTGCCGATATACAGAATATACGGATCCTGTATGCCATACTTCTCGATAAAATTATTCCTTGAATATCGTTCAGGGACATTCACGCCGACGCCGACAATATCACCGTTCAAGCGTGCATGCGGAAACCTCTTTTGCAAAAAAGCCCTTTCCTCGGCAGTGCTGAATATAAACGCTTTTGGCCTCGACATAAAACTGTCCCAGATCGGCAGATAAATGGGCCACTCGTCATGCGCTGCAGGCACAAGATACGCCTTGTTCTGAACTAGCGGGAGGCCGTAATACGTCGTTGCATAGAGATAGGTGAAATAAATGAAGGCATTAAAATCAGCAGTGTGATCAGACAGATGCTCCATCAAGCGTGAGCTCATGGGACCTTGGAGCTTCATCCATTCTTCCGCTTGCGCCAAACTTGCGCCTCCCGGTTTTCTTGCAAGAGATTGAGAATAGGCGTTGAATTTATCGACATCCCGCGGACGGTCGACGTGGAATCTGCGAATCGGTACGCTATCTACGATCTGTACGCCTTCCGGGTAATGATCCTGCCATGTCATATAATCGATTGCGCAGGTGGTCAATATTTCCACATCCCACTGTTCTTGCATATGCTGTGCAACGGTAAGACAGAGAGCTTCTGCTCCACCGTTCACCTCCCTGCCGCAACGCTGGACCACAAAGGCGATTCTAGGCTTCAACGATATGCGCCCTCCTTTGCATAGCCAGGGATATGATGTCGATTAATTGGGTTGATAAGGCCTTTTTATCATATTTACGGTAATTCCTCAATCCTTCCTTCGCGAGATACATGCGGATATCTCTGTTCTTCCATACAGTATGGATGGCGCATGCGAACAATGCATAGTCCGCTTCTGCGAATAATAACTGATTAGGCCCGAGAGTCCCCTTAACAGCTGAGCGATCGAGGGTTATCACCGGAAGACCGTGAAATTGAGCCTCCAGGATCGGAACGCAAAATCCTTCATGTTCGGACATCAGTAATAAAACATCGGATGCGCTATAGTACGTGTGGAGGTTTTCAAGACTGACCCGTTGAGCAAAATGTATGACGTCAGACAATCGGTACTGCCGAACAAGGTCTTTTAATCCTCGATAATAATTAACAAGATGCTGATCCACTCCGCCGATGATATTGAGATTTATGCTCCTTCCGTAATAATCCACGTAAGTTCTTACTGTGTCAATTAAGTGCTCGATGCCTTTATTCGGCGCCACTCTGCCCACGAAAAGGACATTGACCTTGTCTCCAATGAGCGTTCGCAACAAGCTGCTGTTGATCGAGACAGCCTTGAATTGATCGATGTCATGAAACGGCCCCAACACGGTAATTTTATCGTGAGGCGCGCCGAGTTCTTTCAATTCATCAGCAGTATACCCCGATGATACGACGAATCCGGAGAAGATGCCGCTCGCCACTAGTCTTTGCGTCTGTTCCCGCCCTTTTGCACAAGTATCAGCAAGGATCGCACTGTATTGCCGATAAAATTCAGGCGGCGTGACGCTGTTATACCGCATCAATACATCAGACTTTGCTTGCATGATTACTTTTTCACCCTGTTGCCAATAGTTGGCATGATGATAAAGAATAATATTATTACTATCAACGATGAAATGCAGAAGCTCGGATTTTTTTAGAACCTTCGCATTGATCCTATAATCATAGCTCTCAGCATACAGATAAACCGGGATGTCGTTATCCTTCAGTGCCGCGTATTGCTGGAGCACGTCATTGCCCACAGCATCACCCTCGCTGACCTGGGCATACATAATCAACACCGAGGCTGCTGCCTTCAGCGTCATTTCCTTCTCGTAAACAGGATGCTCACCCACTTCGTTCTTCGAAGCGAGTTTGGTGATCTCTTCGCAATAAGCATCCATGATCGAGTCCCATTGCGCGACGCGCATTGCATAATTATGCCCCTTCCGACCCATGTCCCCGAGAGTGGCCGCAGAGGCCGTTTCTACCTCCCGAATAATATTACTGAATGATTCCTCCGAATCGGCTGACCATCCGGCAAAATCGGATGCTTCAAGCGCCCGATAGGTGGAGCGACAGCGCCTATGAATGATGACAGGCTTCTGCGTAAACCAAGCTTCATAAATTACACGGGAAAAGCTTTCGTTTTCGCTGGGATTTACCAGAACCCTGCAATATTTCAACAAATTTATTTTAATTTCATCGGAAACCAGACCCATATCGATTATTTGTTTTGACACGGGGTTGACCGGCAATGAACCTGGACCGGCAAGAACCAGTTTCATTTTGCTGCCGTTCATGGCGATGAACTTATCAAACGCACGGACGATCAGATGGGTGTTCTTTGCGGTATCGCGGCGTCCCAAATAGAGAATATATTCGCCCTCAACTATTCTCCGTTTTGAGTAATCCTGAAGCGCACGCGCATCAATTTCCACTCCTCCTCCCATGACGCTCGACTTCAAGAGGAGTTTGGCGCCGAAGAGGGCCTCTACCAGATCGCGCTCCCCTTCAGAGTTAAGAAATATTTTATCTGCATAGCAGAAAGCATCCGCAACAGTGTTCAAATAGGCGTAGCACTCGTCATGCAGACACGGCATCAGAATGGACTTTCCCTTGACCAGAGTTATTCCTTTGAGGGTCGACGGGAAAAGGTAGGGAAGAAATATAAATGCGTCAAATTCAGCATAACTATTTTCGAGGTGCATCATCAATTCCGGAGAATTTATGCTTTCATTGACGTACACGAGTTCTTCCGCCTGGTTCAAGGGCGAAATACCGGGAACCAGTTCGTTCTTTTTCAGGGACAGCAATTTCGCATTAATTCGATCGAAAAGCGAGCGGTCTCGCTTTTTCACGGGGAAGCGCGTGATTTCAAGAGGTCCTTCCATGCTGCTGCCGCTTTTATAATAGTTGACCGACCAATCACTCAGGAATTCTCTTGAACAGGTCGTCAGAACGACAATGTTCATCCCTTTCTGCGCAAGACGCGTTGCAAGATGCCACGCCTGCTGTTCGGCGCCGCCCTTCAAATCCTTTCCGAACCAGGGAATTACAATGGCAACTTTTTCATTCATCAACAGGCCTTCCGGAGAAAAGCGAACATGCTTCCACTGAAACAGCAGTAATCATTTTTTAACTCGAGCTGAAGCTATCTTTCTTAATATCCGACCGATAATCGGCGCTCTCAATAGAATGGCGACAGCAAAGCGAAAGAACAATCCCTTGACTCTTACCCGGCCTTTTCTGCCTTCCCATGAATACCGAATTCTCCCTATTATCTCGACTTTGCTTATCTGATCGTTTCTCAATAACGTGGAAAATCTGTCTAACCCTTCATCGTCGGGGTCCCGTGATAGTATCGAACGATATGCCGTCATGATGAAGGACTCATCCTCGTACTCGCAAAGATCCTCTATGAGTATTACTTCTTGAGAACGGGGGATTACTGTTTTCAACTTCTTCGCAAAAACGTGCACGAATGGATAAAAAGGCAAATTGGCAGCCACGGCCTGCAGTTTTTTTAACATTGTAAACACAGGGTTCTCCTGCTCCGTTACAGGAGGTGCAAAGAGTGAATTCTGAATCCTTTGCCTGCCTTCAGCAGCACTGGATGCAACGCGTTCGTTTTTTTTGCATGCAACCTCTTCCTTTATTCTGCCCATGATTTCTTCTACCGTAAGCTCTGTGTTGCTGTCGTTTTCCATGAAGGCTCCTGAGTGTGTCAATGGCCGCCGGTCAGAACAAAGCGTAAATCCGTTCCGGTCGAATAATTCCGCCCACCCTCTTGGCGAAATGCGATAGTCTTCCGCGTCGCGGTAATTCGTGATCTCGTCCCAAATAATATTTTTGTTCTCCGAGCGGCCCTTTTTCCCAAGATTCGCAGCCAGTAAATAGTTGGTTGCCTCGGGGAACGTACCGGCAAGAAGATCGTGCAAACTTACAATTTTTTCTTCAAAGATATCGTCGCTGTCAGGCAGCAAATGCGTGCCATACCCGGTCCGGTTTCTCACAAAAAGGGTCCGCCCGGTCCGGCATTCCCGGTAGAACCTTTCTATCAAGTACCGGTATTTATCCCGCAAGGCCGGCAGTTGCGACCCTATGTCGGGCAGGACCTTCCCTTCCTTATCCCGCAAAAAATCGTGATGATGGAGTATGTTGAAGCGGTTGCATCTTACCGTCTGCATATCACTCGTGACAACCAGATTATGGGGATCAAAAAGACCCTCAAAGCGAGTGTTCAAAAGGGCGATAAGGGAGTTGTACGGCGTTGTCCACCAATCAAAGGGAAAAGCCCGTTCAGATTTGAAATAGCCCCGGATATTGCAGGTGGCTTCGCAATTTGCGCCCAGACTGATTACACGGTCGACAATAACTGTTTTTCCCATATATTTCAGAATCTTTCACATCATCCAGTTGATCCGGCACTGCGGATGCAAATAGTTATCACGCTGTTCGAGTGATCGCTGCTTGATGAGTACCCATGTGATATAGTCATGTATCGCGGGTGAATAACTCCCAGGAAACCGCACTTCAGTATGGTGAATGCATAACCGAGCGTGGGTTATTGAAGGTAAACGACGTCAGGTACCGCCTGCCTGACAAAAACTGACGAGCTACAGCCTTACCTGAAAACCGCACCGCCTCACACTACATGAGGTTTGCCACCCATCATGATCAGAGCGAACTGACAGCTCAGATTGCCGTAATTTATAGCATAAATACCCTTGAACATCCATTAAAAAAAATCAATTTATCTAACAGGTTGTTGAAAAAGTCTCTTCTATTCGTCCACGCTAATTGGTTTGACAACCTACGCACCCCTCTGATATACTCACTCAGATTCAAACGAAGCGGGCTTGGCTGGATTGTTTTTTCCGAAAGATTATCAGGGGGTTAATCATTGAAATTTACCATTACTCGTCAAGTCAGAAACATATTCAATAAGGTTTTTCGTACAATGCCGGTTAACGGCACGAAAAGTCCGCGCCGGCAAGTGACTGTTGATGGTACGTCATTCAACTCGTTTGAGTTTGATAATGCCGTGACTGGTAAGGAAAGGTTTATAGTCCCGTCATGGTGTGGCGATTATTTTAGACCTGATGGCGAATCGATGAAGCATTGGGAATATCAATTACAATTAGCACGCGAAGGCAAAAAACACGATCTTCCCGATGACCGCATGCGAATGCCGGCATCTGAACTGCACCAGCGTATGGCGAAAAGTTTTATCGATGAATTGCTCGCCTCTTCCTTTAATGCATTTACCACACTATTGGATGTCGGTTGCTCGGATGGCTATATCGTAAATTATTTCAACTCTCGCGGTAAAAAGGCTTGCGGCATTGACTATTTTATGTATCCAACGGACAGACTCTACATTGAAGAGAATAAGCTGGAAATCCATGAAATGGACATGCATTCAATGGAGTTCGGCAATGATAAGTTTGATGCGGTTTGGTGTAGACACACGCTTGAGCATGGTTTTGCCCCGATGCAAATTCTTGCTGAAATACACCGGGTGCTAAAAAATGGCGGTTTGCTTTTCATTATCTTACCGCCGCCGCCCCAGCCGCCCTTACCCTATCACGGGCATTGGCATCAAATCCCGGACTATCAATTTAAATATCTGCTTGAAATGTGCAATTTTCAGGTACTGAGCATGAAAACGGTTCTTTTCCCCTACAAAACAGAACATGACAATTTAGAAATTCGAGCTATCTGCAAAAAAATATGACCGCTCACGTCGAGTATTAGATTGTGGGAGACAACTACAGCGGGTGCCTCATAACAAAGGGGTATCGTAACTCGTTGATTATATTTGACGAGAGTGAAGGTTCATGGTATATTAGTCCCGATTATAGCTGGTCAATTTGAGAAGGAATATTTGCTGTCAGTCTGCCGATAGGTTGTTCATCGCATAGTGGCTATAGATAATTGAATACTACTTTTGATTCCCTACACACATCACCAACCTCGCATACCGCACTGGCACACAGATTTTTGCTCAATGGCAGCCTTATCCTGCAAATGACCAAACGCGAAGCGTCAGAACCTTGAATCACATATCCAGGAAGCAATCTTTTCTTAATCGAGTTGAAAAAGAGCAAGGAGATATAATGCCTGTAACCTGTGTCTTGTGCGGATCGACTGATGTTCGAGTCTCCTTCCAGAAGGCCGGAATTCCCTATTATGACTGCCAAGGCTGCTTTTTTAGATTTGCTTTACCGGTTAAAAATCCGAACCTCGAACAAACCATCGACGAGTATGAACCCTCGTATCAGTCCTATTTGGCCGCACAGCCTTCTGATTTGCCGAATTTCAATGCACTTCTGAACTGGATGGAGGTTTTTCATCCGCTTACCGATGCCAACGCTGCCCATCTGGACGTTGGTGCAGGCAGCGGCAAATTTATTCATTTCATCCGTTCGAAACGCCCATGTAAAAGCATGGGTCTGGAGCCGTCGCGAGCGCTTTACGATGCGTTTTGTCTTTCCGGCAAGGGCATCGAGTGCAAAGAGCTTGCGGAGTTTGTGCGATCGACCGATCTGCGCTTTGATGTCATTACCGCTTTTGATGTACTGGAACATATACCGAATCCTTCCGAATTTTTTAAAAGTGTCGGAAAGTTGTTGAAGGGCGGCGGCCATTTATTTATTTCTACGCCTGACGCAGGTGCGCTTGCGCCAAAGATTATGGGTAAATACTGGCATCATTACAATGCGTATCATCTCTCATATTTTGATCGGCAAAAAATGGTAAAACTTGCTCAACAGTCGGGTTTCGAGCTCCTGGACTTTTCCCACAAAGCAAAAAAAGTTTCCCTGAAATATTTGATCAATTACGGAAAAGATTTTTTACTAAAAAGAAAACCTACGGCGCATACTTCGGTAAGTGAAAACGACATCACCATTCCCATGAATCTTTTCGATATCATGTACGTCGTTTTTAAACGCGCTACGTAAAGCAGATCGGCGGTTCTTATATACTTTTAATAGTTGATCGCGCTGATTTTTTTCAGAGAAAGCATCATTCTTATCACAACGAAGGATGGGGTATACACGCGCATGCCTGACCATGCTGCGGACGGAGCTCCGCCAGGGCCTTCGGTTTCCGGTCAAACGCCGCTCTGTCGGAAGAAACTGACGGATTTCACAGAGGTGAACAATGGCTGACATCAAAATATCCGTGGTCATTCCAGCATACAATGAAGAAGGAAACATCAGGGTAATCTATAATCATCTCGTCCCGGTACTGGAACACTACCCCGACTATGAGATCATCTTCATTAATGACGGCAGCAGGGACAATACGCTGAATGACCTCAAGGAACTCCATCGGACCAACAAAAAGGTCCAGTATCTGTCGTTCTCGAGAAACTTCGGGCATCAGCTTGCGCTGAAGGCCGGGCTCGACCATGCAACAGGCGATTGCGTGATCTCCATGGATGCGGACCTCCAGCACCCCGTTGAACTGATTCCCGCGATGATCGATAAATGGCGTGAGGGATTTGATATCGTATATACAATCAGAGCGGACGATCCGAGCCTGTCGCTGTTCAAGCGCGTCACGGCAACTGTTTTCTATAAGCTCATCAACATGATTTCTGAGATCCGGATCGACCCGGGCTCTGCCGATTTCCGTTTACTGGACAAGCGCGTTATCGAAGTGCTCAGGGAAATCCATGAACCCCATCTTTTTCTCCGGGGCATCATTCCCTGGGTCGGCTTTTCACAGTTCGGGCTGAAATACACGCCGAACGCTCGCCACTCCGGAGAATCGAAATATTCGCTCATAAAGATGGTTTTCCTGGCATTCAATGGCCTCACTTCCTTCAGTACCAAGCCCCTGCACGCATCGACGCTGCTCGGTTTTTTTATCTCATTGCTCTCCTTCCTCTACGGATTGTACGCAATCAGCGTCTCCGTCTTCACGGACAAAGCAGTGTCCGGATGGGCTTCGCTGATAGCCAGCGTCCTCTTTATCGGCGGGATCCAGCTGCTGATGCTGGGTATCATCGGGGAATATCTAGGAAAACTTTTCATCGAATCCAAAAGAAGACCGACCTATATTATAAGGGAAAAAAGCCATGATTAAAAGCATCTTGCTGCTTTCCATCTACCTTCTCGTAAGTTCGATCGGGCTGTACCGCCTGAAAATGTCCGCAGCAGTCATGGATGTGGATTTTCTCGTCGGGTTTGGCCTTTACGGGATGGGATTCCTGCTCTGGCTGTATATTCTCCGCGCGCACGCGCTTTCCCTGGTCTTCCCGGTGGCCGCCGGTGGCCTGATCGTCACGACGCAGGTGATCGGGTACCTCTTTCTGCAAGAACCTTTCCGTGTAACCAGGATTGCAGGAACGCTTTTTATCATCGTGGGGATCATACTCATGTATATACAGGGCGAGGCTTGAACGATGGATACCGTAGAGAAACAAAGAAAACATTTCGAGAGCATCTCGGAAACATACTACCATTCACGCCAGGAAAAGAATCATCTCCTGTTAAAGGAACTGATGTGGGCGTTTTTTTTCAGGGATAAGCAGTATTTAAAAAAAGAGGGGCTGAGTGTTTTAGAACCCATGTGCGGCTATGCCCAAGGAAAGGACCTTCTGGAAACGTTTCTGCAGCCGGACCTATTGTACGAGGGATTCGACTACAGCGCCACACTGGTAGACATTGTGCGGCAGCGAACGCCCGCAATAACGATCAGCTGCGGAGATGTGACCACCTTTCGGTCTCCACGCACCTTCGATCTCATCATCCTTCTCGGCGGCCTGCACCATGTGTATGTTCACGCCGGAGCGGTTGTTGGCAAGCTCCATCAGGCCTTGAACGCAGCCGGTTACTTCATCAGCCTGGAGCCAACGCATGATAACATTCTCTTCCGAAATATCCGTGAAAGGATCTATCGAAAGAATCCGCTCTTCGATGACGATACAGAACGGGCTTTCGAGCTTGATGAACTGAATTCAGTTTTTCAAGCAAACGGTTTTTTCCTTGTTGATCAGATCTATCCCGGCCTGCTTTCCTACGTCCTTTATTACAATCCCGACGCCTTTCCGAAGCTGAACCTCGGTGGAAGTCCGGTGGTGAAAGCCTTGTTTCAACTTGATTCCCTTTTTTTTCGCAACTACATCGGGAAAAAGCTCTCCTTCGCAACATTATCGTTGTGGCGGAAAAAGACATGAAATCACGGAGACTGTTCATTACCGGCGGGGCAGGATTCATCGGCAGTCATCTTGCGGAAGAACTGTCCCGGCAGGGACACCAGGTTGTCGTATACGATAACCTACGCACGGGTTCGAGGATGAATCTGAGCGGCATACCGCATGAATACATCGACGGGGACGTCCGCGATTACGCTTTGCTTCTCGCCTCGATGACTGGTTGTGATGCAGTTTTTCATCTTGCCGCATTGACGAGCGTTGCGGAATCCATGGAAAACATCGATGAGTGCATTGAGATCAATGTCCAGGGCACCGTTAATATTTTGAAGGCAGCGCGCCAAAATAAACTCAAGAAATGCGTTTTCGCGTCATCAGCCGCGGTTTATGGCGACTCACCTGTCGTCCCGAAAACGGAAGACATGATTCCGCAGCCCAAATCACCTTACGCAATCACAAAACTGGACGGGGAATATTACTGTGAGCTGTTCCGGCAGTATTTTGGCCTCAGCACCGTCTGCGCCAGATTTTTCAACGTATTTGGTGAACGTCAGGACCCGCGTTCCGCATATGCCGCCGCCATTCCGATTTTCATGTCCAACGCTCTCCGCCATGAACCCGTATCGGTCTACGGAGACGGCGCCCAGACAAGAGACTTCATTTATATCAAAGATATTGTCAAAGCGATGCTGTTCCTGATGGACAATGGCGAAGGGTCTATCAATATCGGATACGGCAAGCAGATAACCGTTAATCAACTCGTAACGACGATCCAAGCAATTTTTCATTCACCGGCGGAAGTGATTCATGTTGCTGAACGTCCCGGCGAGATACGGCATTCCTACGCATCGGTGCTGAAATTGTCTTCACTTGGTTTTCAGCCTCTGCATACTCTGGACGAAGGACTCCAAAGAACGGCAGACTATTTTATCTCGTGCCAAACCAAGGACTGACCCGATGGCATACCGTGGGGACGAGAAAAAGCCGACATGGCCAAGTCGGTAAATCGACGCTTTTTCTCATTTTTCAGCGATGCTCAGATATGACTAAGGCCGCAAGACGTATTCCTAAGACCCTAGGGTCGCCGTTGCCCGGTGTGTGGGCATCCGGAACTTTCATGGTAATTTTGTTCAACCCCCTCTTCAGCAGGATGGCTGAATCAAAATGAACTGTTTTTGTTTCTAGTTGACCAGCGAAATCAAGGGTTCCAATTTCCTTCCCGTTTATCAGAACGGTCACATGCTGCTTTCCGTTCGACGCCGCTGATATCGCAAGCGTATAAACCTTCCGAGCAGGACGCCTGCCATCTCGCAGTTTGAAGGAAATCTCTGATTCCAATCCCTGGCTCCATCGATGCGTTGCTTCAGCAATGGACCATCCTTTTGGAAAATGCTGATCATTTCTAAAATCAATTTTCCCATTCACTTCGATATCATCGGACATGGCGAAGTATTTCCGTTCAACTAAAACAAGCAGGGATTTTGGATCTATCTGCTTTTCGGGTGTAATTTTGTACAGCCTCCATTCAATGCCCGATGCAACAGGCTGTATTGAAGGGTGATAATCGTAAAACACAAAATCAGAAGGACCGTCGCAGGGACCAGACCATTTTCCTAAAAAGGATAACTTTGGTGAAAATACGTTCCAGTCCCAGTCAATGGGCTTGTAGTAAGGCACCCGCACATAAACAAATACTTCTTTTGAATGCATATCAAAGAACTCTGCCGGCGGCTCCAGCCTGCCCAATACAGCATAACCTGAATCCTGTGACAGAGACGCGTAGTTCAGATAATATGATGCCTTGTAAGTAGTCAACGGAACGAAATTTTCACGATCCTTATTTCTTACCACATCAGTAAATTTGCGTGGTGCGAGCAGTTCATAGAACTGGCGCTGTGATTGATAATAAACGCCGTCCCAATGATGGTCTCCGTTTATGTATAATAAGGAGCCAACCTCTACGGGTTTGAACAATCCTTTCTGTGCAGCTTCTTCGATAATTTCCCGCGGATAGAGGAATGTATAATTGAGATTGTCCACGACGATTCGATTGTTGACATAGTTGATCACAATGGTGGAACAAAATAGTACTCCCAGGCATAGACCAGCCGTATATCCAAGCACTGCTTTGCGGGAGACATGTTGCAGCACAAGTGCAAGGAGCAACGCAATCAACAGTGATGTCCCATAATAGGACAGATACACGGGAATATACCCCAGTCCCCAGGTCAGCTCTTGCTGGTATTTTTGCGACAAGGATATGAGCATGCCGGGTACGAGGAGAAACAGCAAACCGAAAATAAATAAATATTTTATAGAATACCTGCGATCATCTTTTGAGGCCGATTTACAGAAATAATACACAAATACGGCAGTAACGGATACTAATAACAATACGTGCGGTACATAATGATGGTAGATAGATGAGCGGTCATAGCTGATGGTTTCGTTGAAAAAGAAAAGAATATAGCTGAATGGAAAGGCTGCAAAAACCTGTTTTGAGAATGTCTGAACGATGCGAATTATGTCGTAAGATGGCACCGTGCCTGTATAGTTGGAAGGGTAAAAATGTTTCAAGCCTACCAGTATAATGGTTAAAAAGAGGGGCAGTACAACGAACGGCAGTGAAAGCTTAAGAAAATCCTTCCGTTCTGCCTTCAGATAAGCAATCAACAAATGAAATACGAAAAAAGAATAAGTGTTCTCATAAATCTGCAAGCAGAAGAAATAGAATAATACGCTGAGCCAGAATTTCGATTTGTTTCCGGAGTTAAAATAATCGAGCAGAAATATCAGCGAGATGAGGAGTGTTGTGAGTATCATCTGCTGCGCGCCCACAAAGCTCAATATAGGGTCGTGATAATTGCGAAACTGAAACAGAAGTGGCAGACTGACGATGGACAGCAGGCTGATTATTCTCGACCTTGATAGTTTATAAATGAAATATTCAAATAGAACGACATTGACCAGGATCATTCCGAGTATGATCAGCTTGTAAAGAAACGGGTCATGTCGAGACAGATAAAAAACAAGATTGTTCAAGAAGGTAAATAAAACAGTTAAATGCCCGTACGATTTTGCCGCCAGCAGTACCTGGTCATACGTAGCGGCAATCATGGCCCTCACATTGGGGTAAGACGATGTGGAAGCCCAGCTGTCGTCGCTGATAAAACCGCTGCCCAACATAGGAGATATGGCCAGAACAATGATCAGCAACATCAAGATCGATAATGCGTAATACGACCCTTTGTCGATGTCCTGTGCATCATCTGCTATTGGGTTGGTCTTTTCCATTATAAGGATGCCTTTATAATCGACAGCTATTTACGAGCATAAACCATAATGGTATTTTTAAACAGCGGATTCTTGTCCCCGAACTTATCTATTACCCTTTTTGCAAACTCAGCGCCTTCTTTTCTCCAGTTAGAGTTGCAATTAAATCCGTACATTGTTATATTTGCAAAACCAGCCTGAGTAACAACGGCGCTGACTTCATCTGGGGTGTATTCCCTGTTATGCCTATCAAAACCGCCATAGAATATATCATTTGGCCAAAATATATTTTTCCCGTTAAAGAGCGCATAAATATTAGAAATATTGCATATATTCGGCGTCGACATAACAAATAATCCGCCCGGCTTCAAAACCCTCAGGAAATCAGTCAAAATATCGACAGGATTTTTCACAGCGATGTGTTCAAGGACTTCAGTAAAGTATATTGCGTCAAACAAATTGTCATCGTATGGAAGCTCCGATTTCTCGAAGTCATGTGATATAATATTGAACGTCTTTAACCATTCAAGTGATGGATAGGTGCTGTGCCAGCAATCGTTGAGATTTAAGCCCTGCACTCTCATGCCCATTAAATGAAGGCCGATTCCCACGTGCCCGGGAGCGTTCCCGATATCCAGTATTGTGGCGCCCTTTGGCAAGAATGCCGCGGCAATGGAAAAATATTGGTTGTATCGCTCGACGGAAGTATCGAAATAGCTCCCGTGGGTTTTGTCGCCGATGATCATTTTCACCTGCCCGGTGATGCTGGACGCCGACGGCAGCTTGGCAAGAATTTCGCGGGGAATCTCCGTCGATAGATTCATCCGCGTGCTCAGCATTTTGTCCACTATGTCCGCGCTCAAATCACTCATCATCGCCATGGTGCTTCCTGGCGGCGTCGCACCGTCAAGGGACAATATCATGGTACCAGCTGGTAATAGAGGGTAATACATATTGACGTCATAATCATCGGGATCGATGCCGTATTTTATCGCGCCGCGTAAAAAGTTTTCCCAAAAACCTGCCGTATTTTTCCAGTGCTTTTCCAGAAGGAACAACTCCATATACTTCTTTGGATGCTTTTTTAACAGCAGCGCGTCCTTTTCGAATAACTTGCTCCTGGCAATGAGTGATTCTCGTTCTATTTTACGAGGATGGGGCGGATGAAAAACAATGACATCGGCACGGAACGGTATCTCTCCATATTCCTGAGCGCGCCATGCCAGATCCGTATCCTCTCTGAAGGGGGTATCGAAGCGTTCATCAAAGCCGTTGATACGGTTGAAGATCTCAGCTTTTAAAAACAAGTTAGCGGTCATAAAACCAATTCCGGTAAACCCCTCATTAGTCACCGGACGGTACTCAGGATCGTTGATCTTATCCGACTTGATGTAGCCTTCGAGACCAACGACATTTTTTTGCTCTACAAAATACATCATTGCCTTATCGAGCCAGGCAGGCTCCGGAATGCAATCATCATCGGTAAATGCCAGAACACTCCCTCGAGCATAGAAAGCGGCCGTATTGCGGGCTTTGGCAGTTCCTCTTATATCGGTATGGATATAGAAAATATCGAAACCGAAATCGAGCTCCGCATCAAGCCATCTGTTGTCGCTCTGATCAACAATAATGACCTCAAAATCACGACAGCGCTGCAAGGACAGGGCCTTCATCAAAGCACGAAGATTGTCATGCCTGTTGTAAGACGGGACGACAATCGAAAAAAAGGGCTTCCCGCCCGCCCGACGGCCCTGGAACCTGCTGACCAGCAATCCCAGGTCCCTCGATATTTTTTCAAAGGAAAATTTTTCTTCAACCAATTGCCGTCCCGATGCCGCCAGCTCTTGGACCAATTGCGCGTCGTTCATGACAGAACGTATGTGTTCAAGGAAAGTGTTCTCGTCGCATCTGGTGACGACACGACGGGCTCCTTCTTCAATTCCCCGAGCGCCGATTTCCGTAGAAAATATTGGCAGGCCGGCCGCCATGAAATCGAACATCTTGATATTGGTACCGGATCCACTGAACATGGGATTAATGGCAAAATCAGATGCTGAAAGATAGCGAAGCTTGTCCGGCTCTTCGAGCAGCCCCGTGATCCTGATGTTGGAGAGCGGATCCAGTCCGTTCTTGTCGATGCCGTCGCCGACACCGCCGGCGATGATAAAGAGAAATTCAGGCAAACGGGGGGCAAGATTCTTCAGGATGAAGTTCGCAGCCTCGACGTTCGGGGGATAGTTGCTGCCAATGAATATGGCGACCTTTCTCTCTCCAATGCCCAGCTGTTGTTTTATCATCTTTTTCTCGTCGCTGTTCGGCGGTCTTATTTTTTTGGTAAAAACACCGTTCGGGACGACTCTCATCTTTGCGAAGGGTACCTGATATAATTTATGAAACAGGACCCTATCCTCATGAGAGCAGGTAAGCACCAGGTCCGCGGCATGGCACAGTTCATGCTCGACCCTGACACCCTCTCGAACGATTTTTGTGCCAAAATCGCCGTCATCGAGGAGGGTATGGCGTAAATACCCTTCCACATTTTGTGAGTCGTATACAATAAGTTGGGAAGGTTTTATTTCCTTTTTCACCAGTGGATAGACCCAGGGATGCGAAAATATGACAATATCGGCTTGCGCGACCTCTTTTTTGTTACATTCTACATAGTGAGCCGAAAGATGCGCCAGCTGGTGAAACGCTGTATCGATTATGGTCTTTCCTCCCACCCGCGCCTGCCACTTTCGGTTCTCCGCAAAATGCTCATCGCTCAGCGGGATATCTATTTCCCTTAATGTTGTGCTGAGATAATGATCCCGATATGTCGGACCTGGCCAGTCATAGGTTCCGATATATTTAGTCGGAAGTTCTACGCCCAGGTCATGGTACAACCCCAGCAGGCGGATTCTGCCTCCCCCTAACGGTGGGGCTATCGGCTGCATATCCAACACAAGAACTTTATATTCTGCATCATGCATGGTTTGTCTCCAGCGGTCGTATTCCAGAGAGAAAAGATAAGGGTGAAGCGTACTGACGCCGAAATCGGGCATTAACAAAACAATCAAGATTACTCAGGAGGTCTTTAATGACTCAAATAATCTGCCTGCGACGGCATCCCATCTGATATTTAGGGTCGCTAACTTCCCTTTTTCTCCCATCTCTCTCGCCTTCTGAGGATTTTGGAAATAAAGGTCGATTTTTTCAGCTATATCTCTAGGATCGGGATTGCAGATAAATCCTGTTACACCGTTGCGCACGATAGAGGCCGGCTCACCGGAATCAATGCAGGTAATGACCGGCTTGCCGGAACGATACGACTCAATGGTTACCAACCCATAATCTTCTTGCAAAGGAACAAAGGGGACACACAAGGCATTTGAATATAGGTCCACCAAGAGTTCAGCTGAAACTCGTCCAAGAAATTCAATTCTCCGGTCCCCTTTTGCCAATCTTCTGAAAGTATCTTCGTCCTCTCCTGTTCCCGCTATTTTCAACCTGACAGGCGATTTTACATATTGCATCGAGTTAATCACAAGATCAACTCTTTTCCATCGATGAAGCCTGCCGGGCAGAAAAACGTAATCGAACGATCCCTCTTTAAAATTATCTTCATTTATTCCTGGATAGAGTATTTCGGAAGCTATGTTATTATACTTCAACAGCCGGTTTTTCACTTCGTTTCCAATAACAAATACTTTTTTTATCCTTGGAAATGCTATTGCAGCGGTGTCCAGTTTTTGAATAAACTCTCGTTGCGCGATTAGTTCCTGTGAAGGACACGGGAACTCAACATCAAACATGTCATAAAAAACTCTCATGGTGTGCAGTAAATAGCACACATGATTAGCATGACGTATAAGATACGAGGGAGCTTTCGTTGAGACCACTCCATCATATTCGGACAGATCAAGATCATAAAATGTTAAATAGGTTTCTTTTATTTTCTCGAAATCTGCTTCATCGCTGATAGGGCAGATGAAATCGACGTCAACTCCGAGTTCCTTGAGTGCGGATACCAGCCCGTTATAGAAATTTTCAGCTCCGCCAAGCTCGCCGCTTTTGGAACCCGCCCCGATGACGGCCACTTTCATATTTTGTATCCTATGATGGCATAATCCTGTTCCATATTGAATCGTTGTATGACCTCATCCATCAGCACTTGTCCTGTAGGTGACACTTCTTTGACTTTATGTAACCTTACGATCTCGGTATTTACAAACCCCCTCTGATCAACGAGGAACTTCAAAGGATTCGGCGGTATTGGAGTCCGATGAGTTGGGTCTGTGTAAAAGCTACAACTTCCGACAAGCAGATTTTCCGGGTTCGGTGTTTCCAATATGATCATCCCTCCCGGGATCAGGACTCTTCTCGCTTCATCAAGGAGGGCTATCAACGCTTTCAATGGCATATGTTCGACAATGTGGAATCCCGTGATCACGCCGTAACTATTTTCTTTTTGCTTTTTTAAAAAATTGACTGCATCAGCTTCGGTGACATCAAGACCAAGATCTCTGCACTGCTGTATCATGACCCTGTTCAGGTCAACACCTTGCGACTTATGTCTCTTTTCTTTTAAAAGTTCCAGCCATTCTCCTCTGCCGCATCCTAAATCCAGCAGCGGAGCGTCCATGTTCTTCTCGGCCGCCTGTTCGATATAAGGCAAATACGTTTTTAACCGTTCCTTGATATCCTCTCTCGTTCCACGGAATCTGTCTTCAAACGTTAAGTACATCGCATCGAGAAGATGGTCTTCTTCCGTAAGCATGTTTTCCAACTGCTGGGGGGAAAACGGCTCCGGAAAACGTTTTCGAGCTTCTTCCAGAAGGAATGTGACTCTTCGTTGTTCGTCCAACAAGCTCAATTTCTGATCGCTCATTTGCCGTGACAATGTATCGATACTGTCCTTCTGTGCATCAACATTTGATGACAATGCGTTACGCGTCTCCGTCAATGCGTTACGCATCTCCGTACGCGTCTCCGTCAATGCGTTACGCGTCTCCGTCAATGCGTTACGCGTCTCCGTACGCGTCTCCGTCAATGTCTTGAGGGTTTTTTGTGAAAACGCGTCAAAGGATTCCCGCATCTCTTCCACTTTCTGGACATCTGCTTGCCGCAGGTTCTTAAGCGCTTCGAACATTCGAACGTACTCGAATATCTTCGGGCATCTGACAAGCAAATACAGGAACTGCGCGATATATCCGACAACAGGAATTCTGAAGGAGGTATCAACTATGGTACGCAGCAATAGTCCCTGGATCCGTATATGTTTCGACCTTCCCTCTTTGGAATACCTGAGCCTTCCCAGTATCTCGGTCTTGTGTAGATACCCATGTCTGAGCTTTGTCAAATAGTCATGGCCGCCCCCATGATCAGGTTCTCGTTGCAAGACCGAAAGATAAGCATTTTTAATGAATTGCTCATCATGATATTTGGTTAAATCCCCGATGCATAGCTTTTCCTTCGGACCGTCACCACTGATTCCATGTACCGGAGAATGATCCGCCAATTTATTCTTTGCGACTTCCTTGCGTATCTTTTCCATGATTTCATCTAAATAGATTTCCTTCAATTTATCATCCTTCATAAAACCCGCCTTATACGATACTGACATCCTCTGAATTTGTCCCCGCGGCCATCGGATGCAATCTTATGTTCCCGGGGGCGCCCGTTATGATGCTACACGCCCTACATTACCTGACATGGGCATATAAATTTCAATCCTGCACAGGGGACAATTTATATGAGATAATATATGCATACATCTTCCAGTGCCATGCTCAACAAAAACCACACGCCCATATATCCTAATGCTCTCGGACAAATGAGTATTTCATGCATCTCGTGCAACATCAAGTCACGTCGTGATGACACGGAAGCTTTCGCCTACTTGACAAATAAGCAACAACAGAGTCCGGTTGCCGCAATAGCTCCGTTATCATTGTAGAGAATATTTGCTAAATCTGCCTCTGCACAACTCATCCATCCTTCAGGAGTATAAATAAAGAACTCTTTTATCAATCTCGAATAAACTACCGACTCCGTCAGATTCGTTAATGCTGTAGCATCATAATGTTTAAACCATCCGTAGTCGTGATATTTTCCAAACGGGACGGTTACTATCAATTTGCCGCCTTTTTTTAAAATCCTCCACATTTCTCTAATTGCATGTACATCGGGAGAGATGTGTTCAGCGTTTGTTAACTCATGGATGGGAGAATAATGCTTTTTATTGTCCATGCCGACATGTTCGATCGTGGAGATGCATAATATCATTTCAAAGTAACCGCTTGGGAATCCGGATTCACGGATATCAGCTGTTTTTTTAATGAAGTCCTTTGCGTTTTTTTCTGATATGTCTATTCCGTATAACAATGGGATTTGCAGCATCTTTAATTTGTCGATATATTCATCTTCTGCGAAAGAGCACCCTATTTCCAGCACCCTTTTTTCTCCTGCATATTTCGACAGCGCCCATGGTATCTCGATGAATCTTTCTGAACAGCCCTTGCCATACGGGAAATTCCTATCAAAAAAAATAGGATTTTGTTTCGATTGCTTTTCAAATAGAATATCTAATAATTTCATTATTCTTCTAGACCTCTTGCATGGAAATGATCGGATATAATTTAGTTAATCCTATCGAGAATTTTCCGAGATGACCGGCAATTTCAAATTCAGCGGATTTATCCTGCCAGTGCAAACAGTGATCCAAATGGGTATCACCTTGTACGATAGCAGAGCTTAACGTATATTTGCCTGCGCCGATGTCCATATTAATTTTATAGAGGCATCTATAAAATTTGTTTTTTCTTAAGTTTATATTCATGTCATAATGGAAGGTATTTGTTCCAAATATGTCTTGTCCGTACTTGTCTCTAATGAGTATGCCAACCGTTATATTATCGATATCTTCATATGATTCTATGTCAACCGCTATCGTCGCATTTTCACCGGAATTCAGAATGTTCGATCCTGAACGTTCCCCGATAACGGAAACGCCCCGGATTCTCCCCTCGAGCGTTCCATAGGAAAGGTCCCTGTGATCGAGGAGCGCTATCCTATCATCGATATCATTCAATTTTGATATAAGAAAATTATAACTATTTACGACGGCCTCGGGATCCCCTTTTATAACAACTGTTCCATGGTCCAAGAGGATCGCTTTATCACACAACATCTTAATGGCATTCAGATCATGGGAGACAAAGATGATCGAGCCTCCGTCTTTTCGGAATTCTTTAATCCTGTTCATGCACTTTTGCTGAAAGTGGGCGTCGCCAACCGAGAGAGCTTCATCCACGACAAAACATCGCGGGTCGGCATGGATAGCAATGGAGAATGCGAGCCGCATCACCATCCCGGAAGAGTATGTTTTAAGCTGTTCGAAGATGAAGTCACCCAGTTCCGTAAAATCTACAATGGTGTCTTTCTTCCGGTCAATCTCCTCCCGCGACATTCCGAGAAGCGTGCCATTCATGTAGATGTTCTCGATGCCGGTCATTTCGGCGTTAAAACCAGTTCCGAGTTCAAGCAAGCCAGTGATTTTGCCGTCGACAGAGATCGTCCCACTCTCCGGCAGCAAAATGCCAGTCAGGATTTTTAGCAGTGTTGACTTCCCCGCACCGTTCTGGCCTACAATGCCTAGGGTCTCGCCTTCGGCAACGGCAAAGGAAACGTCGTGCAAAGCCTGGAAATCTGTATGATATTTATTTCTAGTTACGATTTCTTTCAGTCGGTCAGCGGGTGATCGATAGAGTTTAAACGTCTTCGATATAGAATCTACGCGGATCATTTGAAGCTCTCCCGCATAAGATGCGCTACATAAAAGAAAAGCATAAAATACACGCCGCTTAAAACGATCATCATCCCGCCCCGGTAAATCGTTATGATTTTCTTCTTGATGAAGATCATGCAACCTGCGGAAAGCATCGTTAGAATTGTTATGGCCATTAGAAAGACGATCATAGAAAATCCCTGATGTCCCTTTCAAGTTTTTTGAAAATAACATATCCGGCCAGCAGGAGCAGGTGAGCCATTATGGACAGTCTCAGAAGATTGATAAAGTCCGGGACCTGGTTAAGAACGAATATATCCTGATAGGCCTTTATGAACAAGAACGCCGGATTGAAAACAATAAGTTTTTTTGCGAACGCGGGCAAAATATCGTACACGTATACGATCGGCGTGAACCAAAACCATATCTGGAGAACGATCCCGGTGATCTCCTTCAAGTCCCTGATGAACACGTGAAAGATCGTTATGAAGAACCCCAGTGAAAACGCGAAAATCTGCTGCACTAAATAAATAACCGGCAGAAAAACCAGCGTTATTCTTAACGGCGTGCCGGTCAGCAGAAGAAATAAAATGTAAATGAACAAGGTGATCAGGAAGGTAATGCTCTCTGACATGACGATATAGAGCGGCAGTGATGGAAGCGATACGTTGATCTTTGAGATGATCCCTTTTTTGTCCGCAAAGATCGTTGCAGACCTCGAAACGGTATTTGCAAAGGCAGTCCAGGGCAGGATGCCGGCAATAAGATAGATCCCGTAGCTATAGGTGGAAGATGCCCCCTGCAGGCGCGCACCCATGACCTGGGAGAAGATCACGGTGTATACGAATATATTCACCAGCGGCCAGATAAAGGTCCAGAAGACGCCAAGGATGGAGCCTGAATAGCGTTCCGTAAAGTCACGTTTTGTGAGTTCTATGAGCAAGCTCAAATTCAATTTTAGTTACCTATACATCCAGGTAAGAACTGGACATGTTCCTCGATGAACGATGGCGTTGGATTCACAGTGACGATATCAGGTGAATGCATTTGCAGTGGCAAAAACTATGCTGCTCGAGAGCATTCTATTTGCCTGTATTTGCCTGTAATGTAACAGAAAGTTCTCTGTCAGTCAATAAACAACTGATATTTCAGCCATGATTCTCGGCAACTATGGGTGAGAACGGAATTTATGGATGGAGCACTTCGTTAAAGAGAGAAACATGGCTCCGCGCTGATTCATCCCAACTGAACGATTTTGCGCGAATGATACCTTTACTCGTCAACTCTTCCCTCAAAGCGCTATCGTCAAATACCTTATACATTCCTTCTGAAATGCCGTCAACGCGGAGGGGATCAACGTAATACGCGGCATCGGCGCAGACTTCGGGTAGTGAGGAGCTCCTCGATACGATGACCGGGGTTCCGCAGGCCATCGCTTCGAGAGGCGGAATGCCGAATCCTTCATAGAGTGATGCATAAATGAACGCGCTCGCGAGGTTGTATAAATAAGCGAGCTCCGGATTCGATAGATAACCGAGATAAACGATGTTATTCCCTTCCCGCTTTATGATGTCCATGATCTCCGCATTCTTCCATCCGCTGAAGCCCGCAAGCACGAATTTGCATTCCTTTTTGAAGGCGTCAGGAAGGGCATTATAGCCCATCAGCACATTTTTCAGATTTTTTCTGGGTTCGATGCTGCCGACAAACAGTATGAATTTCTCCGGAAGGTTATGCGCAATTGTAAATGCCCTCAACTGTGAATGATCATACGTTTTGAAATTATCGTGGTCGACTCCATGATAAATGACCTTGATCCTTGCAGCGTCATAGTGTAATAGATCGATAATTTCATTCTTGATATAATTTGAACCTGTTATAATCCTGTCGGATTTACGAATATTTTTCCAGAAATGTTTCTGCAAGTACTCCTTGTTCTCTTTGGGGAGGCATTCCGGATAATGCTGAAAAGAGAAATCGTGAATTGTCGTGATGAGATGCTTGCTCTGGATATGTTCAAGCGGAACGATGTTAGGCTCCCAGTACAGATCAAAGGTCCTGTGCGAAAATCTTGAAATGAATAAAAGACTCTCTCTTGTCGATTTTTTTATGAGATAGAACCTGCTTAAATACCCCTTAATTCTTTTAACGACCTTTCCGGAAGGAGGTATATCCATCATGTATAATTTTTTGCTGTAATACCCGTAAAAATAACTAATATCGGCATGAATGCCCATTTGAGTAATTCTTTTGCAGAGCTCAAACGTATATTTGCCGATTCCGGTAAGTTTTGATAAAAGTGATAATGTATTGATTACAATAGTGTCAGGCTGCATGTATCCTACCCTAATGCTAATGAATTACTCAATCGCGTCTATCACCGATCGGCCACAATTACCAAATCGCCTCTAAACATAAAACCCATGAACCACATTTTCAGAAAAGTCTTTGCCAGTTTTTCAAAAATGTTCCTCGAAGGCTCCCCATCTTCATGGGACTTCATATTGTAAAAACCTTCTCTTTTTAAGAGAACAATGAGCAACTTTTCCGGATAAGGCCGCACATGAGTTATGTCCAGCCAGAAACGCTCGCTCGTTCTCAGGTCCTTCGGGTTGGGCGTGATTATGACTATCCTTGCTCCCGGCTTCAGCACCCGGTAACTCTCCCGGACCAGCTCTACGGCCTGTGCCGGCTGCATATGTTCTATCACATGGGCGCAGAATATTCCACCGAGCGACGCGTCGGGAAGAGCGGCAAGGTGACTCAGGGCATCGCCGTGAACAACATCAAGCCCTTTTCCCTTGCAATAGACGACCGCATCTTCGAAAGAATCAAGGCCATATGCCGCGATCCCCGCCTCTTTCATCAGACGCAACATCACGCCCCGTCCTGAACCTATTTCCAAAACCTTTCCCGGTGCATTCTCCAGGTGCCTCAGATATCTTTTCTGGTGGCGCTCTCTGAGCTCATCATCACTCCATGCGTAGAGCAAACCAGAGTCCACGTACGATTTGTTGTCGGCGCACATTTACAGGAGAGCCTCCCGAAATAGACCCTTCACGTAATATTTTATGCAAATCAATTGCATTATGGTGTTTACTCCCTCTGTAATAGTAACCGCTATTGCCGCGCCGATAATACCATATCTGGGAATCATTAGCAAATTAAGGACGATATTGATCGTCAAATTAATGATCGCTATGACGGTAATGATACTGAACCTGCCCCGCGAATTTATCATTGCCGTAAGTTGGGCATTGAGCGCTTTAAATACGATCGAAAGGCTCAGAATACGCAAGACCGTGACTGCGTTATGGTATTCGGGTGAAATCATTGCCAGCAGCCGTACGGCAAAGAATGAAAGAAGGAGAGCGCTAACAGAGCTTAGTCCAATAACGGTTGCGAGTATCCGGAACATGGTCTTGGCGCCTTTTTTTGATATATCGATTTTCCCCTGCCGGGACAGGGAGGCATAAATCGACAGCGAGAGTGATGAGAAAACCAGCATAAATGGTTCAGTGAACCGATAACCCGCGGAGTAAAGCCCGACACTCGCCTCATTCAGAAACAATCCCACTAATAGATTGTCCAGCCTGAGATATAAAACAACCGCGATTCCGCCGATCGCAACGGGAACACTTTCTCTTATAAGGCCGAGGACTATCCTTCTGTCAAATCTCAACCTTATGGAAGATATTCTTTTGTAGATCGAGGAAGTGATCAGAAGGTTTATCAACTCGGTCGCGGGAATTATTACAGCAAAGGACATAAGAGGCCACTGATGGGAAAATCCAAAGAAGGTAAGAGAGACATAGGAGAGAGTACTTGCCAGACTGCTGATAATTATACTGGACATGTTGAGGTTTGCCTGGAAGTACGCTACAAATGCGTTGAGAAGCAGTGAGGTAGTGAGCGAAGTGGCGACAATGAAGGCAAGCCTGACACCTTGCATATCATGATACAGCAGCCAATAGACAACAATCGATGCAATGTATCCGAGAGCGGCGCTTATCAGCTTAAGGGAAAGGGTATTGCCTAAGAGTCTTTCTGAAAGAAGTTTGTTTGCCGAGAAACGTCGTATGGTGACGATATCCAGACCAAAGTCCGCAACGACCCTGACTATTTCAACCAGGGAAAGAACCAGCGACAAACGTCCAAAATCTTCCGGCCCAAACCTCTTCGCGACAAGTAAGAGGAGGAGGATCCTCGCGAATCCGCTTCCTCCCCGAATAAGGACGGTAGCTCCGGTATTTCGGGCGATGTTAAAAAGACTTCCCTTCACGCGGCGCCGGCCTCATGTGATGACGAGTCTGAGGTAAATAGTGACATAGATAGTGTACGCCTTTCCTCATTCCTGTCGGAAAACGGATGGCCGAAACCGCTTCTCATCATACCAGACAATATCCCATACTTGCCTCGCGCAAGTGCTTCATAATAATGTATACTCTTCATCAAGTAAAGACAATATTGTTAGATGCCCGTATAAGCGGGCGTATCTGCGAACATTTAACCTTGCATTTTGACATGAATTATAATATCTTCCATGAGGGCTTTCACTCGCTCATTGCCTCACGATCCGCGTTATTCAAGGAGTTGCTGTTCCCAGCGAGGTCCCTCAGAACCAGATGCTTCATGTTATCAGTGCAAGGGAGTCCATTCTTGGTCAGGAATTTAAGAAATCTGGTTAAAATCGCCGCTCTTTTTTTATTGGATATCTCAGCCTTTTACTGTTCCTTTCTCCTCGCATTTTATACCAGAAAAATATTAAATCACTTCTTTCCTCATCTTTCACCGCAATTGTCCCTTTCATTTTTCTTGCATATCTGGTGGTTGCCGGTAATTTTCATTTCATTCATCGTCTATGAACGCCTCTATATCAGGAAGCTCCCCTTCTGGGACGAAACCAAGGAACTGCTTAAGGCGATCTCCGCTTCAACGATTGCGATCCTCGCCATTATAACCCTCGGGAATATGGCGGGCAAAATATCCCGTTTGACCATCCTTTTTCTTTGGCTTTCCGGTCTGTTCTTCTTTCCTCTTTTTCGTTTCTTCGGCAAGAAGGCCCTTCATGCCCTGGGACTCTGGACGGAACAGGTGATTATCATCGGCGCCGGCTCGGCCGGCATTGAAACCGCCAGAGGCATCAACGCGGACATCCACCTGGGTTATCACGTGATAGGATTTCTGGACGATGACGCTACGATAGGCAAGGAAGTAAGCATTGGGGGTACCACCTACAAGGTTTTCGGTAAAATAAGGCACTTCAGAAAATTCGTGAAGCATCTCAATATCAGCACCGTTATCATCGCGATCCCGTCGCTTTCCGTGGAGAAGCTGTCGGAACTGACCAATGATATACAAAAGTACACAAAATCCGTCCTCCTTGTCCCTGATGTGAAAGGAATTGCGCTCACCAACACTGAACTCTACCACCTGTTCATGGAACAGCTTTTTCTGCTCAAGATCAATAATAACCTGAAATCACCCCTGAACCGGTTCATAAAAAGGACCTTTGACCTGTCCCTTTCAATCGTCCTGCTGCCCTTGTTCCTCCCCATCATTGCCTTCATCAGCCTGCTGATCAAACTGGGTTCTCGCGGGCCGGTCTTTCATATAGAGGACCGGTTTGGCAAAAACAAATCGTTTTTCAAATGTATTAAGTTCAGGACCATGTATCTGAATCATGACAAATTGCTGAAGGCATATCTTGCATCTCATCCTGATATGGCTGTGGAGTGGCAAACGTTCAAGAAACTGAAGGGACATGACCCACGGGTGACCCGGATCGGAACATTTCTCAGAAAAACTTCGCTCGACGAACTGCCCCAGATATTCAATGTCCTGACCGGCGAGATGAGCCTTGTCGGCTCGCGCCCCTATCTGCCGAGAGAGGAAAACGATATGACGTACCATATCGACACGATCCTGCTTACCCCTCCCGGCATCACCGGACTCTGGCAGGTGTCGGGCCGGAACAAGCTCACGTTTGACGCCCGGTTGCGGCTCGATGCGTGGTATGTGCTGAACTGGTCCCTCTGGCTTGACATCGTTATTTTGTTCAAAACCTTCAGGGTCGTGCTGAAAAAAGAAGGGGCGTATTGATTGGTCCACTCGTCAACCGGTACCCTTCCAAAACACCCATCAGGAAGTTAATGTTCATCGCCACGATCGCCGCGCCAAAGTTGTGTTCAAAAACACCCGCTACAAGAAGATTCAACAATGACAACGTCACGCCAAGGCTGACCGCTTTCAACAGCGGATCGGACGCATTTTTGTGGACCTTGAAATACTTTTTGAAAAAGTAGACCTGGGTCCCGATGACGAGGATGAAACCGGGGACCCCTCCTTCGGCAAGTTCATGGATGTACATGTTGTGCGCATGCGATGTGAAGTCGATCAGCCCTTTTTCCTTATAAGGTTCCAGATACCCCGGGAGCATGCCGCTCCCCACCCCTGTCAAAGGATGTTCAAGGAATATATGCCATGATATTTTCCAGTTGTTCAGGCGGTAAACATTCTGTTCAAGGGAAAAAATGGATGATAACCGCTGAGAAAACCACGGGACAGCAACGGCAATAAGGACGACCACGAGACCACTGATGACCGAATAGAGCGCTATTTTTTTAACGGATCCCGACAGCGCCAGAAGGACCACGAAACAAACGAAAATACCGAGAAAATAGCTTCTTGACCCCGCGGCCACGACGCCTGCGATCAAAAAGGGCGTATAAAAATATAATCGTTTGTCCTGATAGATTGCGATACAGATATTTACAATGAGCACAATGGATATACAGCCGCCGTACTGATTGGGATGGCCGAAATATCCGCTCATGCGTCCGGAATCTTCATAAAAAAGCGGCTTATACAGCGCAGGGACGCCGAGAAAATACTGACCAAGGGCATAAACAACGATGACGGCATTCGCCATGAAAAGTATATGCAATATTCTGAGTAAACTTTCGCGGTGTATCTTGTAAAATCCGATGACGACATACGGTACCCGGTCCCATACGCCCTTGATCTGGGGGATTTCCCTTACCGACGTGGCGAGTGCCCGCGTAAAGGCTTTCCACGCGAACAGTGCGACATAGAGCAGGGAATCTTTCTTAAAATCACCTTTGTTTACTGTTTTCTTGACGACGTCCCTGATCAGCACGATGATCAGGAGCGCGAGTACGATCGTTGTCGCCGACATAGGGAGCACCGTTGCGACGGCGAACGCATACAACAGATAGATCGCTGGTTTATTCATGATAGGAGTCCTTCTGGTTATGGCTGACCGCCTTTTCGTTTTTCCGAGTTCGTGTGTATCTTATACAGAAATGAAAAAGGATTCGTTATCAGTTTGATCGGGATCCTGCGCAACGCAAAAGGATCATACTCCTTTTCCACATGTCCCCTTTGCGTCGTGACTGCATGGCGATATCCGGCCTTTTTGACTGTCTCCTTTACCTGTTCGTTATGATCGCCGCCGGGGTAACAGAATGAACCGACCGGACGGTCGAGCAGGTTTTCCAATTCTTTTTTTGATTCTGCTATTTCCGCAAGCTGCCCGGCTGGTGAAATCCCGACCAATTCAGGATGTGACCGCGTGTGTGATCCGATCTCAACGCCGTTCCTGCTGAGCTCAATGATCGTTTTCGCGTCCATTAACGGTTTACCATGATTTTCATTGCGTGAATCCCACGCATTATTCTTTCCAATGAGCCCGGAAACGACATACACCGTTGACGGGTACCCATAGCGCTTGAGCACGGGATAGGCGTTCATGGAGAAGTCCATGTAGCCGTCGTCAAAGGTGAGGGCCGCCAGGTTGCCCGTGATTTCTCCTTGTGAGACCGCATCGAGCATTTCCTGAATGGAAACGACCTTGAAGCCTGCTGTCTTGAGATACCACATCTGGAATCGGAACATCCTCGGCGTAACGTACAAATTGGGAATGCGGGCGCCTTTTGGAGGAATGTCGATATTGTGATACATGAGAATTATCGCTTTGGCCATAAGTCTCTTCTTAATGACGGCTTCGGTTACGATGCCCGTTTCGCCTAACGGCTGCGTCGTTCGTTCTTGAATCGCTCCACATTACCAAATTCCGATACGGGCCTCGTTACCGATTACCTTATTTTACTTTTTGTCTGGGATTCAAAAAACCGAAAATACTCATCCACCATCCGTTCACGGCTGAACCGCTCCGCCACCCAGCGCGGACCGGCCTCGGACATGCTTTTTCTCACCGTCACATCTTTTAAAATACGTATTACCTCTGTAGCCATTTCCTGTGCGCCATTCCTGACCAGCACACCCGCGGGACACCCTTCAAGAGAGTCACGCACTCCTCCTCCATCAAAGGCAACGACCGGCGTCCCCATTGCCAGGGCTTCCACGATCCAGAGACCGAAACCCTCATTCCTGAAGGTACTGATCGCGATATCAATGTCAGCATAATAAGACGGCATGTCCTCTTTTTGAAGGGTATCCAGCCAGAGGACTGAATCGGCAACACCAAGCCTGTCAGCGCGCTCTTTGAACTCCACCATCTGAGGCGTATCAGCCATGGGTGTCAACAGGAGATATCGGACATTGGGGATTTCTTTTCTGATTTCAACCAGCGCGTCCAGAAACTCTATTTGGTTCTTCCACATGCTTCCTGAAGAGCTGACAAGCGGCGTATCAGCCGGGATGCCGAATCGGCTTCGGATGAAGCCCTTTACGCGCCTTGAGGTATTGAACGTGGTGAGGTCGATGCCGTGGTGTATGATCGATATCCTGCCTGACAGTCTGGGTGAAAAGGAGAGGATTTTCTGCGCAATATGACGGGATATCGTCACGACTCTGCGCATGCGGCCGAGAAGAAACCGGGAGTTGATAAAATCCGCGACATGAACGGTATAAATGAGCAACGGCCGCCGACCGGACAGGAGCGATGCAAGCCAGGATTGCAGAATATCATGACCCCGTTGAATACAAAGAGTATCGTATCCCTTGCGTCTGATGATCCGCGCGATCTGATAAAATGAGCTGATCCCGCTCAGTCCCGACTTCTCGATAGGATAAACCTCGATCGGCATGTCCTTGAACATGGTAGCAAGCGGGGTGTTGGGCCGGCAGACGATGCCGACGCTTGCCCCCTTCCTGGCCAGGCCGGGCAAAAGCTCCATCAGGAACTCCTCTCCCCCGCCCCGGTACCTGAAATTGTTCACAAAGAGTATCTTCATTTTGTTCCTGTGCCATCACGGTCAGATCCCACGGCTTCCCGGAGATATACTGCGTCCCAGTCCTCCTGGTTCCGTTTTTCATACAAGCGTTCGTAAAATTTTAACTCTAACAGAAAATAGTTAAAGGCGATCACCGCGGCCATATAGAATCCATGCATGCCGTCTTTGTAGCCCCGGTGCCTGATAAACCGTCCGTAAAAACGTTCAAGCGGTTTGAACAGAGCCTTCAGTATACTGAACTTTGTTCGGCGGCCTTCTCGAAACGTCCTCTCAGCCTCCAGCGAACTGTAGACATTGAACTTGTCCATGAAGGTCTTGAAATTTCCATAGCCGTCGTGCAGGATGGGATTCACGAGATATTCCGTTGTTCCCCGGGTTACGAATTTCTCGTGGATCGGGTTCACCCACTCCCCCATTGACTTCCGGTACAGGATGGTCTTGTACTGCGGATACCAGCCGCCCGCTTGGATCCATTTGCCGCCAACATACTCCCTGCGCGGGATACCGAATGCGTCGGCGGCGGGACCGGCCTTGAACGAGGCGATGATCTCGTCCCGGAGCGCCCTGGTCACTACCTCGTCGGCGTCGATGAACAGTATCCAGTCATGAGATGCGTATTCATGGGCACTTGTTTTCTGCTCAGCGTAGTCGTTCGGCCAGGCATGCTGAAAGACCTTCTGCGTATAACGCTTGCAGATATCGACAGTGCGGTCGGTGCTGAACGAGTCGATGATCACGAGCTCATCCACCCAATCCAGGCTCTTCAGGCAACGCTCGATCCTCTGCTCTTCGTTATAGGTGATGATGGCTGCGGTGATCTTTTGCATGGCGGTTATCGTTCTTTACTTCCTGATTTGGTCCATAAAAATTGTTTCCAACTGCGAGGCGACGGCATCCCAGGAATACTTTTTCTCGACCACCGCGCGTCCCGCCGCCCCCATCCGCGATCTTCGTTCGCTGTCCTGCAGAAGCGCATGAATGGTCCTGGCAATGTCCGCCGGAGCTTCCGGATCGACCATCACACCGCCGCCTTCAGCGAGGATTTCCGGGAAGGCGCTGCCATGCGATACAACGAGAGGAAGCCCGCTTGCCATGGCTTCCAGCGCGACGATGCCGAATCCCTCGAACTCGGGCAGAAATACGAAAAGGTCGGCAGCGTTGTAGAATCCTGATACGTCCTTCTGGTTGCCCATAAAATGCACGTTTGGTACGATCCCGAGGGCCGCTACCTTTGCATGGAAAGCCTGTCGGTCCTTGTCGTTCCCGTCGCCGCACAGGATATATCGGATATCGGGCATTGACTGCTTCAGATGCCCGACCACGTCAAGCGCCTTTTCGATGCCCTTTCGTCCCTGAAGGGCCGAAACCGTGATCAGGACCGGAGCATCCTCCGGGATGCCGAGCTTCTTCCGGGTATCGCCGCGGCGCACACGATTGTTCCTGAACAGGGAAGGATCCACGCCGTTGGGGACCATCTTCGAAGTCCGGCCGAAACAGGACTCAACCCCTTGGGCGATATAGGCACTTGCGGAAATGAGCTCATCGGCATGCTTCGCAGCGCCAAATCGTTTGAAGGCGATAAAGTGCTTTTCATGGTTCTCGAAGGGATACTGGAACACGATATTGAAACGGAACTTCTTCAGTTTGTATGCCAGGCCCGCCGCATATCCTTCCGCCCGCGCGATTGCGAGGTTCACGATATCGTAGTCATGGGTCAGGAAATCATGCATGAAGCCGGGAACAAAAGAGGCCTTATGCCAGTTATAATGCCTGAGCTCATGGATCCGGACCCGCGGATCGATCCATCCGCGTGTGGGAGAATCCGGACAACGGCCCGTGATGATGGTGATCTCATGCCCCTTCCGTGCCAGGGAATTCGAGACATTAATGATAAAACGCTCGATCCCCCGCGGCGTGCGCAGGGTGAACATATGAGCGAACGCTATTTTCATCACGGCTCGCGTTTTTCTCCCGGGAACCGCCGGAGTTTGTTCTGGAGCTCGTATAATTTTATGTATTTCATAAAAACCGCATGGGACTCCATGACCGAGATCGTAAATCCCGCGGTCCCGTCGGCGATGCCCAACCGGAAAACATAACGGTACAGAAAGGCATAGAGCGGCCTCAGCGTAAAATCAATGATGCGGGCCCGCTTCCCGTTTTCATAGTGGTCCGCGGCGGTCAGGGATGAGTAGTTATTCTTTGTTGCGGAGAAATGTGTGACATCCTGGTAGATATAGTGCAGGATATCGTTTTTCAGCTTCTTCTTTCGACCCTTTACCTTCACTTCATCATGAGGCGCATACCCCCCCCATTTGCACAGGTCCTTTCGGAAGAGACGGATCTTGTAATCAGGGTACCAGGCGGAATGGTTGATCCACTGCTGCATGAAATAATGACGGCGGGGCATCTCATAGGCATCATAGGGACTGTTCACAAGGTCCAGTGCAAGAATCTCATCCCGCAGCGCCGGGGATACCCGTTCGTCAGCATCCATGTGCAATACCCAGAGATTCTTTGTCCGGTCCGTCGCGAACTGGCTCTGCCCGATGTGGCCGAGCCACTTCTGGGTAATGACCTTGATCGTATATTCCCGGGCAATTGACACAGTACTGTCCGTACTGTTCGAGTCCACAACAACAATCTCGTCCGCCCAGGTCACACTTTCGAGGCACTCGCGGATGTTCTTCTCCTCGTTGAACATTCTGATTGTTACAGATATTTTAGGTCTTGTATTGTCCATGGTAAAGGTTGTGTATATGATATTTGTTTGTAAATCCTTTTGTCAAATCATTTTTGTGTTCATATATCCTGACAATAATGGTCGTTTTACTCTGGATTGATCAAGTATCGATTCCAGTTTCTTTTCTACTGCTTCGAGGGCTTCCTCGACACTGATCTTCTTCATGCAGTCATTATCAGGACATTTATGCGGTTTGCAGGGATAACACGAGAGCCGCCTGGTGATGACGGTATGTCCGCTGCCCCAGGGCCCCCATTTCCGTTCATCAGTGGGCCCGAAGAGCGCGACCACGGGAACGCCGACAGCCGCGGCCATGTGCATGGGTCCCGAGTCAACTCCGAAAAAAAGGTGCGCTGCGCGATAGATGGACAGGTTGGCATGCAGGCCCGTCTTCCCGCAGAGGTCCATCCCGTTGAACGGGCCAAGGCGTTCGAGCTCCTGATACAATGCGGCATCCGCCGGCGCTCCCGTATAGATAAAGTGCGCTCCGTATCGCTCTTTCAGGACCTTCATCACCGCTGCAAAGCGGTCCAGAGGCCACTGTTTGGCAGGCAGGCTCGCCGCGGCATGGATGACGATCTTGAGCTCGTCCTTCATCCAGCCGGCCTCGGAAATGAGTTTGCCGGCCTTTACATCGTTTTCCGAAGAAGGCCAGAGTTCAAGGGCATCCGACTGCACAGGGATGTCGAGCACCCGGAGGCAATCGAGGAAATTCTGCACCTCGTGCTGGTCCTGCCTATAAGGCACCGGATCAGTAAGCAGGAGCGTTCTCCCCTCGGTCGCAAAACCAATCCGCCGCGGAATTCCGGCTGCCCGGACAAGCAAGGCGCTCGAGAGCGACCGTTTGAGCGCAAATGCCGCGTCGTATCCTTCCTGCCGCAACAATCTCAGGTAATGGACATAACCGGCAAGCTTGCCCCGCTGAGAAGAAGCGCTGTATTTGTGGATCGTTTTAAACTCGAAGGGGATAGTCCGGTCCACATAGGGACAACCTTCGAGCACCTGTCCGGAGAACGGTTCGATCATAAGATCGATGCGCGCCTCTGGATAGGCCAGGCGCAGGTTCCTGAGGAACGGCACGGTCAGGACCGTATCGCCGATAAAGCGGTACCGCATGACGAGTATTTTTCGGGCCTTTAATTTCATGCCGTATCTTTGGAAGTACGCTGAATGATCCACTCAGCCGCCTCGATGATGGTGCGCGCGATAAAGTCAGGGTCCTTGATGTGCGCGGGGCGGACATTCCCCGGATCGTCGGGAGCGAACCCTGACTGCACCAGGACCTGTCGCGCGCCGGCCCGCTGTCCCAGTTCCACATCGCTCCACTTGTCACCGACCACGTAGGATTGCTTTACGTCGATGCCGAGGTCCAGAACTGCGCGGTCGATCAATCCGGTGCCGGGTTTTCTGCAATCGCACACTATGGTATAGCCCGAATTCCCCGCCGTCGGATGGTGGGGGCAGTAATACACCGCGTCGATCCGCGCCCCTTCCTGGCGAAGCATCTGGTCCAAACGCTCATGGGCTTCCTGGACCAGTGACTCAGTAAAATATCCTCTGGCCACTCCGGACTGGTTCGTTACCAGGACAACTTTCAGTCCGGCATCATTAAGCCGCTTGATCGCGGCGCCCGCTCCGGGGATCAGCCGGAGCTCGGTAAGGTCGCGCAAATACCCTACCTCTTCGTTGACTGTTCCGTCACGATCGAGAAATACCGCCCTATGCATTTCGCATGCCCTCAAGGAGAAACTCTTCCCATTCATTCTTTTCCACTACGGTCATTTCAATCCTGAGCGCCCAGATGCCGTCAGCGCGCAGTTTCTTTAACCGTATTGCGTCCTTTTCCGTGGTGACGATCATGCTGATCTTTTTATCCGCTGCTTTTTGAAAAACCGCCGCCAGGTCGGATTTCTGATAGTCGAAGTGGTCAGGGTAGGTATATTCAGCTACGATGTCCGCGCCAAGGGACTTAAGCATCATGGTGAACGACGCTGGTCGCGCAATACCGGAAAGGGCAAGGACCCTCGACCTGCGTAATGCGGAAAGGGGCTTGGTATCATTGCTGCGGTAATCGATCAAATCCACCGGTAACTGTCGTGAGGTAAATATCCGGGCGCGCGTGTTTCGCTGAACAAGCTCTTTCAGGGCCTCCACATCCTCCGTGCCGTCCATTTTTGTAATCAGGACGGCCTGAGCTCGTTTGAGGGCGCCGATCGGTTCGCGCAGGATGCCTGCTGGAAAGAGCTTTCCGTTCCCAAATGGATTACCGGCGTCCACGAGCACGATATCGAGGTCTCTTTTCAACTGGATATGCTGGAACCCGTCATCAAGGACCACAACGTCCGGCCTGAAGCGCTGAATGGCAAGCAGCGCCGCTTGATAGCGCTTTTTGCCGACAACAACAGGTATGCCGGGCAGCTTTGATGCGATCAGCGCCGGTTCGTCGCCGCCCGTTTGGGCATCCACGAGGACTGAACGGCCATCGGATACTACGATGAGTTCAGCCTCGTCTTTTCGTCCGTATCCCCGGCTGACGACAACGGCCCGCCTGTTATTCCGTGACATCAGTTCAGCGATCTGAATGACCGTTGGAGTTTTTCCTGTTCCGCCGAGCGTGAGATTCCCGATTGAGATGACCGGGCAGGATATTTTATTGCGTTTGAATATATGAAGTCTGAAGAATATCCGGCGGAGACAAATAGCCGTCCCGTAGAGCACGGAAAGCCCGGACAAGAGGGCGCCCCAGAAGGGCGAGGTCCTCTTCCCCTGCATGAGCTCTTCAAAGAATGCCTTACTGAGCAACGATCAACCTTCCGACAGCATCAATGGTTTTCCGCGCCGCGCCTGAATTCATCTCGATCACACTGAATGCCCGCTCCCCTACGCTTCTTGCAAGTTCCTTATCGGACAGAAGCTTATCGATCTGAACATAAAGTTCTGTCTTATCTTTTACCATGATCCCGCCGCCCGCTGACAGCAATGCCTCTGAAATCTCTTTAAAGTTATACATATAACGGCTGAATATAACTGGCTTTTTCATTGCCGCAGGCTCAAGAAGATTATGGCCCCCTACCTTGACGAGGCTCCCGCCCACAAAAGCGATGTCACAGATGGCGTAGAACGACCGGAGCTCGCCGATCGTATCGAGAAGCAGCACGTCCTTTATCGGACCGTGCAGCTTTGTCCTTCGCTGGCAATCGTACCCGGCCTTGTTGATGAGGCCTTCCACTTCATCGAACCGTTCGGGATGGCGGGGGGCGATGATGAGCAGCAGCTCGGGATATTTCCGCCTAAGCTGCATGAAGACATCCAGAAGCGCGGCCTCTTCCCCCCGGTGGGTGCTTCCCACGGTGATGACCTTTTTCCCGGATGCAATCGAGACCGGGGCGGACGTGTTCACCGGCAGCTTCTGGTCAAACTTGAGGTTTCCCGTTACCAAGACCTTTTCCGGATCAGCGCCGAGGTCCTTTATCCTTACTGCGTCCGCCTCGGACTGCATGCAGAAGTAGGTCACATTGTCAAAGACCTTGCTGAATAATGCTTTGAACTTTCGGTAATTTCTGTGCGACTTGGGCGAGATCCTTCCATTGATTACCGCGGAGGGTATCCCGGCCCGCTTCAGTTCTCGGAAGAAATTGGGCCATAACTCTGTTTCAGCCACCAGCACGATCTGGGGGTTGATTCCCTGTATGACCCTGCGCACAATACAGGGGAAATCGAAGGGGAAGTAGAAGACCGCATCCGCTTCAGGCACTCTCCTCCGGGCCGTATAATTGCCGGTGACCGTAACAGTCGAGAGGATCAGCTTCCGGTGGGGGTACTTCTTTTTGAGCTCACGGATGAGCGGGTGCGCGGCCATCACTTCACCAACGGAAACGGCATGGATCCAGATGGGGCGGCCCCCCTTGATCACCTTCAGCACACCCTTGCGAAGGCGACCGAGCTTTTGGGTCATGCCTCCGCGATACCTGGGTACGGTTATCAGCTTGAACAGGACCACCGGAAATAACAACACGGTCGCTATGATCAGGAGCAGGTTGTAAATAATGTACATGAAGCTACCTCATCTTCGGGCTTTATAATAGTCGTCCGCCTGCGCCATAAGTCTGTTCAGCGCGGCCTCTAATTCCTTCCGTTTCCGCTCGAGCTCTTCCTCGCTTATGCCGTTCACGATGATCGCTTCCCCGTACATGACGACCCCCCTGGTGAACGGCTTCGGGAGCAAATACTTGTCCCAGGTCTTTTCGAGGAGCCAGAAACGCCCGGCGCTTGTCATGACGGGGACAATCGGCTTGTTCAGCTTGCCGGCCAGATACGTCACCCCCTGCTTCGCCTCATAGATGGGGCCACGAGGGCCATCTACCGCAAGCGCGAGACTTTTCCCTTTTCGGAGCCCGTCGACCAGTCCCAGGAGCGCGCGGTCCCCCTTCCGCTTGCTCGAACCGCGGACAACGTCGAAACCAAAGTACTTCAGGATCCGGGCCTGGACCTCACCGTCACGGCTTTCACTGGCGGGAATGACAATACCGGTGTTGCGATGGCTGTGAAACAATAAAAACTGTCTTCCATGCCAGAAAGCATAAATAACATTCTTGCCCTCCGAGGCAAGCCGGTCAGGGACCGCCTTATTCACAAACTGTATCCGAACAGTCCTGCTCCACATTGAAAGCACGATTGAGCCGATGAACGATAATATCCTTGCCCTGAACATTACACAGTCCTTGCCGGCGTTTCTTCCCGGAACTGCTGCTCATACAAGTTCTTGTACTCTCCGCCCAGAGCAAGGAGGAGCTCATGTCTGCCCTGTTCCACGATCCTGCCGTCCTTGAGCACGATGATCCGGTCCGCGTTCATGATGGTCGAGAGGCGGTGGGCGATCACAAAGCTTGTTCTGCCTTTCATGAGCGTATCGAGGGCGTACTGCAATTCCCGTTCGGACCGGGTATCGAGCGACGACGTGGCCTCATCGAGAATGAGGATGGGAGCGTTTTTAAGCAACGCCCTGGCGATCGCGATACGCTGGCGCTGGCCCCCTGAGAGTTTAACGCCTGATTCACCGATGACCGTGTCGTATCCCAGGGGAAGCTCCCGGATAAATTCTTCGGCATAGGCCGAGCGCGCTGCGCGGAGAATATCCTCAAATGGTCTGCCGGTGTCTCCATAAGCGATGTTGGCCTTCACCGTGTCGTTAAACAGAAAGGTCTGCTGCGTAACAATGGCTGTCAGCGACCGGAGAGATTCGAGCGACAGGTCGCGAAGGTCCTTGCCGTCGATCAGGATCGCTCCGTCCGTGACATCGTAAAAGCGGGGTATAAGGTTCACGAATGTTGTTTTGCCGCCCCCGCTCTTGCCCACGATCGCGATCGTCTCCCCCGCCTGGACGGTCAGCTCGAGGTCCTTCAGCACCATCGCATCTTCATACTTGAAGTTAAGCTTCCGGAAGGCAATCGTTCTGAAATCACGAGATACGGAAAGCGCGCCTTGACGGTTTTTTATCTCCGGCTGCGTGTCTATGACCTCAAAGATGCGCTGCGCGGCGGAAACGCCGTCCTGGACCGTGTTGTTCACGCCGTTCAGGTCTCTCAGCGGGCGGTAGAAAAAGACGAGGGCGGCCATGAAAGAAAAGAAATCACCAACCGTCATTTTTTCAATAGTAATGAAGTAAAGGCCGAAAAGGATAACGAGGGATGTCCCGAGGATGGATATCACCTCCATTACGGGGTGAGAGAGCGCGCCGGTCTTGATCGCGCGCATAAGAGAGTTGAACAGGTCCTTGTTCTTTTCGGCGAAACGCCTGCTCTCGTATTCTTCCATGCCGAAGGCCTTGACGATCCGGATGCCTCCGATAGTCTCATGGAGGTGCGTCGTGAGAACGCCGATCCGCTCCTGCATCTGCGTGCTCGCTGTTCTGAAGCGTTTGCTGAATTTTGAAAGCGCGAAGCCTGCAAGGGGCAGAACGATGATCGAAAAGACGGCGAGCCGCCAGTTGAGATAGAGGATGTATCCGGTAAGCGCAACCATGGTGAAGATACCCTGCACCAGGCTTGACGGCGCCCTGGTGAGCGCGCCTTGCACCAGGTTCACGTCGTTGACGATGCGGGAGATGATGACCCCGGTCGGCGTTCGGGTGAAATAGGAAAAAGACAAGGACTCAATGTGGGCGTAGAGTTGGTCTCGGATGTCATTTACAATTCTCTGTCCAGTCCAGCCCATCAGGTAGTCCCGGGCATAGGCCGCGCCTCCTTTCAGAATGGTTACGAGAACGAGCGCGGGCGGCAGATAGAGGCCGAGGTCCATGTTTTTTGCCAGGATTACCTTGTCAAGCACGGGCTTTACCAGGTAGGCCTGGGCCGAAATCAGCAGGCTGGTAATACCCATAAAGACCACGGACCAGCCGATCCTGACCTTATAGGGCTTCAGGTAGGTGAAGAGTCTTTTGTATATTTTCAGATCGTTTTTCATGTCGCAAGCAATTCCCTGACGACCGCGGCGGCCCTCGCGGACGCGCCGGCGTCTCCGAGCCGCTTCCGCACCCGGTCGAGGCCCTCCCGTATCTGCTCATAATAGACCGGATCGGTCAGCATCCTGGCAATGGCATCAGCCATGTGCTGCGGTGTCGCTTCCTCCTGAATCAGCTCGGGAACCAACCTTTCATCCGCTACGATATTCACCAGGCCGACATGTTTTAATCCGGCGTGCACTAACCTGGTGAGAATAGAGTACGTTATGGCCGATATACGGTACACGATCACCATCGGTATTGCCATAAGACCTGTTTCAAGTGTGGCCGTACCGGAGGTGACGATGGCCGCATCCGACGCCCGCAGCGCGTCGTACACCCTCCCCTCAACTACTTGAACAGAGACGCCGCACCGCTCCACAAACGTACGCACGAAGCTCTGTTCCAGCGTCGGCGCAACGGGAAGAATAAACTGCAGATCAGAAAACCGGGTCGAGAGGATCTTCGCCGCGGCAAGCATGTCCGGCAGGAGATGCGTCAGCTCTGATTTTCTGCTGCCCGGCAGCAGGGCGATGGTGCGCCGGGACGCATCAAGGCCGAACACGCTCTTCGCCTGTTCCTTAGTAAGATCAGACCGTACAACATCCGTAAGCGGATGGCCCACGAACCGGACATCAACACCCGCCTTCTCGTAGAGCGGCGCTTCGAAGGGGAACACGACGATCATCGCCTTTACCAGCCGGGCGATCGTCTTGATCCTCCCTTTTCTCCATACCCATACCTGGGGGCTTATGTAATATAACACCGGGATGCCCAGCCTCTGCGCTGCCTTGCCGAGCATGATATTAAAGTCAGGGAAGTCGATCAGGACAAGGAGATCAGGCCGTTCGTTCTTCAGAAAACGCTTCAATGTTGCATAGACCCGGTAGATCACGCCAAGATGGCTCAGCACCTCCGTGATCCCGACGACCGAGATTTCCTTTGCATCGGCAAGCATCCGGACGCCGACCTCCCGCATCTGCTTGCTGCCGACTCCGTAAATGGATAGCGCTGGGTCCTGCTTCCAGAGTTCCCGCGCGAGGTTTGCGCCATGCAGCTCGCCGGACGCTTCCCCCGACATGATCATGATCTTCTTCATACCGGCTTTTCGGTTTCGGTCATTTGACTTCCGGCCTCTGTTTTCACAGCGCCTGCTTCACCGCGTCAGCCACTTTCCTGATCTGTTCTTCCGTCAGTTCGGGATACATGGGAAGCGACAGCACCTCGAGCGCAGCCTGCTCCGACACGGGAAGACTTCCGGGCTTCATGCCGAGGTCCTTGTATGCAGTCTGCGCATGCAGCGGAACGGGATAATAGATCATGGATGAGGTGATGCCGCCCGCGTCAAGCTTCCGCTTCACCGCGTCCCGGTTCTTGACCCTGATCGTGTACTGGTGGAAAACATGCCTTGTTCCGCTCTGTTCCGAGGGCGTCCGAATGCCCTCGGCATTAAGGTATTTTGAGTATAGCCGGGCATTGTTCCAGCGTTTTGCGTTATATTCCTCAATATGCCTGAACTTGACGCGGATGATCGCGGCCTGAAGCTCATCCAGCCTGCTGTTGAACCCCACTTCATCGTGGTAATAGCGCACCTTGCTGCCGTGGTTCCTCAGGCTCAACAGATGTTCCGCCTGTTTTGCGTCATCGGTGGTCACTATGCCGCCGTCGCCGTACCCGCCGAGGTTCTTGCTCGGGAAAAAACTGAAGCAGCCGAAATCACCGATGGCCCCGGTCTTTTTTCCATGGTATTCGGCGCCAAAAGACTGGGCGCAGTCCTCGATTACCCTGAGGTTGTGTTTTCTTGCGATTTCCATGAGCCCATCCATGTTTACCGGCTGTCCGTAAAGATGCACCGGGATGATGGCCTTTGTTTTTTTGGTGATGGCCGGACCGACCTTTGTAATATCAATGTTGAACGATTCAGGATCGATGTCCACAAATACCGGTATTGCGCCGACATAGGAGATGGCCTCTGCCGTTGCAATGAACGTGAACGCCGTGGTGATCACTTCATCACCCCGCTTTATCCCCGCGGCAAGCAGCGCAAGGTGCAGGGCGTCCGTGCCGGAAGCCACGGCCACGGCATGCTTCACCCCGTGATAGCCGGCGAGCTCCGCTTCGAGCGCCTTGACCTGCGGACCGAGGATAAAATGGGCGCTCTGTAGTACGCCAAGCACGGCGGCATTGATCTCTTCCTTGATCGCTTCGTACTGGACCTTGAGATCGACCATGGGTATCGTCATATGTTTTGAGAAACTCCTTTTAAAATATTGTACGAAGGTATCAATATGTTCCGGCCCTATAGGGGAACGAAACCGGTCAGACCCTTTTCTATAGTGTCGGTAATTGTTCTCGCAAGGGCCAGCGCCCGTCTGCCTTCAACTCCGGACACGAGAGGTCTGTTGCCGCTTTGAACGCTCTGGACAAATGCCAGTATTTCATCGTTCAGCGTATCCCGCCGGTCGCTCGAAATGTCCTGCGCGATCAACTGGGGCACGGGACCAGGTTTTATACGCGAAACGGTCGCCTTCTGTGTCTGAAAATCGGACGTATAGATCGCCTTCTCGTCAAATACCCTGAGCAGTCGTTTTTTTTCATCCGAGACCCTGCTGGCAGTGACATCGGCGATGCATCCGCCCGTAAAGGCGATCCGCGCCGTTGCCATGTCGATTTTATCCGTGATGATTGAAACACCAACGGCGCTGACTTCATTCGGCGTTGGTCCGGCCAGGTCCATGATGATATCAAGGTCGTGGATCATGAGGTCGAGCACCACATTCACGTCCGTGCACCTGACCGTGAACGGGGCGGCCCGTTCCGCCGTTATATATCTCGGCAGTCCGACCAACGACTTGATCGCCGTGAACGCGGGATTGAACCGTTCTATATGTCCTACCTGCAGTACCAGTTTTTTGCGGGCCGCAAGATCGATAAGTTCATCCGCCTGCTCGAGGGTCACTGATATCGGCTTCTCGAGCAGCACATGGACGCCCTGTTCCAGAAACTGCATTGCAAGGTGATGGTGCAGAACTGTCGGCGCCGCGATACTTACCGCGTCCACCTTCCCGATGAGGTCAGCAGGGTCGATAAAGGCCCGCGTATTCAGTTTCCCGGCAAGCTGTGACGCGCGTAACGGATCAGCGTCCATAAGTCCGAAGAGCTCAACCTCGGGAAGGCTTGCATATTTTTCAGCATGAAACCGCCCCAGGTACCCAACGCCGATGACGCCCACTCGGACCTTGTTCATGCGATATCCTTCAGGTCCTGCATCGCGATAATCGCAATGCCGGCCCGTGCGGCGTCGTTGAGCATTGTTTCACGCTCGATGACAATGGTCTTGCCCGCTTCAACGGCCAAACAGGACGCTTTTACCTCGATCATGGATTTGATCGTCTCAGTGCCGATCGCCGGAAGGTCAAAGCGGAGATCCTGATGCGGTTTGCAGACCTTGACAACGATCGCGCCCTGACCACAGAGCTTGCCGCCGCGGCGAATGGCCTCATCCGTGCCCTCAATGGCCTCCACGGCAAGAATGACCTGGTCCTTTACCACGACGGTCTGTCCGATGTCCAAACGGCCGATCTCTTTCGCCATCTGCCAGCCGAACGCAATGTCCCGACGTTCCGCTTTCGAGGGTTTTCTTTTCGTCAAAAGGCCCCGCTGCGCAACGATGCTGTCAAGGTAGAGCGTCGACTCGCGGACGGTAATTCCTTCCGACTCCAGTTCCTCGGCAACAGCGCGAAGCAGGGAGTCATCTTTTTTGTGGACCATTTTGGCAAGCAGCGCCATACCCCGCATATCAGGCAGGGCGCCGCTGAAAAACCGTGTTTTCTTGATGCCGCCGGCCATGAGCACATCAATAACGCCCTGCTCTTTGAAAATATCAATGATTTTTCCGAGCTGCCCCACTTTTACCCAGAAAATGCCGTCAACCAGAGGGGCCAGCTCAGGCAGGGTCTCGCCTTCATGCGCCACGGCGATGACCTGCAAACCTTTTTGTTTGGCCGCGCGCGCGAAGGCGATAGGGAAATTGCCGTTCCCCGCTATTAACCCGATCTTATTCATACTCGCATTGTTTCTGGTTTCCTGTTTCCGGCCCCTGACTTCTTCCGTTGCCGTGCTATCTCGTCACTCCCCGTTTTGAGTGGCGCATGAAATCAATAAAATAATTCACTTCCCTGGAATCGGGATATTCATCAGCCACTTTTTTGATCGCATCGTCAATCGTCATCCCCGATCTGAAGATGATCTTGTAGGCCTTCTTCAGATCGCCGATGACCTCATCGCTGAAGCCTTTGCGCTTCAAGCCGATGGTGTTCAGACCGTATAACTGCGCCCGATTGCCTGCCGCACTGACATAGGGCGGGATGTCCTGCACGATCGCCGACTGTCCTCCGATCATGGCATAGGCCCCGATCCTGACATACTGATGCACACCGACGATCCCGCCGAGAATCGCGTAGTCCTCGATCCTGATATGTCCGGCAAGTCCCGCTGAGTTGGCCATGATAATGGAGTTGCCCAGCTTGCAGTCATGCGCGACGTGGGAATAGGCCATCAAATAGTTCTTGTCGCCTATCTCCGTCTTCCGGTCCGCCTTTGTCGTGGCGCGGTGCACGGTCGCGAACTCCCGGATAACGTTGTCGTTGCCGATGATCAGATAGCTCTCTTCATTCTTATATCCCACATCCTGAGGCGGCGTACCGATGCACGAAAAGGAATGGAGCTTATTCCGTTCGCCGATCGTGGTCCACCCCTCGACCAATACATGGGATGCGATCCTCGTGTCCCTTCCTATCGTTACGTGTTCGCCAATGACCGAATAGGGGCCGATTGAAACGCCTTCGGCGAGCTGCGCCTTCGGATGCACAATTGCGGTTGAATGGATGGCCACTGAAGCTCCTGTCGATTATCTACTTATCCACGATCATGGCCATCATCTCGGCTTCCGCAACCACTGCGCCGTCCACGGTCGCCGCTGCCTTGAAGCTTTTGATGGTAGCGCGCGACTTGAGTACTGTAAGTTCAAAGCGCACCTGGTCTCCAGGCGTCACGGGCTTGCGAAACTTTGCCTTATCGATGCTCATGAAATAGATGACCTTTTTCTTTGCTTCTTCCGCCGGCAACGACATGAGCGCCATCACGCCGCCTGTTTGCGCCATTGCCTCAAGGACCAGAACGCCCGGCATGATGGGATGCCCGGGAAAGTGCCCTTGAAAAAAAGGTTCGTTGATCGTCACGTTTTTCAGTCCCACAATACGCTTGTCCGCCTCGAATTCGAGGATACGATCGATCATCAGAAACGGATACCGGTGAGGAAGGAAATTCAAAACTTCGTTGATAGTCAGCACGCCAGTCCCCTTTCCATTTATTTTTCGTTGCGCAGTTCCTTGATCCGCTTTTCAAGATCACTGATGCGTTTTTTGAGCTCCGGCAATTTCGGCAGGAGAGCCTGCGCCTTCAGCCAAGCCCTGATCGGCATGGCATAATATCCGGCAATGAGCTGTCCCGCCTCCACGTCCCTGTTTATCTTCGAGCCGCCGCCGGCCATCACGCGGTCGCCGACCGAGATGTGATCAGCCACCGCCACCCGGCCGCCAAATACCACATAATTCCCGAGCGTGCTGCTTCCCGCAATGCCGGACTGCCCCGCAATCAGACAGTGTTCCCCGATCGTGACATTATGCGCCACATGGACCTGATCATCGAGTTTCGTGCCCTTCTGAATGACCGTATTGCCGAGCGTGGCGCGGTCGATCGTGCAGTTGCCGCCGATCTCGACGTCATCTTCGATGACCACGCCCCCGACCTGGGGGATCTTATAGTGCCGTCCGTTATCGGTCACGAACCCGAAGCCATCGCTTCCCAGCACGGTCCCGGAATGGATGACCGCCCGTTTGCCGATACGGACATTCTCGCCGATGCTCACATTCGCATGAATGATGGAATCGTCATCGACAACCGAAGCCCTGCCGATCGAGACCCCGGGGTGCAACGTGACCCGGTCGCCGAGCTTCACCTCATCAGCCAGAACGACAAAAGGATGAATAGAGGGTTCGGCGCCGATAATGACATTCACGCCGATCGCCGCTTTCTCGCTGATACCGATCGCGCGACAGGGTTGCGCATGAAACAGCGCAATTGCCTTCGCGAAGGCAAGCCGGGGATTTTTAAGCCGGAGAAGCGGCAGGCGCATTGCGGGGGTCTCAAGCGGCACAAGAGCGGCTGAAGCCCGTGAGAGCTCCAGGTCCTTGAGGTAATGCTTCCCGGTGATAAAGGTTATGTGTCCTTCTCCCGCCTCATGCACGCCGGCAACGTCATGGATCTCGACATCGGAAGGTCCGGTCAGTTCCGCACCGAGTATGTTTGCCAGTTCATTCAGCTTCATGATCGGCAATTACTTCTTGACGTCTTCCTTCTTGTCCATTTCAGCAATGGCCTTTTCGGTCAAGTCCAGGTCCTCATCAGCGTACAGGACCGCCGGGACCTCCGCTTTAGAAAGGATAGTGATGGTCTTGTTTAATACGAGGGAGATTTTTTCCCGTTTGGCGATTTCCTTGAGCGCGCTTATAAGTTGCTGATTGAAGTCGTTTGACAATTCCTCGTTCTTCTTCCCGATCTCACCGCTGAAGTCATCACGCCTCTTCTGAAACTCACTGATCTTGCGGTTAAGTATCTCTTCTTTCCCCTTCTGCGCCTTTTCACTCAGAACTTTGGCTTGCTTCTTGAAATCTTCCTGCAGCTTCTGGATCTCATCGGCATCCTGGTCGAGGATCTTTTTGCGGCTTTCAAAGTATTCCCGCACTACATTTTGATATTTTTTGCCCAGCTTGGCCTTGTCAAATACCGCCTGGGAATCGACATAGGCTATTTTCTCTCCCGCCGCCATGGCGGTCGTTGCAAGTAACGTTATTGTAGCGCACAACAAGAAAATTCTTTTCATCCGGGGCCTCCTCCAAAAGTTTTTTTGTATGCTAGTTGCTCGGATAATCGCGTTCCAGCCTCCGCGCGTCCTTAAAACAATGTGCCGATGGAAAATTCGAACTTACTTTCCTGGTCATCGGGTTTTTTGTGCATGATGTTACCCCATTCAAATCTGAGCGGACCGACGGGAGAAAACCACCAGAAGCCGAAGCCCGCGGTCTGTCGCAGTTCGGAGAACTTCACGGTTTCGTACTTGTCGAACGCCTTCCCTATGTCATAGAAGAGCACACCCTTGAGCCGCGCCGCGGGAACGATCGGGAAGGTGTATTCGATGTTGTAGATCAGTTCCTTGTCCCCGCCCAAACGGTTCAAATCCGCATCCATGGGGCCCGCGGACCCGTATCGAAAGCCGCGCAGGGTGGAAGGGCCGCCGACATAAAAGCGCTCTCCCAGGGGTGTGGGCTTGTCGATAAGAGATTCGACATATCCCAACCTGCTGCGGAACATAATGACGGTATCCCAGAACATCGGGAAATACCATGCCGAATCGCCGATAGTCTTTATAAAATTCGGGTCGCCGCCGAGCGGTCCGCCCGCATATTCCACAAAGACGGTGTTCCTGGACCCGGTCTTCGGATCGAGGAAGACGTCCCGAGAATCCCGCGCAATGCTCCAGGAAAGCGCATTCGTGATGATGAGATCGCCATAGGCATTGAGCTGCTGCTGGAGAGCAAATGGCGCTGTCGTTGTTATGTCCGTTACCAACGAGTTGTCATAGCTGAATTTGAGCGAGGTTGATACATATTCACCGAAACTTTTTCCAACACCGAGAGTAAGGCCGTTTGTCCTGAGAGTATAGCCGTCATAATCCTGCTCCTGTTTATACAGGTCTGTTTTGCCGTATACCTCTTTATCAAACAGATAGGGTTCCATAAAACTGAGCATGAAAAGCTGGCGCGTTGAACCCAATTGGACCTTGAATTTAAGCTGTTGGCCGCGACCGCCGAGGTTGCCCTGGGTAATTTCGGCAATGGCCATGAGCTTGTCCACGGAACTGTAACCGCCGCCGATGCTGAACGTTCCGGTGAGTTTTTCCTTCACCTTGACATTTAAATCCATGATCGGCTCCTGCAATCGGCGTTCCGGAACAATATCCACGGTCTCGAAAAAGTTGAGGTTGTTGATCCGTTCGTAGCTTCTTTTGAGCGCCTTTTTGCTGTAGAGGTCCCCCTCCTCAAGCCGCATCTCCCTACGCACCACCTTGTCGCGCGTCTTGTTGTTGCCCGTGACATCAATCCGTCCGATCCGAACTTCTCCGCCTTCCTGGATATCGATTTGGATAGCAACGGTCTTCTTGTCCTGGTCAATGTTGAATTGCGGGATTACGTTTGCGAAAGGCCGCGCGATGCTGTCATAGCGCTCCATGATCCTGCCTACGTCCCGCCGAAGCATTTCCCGGCTGAAGATATCGTCTTTTGTCAGCTTGAGCTCTTTCGACAGTTCTTCCCCGGAAAGAAGCGTGTTCCCTTTCACGGTCAGGGAACCAACCCGAAACTGATCGCCTTCTTTGATATTGATGCGCATGACGAGTTCGCTCTTTCTGGTAAACGTTTTGGGCGGACCCCAGAAATAGCATTCACGAAAAGTATGGACCTTCGGCGTGATGACCGGTTCATCAACAATGACCTGGATATAGCCTTTGTTGTAGTAGAGGTTGCTGATGGTCTCCAGGTCCTCCTTGAGTTCCTCCATCCTCAGCGTTCCGCTGCGGCCGAATACGGAATAAAACTTGTGTTCCCGGTTCCTGAGGGCGTCCTTGATCTCCTTCGACGAAAGCGCCTTATTGCCGACGATGATGACGTCCTCCAAGCGCACCTTATTCCCCTCGTCAATAGAGAACACAACGTTCCGGTCGCCGCCGCGAAGTTCGGTGACGACGGGCACGACGACAGCGTCGTAGAACCCGTCATCCTGATACTTGATCCGTATTTTCTCGGCATTGTCATTGATGAGCTGCATGTTGAAGGCGGTCCTCGGAAGCAAGGTCAGGCCCTCTTTCAGCTTTTCCGTCGTGTATTCGTCGTTGCCCTCGAAGGTAATTTCCCGGATGAGCGGCTTTTCCTTGACGGAGAAAATGACCTTGAGCCCGTTTTCAAAGCCCTCGGTCTTTACCTGGACGTCCTCAAAATGACCGAGCTGGTACAGCGCCTTGATATCTTCCCGCACCACGGACGGTGAAAAGCTTTCCCCTTCTTTTGTCTTTATCCTGGCGAGGATCGTTGCGGTCTCTATTCTCTTGTTTCCCTGCGCCTGGATCAGGGTCACTTTCGTATCATCCGCCGCGCTCGAAATCGTAAAAGCGGACAGGAACAGCAACGTCAACGCCCCGATTGCCGCAAGGTATTTATACACGATCAGAACTTCCTCCATTCGCCGCCATAAGAGCAAAATAATATAGCATGGCGTGGTGAGCGTGTAAACATAAATTTATACGCATAGCCTTGCCAGGGCTTCATCCGACAGGAGAATCCCCCGGTCGGTGAGTGTCAGGCGCCCTTCCTTCACGCGGAGCAGTCCCGCAACCCCAAGCGGGACCGCATTTCTCTCAAGCCGGCGCAGCAGGTCGGGGCCGAACTCCTGTTCAAATTTGGAAAGGTCCAGTCCCTTTGTGGTCCGGAGACTCAGGAGGACCGTTTCCCTCGCTGACGACCCCGGACCAACAAGCTCCTGGTCATCAATTATTGTTCGTCCGCTTGATGCTCTTTGCGCGTATTCCATTGTATCGGCGATATTGGCATAGCGCCTCCCTGAAAGGAACGACCACGCCCCTGGACCAAGACCAAGGTATTCTCCACGGTCCCAATAGTTGATATTATGCCGGCACTCATATCCGGGCCGGGAAAAATTCGATATCTCGTAACGACCATAGCCCGCGTTGTTCAACTTTATGACCGCGCGCTCATACATGGCGGCGCAGAGCTCTTCATCAGGCAGCGCGAATACGCCGGCCTCCGACTCCCGCATGAATTGTGAGCCAGCATCAAGGGAGAGGCTGTAGGCCGATACATGCTCGGGTTTGAGCGCGATGGCTGCGTCCAGCGCCTCTTCCCAGTGGGCCGCGGTCTGTCCCGGTATTCCATAGATCAGGTCCACGCCGATATTTTCGAATCCGGCGCTTCTTGCGGCCCTGAAAGCCTCAGCGGCCTGTTCCGCGGTGTGAAGCCTGCCAAGGATTTGCAGCACCTTATCGGAGAAAGACTGTACGCCAAGGCTGAGCCTGTTCACGCCCCGCGACCGCATAAGCGATAGTTTCTCGCGCGTGACTGTGTGCGGGTTTGCCTCGACCGTAAATTCAACACCCTCATCAATCGCGAAATGTTCCCTGATGGTTCCCACGAGCAGACCAAACTGCTCAGGAGAAAGAACGGTCGGCGTGCCGCCGCCGATATAAATACTGGTAAAGAGTCTGCGGCGGAAATCATTTCTATACTGTTCCGCCTCGTGTTTGAGACCGGATATGAATGCATCAGCGTTGCCGGATGAGTATACTGTTGAATAAAAGCCACAGTATCGGCACTTTCTGACACAGAAAGGGACATGGATATAGAGGGATAACATATTGATTTAATGAGCCGGCATTGCTGTTTTGAGAATTTTGTTTCGTTGACGCGATAAATAATGCAACCGGGATGCCATTAATGCGGTAGTGCTCGAACAGATCGTCGCTGTCCTTCTTTAAGAGCGTGGGCCAATTGTACGTCGCGGGCACGGCGCTCGGCTGATTATAGGGCGGCTTCGTGCGCTCGTCGGCCATCCCCCTTCTAACCCCTCTCCCTCTGGGAGAGGGCAAGGGTGAGGGCGGTAAGCTCCACATAATCGCCGTAGCTCATCCCATCGTCCCGGAGGACGTTACAGTAGTTCCAGAGTTTTGATGCGATTGCTGCTGGGGTCATAAACTGATAATGCCTTTCTGCCACCTCAGATCACGAATCTTATCTATTCTGTAGCTTCGGTTGTTGACGTTCAGTCATGAAGTCGACAGAGAATTTATTCAAGCTGTTTATCAGCTCGTCCCAGGAGGGCGGCCGGACAGTTTCGTTTTCCACAAACAAGCCACAAGTCTCACAGTGATGAGCAATAATAATCTCCCGATTCATTTCCCTCGTCGTCTGCGTCTCCCTCATGTTCCGCAAGCCCCGGCAATAAGGACAGAAGCCGATAACCGTACTCATGCGGGCAAATGTCACAGCTATAGAAGCTCGACCGTCTTTATGCTTTTTACTTTTTCGTATAGTTTTTTGTCCGCGGTCACGAATGGACATTTGAGCCTCCTGCTTAGTTCAACATAAGCTGCGTCATAGAGTGTTATTTTGTATTTTCTGGATAAGACGAGACCGCCTTGAAATTCATCCAATCCGAGGTCAAACCGTTCGAGAGAGAACTCCCAGAGAAGCGAAAATGCCTCTTCAATGGCCACTTCGGTTAGTCGCGTCTTTGTTGCCAATGCATTGCCGATCTCATAGAACAGCAGGTCGGGCACGGCTACGATCTCGTGCCCGTCGACATGAGCGTCCTTCAAACGGGCCGCGCGTTCTGAGCCATCCTCATCATCGAATATCCACTTGAGGACCACCGAGGCGTCCAGGACGATCATCGACGCTCCCGTGTTTCCCGGATAGCCTTTACGACGTCCAAGTGAGCGGTCTCTTTCCGATGTTCTTTCTTCCAGGTATCCATTTTAACCGAGAGTTCTTTCAATTTGCGGCCCCGGTCGCCTTTCAGGACCTTGTTCTGATACTCGTCAGCGGAAATGATGACTGCAAGCGGCTTGTTCGCCCTGGTGATCGTCACCGCTTCATGCCCTTCCGCCACGGAATTGAGAACGCTGCCCAGTTTTTTGCGCAGATCGAGCGCAGTTACGGTTTTCATGCAGGACCTCCTCTATTGAATTAACTATAATATAGACTATCATAGCATGTATGTCAACAGCAGCGGGGCGGAATACGGGGGCGACGGAGAGGATGTTTGGTCGGAATGGCACTAATGTCACAATGTCAAGCCGCAAGAACTGACACTGATATGCTGATATGATATGGTTCTGATACTGATATGGTTTGCTCTAAACATAGTGATTTCATATCGCCTGCTCCAGCAACTGGCCATGCTCCTTCAACCAGGCCTTCGCCTTCTCCATGGTGGGCGTTTGCGCCCGGACGATGTTCCAGAACCGGGGTGTGTGGTTGGCCTCGATGAGGTGAGCCAGTTCATGGACAATAACGTAGTCAATAACGAACATCGGCGCTTTGATCAAGCGCCAGTTGAAGTTGACATTATTATGCATGGTGCAGGAGCCCCAGCGAAAGCGGTTACTCGTGATCTTGACTGCAGCAATATCGACACCTAGTTCACGGGCATGAAGCGTTACCCGCGGGACAAGCTTTTCCTTGGCCTTGTTCATATACCATTCCCGCAAGACCTCTGCTCGCTTCTTACCCCGGTTAGCCGGTATAAGGAAGCGCTGGTTGAACTGAATCCCGGCCAAACCCCTTTTGACCACCTCGATACGGTATTGACGGCCTAAATAGAGAGCTGATTCGCCGCTGACCAGTTCCTTTCCGGGGGGATGGGGCAGGGTCTGATATTTCTGAGGATGTCCCATCTTTTCGTAAATCCACTGCCGCTTTGACTCCACAACTTGCCGGATTTTTTCGTCGGATACCGCTTCCGGGGCATGCACTATGACGCTGCGATCCCGCTCGACGGTTATGGTCAGCTTACGTCGCTTGGCTGATCTTCGGGTTGTGTAGACCAGTTCCATCGCAACTACTCCGCATAAAGAATGGTATCGTTGTTCTTCTCGGCGATTTCCATGATTCGGCTGATAATATGAGCGCGATTTGCCACGATTCCGGGAAGGGTTGCAAATTCATGCGCAAGCAATGTCTTCTGAAGCTCGGCCTTCAATTTGTTTCGTGCGGGGATGCTCTCCCAGAACCCGGTGAGCTTCAGTTCCCGTTCCACTGTCAGGAAGGCTTTCTGAGTAAGATCAACTAACCGGCTGATCCTGTTCTCGATTGTCAGGCCATGAAAAGCCCCTGTTTCAGCTGATAGGAATTCCGGGGTTGTCCCTGCTGCCCCAACTCCGAATATCTCCCGCTCAAACATCCGGTAAAACGGCATTTGCTTCTTACGGTTTAGCCCGTAGGTCTGCTCCTTTCGGGCGTTGATGATCCGCTTTCGCAGCTTCTCCAGTTCCTCGTAGATCTTTTTCCAGTTGTCGCGAAACTCCTCGAATATTTTCGCCAGCGCCTCGGCAAAAGAGGCTTTGAGGTCCGGGGCGTCATCCAGTTCAACATCGAGGTGGTGCCGAATGGCGTGCTCAACCTCAGCTGCCTTGGTCTTGGTACGGTTTCGCTTACCAACCTGCTTCTCAAAGTCCTGATCCAGGATCGATATCGGTTCGATCTTCACCTCGATCCCTTTTGACTCAAGATAAGCATCGGTAATGCCGCGTAGCTTTGGCGGGATGCCTTTCATGCTCAAACGGTCATCGCGGAAGTGTTTTCCTGCCAGCACATTGATCTCAGAGAGGGCCTGGTAGTCGGGCATGTAGTCCAGAGCCTGCCGGGCCGGGAAGACCAGATTAAGGCAGGTGGTCAGCTTCTTGAACGCCAGCATGAAGTCGAAACGCAGGTCTTCATCATAGAACAGATCGAAAAACGCATCATGATCGGTCAGGTCCGTGAGGTTGTTCTTTTTAAGCAGAGCCATGATAGCCGCGTGGCTTGCCTTGAGTTCAGCCAGTTCTTCCTCGGGGAAGCTCAGGGCATCGAGCACTTCCTTCTGCTCCCGCTCATCGTAGTTGTCGAGCGCCTTTTTAAGGTGATGGCCCACACCGACATAATCGACTACAAAACCTTTGTCCTTCGCTTCGCCGGCAACGCGGTTAACTCGAGCGATCGCCTGGAGCAGGCTGTGGGCAACGATCACCTTATCGAGATACATAACCTGCTCTACCGGCGCATCGAACCCTGTCAGGAGCATGTTGTTCACGATCACAATGCCCATATCGCCTGTCACGCCTTCGTCTTTGCTCCCAAAGGCCATCTTAAAGCTCTTAATGCTGGCCTCATGCTTTGACTTGTCCGAATAGGCATTGAGATGAGGCAGGTCGTTATGCCTGCCAGAGATGATAACGTCTGTTTTTAGCCTTTTGAGCTGGTCAAGATCGAGCTTTTTCGGATTAGCCTGTTCCAGCTTTGCTATGGCAGCAGCCAGGGCGTCATCGATATAAGGCTTATAACGAACAGCTGCCTCGCGTGACGTGGCAACCACCTGCGCTTTATACCCATTTGGGAAGACGTGCGTCAGGTAATGGTCCACCATGTCCTTAGCCTTGGCCTCAATGGTAGTTTTAGATTCCATGTAGGCGTCGCGGGAACCGTAGCCAAGGATCTCCATGCGTTGCTGCAGGTTATAGTCGCTGAACACATCCGCAAAGGCAGTATCCATCCCCTGCTTGTCCTTGACCTCGGCATTGTGCGTGCGGCCTTCGTACACGATCTCCAGGGTAACACCGTCCTCGATAGACTGGCGCATGGTGTACTTGTCGATGTAATCGCCGAAGACCCGTTCGGTCTTGTCGATGGGCGTGCCGGTGTAACCGATGCGTGAGGCATTGGGGAGGCCCTTGTCGAAGTTGGCACCGAGCTGGGCATACTGGGAACGGTGCGCCTCGTCGGTCATCACGAGGATATGCGGGCTGGTGTTCAGCTCAGGGAAAACTTCGGTCAGGTCCGCTTCGCGGAACTTGTGGATCATGGCCATGACCAGGTCCGAGGAATCCGAACGGAGCAGTTCTTTCAGTTCCCTGATGCTCTCGGCTACTTTAACGGTAAAACCGATGCTCTGGCTGGTCTCAGCAAGCTGGTCTTCGAGTTGCGTGCGGTCGGTAACAAAGACCACCTTCCAGTGAGAGAGATGGGCATGACGATACATCTCACGGACCATAAACATCATAGTGAGCGATTTGCCCGATCCCTGGGTATGCCAGATGATGCCGCGTCGCTCGCGCGGGCTCTTTCCTTCGAGTAGCCGCTTGACCGCCAGCTTGACGGCCCGGAACTGCTGATAGCGGCCAACGATCTTGATGGTCTCGCCCTTGTCGTTCGTTCCGAACAGGGTAAAGGTACGGATAAGGTCCAGCAAATTGTCGCGGTCCAGCATCCCGGCGACCAGGCGTTGCTGATCATTCGGCCCGCTCTCTCCATGCTCTAAATCGTCCACAGTGCGGGGATAAGGGTCTGCTCAGCGGAAGAAGTATTTCTCGCTGTGGGTGGTGATGGTGCCGAACTTAGCTTGTTGGCGGCAGGTTGCGATGACGATCTGGTTGTAAAAGAGCAGCGCGGCGCGGCCCTCCCCTTTTGCCCCGCGCTGCTCGCTGTAGCGCAGCATCTGGTCGATGGCTTCGGGGATGGCGTCTTTAACCTTGGGAGACTTGCATTCGATCACAACAACAGGCAGGCCGTTCAGGAACAGCACGATGTCAGGGACGATGTGGTACTCAGTTCCGAGGATGCGGACCTTGAGCTGGCAGACTGCAATAAAGCGGTTGTTGTCCCTGTGGGTGAAGCCCACAAAACGCACGGTAGGACTTTTCTCGCCTGTCAGGCGGTTTTCGCTGACGCTGGTGTTTTCGAGCAGCAAGGTGAAGACGTGGCGGTTGTTCTGGATCAGGCCGCTGCCGGGGAAACTGGCGGTGAGCTGTTTGACCACCTCTTCCACCTGATCGTCTGCCAGCCAGGGGTTGATGACCTTGAGCTGCTCGCGCAGAACCGGCAGCATCACTACCTCTGTGAAGCTCTGGCGGAAGCTGTCGATCGGGAGCTGCTTGCTGTCGAGATCGCGGATCTCCCAGCCCAGACCAGCGAGCTGGTCAAGCAAGGGTTTCTCGACGTGGTTGCGTTCGTCCAGTTTTATATGCTGAGGGGTCTTGTCTGTCATTTCCTCCCCTCAATTCGTTTAATCTCACGATCAAAATCAGAGATGAACTCTGCATCCTGTTTCTTTCGATAGACTTCGAATTGCTGTTCGGCTTTCAACCGAGCTTCAAGCGCCGTAACCTTACCGCTGTCTTTCAGGATAGGGTAATTGGACAGCTCCAGAAAACCGTGAAGAAATCCGATCCAGTCCTCCATTTTCATGAGTATCTGACGCTCTGCTCGGTTCTCCGCCAGATCCAGGTAGGCGGAAACGATGCGGTTCAGTTCTTTGATATGCTTCTCGCTAAGATAGTTTTTGGCAACGACCACATCGGACTTCAATATTTTACCGCCGGGCGCGTGTTTCCAATTCGTCAGTCCCATATAAATTTTGGTCGCGTCGGTCGAGGTATAAATGATTTCAGCGGCGGTTTTACCGGTGATAGCCCAGTGTAGTTTGTTCTGAACGGTGGAGAAAAAATCTTTGGTCAGGGGCGCTTCCTTGTCGTAGTCCGCAGACAGCGCGTAGATATCCGTTATTTTCTGATAGAACCGCCGCTCGCTGGCGCGTATTTCCCGGATACGCTCCAGGAGTTCGTCGAAATAATCCTTGCCAAAAACCGTCTTCCCTTGTTTGAGCCGTTCGTCATCCAGCACAAAGCCCTTGATGATGAATTCCTTCAGCGTCCGGGTCGCCCAGATGCGGAATTGCGTCGCTTGATAGCTGTTGACCCGGTATCCGACGGCAATGATGGCATCGAGGTTGTAGTACTTGGTTTTGTAGCTTTTGCCGTCAGCGGCAGTTGTTTCCAAAATGGAAATAACTGAATCCTCCACTAATTCAGCGGTTTCGAAGATATTTTTTAAATGCTTGTTAACGGCAGGGACCCGAACACCGAAAAGCTCGGCCAGCGCCTTCTGCGTCAGCCAGACGGTTTCTTCCTTATATAGAACCTCAACCTTTACCGCGCCGTCTTCCGCAGTGTAGAAAAGGAACTTGTCCTCATCGCTCATATCAGTTTCTCCAAAGGCCACAGCTTGGTTATACAACACAACCTATTATCGTATTATCAATCAGGCAAATAACGTCTCTCGTAACCCACCTAATGCAAGAGGCAAGACGAAGCTATGGGTTATCTTTTCCAACAGCCCACCACGGATTGGAAAAGGATAGCGTCATAGTATGTCATTGTACCGCTCCATATTGTCGCTTATGGTGATGTATAATGCGCCATATAAACAATGTCAAGCCCGTTGTTGCATATGCTCGTAGGAGACCACATCGTTTGTTCGCGCCAACTCATGCACTCATCGCCTCCTTGTTATTCAGCAAGGCCGTGACGCGCTTCTTGCCCGTAAGTAAACTTGCATCAAGGCGCTTTTAAGAGACTTATACTTGTTCAGCTTGAATGTTTCCGCGTGAATCTCTACGTTTTGTTTAGCTAGAATAATATCAATATTTTTTTGCTCGTCCGACTCGGGCAGAAACAAAGATAACGCGTAGAAATCTCCATGATTTAGATCGGGAATTGTAGTCGTCCCGGCTAACTCAATGATCATATCTTGAATCGGCTGCCAATTAAGAAAGTGAATTAGATAATCCTTACGAACGCTTTTCTTATCATACGCAATTTTGAAAAAATTGTTATGGTAGACACCTTCAACGTCTGTGATTATTTGGCCCGTATTACCGGTTCGAGTGAATAGAATATCGTCGATGTTACAAACAAGTTGAGGTGGCGGATTTTCAATAAATTCTAGATATCTTTCAGGATTATTTAAATACTGAACAGTTATATATTTATATCGGCTACTGCCGTCTTCCTTGAATCTTTCCTCAATGGGGATTTGCAATCCCTGACTTACTTTCGTAACATGCCGAAAAGTACAATCTTTCCAGCTTTTTGGAATCCGGATTCCTTTAATTGATGAATCTTTAAACTTGTGCGTTTGTTCAGAGCGAAGATTACCGTGTTCGTCGATGCCGCGGATGAGGAGGTCCTGCATCAGGCCGGTCTTGATGCGCTGCTGCTTGGCAATCAAGGCCTCGCTCTGTTCAATCGCCCGATCGACTGTCGAAAGAATATCGGCGATTTTGGTTTGTTCGGGTTTTTCTACAGGAATTTCAAGCTGCAGATCCTTCAGCGTTACTTGGTTGATTGATGCTTGGTTGATAGCTTGTGCAGCCATTTTTTCAAACCACGGTTTTGCATTGATAAGTTTATAGAATAGAAACTTATCATCAACCTGTTCAACGGGTCTAAGAACGAGCAGATTCATGCCATGGAACAGCCTGGTCTCTTCACTTACTCGCGCAACCTTTCCGATATGCTTCAGGCTGTTGATGTTGCTGAATAATAGGTCGCCAGATTTCAAGCGGTATGAATCCGGAATAAAATCGACATAACCGACTTTATTCAGATCAATTGTCCCATCAGAAATAGTCTCGATCCGCGTAACTGGAAAATCGGTAATACGACTGACCTGTTGACCGGAATAGCCGTTGCGGATCAATTTAAGCTGATCACCCAGGGATTCTGTTTTCCAACCTTCCACGATGGTCATTTCAACCTTCCCTTCAACTCCCCCCCTCACCCTCCGCCCTCTCCCACAGGGGGCGAGGGTACAAATAACGAACTTCACTGGTTCAACTTGGTCCCGACATAGTCCCTGCCTACCCCTCCTCCTCGTCCTGCCCCTGAAGATCAGCGGACAATTCCTCCTCAATCTCCTCAATGCTGGGCAGGCTGGAAGCAAGCTCTTTCGGCAACGCCTGAGTCAGTTCGTAATCCGCCACGCCAATGGGCTTGTGAATGTCGCGTAGCGCGTATTCTGCGAGAATGCGGTCTTTGGTCTGGCACAGGATGAGGCCCAGGGTGGGCTGATCGTGTTCGTGACGAAGCTGATCATCAACCGCGGAGCAATAAAAGTTCATTTTCCCGGCGTACTCGGGTTTGAAGTCGCCTTTTTTGAGGTCCACTACCACTACCACGAAACACCGCAGATGCAGATGATAGAAAAGAAGATCGAGGTAGAATTCACGGTCGCTCACGGCCAGGCGGTATTGACGGCCGACGAACGCGAACCCGCGACCGAGTTCGAGCAGGAATTTTTCGATATGCCGAACGAGTCCGGTTTCCAGTTCGCGCTCATGGAAAGGTTCTTCCAGCGTTAGGAAGTCGAAGAGGTAGGGGTCCTTCAGTAACTGGACGGCAAGAGCTGAATGCGTTGGCGGAAGCGTGTTGGTGAAATTGGTGACGGCGGCGCTTTGGCGCTCATGCACATGGTTTTTGATCTGGATGGATAGGGCATCGCGGCTCCATCCGTGCTCGATAACCTGCCGGGCATACCAGAGACGTGTGGGGATATCTTTAATCTTTTCCATGAGCAAGATGTTGTGGCCCCAGGGAACTTGTGAAACAAGCTGTATCACCATCGACGGCCCATCTTTAAAAGACAATTGTGCCACAGGCTGTGGCACTTTTATAAAAGGTTCATTTTCAAGAGGTTGCAATTGGGCCACGGGCTGTGGCACAATTTGCAATGTTTCCGAACTTGAGAGTACGGTATTCTTTGGTTACTTTAGCTGAAATCGGTTAGACAAATCAACCCTTATTTTTGAGTGCTCAATGGATAGGTCTATCCACTTTTCAACTAGTTTTTTAAACTGCTTATAGGT